>Ga0187893_10015167_pt1 | contig 10366 bp, 14 predicted proteins | sample MA1701074metaG_FD_139574 | JGI IMG/M metagenome (GOLD analysis project Ga0187893, IMG submission 139574) | White microbial mat communities from a basaltic lava cave in the Kipuka Kanohina Cave System on the Island of Hawaii, USA - MA170107-4 metaG ...
GCGGGCCTGGTGGCCGGGGAGGCGCCGGCGGCCGAGCGGCTCCCTGCCGGGGAGGGCCTGACCGAAGGGAGCCCGGCGGGCGGCGAGCCTCCGCCACCAGCGGCGCCAGAGCCCGTCGGGCCCGGCGAGGAGGCTCGTGGCGGGGAGAGCCCGATGGCAGGCGCTGCAGGGACGCCAGAGGCCGCCTGGGCGGCTCCGGAACCGCCACCCGAGGACCAGCCCCCGCCGCCCCCCGGGGTGGGGGCACCGAGGCGCAGCTCGACGGTCCCCCTGGCCGTGGGCGGCGGTGCCCTCGTGCTCATCCTCGTCATCGTGCTCGTCGTGGCCGGCGGCGGCTCGAGCTCGCCGACACCCACCTCCGTGGCGACCGGGGCCACCACCACCGTGCCGTTGCGGACCGATCAGTTCGTTGCCTTCCGCGACGACGAGACCGGCTTCAGCGTGCGCTACCCGGAGGGCTGGCAGCGCCAGGAGGTGCCCGTACGCGACGTCCGCCTCGTGCTCGATGCCGGGGGCGGCGAGGCCATGTCGGTGCGGGTGTTCCCCATCAACGAGCCCGCCACCACCGACAACCTCGGCAACTTCCGGGAGGTCACCGAGGGCCTCGTGACCGAGCAGAGCAACGCCGAGATCCTCGTGCAGAACACGACCACGGTGGGGGAGCAGCAGCTCCTCGCCTACTACTACCTCTACACCTTCACCGACGAGAACACCGGTCAGGAGGGCATCCACGCCCACTACTTCGTGTTCCAGGGCAAGCGGATGTACATCGTCGTCTTCCAGGCTCTCCCCGTCGACGACTTCCAGGCGCTGAGCGGCACCTTCGACGCCGTCATGGCCACCTTCCGGGCCGACGAGGCCGAGCCCCCCGGCACGCCGCCGGGCCTGGTCGAGCCCACGACCACGGCCCCGTAGGGAGCCCACCCCCCGTCGAGGGCCCGTTCGGACGGGCGACCGGGCCGCCTGCGCCAGGGACCCCTCGCCAGCGTGGGTCGCCCGGATCGGCCCTCGCCCCGCACGACGCCCGGCACGGCGCCCATGGCTGCCGCCCCGGCACCTGGTGCCGGCGCACCTGGTGCCGGCGCTCCGGGCAACGCCCATCCGGCTGGGACGGGATCCCCGGACCTGCCGCTACCCGGCACCCCGTTGCCGCTCGCCCGACCGACGCGCACCGCCACCGGCCCCGCTCCCGGCCGGGCGCGACGAGGGGGCCGGCATCCCTCCCGGGTGCCGGCCCCCTCGGTTCGCCGTTGTCGTGTGGCGGGCCCTGAGCCGAGCGGCCTCAGGCCCCGCAATAGGCCTGACCGGGCAGCAGGGCCACCACGGTCGAGCAGTTGATGGAGTTCACGTGGGCGTGGATGTTGTTGCCGGTGTGGCCAGCGGCCGGGTTGGCGTTGCCCACCTGGGCGTTCACGTCACCGAGGTCGCTACTGATGCCGGCCACGATCGGTAGGGCTGCGGCCGCCCGCCGGTTGATGGCCTCCACGCCCCCGGCCCGGGCATCGATGGTCCCGTTGCCGTTGATGTTGCGCACCACCGGGAGCAACGCCGAGGCGGTGGCGTTGATGCTGCGCACCGTGGAGTTGATCTCGTTGGCGTTCGTGAGGATGGCCGACACCGTGTTGTCGATGCTGTTGGCGGTGTCGAGGATCGTCGTGAGCTGGCCCGACAGCGGCGCAGCGGCCTCGTCGATCGACTGCGCCGTGGCGGCCACCTCGTCGAGGATCTGGGTCCCGTCGAGGCGGGACACGTTCGATCCCGGGCCGACCTCGGTGATGATCACCCGCACCCGGTCGTCGATCTGCTTGGCCGAGAGGGTCACCCACGACAGCATGATGACGGCGTAGAGGGCGAAGGCGATCGTCAGCGTGAGGTTGGCGCCGACGATGCCACGTTCGTCCGGGCGGCGGTGAACCGCCTCCATGAGCCTCAGCATCCCGGTCCCGTGATGAGGGCGACGGCCGCCGCCGTGCAGATGCTGCGGAGGTGGCCGTTCACCTGCTGGAGTCCGGCGAGGATGTTGGCGGCGTCGGCCTCGGCCGTGGTGAGGTTCTCACCCTGGCAGTAGGCCTGGCACGTCCCGCCGGCCATGGCCCCGCCGCCCACCGCCGGCGAGCTCCGGCCGTTGATGGCCGCCACCCGCTGGTGGATGTCCTGGACGCCGAGGTTGTCGGCCGGCGCGTTGGCGTCGATGAGCAGGCCATCGATGTTGCGCACCTGCCCCAGCACCGTCACCAGGATCGAGGACGTGTCCTTGAGCGAGGCGTCGGTGTCGGTGAGCTTGGCGTCGATCGACGTCAGGGCGGCGATGATGTCGTCGGCCTGGCCGGGGATCGGCTTCAGCGCCGGGTCGATGGACCCGAGGGCGGCGTTGATGTCGTTCACCTGGCTCTGCAGGGTCGAGACGTCACCGCCGGCTCCGGCCACCGACTCATCCGCAGTCGCCAGGTTGCCGTTGATGCTCGCCAGGGTGGAGGTGATGATGAGCAGGAACACCACCACGACGAGGATGACCACGGTGAGGAGGATGACCCACACCTTCAGCCACCGTGAGAGGAAGCTGGCCTGGTCGTCACTCGAACGTCGGGGAGCGCTCGTCATCTCGCTCCGGGCTGCCATTGTCTGAACCATGTCTGTCCTCCCCCCCTAGCAGCCGCCGCTGCCACCGGAGGCGCTGAGCAGACCCCGGTCGAGGCAGTTGGCGACACGGTTGGCCTCGACGGCCTGACCCAGGATGTTCCCGGTGTCGTTCTTGATGGCGTTGGCCAGGGCCAGCGTCGTGTCGAGGTTGACGTTGATCTGGGCCACGCCGTCGTTGATGGCTCGGGCCGTGCCCAGGATCGAGGCCGCCGCCCCGTTGATGCCCTTCGCCGTGTTGTTGATGGTGCCGGCGGTGGCGTTGATCGACGAGGCGAGGCCGTCGACCGAGGCCGCCAGGCGGATGACCTCGTCGAGCTTCTCCTCGAGAGGCTCGGCCGTGTCGAGGATCGAGGCGGCCAGCCGGTTGGTCTCCGGCAGGTCGCCGACCGCTCCCGTCTGCTCGTTGATCCCCACTGCGTTGCCGGCGATGTTGTCTGCCTTCTCGTTGATGCTGTCGGCGAGCAGCGCGGTGCGGGCGAGCAGCACCACGGCGATCGCTACGACGACCACCACCAAGATCAGCGTGAACGACGCCTGACCACGGTCATCCGTGGCCGACCTCCACCGCTGCATCATGTTTCCCCCCTGGGCTGGACGAAGGCCATGGCCGAGCTGGCCCGAGGTGCGCGGACCACGTCCGCACCACCCGAGCCGGGGCCGCTGGCACCTGTGCGGTCCGGGACTCTATGCCATGGCCGTGCGGCGGGCAACAGTTGCCGCACGCCCGGGGGGTCGCCGTCCGGGCCCGGACGCGCCACGTGGCCCCTACAAGGGGCCACGTGGCGTCGCAGGGGCCGGGGAGCGACGGCTTCCCGGCTAGCTGGGACCGGGACTAGCGGGTGGCGACCCGGCCTCGCTGGAGCTCCTCCTCGCCGGCGGTCAGGAGGGCCTCGAGGTCGTCGTCGATGGCCTGCACCTCACGGGCGATGTCCCGAACGACGGGACCGATCGGCTGGCACTGGGCGGCGATGGCGCGCACGCCGATGAGGATGGTGCCCACCGTGAAGCTCACGTTGTTGAGGGTCACGGCGATGGTGATGAGGTACGCCGCCAGCACCAGGACGATGGCTCCGACCCCGATGAAGGTCAGGATGGACTCGATTCCCACGGGAACCTCAGCTTTCTTGCACGGGCCCGGGACCGGCGGTGCGGGCCCGGGCGAACCTCACGGACTTCGACTGCTGGACGGGGACCACGCCGGCTAGAGCAGGCGCTGGAGGGCGGCGCCGTAGCGGCCCACGTTCTGGCGGGCCTGGCCAGCCAGCTCCCGGGTGCGCACGAGCTTGGGCACCGAGTCGAGGGTGCCGGTGAGGGCCACGCCGTGCTCGAGGATGTCGTCGGCGTAGGCCTTGATCTCGAAGATCGGCCGCATGACCTTGTTGAGGAACAGGATGCAGACCGGCGCGACCACCAGGATCAGCAGGATGTCACCGATCAACCACCACCAGTTCACACGACCACCCCCATTGACGAGCGACCTCTCGACGGTGCTCCCATTGACGACACCCCCCTCGGCCGCCGCTGCGCTGCGTCGGCTCCGACCACCCCCGGGGGGATCGGGCCTCCGCATCGAGCGCGCGACCGCTCTCGGTCATTGTATGTCGGCAGCATAGAGGGGGAAAGGGCCGGAGGCGAGTCCTCGACCCCGATCACCCCCGCGACCCCACGAGGGCGTCGTCCACGAAGGCCACGATGCCGGCCACCGCCCGGCGGACCGGCTCGCCCCGATCGGCCTCGAGCATGGTGCCGGCCCGGTCGGCCTCGGCCACCTCGTCGTCGGCGGGCACGATGCCGGCCAGGGGCACGCCGTACTCGGCAGCCACGGTGGCGAAGAACTCCTCGTCGCCGGGCTGGGCCTTGTTGCCCACCCCGTACACCCGCTCGAGGCCGAGCTGGGAGGCGAGGGCGATGGTGCGCCCGGCGGTGAGGATCGACTTGCGGCTGGGCTCCATGACCACGAGCAGCGCGTCGGCATAGGCCAGCGTGCCCCCCGACCGGCTCAGGTGCTCGAGCCCGGCCTCCATGTCCACGAGAGTCACGTCGGCCTCGTCATCGATGGCGGCGGCGAGGATGCTGCGCACGGCAGCGTGGCTCCCGCACGTTCACCCCCCTCCCGGTTGGGTGATGCGCATGGCGTTCACCAGGGTCACCCCGCTCGGGGTGGCCGTGCCGTAGGTCGCGATCATCGCCGCCGGGCTCATGCTCCCGTCACCGCCGCCCACGGCCAGCGAGCGAGGCAGCAGGGGCAGGGCCTCGGCGGCGGGGAGGTCGAGGCCCAGGCTCATGGCCAGGTTGGGGTTCGAGTCGGTGTCGACGGCGAGCACGACCTTGCCGTCGGCGGCGTAGGCCTGGGCCAGCAGGGCCGACAGCGTGGTCTTGCCCACGCCGCCCTTGCCCACCACTCCGAGCTTCATGGCAACTCCCTCCGTGCGCTGGATCCATCCTCGCGCTTCGACGGCGCCCGCGGGCGCCGGCCTCGGCCCGGGAGGGCTCAGATCGTGGCGATGGCGCGCAGCTGGGCCACGCCGATCCGCTCGGCGATGCCCGAGGGCGACCGCAGCACGAGGTGGGCGAGGTCGTCGACGGCGGCCACGGTGCCCCGGGTCTCGCCCTTGGGCAGGAGGGTGACCTTGACCCGACGATCGACGAGGCTGCACCGCTCGCTGTAGCGCTCGGCCAGGGCGGCCCGGTCGGCGACGAGCTGCTCGGCGCAGCGGTCGGTGGCCGACACCAGCCCCTCCACCAGGCCGTCGGTGGCGTCGGGGTCCACCTCGACCCCGGGGAGGTCGACCCTGAAGGTCACCACCGCGCAGCGGACCTGGCCCGGCCCGAGCTGGATCTCCGAGCGCACGTTGGCCACGGTGTGGTCCTCCTCGGAGACGTCGATGACGGCGTCGGGCCACCACGACGCCAGGTCGCGGCCGGTGGCCGCCCCGAGGCCCTCCACCCCGGCGAGGCCGGCCACGAGCCAGGTGGCGTCGCCGGCCTCGGCGCCCAGCTCGGGACGCAGGATCACCGACAGGGACAGCGTCTGGGCCTGGGGCACCTTCCACAGGCGCCCGTGGAGGCCCCGGGGCCCGATCTCGTGGTCGACGACGACGGCGGCGCCGTGGGGGCCGTCCTCCTGGTTGGCCCAGGCCAGGGCCATGGCCTCGGCCGAGACCGCCACCGGGAAGTGGCGCATCGGGCGCCCGTGGCGCTCCACGGTCTCGGGGGTGACGGCGTGGGGCTCGGTCACCGCAGCTCCTCGGCGGGGGCGCCCCGAACCTCGCTCCGGGGGCGGCTCACTTGCTCGTGAAGGGCACGAGGCGCTCGACCCGCCAGGTGCCCGCCTCGTCGAGGAGCTGGAGGGTGGCCACCGGCAGCGTGCCCCCGAGCGCAGGGTGGAGGGGCACGTGGATCACCACGTTGGCCCGACCCGCCTCGGTGGGGAGGGCATCGGCGTGGTACTCGAGGCTGTCGAGGTCGTTGCCGGCGAGGTCGGCCCGCAAGCCGTTCACGAGGTCGACGAGGAACTCGTCGGTCTCGGCCTCGCTGCCCGTGCCCTCCCGCAGGCGGATGACCTGGGCGTCGTCCATGCCCCGGGCCGAGGCCACCTCGAGGACGGCGGCCCGCCCCTCGCCGGCGAGCAGGTCCCAGACCTTGCGATGGTCTCCCCAGGTGACGCCGTCGATGAACTCCCGGGCGGCGGCGAAGGCGCCCTCCGGGACTTCGGCGGCACCGGCGCCGCCGGCCTCGGGGAGCCCGGCACCCGCCGGCTCGCTCGTGGCGCTCACGGTCGCTCCCATCCGAGCTCCTCGAGGAAGTCCCGCACGAGGATCCGCTGGGGCCCCTGGAGGGCGTCGCCCACCGCCCAGTCGAGGGCGCGATCGGCGCTGGCCCGGACCTCGGGATCGTCGATGGCCTTGTGCCCCTCCCACAGGGCGTGGAGCGCCACCCGCTGCTGCTCGGCGGGGAGCTCGACGATGACGAGGAGGTGGTCGGCGATGACGTGCCGGGCCCGCTCCTCGGCCACCGAGGCGACGTCGCGGTCGAGCTCGGCCAGGGCCTGGGTCCGCCGGGGCTCGGGCAGGGCCATGTAGTGCAGGGATCGCTCCCGCAGGAGCTTGCGCCGGTCGTCGTCGCGCACGGCGGCGAGCATGGCGGCGAAGTGCTGGCTGCGGGTCATGGCGGGGAGGCTCCCGGCCAGCTCCTGCTCCACCCGCTCGAGGCTGGCGTAGGCCTGGCGCCAGGCGTCGTGGTGCACCCGGGTGTCGAGCATGGCCACGGTGTCCTCGAAGCTGGCCAGCGCCCGCCGCTGGTTCGTGACCCCCCCGAGCCGGGCGTAGGCCAGGCCGAGGTTGTGCTTGGCCAGGGAGAACTGGTACGGGAACGTGGTCCGCAGGAAGACCCCCAGGCACTCCTCGAAGGCGCCGATGGCCTCCCGCAGCAGCCGGTCGGCGTCCTCGGGCTGCTCGCTGGCCAGGGCGCTGAGGGCCACGCCGATGCTGTGCTGGACGAGGGCGAAGTGGTAGGGCGCCTCGTCGAAGTCGATCTCGGCGTTGGCCTGCTCGTAGTCGGCCAGGGCCTCGACGAGGGCGTCGGCCGTACCCATGGCGGCCCGCGCCTGGCCCCGGTTCTGGAGGGTGGCGATGCGGGCCCGCCGCCCGTCGGGGCTGTCGGCGTCGAAGAGGTCGAGGGCCCGGTCGAAGGCCTCGACCGCCGCCGGGAGCTGGCCGAGCTCGGAGCGCACGAGGCCGAGGTTGTTCTGGGCGATGGCGAGCAGGTCGGGGCGGTCGCCCCCCTCGAAGTAGGCGATCGCCTTCTCGAAGAGCTCGGCGGCCTTGTCCCGGCTGCCCAGCACCCGGTGGCCGGCCCCGGCGGCGTTCAGCACCATGGCGTGCTCCACCGGGTCGAAGCGGGGGTCGAAGATGGCCGCCGCCGAGTCGTAGAGGGCGAGGGCCTTGCGGACGCCGTCGGCCTGGGTGCCGGTGGACTCGGCATAGGCGAGGCCGAGCCGGTAGGCGAGGCGGGCGTACTCGTAGGGCCGGTCCGAGCGGTTCGTGGCCGCCAGCTGGTGCTCGAGGTTGCGGATGACCTCCTGGCGGTCCCCCACGGCCTGGGTGGCACTCACGGCGTCGCGGTCGCTTCCCCGGCCACGGCGGCCGCCTCCTGGCGGTGGAGCTCGGCGATGTGGGACAGGATCTCGTTGATGGCGACCTCCACGGCGGCTTCGACCTCGGGGGACATCTCCGTACCGTAGGCGTCCGGGTCCACCGGCTGGCAGCCGACCATGAGCCGGTGCCGGGGCAGGACCCCCAGGGCCTTGGCCAGCATGAGCACCCGCTCCGGCTTGGCCAGGTGCATGTCGGCCAACAGGTCGCTGCGGGCATCGGGGGGCAGGGCGTGCACGTCGATGACGTCTGGCTCGATGAGCAGGACGTGGCCCGGGGTCCGGCCATAGTCCACGGCGTCGACCATGATGAGGGCGTCGTAGAGGCCCTGCAGCTCCTGCACCAGGGCCATGCCGCCGATGCCGGTCTCCACCACCGTGACCCCCGCGGGCAGGTCCATGCCCTGGAGGCGCTGGGCGACCACCACCCCGAAGGCGTCGTCGGTGCGCAGCACGTTGCCGACCCCGGCGACGAGGATCCTCATGCCGGGACGAGGGCGCCGGTGAGCAACTCGGCGGCCCGCAGGGCGTAGCCCTCCACCACCCAGTGGGCGATCCACTCCTCGAACTCGGCCTGCTGGTCGAGGTTGGGGGCGCTGCTCATGTTGTTGTAGCGGGTGCTGAGCTCGGACCCCACGATCCGGTCGAGGGCCTCGAGCAGGCGATCCTCGTCACCGAGGAGCACGTCGTCGAGCGTGAGGCCCTCGGCCTCGCCGGCCCGCACGACGGCCACGATGTCGCCCACCTTGGTGCGCAGGCCCTCGGCGTCGGCATTGGCGGGCTCGCTCGTCACCTTGAGGCCGGCGTCGTCCTCCTCGACCATCCGCACGGCGTAGCCCTTGAGCATGGCCGCCGTGGCCCACTGGGTGAACTCCTTGGGGAAGTCCTTGCCCGCCCCCAGCCCCTCCACCGCCTTCTCGCTGTGGCGGCGGGCGGTGAGGGTCCAGGGATCGGTCTGGGCCAGGGCGCGGGCCTGGTAGGCGAGCTGTTCGGCGCTCAGCAGCACGTCGGCCCGATCAGCTCGACGGCTTCTTGCCGATCTGGAGCAGCGACTCGCCGGCCTGGGGGGCGGACGGCCCGCCATCGCCCGCCTCCTCGGCTCCAGGCTCCACGACCTCGAGCCGGCGGAAGTTGGGCCAGTGGCGCCGCAGGGCCTCCTCGACCCCCCCGGTGAGGGTGGCAGCCGAGCTCGGGCACCCGTCGCAGGAGCCCAGCATCTGCACCTTCACCACGCCGTCGACGATCTCCTCGAGGACGATGGTGCCTCCGTGGGACTCCACGAAGGGCCGGAGCTCCTCGAGGGCGGCGTCGACGGCCGCCTCGGCCTCGGCGTCCCGGCTCGGGCCCTCGCCCAGGTCGTAGGTCCACAGGAACGGGCCGGTGATCTCGTCCTGGCCCACCGACTCCAGGAAGATCTCTCCCCGCCAGGCCCGGATCATCTCCACGAGCCGGCCCAACCCCTCCCGGTGGAAGACGTCGACCCAGTCGAGCAGCTCCTCGGTCTTCTCCCGCACATCGGGGTCGGGATGCTCCAGGAGCTCCGAGGCCAGCTGCCCGACCCTCGGCATGATCTCGTCGTAGCCGATCTGCTCAACGTCACTCATCGGTGCCCCTCACGCTGTCGCCTCCACGTCCCTTCCTCCCGACCGGGGTTCGGTGCCGTCGGCCCCGGCGGATCCCCGTCGGGGGCGGGCCGCCTCCTCTCGCACCATGGCCGCCACGTCGTCGACCACCCGCTCGACCTCGGGGGAGAACCCGAGGCCGAAGGCCCGGTCGGCTGGCTCCACCTCTATGACAACCGTGTCGGCGGGGAAACCCTTCCAGTAGCGCACGACGGCCAGGGTGTGGTCGAGGTCGATGATGCCTCCCACGGCCTCGCCCAGGCGCTCGGTCACCTCCTCGTCCGACGGGGGGGTGAGGTCGAGGGTGTAGCGCCGGACCGTCCCCGGGGGGTCGACGTCGCGGGGCATGGCCCCCACGAGCACCACCCGGTCGGGCCGGACCTCCTGGAGCCGGTGGAGCACCCGGTGGGCCGAGTAGGACAGGTCGTCGAGGATCACGTCGCCGGGCCACGCCTCGCCCTCGACCCGGCGGATGAACTGGGTGCCGAAATCGAGGTCGCGCAACCACGGCAGGCCCACCCCGCCCACGAGGGTGACGGGGGCCGCGGCCCGGCTGGGCTCGGCGGCGGGCTCGGGATCGGTTCCGTTGGTGGGCATGGCGTTCCCAGTGTGTCGAGGTTCGGGTGTCGAGGTTCGGGTGTCGAGGTTCGGGTGTCGAGGTTCGGGTGTCGAGGTTCGGGTGTCGAGGTTCGGGTGTCGAGGTTCGGGGTTTCGGGCCGGAGCGCAGCGACGCCCCAGCTCGGCCGCATGGCCGTGCCGGGGCGTCGCCTGGTCACTGGCGGTTCGGCGACCGCCTGGTCGCTCGGGCTACTCCAGGGTGCACCCGCAGGAGTTGACCTCCCGCACGATGGTGCCCTTGCCGGTGTCCATGTGGGTGGTGCAGGGCATGCAGGGGTCGAAGGACCGCACGGCCCGCAGCACGTCGATGCCCTTCACCTGGTCGTCGGGGACC
>Ga0187893_10015168_pt1 | contig 10365 bp, 7 predicted proteins | sample MA1701074metaG_FD_139574 | JGI IMG/M metagenome (GOLD analysis project Ga0187893, IMG submission 139574) | White microbial mat communities from a basaltic lava cave in the Kipuka Kanohina Cave System on the Island of Hawaii, USA - MA170107-4 metaG ...
GAGGTCATCCTCACCGACTTGGCGAGGCGCACGATGCCGTTCATACGATATCGTGTCGAGGACGTCGGCCGCGTGACGGAGCGCGCCTGTCCGTGCGGACGAAACGGGCCGCGCATCGTGGAACTGGCGGGCAGGCTGGTCGAGCTTTTTATCGCGAAGGACGGCAGGGCGATCGGACCCGGCTCTCTCCGGCTGTGGCGGGCTCACGAGGAGGGGATCTTCTCGGATTTCCGGGTCACCCAGGAGAGCCGCGAGCGGGTTGCGATCGAGTACGTCCGCGGGCCGCGCTGGAGTGTCGAGGCGATGCGCGAGATCCGCGGCCGCTTCCACTGGCTGCTGGGGGAGGTGGAGGTCATCGAGCGGCCGGTGGAAACGATCCCGAAGGATCCGCGGAGAAAATTCCGGAGGTTCAGCCGGGCGTTCGACATCCCGGGGGACGCGCTCTTGCAGGGCGGCCAAGTCAGAGAGTGACCGGCGCGCACTTGAGCGGGTCGAGCGACCGGACCTCGAAACCGACGAGGCGGCACTCGCCCTCGGTGGCGACAGCGGCCGCGAATCCAGCTCCAGCGTTCACGTTTCGAACGATCCAGGCACCCTTGCGGACCAATTCCTCTCCGGGGGGGACTTGCAGCGCAGCCAAGCCTTCCCACAGTCCTTTGCCGAGCCCTTTGAGGTAGGCCTCCTTGAAAGTCCAGAGGCAGTAGAAGCCGTCTCGACGCGCCTCGACAGGGAGTGACTCGGCGGCGAGTCTCTTCGGACCGGAAACGCGCGGCCCGCTCCCGTTCTTCGACGGAAAGCACAACCCGGACCGGGTCGCCGATGCGGTCGAGGTCGGCGAGGAAGAGATGGCATGCTTCAGGTCCGGCGATCATCCGTCTCTCCGATGCGTTCGATGGCGTCGGCGGCCGCGACCGGCCCGTTCTCGGTCCGCATGATTGCCCGAATCTCCGCCGCGCGGCGCCTCAGGGTGGAGTCTTCGAGGGCGCGCCGCGTCGCGCGAACCAGCCGCGCGGGCGTGAGGCGGGAGGGAGGGACCACCTCGGCGACGCCCAATCTTCGCGCCCTCCAAGCCGCGTCGGGCTGGTCGAAAAGAAGGGGGACGGTCACCATGGGGAGGCCCGCCCGCAGCGCTTCCGCCATCGTCCCGATTCCCGCATGACACACCACCAGGCTCGCTCGAGAGAAGACGCGGGCGTGCGGCGCATAGGCCAGGACCAAAATAGAATCGTGGATGTGGCCCCCTGTCTTTCCTTGATTCCCTGTCAGGATAACCCCGCGCCGGCCGAGGCGACGGCAAGTTTCGACCGCGCAGGCGTGGAAGCGTTCCGCGAGTCGGGCGTGAACCCCGGAAGCGCCTAGTGTGAAGATGATGGGAGGATCTCCGCGATCAAGAAAGGATTCCAGTTCATCGCGCGCATCTTGCGGAGGATCCTGGAACGAAAACCCGGTGATGACCGCCGGCTTTGGGTCGTCGGGCATGGGGGGCCGAAAGCTCCTCGACCATATTCCCAGTTGGCAGTCCCCTCCCGTGAGCTCGTCCCAGAGAAGACGCTTTCCAGGGCGGAACCCAAGACGGGATCGGAGGCGGGTGAGCCGGCGCTCCCAGGGGATCTCCAGGAATCCGCGCAGGACCTGCCGAGCCATGATGAAGCCCAACCGAGAGAATGCGCGAGGCAGCGGAATGGATTCAGCCCGGTCGTGCAGCGAGAGCCATGCCGCAGGAGCGACGGCGCCGACGACGCACTGAATCCGCGCCTCCCGGCATGTCCATTGGACTCCGACATGAGTCTTGTGGCGGACGATCACGTCCGGCCGGAGATCGTGAATCGCCGACCGGACCTCCTGCACGGTCAGCGGAACCTGGCCGATCACCCATTCGGCGAAACGCAGGGGGCTCCCAATCGAGCCGACCCGCCCGATCCTGCGAAAATCGCGAAGCAGATCCTCCGTCCGGCCAAGCCGCCGGAACCCCAGCCCCGCCGTTCGGACGGCCTTCTCAAAGTAGGGGTTCGCAAGCATGGCGACCTGATGCCCGCGCCGGATCAGTTCGCGCCCGATCGGCAGATACGGGAGGATGTCGCCGGAGGATCCGATGGCGGTGATCAGGACTTGCATGATCGGAGCGGGCCGGTGCGAACGGGTGTTCGGAGTATACAATCTGCAGAGACGCGTATGCCCGCCGGTCATCAGCTCGCGGTTCCTGCCGATTCCTGGACGCTTGAGGGAAAGACCTGCCTCGTGACGGGAGCCAGTTCCGGCATCGGCCTGGCCCTTGCCCGGCGCCTGGTCCGCCGCGGAGCGAGGGTGGTGATCCTGTGCCGCACGACGGCGCGCGGCGACGAGGCGCGCACGCTTATCGGCGGCGGCAGCGCCGTCAAAGTGCTGGCGGCGGACCTCTCGTCGGCCTCGGAGATCCGTCGGGCGGCGGCGGAGTTCGAACGCAGCCGCTCCCGCCTCGACGTCCTCGTCAACAACGCGGGTGTCTTCCGCATGGATCGCGCAGAAACCGCCGACGGACACGAGTTGACCTTCGCCGTCAATCATCTCGCCCCCTTCCTGCTGACGAATCTTTTGGCGCCGACGCTCCGCCGTTCGGCCCCCGCGCGAGTCATCAACATCAGCTCGTCCGCACTCGCCAAAGCCCTTGACTGGGACGACCTGACGATGACCCGGCGCTATCACCCGTACCGCGCCTATGCCGCAAGCAAGCTGGCCAACCTCATGTTCACGTTCGAAATGGCACGAAAACTCGGCCGGGACGGCGTCACCGTCAACGCGGTACATCCCGGGCTCGTCAGAACGGGTCTCTCGCGCGGGGCCGCCGGAATGATGCTCCACTTTCGCCGTCTCACATGGTTCTTCCGGCTCTCAGTCGCCGCCGGGGCCGCCGCTCCGTTGCACTGGGCTGCCAAGCCCTCGCTGGCTTCGGTGACCGGCCGGTACGTCGACCGGTTCACTCCAAAACGGCCTCCCGCGTTCGCCGAGAACCTGGCGGCCGCCCGGCGGCTGTGGGACGTATCGGCCGAACTGGTGGGCCGCGAGCTATCCCTCTGAGTCGGGTGGCCTCAGGGGAAGGTGCCGGTGCTTGGATTGGCTATGATCCAGCGTCCGGAGAAACAGCGGGTCGTCCGGCGTAAGCGGGACCACTTTGATCGGCTTGAGGAGCGAATACTTGATGCATTCGTTGTAAGTGTAGCTGACCTGCTGAAGCGCCTCGCTGATCCGTCCCGCCACCTCCGGGGCCACGGGGTCACCGCACCACAGGATCATGCCGTCGTAGTTCTTCGTCGGGGAGAAGAGCGTTCGGTCCGTACAATGAAAACCGGCCCGCGCGCAGGCGTCGAGAAGATCTTTTTCGCTGATCGAGGCGATGGCGAGCCGCAACACATTGTCCGACTTGTACCGGAAGGAAATCACCGGCATGCGCCCCATCTGTCCGATACACCGGACGACATCCTTGATTCGATAGCGCACGAACCCGTTCGCGGTCGTCATGAAGATCTCGTAATCGACGCCCTCCCGCAGTTCCCAGGGTTTCAGAAGCTTCGAGGCATCGATCTCGGTCCCATGTCGCAGGAACTCCAGAATGATCCCCTTCGGATGAACGACCCCCGCTCCCGGTGAACCTCCGACAGGGACGCCAATGAGGCCTTCCGTGGAGGCATAGAGGGCGTCAAAAACCTCGACTCCCGCCCCCGCGATTTCACGAACCTGCTCCGCATCCGGACCGCAGGGCCCGCCGGTCCAGGTTGAGATTCCCTCGAGTCGGGGCCAGAGCTCCTTCAAGGTCCAGCGGTCCTTTGAAAGGACCCTCCTCACATGTTCCCAGCGTCTTTGGGAGAGCGGCGGGGGCGGAATCCCCTCGGGGATCACGTGACGTTCCTCTTTCCACCGCTTCAGGATGGTGTGGACGTTGGACTTGATGCGGGCGATAAATGCCAGCACGCTTCGGGACGTGACGGACATGATGGCGCCAAGCTCGGTAGCGACCGCATAGACCGCCGTCCAGGTCTCGACCCCCTTTGGAATTCGCGCGAGCCCGATCGGAAGCGCATAGAAGCGCTGCAGGAGCCGCGACGTCGATCCATACGTAAGGTTGGTCAGATAGCCGATCCTGTGCCCGCCGGGGGAACGCTCCGTGCTCGCGCCGGCCACGAGCCAGAGGATGGGACGCGACAGATGATGCGGAAATCGGCGGAAGAGCTGGTACTCGTAGGCGATTGCGGCGGCGCCTGACTGCACCATTGAAGGAAAGGTAAGCGGAAACAGCTTGCGCGGGCCCGTGGTTCCGGCGCTGGTGACCCAGGCGAGGATCCTCGCTCCATTGAACGGCGAGACCCCTCCCCGGTTCAGGGTCTCCTGAATCGCGGGGGAGTAATCTTCGTAGAGCGAGACCGGATAATCTTCGAGTTCAGGCCGTATCCCCCTTTCCCGCCAGTGCCTTGCAATTCCCAGCCGCTGACGAGTTCTCCGCCACGTTCTCCGATAATGCGGCGCGGGGTCGCGAACCGCGGCGTTCAGCCTTTGCCAGGCATATCCGCTGGCCAGCTTTCCGATGGCGGCGAGCGGGGTCACCGAATCATCGTAATCCCTCCGGGTGCTCCAGGGAAGGGAGATCGCATTGCTTCAGATGGCGGCGCAGGGCCCGGGCGTTACGGACCGCATTCAGCGCGGAAAAAGGACTAAAGTGCCCGCCGTGAAGGACGCCGAACTCCAGGCGGCCGGAGATCAGCCGTCGCCACCGGCTTCGCTTCCAGGGGGCCAACCGCGATGGCGACGCGTCGAGGATTACGACGTCGCCGGGGTAAGGACCGGGCCGGTACCGGCGAATCGCCCTGGCCTGAATCAGCCACGTCCTCAGTCGGCGGCGCTCGCGTTGCGAGAAGCCCGAGCGCGCGAGTCGAACCACCCATCGAACCGCTTCGAGAACGGACTGCACCGTCAGAATCGTCGCGCTCACCGCGGCTTCGCCAATGCCCGCATGGAATGACTTGAGCGCGCCGAACCGCACCCGATGAACCGGGGCCATGCGAGGTTTCGAAGGGTCCAGAAGCGCCAGGATCGACACGCGCCTACCCATCTCGACCAGCCGGCTTGCGATTTCGTAAGCGATGAGCCCGCCGCTGCAGAAGCCTCCGAGGCGATAGGGACCGTCGGGCTGGATCTCAAGAATCGCCTGGAGAAACCGCTTCGCGAAGCCGGTGATCCGGCCCTCCGGATCCTCCTCTTCGAGGCTCCTGGCCTGAAGCCCGTAGAACGGAATGTCGAGCCCGCATGCCCGGGAGAGCGTCCGGTACATGAGCGTGTCGCCCTCGCCCGCGTGGACCCAGAAGAAGGGGGTTCCGTTCCCCGGGATGAGCCGGATGACATCGCGGGGCTCGGCAATCCTGCGCGCGACCATCGACGCCAGCGCGCCCGGCGTCGGCGCCTGGAAGAGCTGCGGAGGCTGAAGTTGGACCCCGAGCTCGCGATTCACGAGGGAAAGCAGCCGAAGCGCGCTGAGCGAATTCCCTCCCGAGTCGAAAAAGTCGTCGGCGGCGCCGAGTTCCGTGTTCTTCAGAACCCGCCGCCAGATGTCGATGAGGGTCTCCTCGACGCCGCCCGGGCTTGGCACGTGAGCCTCGCCTGCTGGCCGGTTCCAATCCAACTGCTCGAAGATCATATTGCGCTGGACTTTTCCCGTCGAACCCCGCGGGATCGTCCGGACGAGAATCACCTTTCGGGGAACCTCCCCCTCCCTCAGTCGACCCGAGACATGCTCCCGGATCGCCTCTGCCGTCGGCCTGGATCCATTGCGCGCGACGACGGCCGCCGCGACCTCCTCGCCTAGCGTGGCGTGCGGGATCGGGAACACGACGACTTCCTGAACGTCCGGATGGGATCGGATCGCCATCTCGACCGTCGCGGGGCTGATCTTCTCGCCGCCCCGGTTGATCAGCTCCTTGAGCCTTCCCGTGATGGTCAGGTACCGATCCTCGTCGAGCCTCCCCAGGTCCCCGGTACGAAACCAGTCCCCATGGAATGCAAGCCCATTCGTCTCCGGATCGTCCGCATAGCCGCCGAACACGGTCGCCCCGCGCAGCAGGATCTCTCCTTCCGAATTGGCCGGCAGGGGTCTGCCTTCCGAATCCGAAATACGGACCTCGCATCCGAACGGGCGTCCGACCGTTCCGGGTTTTCGCGGCTCGGGCGGCATGGGATTGGTCGCGATCGGCGTCCCCGCCTCCGTCATCCCGTAGGCCTCGATGAGGGGGACTTTGAGCAGGGACTCGAGTCGTCCGATGAGTTCCACGGGAAGCGGCGCGCCACCGGACCGGATGCACCGCAGTGAACGGATCGAGCCGGCCGCCAGGAGTTCAGGCGCGTGATCCGCGATCATGCGGTGCATGGTCGGCGTCGCGGTATACCAGGTCGGGTGGAACTCCTTGAGCCAGTCGAAGAATTCGGGCACCTTCAGCTGCGCTTCGATTCTCACCGTTCCGCCGGAGACAAGGGTCGAAAGCAGGCCGCTGAGGATCCCCTGGGCGTGGTGCATCGGCAGAAACGCCAGGCATCGATCCTCCGGCGTGAGCCCGACCGAGCGCGCAAGGTTTTCGGCGGAAGTCAGGAGGTTGCCGTGGGTCAACGGAACCAGCTTCGAGCGCGCGGTCGTTCCTGCGGTCTGGAGCAGGATTGCCACATCGGTCGGAAGCGGGGCGGGAAGGTCCAGCTCGCGCCCAGTGGGCTTGATCTCGGACGATGGAATGATCGGAATTCCGAACCGGCGACAGCATTCGCCCGCGCCCGTTCTGGATGCATCGACGAGCACCGCGGCGGGACGCGTATGGGCGAGTTCAGCCTCAATCTGTTCGCGGGTCGCATCAGGAGTCAGAGGCACGCACGTACAACACGACGCGACGCCCATGACTCCGATTGCGAGGCTCGTGCCTTGCGCGCACGCCACGCCGACTCGGTCGGCCGGTGTGATCCCGCGCGCCTGTAGAGCCGCAGCGGTCGCCGATGCCGCGGCGTCAAGCTCCCCATAGCTAAGACCGGCCCCCGAGGAAGGAGCAATCGCAAGCTTCCTGGGACTTGACCGAGCCCGCGCGTTGATCCATTCACGCAGAGTCCGCCCCTTCATGATCCTTTCAACCGAGTTCGACTCAGATTAACATCTTCCGCCGGAATCTCCTCCCCGGCGACGACCGAATGAGCGAAACGTGGGCTCCCGCTGTCCGCGCCCTGTTTCCCCCCGATGGGAGGATCGCGTAGACGGGTCCGGCAAATCCACCGGCCTCGGAAGCGTTCTGGATCTTGCAGCTTTCCACGACGCACCGGGTCCTTCTCCCCTGCGACTGGAGGCGGGGGATGGCGGGGCTGGAGATCTCGCCGGAGTTCAATGCGATTCCGGGACCCCTACGAAGGGTTTTCGTCCGCGGTTACCGGGCGGGGCGGATCCCGGGCGTCTTCCGGGCGCGAAAACTGAAGGTCGTCGGCGGGACCCCTTCTCGGCGGGCGCTTCTGATCGCCTGGGTCGGTCTATACCTGGCCAAGCAGAAAGTCATTTCCCTTTGGTCGGACGATGGTCAGCCCCGCCCAAGCCGGGTCATCAAGATTCCGCTGGATGGAATCGCGAAGGAGCGGATCCTCCATGAGGCAGCCATGCTTCGCGAGCTGGAGAAGATCGAGCCGACGTTCGCCCCCCGACTGCTGGAGCTCGACTCGGCCGGCGGAATCTCGCACCAGTCGGTCGTCGCGTGCGGCGAACGCGTGACCCGCCTCGATGAAGCTGTGCTTTCGCGATTGAAATCGATCTGGGGGGAAACGTCGAGCCGCACCAGATCCTTTGCTGAAACGGATTTCGCCTTGAAGTTCCCGAAGTACATGAGCGAGGCGCCGCATTGTACTGCCGAAGAGAGGGCGCTCTTGGACAAGGCGATGGAAACGCTGGATCGACGCTGGAACTCCGCCCGCGTGACGACCCTTGTGCACGGTGACCTCCATCCCGGCAGCCTCTTCCGCGAGGGGGGCGTTGTGCGAGCCATCGACTGGGAGACGGCGGCGCGCGACACGGTCCCGTTGTTCGACGTTTTCCGGTTCTGGTTCAACCGCTGCTGGTGGAGCGTGCGCAGCGGCTTCCGGAACGGCCTCGCCCAGGCGATCGCGCTTTCCAAGCGGCTGGAATGGGCTGCGGATCCGGAGCTTCAAGGTCTCGCGTGGTCGGTCGAATGCTTCGTCAAATCCCTTCGATCGCGTCCGGGGTCGGGTTTGTCGGAGCTTTTCATCCGGCGCAACCGCCACTGTCTTGAAGCGCTGCTCGACCTGGCTTGACGCGGACAAAAAAAAGCCCCCCGGGGGGTCTCCCCGGGGGGTTTGGAGGGCAAAATGGTATTGAGGCTTTTGTTCGGTTACCAGTTGCCGGAGGTCCCGACCAGGAACATCAGGCCGCTGTCCTCGGTTGCGAAGCCCACCGGGGCTGCGAAGATATCCGCGCTGAACACGTAGCCCAGCGTGACGTAGATCTTCGCGTTCTTGTTGAGCATGTACTCCAGCGTGGCGTTGAACTCATTGCCCCAAGTATCCTCGGGGCTGAGATCAAAATCCTCCTCGGCTTGGACGATCGCGATCTTCCCGATCAGGTTCAGGTTGTTCGTGCCGCCGCCTGTGCTGAGCGACACGCCGCCCTTGACCTTGATCATGAAGACGTTCTCGTCCAGGTCGATGCCGTACTCGTTCGAATCGAAGTACAGCATGTCGTCGTCGTTCTCGTACGACTTGTAGCGGAGGTCGTCCGCATCCGTCGACTTGCCGCCGCTGAGCGACTTGACAGACACCTCGACCCAAGCCGGCGTGCTGCCGGGGAATTTCATGTGCGCCCCGACACGATACCCCAGGGCATCAATGTCAGTCGACGGCCCGGGGAAATTGCCGTAATCGCCCTTGACCATGTAGATCTCGACAAACACATCGATATCGGTCGCGACATGGATGTTTGCCGAGGCGCCGATGGTGATAAAGCTGTCGTCCTTGCCGTCACCCGGGAACCCAAAGTCGGTGAATGTCCAGGTTCCAAGCACACCGACCTTGCTCCCATCCTCGGTGACATCGAACGTGGCGTCGACGAAGAAGACGCGTTCGAGCTGGTCGTGCGCGTCGATTCCACCGGGCAACTCGTCGTGCTGCATCAAACCGGCATTCAGGGCAAACTTGTCACGGCTGTAGCTGACACGCACGCCCGCCCAGTAGGCCACGCCGCGAGCCACGCCGTTCGGGACGCCATCTCCGGACGACCCAGCGTCAACGTCAAAGTTGGGACCGAGAGGCTCCGAGTTCCCAAGATCCAAGTTCATAGCGTCGCCCGTGCCGCGGACGTCGAACTTGTGGCCGAACTGACCGACCGTGAGCGTGATCGCCGGATCGAAGAGCTCACGAACCGTCAGGTAAACTTGGGAGGCGACGAGGTTGCTCCCCACAGGATCGCCGCCAAAGCCAAAGGCATTGAAGGCAAAGCTGTAGCTGAACCCCCCGCTGCCGAACTCAGCCGACTCGATGCCAGAGTCCAAGCCGAACGGTCGCTCGATCCTTACCATAACGTCGATGTTGTCCTGGATCGACGCACGGAGGTCGATGTTCAGGGTGCCCACGACCTGTGAAAGCGTGCTGCCGGTGCCGCCTCCCGTGCCGGCATCCGGCAGCTCCGTCAGAGCGTGGCTGACATGCAGCCAGGCCACGTTCCAGCCGCCGTTGATCGTCAACTTGAGCGTCTCCTCCCTGCCCGCGCCGCCGGTCTTTACATCGCGCTCGGCCTGCGCGAAGGCAGAGATGGAGAACGCAACCACAAAGAGAGGGATCAGTGAGAAGGGGGTTGCTTTCCTCATCCTTTCCTCCTTACCCAACCTAAAAAAACCGGCGTTATTTAGTTCTACGATGTCGAGCCGGTCGCGGTCGCCGGACCCACGAACAACCAGCTCGGTACCGAAGTTTGCGCTTGAATTCACTCGGTTTTGCCCTTCCTTACCCTTGTCTCGGGCCCCAAATAATTGGGGCGAATTATGGCAATCGACAAAACCCATGTCAAGTGCTTTCGGACACGCAAATCCACCATCTCCGGAGGACCGCCCGCGCAGCCCGGAAGCCTCGATAAATAGGGAAATGGCGCCCTTGGCGTGGAGAGAGGGGAAATGCACGACTTTTTCATCGTCCTCCGCTCGAAAAAACTTTACGAGATTCGCGACGCGCTTGCGCTCTCGAAACGCGCCCTGGATGATGAGGCTCACCCGCGCGAGGGACAGAACCATTGAGCGAGCGGATCAGTGAATCGGCCGCCTACATCGCATTTGCTATCGCCGCCTGCAGATGGGACCCGAGGCTGGCCCGCCTCGTCCC
>Ga0187893_10015170_pt1 | contig 10363 bp, 10 predicted proteins | sample MA1701074metaG_FD_139574 | JGI IMG/M metagenome (GOLD analysis project Ga0187893, IMG submission 139574) | White microbial mat communities from a basaltic lava cave in the Kipuka Kanohina Cave System on the Island of Hawaii, USA - MA170107-4 metaG ...
AGGTGCCGTAGGCGGCCGCCGCCACCAGGGCCAGCGACAGGGCCGCCTCCCAGGCGGCGCCGGTGGCGACCGGCACCCCGGCCAGCCGGGCCACCACGTCGCCCGCACCCGGCAGCCACAGCAGGCCCAGGGCCGCGGTGGCGGCGGCCAGGACCGCCACGGCGGCCACCTCCACGGCGGCCGGCCGGCGGTGCAGGGCCGGTGAACCGTCCTCGGGCCGCCCGCCGAAGGCCAGGAGCTGGAAGCGCAGCGCGTAGGCGGTGCCCAGCGCTCCCGCCACCGCCACGGCGACGGCCAGCCAGGCGGCCCGGTGGCCGGCCGCGGCCACCAGCGCCTCCTTGGTCCAGGCGCCGCCGAGGGGCGGCACGCCGCCCAGGGCCAAGGCGGCGACGGCGCTGGCGACAGCCACCGCCGGCAGGGCCCGGCCCAGGCGCTGGCGGCCCAGGTCGGGCGTGCCGGCGCCCTCCATGGCGATGCCGGCCCCCAGGAACAGCCCGGCCTTGAGCACGGCGTGGGTGACCAGGTGGGCGACGGCGGCGGCCGGGGCGCCGGCCCCGACGGCCACGAACATCAGGCCGTACTGGGCCGAGGTGGAGGCGGCCAGCACCTTCTTGGCGTGGCGGTGCACCAGCGCCAGCACGCCGCCGGCCAGGGCGGTGGCCAGGCCGATGCCGATCACCACCGGCCCGAACCAGCCCGCGCCGTCCAGCACCGGCTGCAGCCGCACCAGCAGGTAGGCGCCGGCGGCCACCATGGTGGCGGCGTGGAGGAGCGCCGACACCGACGTCGGCCCGGCCATGGCCGAGAAGAGCCACGGGGAGAACGGCACCTGGGCCGACTTGGCCGCCGCCGCCAGCACCACGCCCGCCACGAAGAGGTGGCGCCAGCCGCCGCCGAGGGCCCCCAGCTCGTCGAAGCGCAGGGAGCCGGCCCCGGCCAGGGCCGCCCCGGCCGCCGCGAACAGGCCCAGGTCCCCGGCCCGGGTGGTGACGAAGGCCTGGGCGGCGGCCGGCGCCGACGCCGGCTCCCACCAGCGGTGGCCGATGAGCGCCCACGAGCAGGCCCCCACCAGCTCCCAGGCCACCAGCAGGGTGAGGACGTCGCCGGCCAGCACCAGCAGCTGCATGGCGCCGGTGAAGGCCACCAGCGTGGCCAGCAGCCGCACCCGGGCGCGCGGTGACTCGTGGGTGGCGGCATAGGCCACCACCACCGCCGCCACCGCCGGCACCAGGACCATGGCCACCGGGGCCGGGCCCCGGGCGTCGAGGGTGAGGTCGAGCCCGGCGCCCCAGCGGTGGCGGGCCGTGCCGCCGGCCAGGGCGCCGCCCAGGGCCAGCGCCGTCGCCCCGGCCAGCACCGCCACGGCGGCCGGCCCGACGGCGCCGGCGGCCCGGGGGCGGCGGCCGGCCGCCCACAGGGCCGGGCCGGCGGCCAGGGGCGCCAGGGGCACGAGCCAGAGCATCAGTTGCGCAGGCTCTCCAGGCCGTCGGTCATGTCGACCTGGCGGCACCGGTACAGGGCCACCACCACGGCGAACCCCACAGCCAGCTCGACGGCCATCACCGCCATCGCCATCACGACCAGGAGCTGGCCCTCGGGGGCGCCGGCGGCCGCGAAGGCCCACAGCGCGGCGGCGGCCAGGATCACGCCGTTGACCATGAGCTCGACGCCCATGAGCACCATGACGATCGACTGCTGGGACAGCGCGCCCCACAGGCCCAGGCCCACCAGGGCGGCCGCCACCACCAGGGCCCCCTCCAGGCTCATTGGTGGCCTCCGTGGCCGCCGTGGCCGCCGTGGCCGCCGGCCGGCTCGGGCACCACGCCGGCCGGGTACCGGTCGCCCCCCGGCTCCAGGGGCGGCGGCAGTGAGCCCTCGTCGGCCGGCCCCCCGAAGCGGCTGCGCCGCGACGACAGGGCCACGGCGCCCACCATGGCGGCCAGCAGGGTCACGCCCACCGTCTCGAACACCAGCATCGACCTGCCCAGCAGCTGCGAGCCCAGGGCGGCGATGACGTCGGCCCCGGCCCGGCGGGGCCGGTCGGGGAACTCACCCAGCAACGCCAGGAGCACCCCGCCGCCGAAGGCGCCCGCGCCGGCCACCACGGCCAGGCGGGGCTGGTGGACCATGCTCATGGGGTTGAGGCCGGCCGGGTTCATCATGAACGCCACCATGAAGATGGCCATCACGGTCATCTCCACGGTCATCATGAAGACCAGCGCCACGCCCAGGTAGCGCCCCCCGAGCAGCAGCACCACGGCGCCGACGTTGAGGAACGACGCCAGCAGGAGGAACGCCGAGCGCACCATGGAGTCGGTCCGGAAGACCCGGTAGCCGGTGGCCACCGCCGCCAGGGCGAACACCCAGAACCCCACGTCGGCCCACGCCGGCGCCTGGTCGGGGGTCATAGCTGGGCCACCAGGCCGGCCATGGCCAGGTCGGCGAAGGCCAGGGGCAGCAGCACGGTCCAGCCCCGGGCCACCAGCGCCTCGGCCCGCAGGCCGGCCAGGCGCACGCCGGCGGCCGCCAGCACCGCCAGCAGCGCGGCCGTCTTGACCGCCATCCACGCCGGCCCCGGCAGCCAGGGCCCGTGCCAGCCGCCCAGGAAGGCCGCGGCGCCCATGGCGGCGAAGGCGGCCAGGAGGGCGGCCCGGGCCGCCGTCCAGGCCAGCCGGCCCGGTCCCGACGCCTCGGCCGCCGTGCCCCCGGCCAGGTCCGCGCCGCCGGCCAGGTCCAGGGGGGGCCAGGAGGTGATCCCGAGGGCGACGACCAGGAACAGCGGCAGGCCGAGGGGCTGGCGGAGCACGTTCCACAGCCCGGCCTGGGCGTCGACCACGTCGGCCAGGCGCAGCGACTGCGCCGGCAGGGCCACGCCGATGAGCACGAACATCGACAGCAGCAGCAGCGTCAGGCCGGCGGCGGTGAAGCGGTAGGCGGCCACCAGCGGCTGGAGGCTGTTGGCCGACCACCCGTGCAGGTAGACGGCGGCGATCGCCAGCGCCTCCAGCGAGCCCCACACCACGATGCCGGCGCCGGCGTCGACGACGACCCAGCCGCGCGACAAAGGCACCAGAGCCAGGCCCACGGCGGCCAGCGCGGCCACCACGGCCGGGGCCAGGGCCCGGCTGGCCGCGTCGGGCCGCTCGGTGGCCAGCCGCTGCTGCACCAGCGCCAGCGCGGCCCGGCGCAGCGGCTCGGCCGCCAGCCCCCGCAGGCCGTGGCCGGCGGCCGCCGAGGCGGCGGCCAGGCGGGCCACCGCGGCGGCGTAGGCGCCGGCGACCACCAGCGGCCCGACGGCCAGCACCCGCGTCACGGCGCCCGGCTCGCGGCGGCGGCCGCCGGCCGCGGTGCCTCGCTCGGGTCGGGCACCGAGGCCAGCGTCACCACGGCGTCGCCCCAGTCCAGCCCGGCCAGCGCGCCGGCCAGCTCGTCGGGGTCGACGGTCGCCGGGGCGGGCGGGAGCGTGCCGGCTCCGCCGTCGGCGCGGGCCAGCGCGCCCTCGGCCCGGGCCAGGGCCAGCGCCAGGCGGTCGCCGGCCCCGATGCCGCCGACCCGGCCCACGCCGGCCCAGCGGGCGGGCAACCGGCTGCGCCGCACGGCCGCCGCGAGGCGGGCCGCGTCGACGGCCCGGGCCCCGGGGTCGGCGGCCACCGCGGCGGCCCGGGCGGCCAGCGGGCCCAGCCCGCCCAGCCGGCACAGGTCGGCCACCCGCCGAAGCTCGGCCCGGGCCTCGGCCCGCGCCCGCCCACCGGGCGAGCCGGGCTCGCCCAGCCGCTCGGTGACCGGGTCGACGGCGGGGCCGCCGTCGACCCCGCCGGCGCGCTCCACCCCGGCCTCCACGACCACCTCGCCCTGCAGGCGCAGGTGGGCGACCAAGCCGGGCGGGAAGCCGGGCTGGAAGGGGCCCAGGTCCAGCGACAGCTCGTCGAGCGCCAGGCCGTCGCGGTCCTCGCCGGGCATGGCCATGGGCCGGCCCCAGGGCACCCCGCCCATCATCCCCTCGCCCCCCTGGCCGTGGTCACCCCGGCCCTCGAAGGGCTGCGGCGGCTGGTCTGGCCCGACGTCGGGGGCCGACGGCCCCCCCGCCACCAGGGCGCGGTGGGCGGCCACCAGGGCGGCGGGCAGGGCGGCCAGCTCGGCCACGGCGGCGGCACCGGCCAGCGCAGGGGGCACCTCCGCCCACCCGGGCCGGCGCCACCACAGCGCGGTGCGGGGGTGGGGCAGCTGGTCGTGGACCCGGGCCAGGGCGTCGCCCAGCCGGCCCGGGAAGCGCCCGGTGGCCAGCAGCACCGTGGCCTGGCGCGGTGAGCCCACCAGGTGCAGGCGCCGGTCGGCGGCCAGCTCGGCGTCGGCCCGCCCGGCGCCCAGGCCGCGGGCGACGAACACCGGGACGGGTGCGGCGGCGGCCAGCCTCCGCACGAGTGCCAGCCGCGCCGGTCGGGGACGGCTCACTGCCACCGGAAGGTCCCCTCCCGCCAGGCGTAGGCCACGCCCACCGACAGCAGCCCGAGGAACATCCCCATCTCGACCATGGCCCGCCCACCCTAGCGGACGAACACCACGGCCCAGGGGTACATGAACATCATCTCCATCTCGAAGGCCACGAAGACCAGCGTCATCGGGAAGTACCGGGCGTGGTAGCGGCTCCAGGCGTGGGTGGCCATGGCCCCGCCGCCCAGGACGGGCGCCCGCTGGGGCCACGTGGGAGGCGGGCCGCCCAGGCACCACCAGCGGGCCACGAGGGCGCCCGCCAGCGCCAGGCCGGCCACCGCCAGCAGCGGGGCGATCGCGTCAGGCACCGCCGCCATCGCCCTCCGACCCGGGTTCGTGGGCCGGCACCGGCTCGGGGCGCGAGGTGTGCCGCAGGAGGAAGATCGTAAGGCCGAGTGCCACCACCCCGGCGAACAGCACGCCGATCTCCACCATGAGGTCGTCGAAGCGGGGGCCGCCGGCCTCGCCCGCCTCGGCCGTGGCCACCACCACCCGGCGAATGGCAGCCACGATGCCCACGATCAGGAAGGGCTCGGTCGACAGCACGTTCTCGGACACCACCGCCGTCACGGTGTGCAGCAGCTCGGTGAGGATGAACACCAGCAGGAGGCCGTCCAGCAGGGACAGCAGGGCCTCGGACAGGGCATCGTCGTCGGCCAGCACGTTGCGGCCGAACTCCACCAGCACCTGGGCGAACAGGATGGCCGCGGCCGCGGCCAGGGCCACGGCGACGGCCACGTACAGGCCGTGCTCGGCCCGCCGGAACTGGCGGGCCACGGCCGAGCGGGCCTGTCCGTCACCGGGCGCGGCGGAATCGGGGCGGGGCACGGGCGGTGCCTTCCCCCGCCGGGGCCGGTTTGACCCGTCCCCGCAGGCGTAGCGCCGGGCGCGCCCGGGTAGGGCGGGCGCCGGGTGCGCGCGCGCTGGCTGGTCGTGGTGGGCGGCGCCGCCGCGGTCGGCGTGGCGGTGCTCGCGGGTCGCGGGCCGGCGATAGCCCAGGCGCCCGCGCCAGGACCGGCCGCGCCCCCCGCGGGCGCCGTGCAGGTCTGGCTGGCCGAGTGCGCCGTGTGCCACGGGGCCCAGGCCCGGGGGACGCCCAGGGGGCCCTCGCTGGCCGGGACCGGCCGGGCCAGCACCCACTACATGCTCACGACGGGGCGGATGCCCATCGACGACCCCGACGACAAGCTGCTGCGCCGGCCCCCCCGCTACGCGCCGGCCCTGATCGACGCCCTGGTCGACTACGTGGCCACCCTGGTGCCGGGCGGGCCCGACGTGCCCACCGTGGCGCCCGGCGGGGACGCGGCGGCCGGCGGGGTGGCCTACCGGGCGCAGTGCGCGGCCTGCCACGCCTGGAGCGGCGACGGCGGCGCCCTGCTCGAACGTGAGGCGCCCCCGGTCCACCCGGCCACGCCGGTCCAGGTGGCCGAAGCCGTCCGTACCGGCCCCGGCACCATGCCGGCCTTCGGCCCGGCGGCACTCACCGACGCCGAGCTGGCCGACCTGATCGCCTACCTGGAGGCCATCGACGACCCCGAGGACGTGGGCGGCCAGCCCCTGTGGCACCTCGGGCCGCTGGCCGAGGGCGGCGTGGCCTGGGTGGCCGGCATCGGTGTCCTGCTGCTGGTGGCCCGGGCCGTGGGGTCGCGCCGGTGAGCGGGGACGGCGCCCCGGCCGAGCCGGCCGAGCGCGTCGCCCTGGGCGCCTGCGCCCTGTCGGCCGCGGCCGCCGTAGGTCTGGCCGCGGTGTACCTGGCCGGTGGCCAGCCCCAGGCCGAGGGCGCGCTCCTGGCCGTGTCGCTGGTGGGCCTGGGGGTGGCGCTGGTGCTGTGGGCCGCGCTGGTGCTGCCCCAGGACGAGCACACCGAGGAGCGCGAGGTGCTGCCCACCACCGCCGAGGAGCGGGCCGGCTTCGAGGCCGCCCTCGAGCGGGGCGGGGCCCTGGGCCGGCGGCGGGTGCTGCTGGGGGCCATGGCGGCGGCCGGCGGCGCGCTGGCGGCCGCCTTCCTCCTGCCCGTGCGCTCGCTGGGCCCCTCGCCCGGGCGGCGGCTGCTGGAGACGCCGTGGCGGGGCGGCGCCCGGCTGGTGGGCGAGGACGGTCGCCCGGTGCGGGCCGACGAGGTGCCCGTGGACGGCCTGGTCACCGTGTTCCCCGAGGGCCACGCCGGCTCGGCCGACGGCCAGGCCGTCCTGGTTCGCGTCCCCCCCGGGCTGCTGCGGCTCCCGCGGGGGCGGCGGGCGTGGGCGCCCGACGGCCTGGTCGCCTACTCCAAGGTGTGCACCCACGCCGGCTGCCCCGTCGGGCTGTACCAGGCCCGAACCTTCCAGCTGCTGTGCCCCTGCCACCAGTCGGCCTTCGACGTGCTGGACGGCGCCCGCCCGGTGTTCGGCCCGGCCGCCTGGCCGCTGCCCCAGCTGCCCCTGCGCGTCGACGACCAAGGCGTGCTGTGGGCGACGGCCGACTTCTCCGAGCCCGTTGGCCCCGGCTGGTGGAAGGCATGAGCCGCCGGCGCCTCGGGTGGGCGGCGGCCGGGGCCGGGCTGGCGCTGGGCTCGTGCCGGGCGGCGCCCTCGACGCTGGACCCCCGCTCGCCCGAGGCCCGGCGGCTGGCGTCGGCGTGGTGGCAGATGTTCGCCCTGGGCGCCGCCGTGTACGCGGTGGTCGCCGGCCTCATCGTGTGGACGCTGGTGCGCCGGCGGGCCGGCCACCGCGATGGCGGGGCCGATCGCGAGCGGCTCTTCGTGGTGGCGGGCGGCGTCGCCGCCCCCGTCGCCGTGCTGGCCGTCGTCGCCTTCATCACCGTGGACACCACCGCCGACGTCGGTGCCGCCTCCCCGGGCCCGGCCCTGGCCGTCGAGGTGGTGGGCCACACGTGGTGGTGGGAGGTGCGCTACCCAGCCGGCGGTCGGGCCGGCGAGCCGGCCGTCGTGACGGCCAACGAGCTGCGCATCCCGGTGGGCCGCCCCGTGCAGCTCACGCTGTCGTCGGCCGACGTGCTGCACAGCTTCTGGGTCCCCGAGCTGGCCGGCAAGGTCGACCTGATCCCCGGGGCCACGACCACGCTGCGGTTCAGCGCCGAGCGACCGGGCACCTACCAGGGCGCCTGCGCGGAGTTCTGCGGCATCCAGCACGCCAACATGCGGTTCCTCGTCGTGGCCGAGGAACCCGGCGGCTTCGATCGGTGGCGGGCCCGCCAGGGCGGGCCGGCGGCGGCGCCGACCAGCGAGCTGGAGGCCCGGGGCCAGGCCGCCTTCATGGGGGCGCCCTGTGCCGGCTGCCACACGGTGCGGGGCACGCCGGCCACCGCCACCCTCGGGCCGGACCTGAGCGACTTCGGGACCCGGCGCACGCTGGGGGCGGGCCTGCTGCCCAACACGGCCGCCAACCTGGCCCGCTGGATCGTCGACGCCCCCGAGCTGAAGCCGGGCGTGCTCATGCCGCCCATCGCGCTCTCCCCGGCCGAGGTGGACGCCATCGTGGCCTACCTCGAGGCGCTGGGCTGACCTTGGCCGTCGTCGCCGACCGGCCCGCGCCGGCCCGCCACGAGCGTCTGGCCCGGGTGTGGGAGGACCACCCGGGCCTGCCCGGCTTCTTGTCGACCGTCGACCACAAGCGCATCGGCCTGCGCTACATCTACACCTCCTTCGCCTTCTTCTTCGCGGCCGGGCTCATGGCGCTGGCCATGCGGGCCCAGCTGGCCCAGCCCGACGGGCAGGTGCTCGGGCCGCAGGCCTACAACGAGCTGTTCAGCATGCACGGGACGATGATGATCTTCCTGTTCAACACGCCCGTGCTGGCCGGCTTCGCCAACTACCTCCTGCCCCTGATGCTGGGCACCCGGGACATGGCCTTCCCCCGCCTGAACGCCTTCAGCTACTGGGTCTTCCTGTTCGCCGGCCTGTTCATGTCCGCCAGCTTCGTGGTGGGCCAGGTGCCCGACGGCGGCTGGTTCGCCTACGTGCCGCTCACCAACCGGGCCAACAGCCCCGGGCTGGGGCTGGACTTCTGGGGCCTGGGCGTGGTGTTCGTGGGCATCTCCACCACGGTCGGCGCCGTCAACTTCATCGTGACGGCCTTCAAGCTCCGGGCCCCGGGCATGACCGTCGACCGCCTGCCGGTCTTCGTGTGGTCGGTGGTGGCCATGGCCTTCATGGTCATCTTCGCCGTCCCGGCCGTGACGCTGGCCGCCACCCTGCTGGAGTCCGACCGCCTGTTCGGCACCAGCTTCTTCGAGCCGGGGCGGGGGGGCAGCAGCCTGCTGTACCAGCACCTGTTCTGGTTCTGGGGCCACCCCGAGGTCTACATCCTGTTCCTGCCGGCCACCGGGATGATCTCCCACATCATCCCCACCTTCAGCCGCCGGCGGCTGGCCGGCTACCTCTGGGTGGTGACCTCCCTGATCGCCATCGCCTTCATCAGCTTCGGCGTCTGGGTCCACCACATGTTCGCCACCGGCCTGCCCGCCCTGGCCATGTCGTTCTTCGCGGCGGCCAGCCTGGTGATCGCCGTTCCGAGCGGGGTGCTGTTCTTCGCCTGGATCGCCACCATGTGGCACGGCCGGCCCCAGCTGCACACGCCCATGCTGTTCGCGCTGGGCTTCCTGCTCATCTTCCTGCTGGGCGGCATCACCGGCGTCATGGTGTCGGTGCTGCCCTTCGACTGGCAGGCCCACGACAGCTACTTCGTGGTGGCCCACTTCCACTACGTGCTCAACGGCGCCGTGGTGTTCCCCATCTTCGGCGCCCTCTACTACTGGCTGCCCAAGATGACCGGGCGCATGCTGTCGGAGCGACTCGGGCGGGCCAGCTTCTGGGTCATGTTCGTGGCCTTCCAGGCCGCCTTCTTCCCCATGCACGTCCTCGGGCTGCTCGGCATGCCCCGGCGCATCTACACCTACGCCGACGGCCTGGGCTGGGGCGCCCTCAACCTGGTCGTCACCGCCGGCTCGGTGGCCTTCGGCCTGGGCACGGGCCTCACGCTGGTCAACGTGGTGTGGAGCCGCCGGCGGGGCCGGCCGGCTCCCGACGACCCCTGGGGCGGCGACTCCCTGGAGTGGTCCACCACCTCGCCGCCGCCGCACTGGAACTTCGCCGCCGTACCGGCCGTCGCCGGCCGCCACGCCATGTGGGACGGCGGCGGCCCGGTGCCCGCCGCGCCGGGGCCCGGCCCGGCCGCCGCCCTGGCCCCCGGCGGGGCGCTGGCCCGATCCACGCCCGTCACCGACGGGCTGGAGCCCCGGGCCGAAGCCGTGCTGGACATCGCCCGGCCCACCTACCTGCCCGTCCTGGTGGCCGCCGGGCTGGCGGTGTTCTTCACCGGGCTGCTGGTCCAGGCCGCGCTGGTGCTGGTGGTGGGGCTGGTCCTCGGCACCGGTGCGCTGGTGACATGGGCCTGGCGCACCGAGGGGGACCTGCGATGAGCGCGACCACGGCCGCGGCGGCGCCGACCGTGCGGGTGCAGCCCCGCGCCCGGCCGCTCGGGTGGTGGGCCATGGTCCTGGTCATCGCCACCGAGGCGGCCATCTTCGCCGGGCTGCTCTCGTCGTACTTCTTCGTCCGGGCCGCCTCGCCGCAGTGGCCCCAGGGCGGGATCGCCGAGCCCGAGCTGCGGGTCATCATCCCGTTCACCGCAGTCCTGCTGGCCAGCAGCGTGCCGCTGTTCTGGGCCGAGGCGGCCATGCGGGCCGGCCGCCTGCTGGCCGTCCGCGCCGGGTTGGCCCTGTCGTTCGCGCTGGGCGCCGCCTTCCTGGCCAACCAGGTGGTCGAGTACCGGGGCCTGGACTTCGGCATCGACGACAACGCCTACGCCTCGCTGTTCTACGTCATCACCGGCCTGCACGGTCTGCACGTACTGGTGGGCCTGGCCATCAGCGC
>Ga0187893_10015171_pt1 | contig 10363 bp, 8 predicted proteins | sample MA1701074metaG_FD_139574 | JGI IMG/M metagenome (GOLD analysis project Ga0187893, IMG submission 139574) | White microbial mat communities from a basaltic lava cave in the Kipuka Kanohina Cave System on the Island of Hawaii, USA - MA170107-4 metaG ...
TCGTTTCAATGCCTTGCGAACGTGGGTGATCAAGGTGACCCTTCGGAGTTGCCGATCAGCGCCGCAGCCGAGGCCGTCGGTACCCGGGCCGTTCCGGGTGCTTGCAACGAGGGATTCCTGCGAGACGACGCCATTTTGGTGGTTACGATTATCAGCGATGACCTGTGCACGCCTGGGAATGCCGACGATGCGTACAACTACGGAAGTCCCGATCTCTGGTGGAACACCATCATGATGGCCAAGAACGGCCAGATGAGTAACGTCGTGGTGCTGGGCCTGTTCGACGGCGAAAATACGCTGTCGGGTTGGCCTCTTTGCGAGCCCGCGCGTCCGCTCCGCTTCTTCGAGTTCATGGAAAAGTTCGGGAGTCGCGGTGTTACCGGTAGCGTCAATGACCTCGACTACAACAAATTCTTTCAGCAGGCGGTGGGACTGATCGATACAGCCTGCCAAGAGTTCGGCCCGCCGGAATAGCGACCGTGCAACAGAAGTGGACGGCACCACGGCCGAGTGGCGGCGGTCCGAACGCGGTGCACCATGGTGCGTAGTCACGTTTCTCGGTGAGCTCTGCTCGACCGAGGGACCTACATGTCAACACCTGCGACGCCATCCGAGCAGGATGTAGGGCAGCCACCAAGAAGGCTGATGACCGAATCAATTCAAGGGCGAGTACGATCAGTCGATATTCGACATGCTCATGCTGCCCCGGATCTGGCCCCCGTTGAGACGGACGCTACGCAACGTCATGGTCCTGAACGGTTTCGCGGGACAACTCCCTCTCGAACCAGGTCGAGAAGATCTGTTCACATGACCTCCGCGGACTTGACGCGACGACTTCTGCCCGATTCTGCCGCGGCTCCGGATGAAGCGAAGAACGCCGAGGTGTACTCGGTACCCGAAGTCGGCGTTGATGAGTGTGCAGACAACGAAGCTTCCTCTCCGGACAAGACCTTTCTCCTGCCCGATGTGGGATCGCAGATCGAAGAGCTCGATCCGGGTACGACCGTCAATCGTTACGTCGTACTGCGCACCCTGGGACGCGGCGGCATGGGAGTCGTGTACCTGGCGTTCGACCCCGAGCTCGAACGCCAAGTCGCTCTCAAGCTCGTGCACGTACGCGGTAAAACGGCCAGCTCAGGCTCGAATTCGGTGGAAGCTCGTACCCGTATGCTCCGGGAAGCGCAGGCGATGGCCAAGCTTTCCCATCCCAACGTGTTGCCTGTGTACGACGTGGGCTCGTATGAGGGTTCGATCTTCATGGCGGTGGAGTACATCGAGGGGAGTACGTTGCGCGAGTGGGCAACGTACCAACCGCGAACCTGGCGCGAGATCGTGGGTGTATTTCTTGCGGCCGGACGAGGGTTGGCCGCCGCTCATGTGGCCGGCCTGATCCACCGCGATTTCAAACCACCCAACGTGATGATCAGCCACGACGGCCAAGTCCGGGTCATGGACTTTGGCCTGGTGCGCAAGGCGTCCGGAACAGTGGAGACCTCTCCTTCCGAGGAACAAAGCAAAACGAGTAGCATCAAGCGTGGAAGGAGCTCCCTTGATGTCGAGCTCACGGCGAACGGCATATTCATGGGCACCCCCGCCTACATGGCGCCGGAGCAGCACACCGACGCGTCCGTGGACGCCCGCGCCGACCAGTTCAGCTTCTGCGTGGCTCTTTATGAGTGTCTATATGGCCTGCGTCCGTTCCCGAGCCGGCGGGACGACATGCTGCGAGCTTGCCAAAGCGCCCGGGTGGCGTCGCCCACGATCAACCTTCGTGTGCCGGGATGGATTCGCAAGCTCGTGCTCCGTGGTCTATCGTTGCGCCCAGAAGACCGCTGGCCGTCCATGGACGCCCTGTTGGCCACGTTGTCCAGAGATTCCCGGAAAAAGTGGCGGTCGGTCGCCGTGGCGTCCAGTGCGTTGGCGGTGTTCGTGGTAGGTGGCACGGCCTGGGGGCAATGGAAGGCGGAGCAAGCCCAGATGTGTACGGGAGGCCCTGCCCAGATGGAGCCGATCTGGAGCACGGAGACCAAAGAGCAGGCCAAGGCGGCGTTTTTAGCCACGGGCGTCGGTTATGGGGAGGAGACTTGGGTGCGGGTGGAGAAGCTTTTGGATGGGTACACGACGGAGTGGCTCGGCATGCATCGGATGTCGTGCGAGGCGACCAGGGTTCGCAAGGAGCAATCCGAGAACCTGATGGACCTGCGAATGAGGTGTTTGCAACGACGGTTGTGGGACGTGGAAGGACTCATGAAGGCGTTCTCGCTGGCCGATGCCAAGGTCGTGGAGCGGGCCGTGGAAGCGGCCGGTGGATTGACGTCTCTTGCCGGCTGTGCGGACGTGGAACGATTGCAAGCTCAAGTGCCACCACCCGAAGATCCCGAGGTGCGTGTGCGTGTGGATGATCTGTGGCAGCAGTTGGCGGAATCCAAGGCATTGGGCGCTGCCGGAAAGACCAAGGAGGGTTTGGACAGCACGCAATCCATTTTGGAGGAAGCCAAGATCCTGAAGTATGGGCCGCTGGAGGCGGAGTCGTGGCTGCACTTGAGCAGGCTTCAAAATGACGCTTACGATCCAACTGCCGAAGAAGCGGGGAAACGGGCGTTGTTGGTCGCAGATGCCAGCAAAATGGATGAGGTTCGTGCGCAAGCCGCTGTTCTGCTTCTGCAGACAGTAAGCAACGTTGTGCAACGGCCGCAGGAAGCCCAGTGGTGGGGAGAGGTAGCTCAGGCCACCATCGATCGCCTCGGAGGCAATCCACTCTTGGAGGCCGAGCTCATCGGTGGCTTAGGCCAGTCCTTTCGTATGAGAGGAGACTACGTGCGAGCGCTCGAGCTGGGACTCCGTCAAGTCGCTGTGCTGGAAAAACTCGGAGGAACCGACAGGCGCTTGGGAGTCGGGCTCTTTCTCGTCGGAACGGTCTCGCGAAAGCTGGGCGAGCACGACCCGGCTCGAGCATACCTGGAGCGCGCGGGGGAGGTCCTGGAAGCGAGCGTCGGCGCCCATCATCCCCAGTTCGCCGACATCTTGCTCGAGTTGGGTCGAACCTCCCTGCACCAGGGCGAGTACGCGAGAGCCCATATCGAGCTGCAAAGGGCTCAAACTATCGTGGAGACTTCCTTGGGTGAAGATAGCGCGTTCTTTGCTCAAATTTTGCTTCACCACGGCCGGGTGTTCGTCCGAGAGGGACAATACGACTCTGCCCAGAAGTATTTCGAACGGGCCTTGGCACTCGATCTCAAACTGCTTCCCGCCCATACTCCTCAGATCGGCTACGATCGCACCTTTTTGGGAGATCTCTACAGGCGTCAAGGAAGGTACGACAAGGCGCAATCCGAGCTCGAGATGGCAGTCGAGAACCTCGAGGAAGAACAAACGAACCCCCTCCTATTGGCCCAGGCCCTCGCAGGTTTGGGAACGACACTGCTAGACGGTGGGGATGCTCCCGCCGCTCTGGAACCCCTGGAACGCGCCTTGTCGATCATGGATTCGCTTGGAAAAAATTGTCGGCCCAAGGAGCTGGCAGAAACTCGTTTCGCCTTGGGCCTTGCCTTGTGGGAGTCGCGACGCGATCCCAACCGTGGTCACACGCTCGTCTCCCAGGCTCGGAACGGGTTCGCTTCCCTCGGTAAAGATCAACGACGCGACCTGGCAGACTCCGACACGTGGCTCCGTCAACATCCTGCCCCCTGAGCGGTCGAGTTCGCAGTCGGACTCGATAGACCGAAGCTCGCACTCGCGATATCGACAATATTCCGCACTCGCAACGGAGCTCGAGCGAGCCATCCGTCACTCTGCGGGGGCGATCGTCGCACAGGTGTCCGCGACGAACTGCGCGAGTGCGTCTCCGAGCACGACCTCCCAGTCCGCAGGGTTGGAAGTAGGCGGCCAACCGACGGCAGCGATGTTTCTCCATACAGGCTCCTCGCCGAAGCTTCGCAAGAAGTCGAACGATGCATACTTCGTCGGATCGTCGCACGAGGCATTGAGCATTCCCGCGCCGATGATGCACTTGTCACCACCGCATCCTGCTTTTGCGGCCACCACGGTATCGTGCAGAAACTTTGCGTCTTCCACGTAGTAGGAGCGGTCCGCGTCTCCTGTCAAAAACAGTACGGTGACAGCCCCCTGGTCGCGAATGAAGCCCGGCGTGCGACTGAGGGGGTGGAAGGCCCATGCCGCAGCCACCGAAGCAAGCTCTGCATCCCCATAGGTCTTGTTGAGGGCAGCGTCCACCACTTCGGCGGTCGCACCACTGAACCAGTCCTTGAGGGGTGTGCGATCGGCATCGGAGGTATTCGCCGAAAAAAATGCCTTGCCGTCGTATTCCCACAAACGACCTTGTGTCCCGTTGCCGGCAACAACCATGGTGCTCGGTGGTGTGTAGAGTTGTTCGGGGGACGTTATCCCACCGCCGGCTGCGAACCCACACAAAGTGTCTCCGTGGCCATCCGAATGACCAAAGGACGCGGTGGTAATTCCGACATGAAGATCGACGTTCGGTGGAAGCCGCTCGAACATGAGATCGACGAAGTTCGGGAACCTTCCTTCATGAGCCTGAGGTTGGCTTCTTGGGATCCTGAAATATCCACGGAAAACAGGATGTCCACGGCCGTACTGCCGCATTCTTCCGTATGGTTCGGGTCGCAAGCAGAGTTGCCATCGTCACCGTTCGCGGCGACGTCAAAAATTGGCTCCTCACTCGTCGATGCTCCCTCGCTGTTTCCTGATCCTGAACTGAGCCCATCGTCGGTGTTTGGTCCGCTGCTGGCCGCAGACCCATCGCTGGCCGCAGACCCATCACTGGTCCCGCCGCCCATGGACAACGAGCCTTCCGACACGCTCGTAGTATCTGTCGATGTGTCCGGTATGCCCCCGCTTTCAAATTTTCCGAGGGAGTAGTCGTCTCTCCGACAGCCGAGCCCGAGGCCAGCCGCGAACAGCAAGATCACTCGCACGGGGATGTGATTCGAATGCACTGCATCTACTTGGCCCTGCTGGTCGATGTTTGTTCCAGCCTTCCGCAGCGTGAAAACGTCGCCTTCCTCCATACACCCTGCGAGGGATCGCGTGCTTTTTGTATGGGGCGAGCAGAGGCGGTTCCAGGGGTCAGTCACAGGGAAGAACAGCCGAGATTCAAAGGTTATAGACGCCCCACACGGCTCGCGCCAGTCACCGAGGTGCGCTCTGCTTTGGCTTGGAGCACAGCGTCGGACCCGCACATCCTCGGCGCAACAGGCAACGAGCGAATTCGATGGCCGCCGTCTGTCTGCTGGGTACGTGCGAATCGGCTGTGTGGGGTTGAACAATCATCAGCCCGCGTGGCCAAGTAGATGCAGTGTGTTCGAATCACGGCCGCGTTCGAATGATCCTGGCACTGGCGGCCGGGCTCACGTGCGGGGACGGGGACGACCGCCCTGGTGTGGGCATCTTCGAAGGCGGTACTGACCACGGCTCCGCGGAGTCCATGGACGGCGGTTTGGAGGAATCCAATGCCTCCGGCGAGCCAGGCACTTCGGGTGGAACCAGTACCTCGGGTGGCTCCGATGAGTCGGTTTCAGGCGACAGCACGGGTATCCGGCTGGATATCCACGTGCCTGATGGCAGCGTCACCGACGGTGATACCACGACGGGTACGCAGGATGTGTGCAAGGTCGGTCCGGGTGGAGAAGTTCCGGACTGTGAGATCGAGGCTCCGCCCGATAGCTTCGCGCCCGTGCTGCAATGGAGTTGGGACGCTGCCGGAAGCGCTGTCACACCACTGGTCGCCAATCTCACCGATGATGACAGCAACGGATCCATCGATCTGTGCGACATCCCCGATATCGTCGTCGTGGACAATGCGGATGTTCGTGCTGGACGGCAAGACCGGAGCGGAGCACTTCCACGTGGGGCCAGTGCATCCCGGCTTGACCCCTGCACTCGGGGATATCGATGGGGATGGCGTGCCCGAAATCGTCATGGGCGCGGGAGCTACATTGGACTTCCGGATCGTCGCGTTCGCGCACGATGGCACGATCCAATGGAAGAGCGCCGAACCCTGGCCGTACACTCAAGGAAACGGTGGTGCGCTCGCGCTGGCCGATCTCGACAACGACGGAGATGTGGAGATCATTGCAGGCAACCATCTGTTCGATCATCACGGCAACCGACTGTGGGTTGCGCCAAGCTTCTTGCTCGATACCGCGATCGCACCCACTGCAGCGGATCTGGATGGCGATGGCGACCAGGAGGTGATCTTCGGTCCCAGCGCTTATCATCACGATGGAACGCCGTACTATAACAATCCTGACGTCGTCTCAGTGGGTTTCGGGTTGTTCCCGCAGGTCGCCAACCTCGACTCGGATCCAGAACCGGAAGTGCTGGTCTCCACGAACGGAGGCATGTACATGCTGGAGCACGACGGAACAATCAAGTTCAACCTGCCTAAAGGCGGAATGTTTCCGGCCACCGTACACGACTTCGACGGAGACAAAATATCGGAGTTTGCAGTGAGTGCAGGATCGACTTATACGGTTTACGAGCCCGATGGCTCGCCTCTTTGGGCCGCTCCGGTAAACGACCCGAGTGGTGTCGCGGGTGGGACCGCATTCGATTTCCTCGGAGATGGAGTGGCGGAGGCCATGTATGCCGATGAGCACACGATGTTCGTGTTCGATGGCCAGACCGGTGTGGTGGTGTTCCAGATACCACGCTCGAGTGGGACGACGATCGAGTATCCGACCGTCGCCGACGTCGACAACGACGAATCAGCCGAGATCATCGTGGTCTCGAATGGTAACAAGGCCGCCAAGACAGCGCCGTCCGTGCAAGTCATTGGTGACCAGGAGAACCGATGGATTGCCGCCCGCCGAATTTGGAATCAGCGCACCTATCATGTGACGAATGTGCGGGAAGACGGCACGATTCCTCAGTTTGAGTCCCCTCACTGGAAAACATTGAATACGTTTCGGACCAACGCCCAAATCGAGGGCGGCAGCGTTTGTGAGCCACCGGAGCCCGAGGGGTGAGCCACACCATCACCGTGAAAGGGGTTTCAAATCAACCATGCACTTTCGAACCGTAGACACGTGGCTCGTTCTGTCCGCCGCGTTTGGTTTGTGGGCTTGCAGTAATGGCCGAGGTTCCGAAGGGAGCTTCGGGGCTTCGTCCGCGGGTGGATCGGGTGGAAGTGGACCAAGCGGAAGCGGACCAAGCGGAAGCGGGAGTGCCGGGACCGAAGGAAACAACGATGGAGAAGCGGGGGAGGGCGGTTCGCCAGGTTCGAATCCCTCGGATGACGGCAACGGCGACGGTGGCGAGGACGAGGGGGGGAGCGGGATTCGATTCGATCTGAGCTCGAACGACCCAACGTCCGGGGACATACCCGGCGAACATCGAACCTGCGGGGAGGGAGAGTTCGTGTTCGAAGTACCCTACCAACTGCATCCCAATCCTAGCCGTGGAACCATCGACTGTGCAGGGGGCTCGGTTACTCAAGCAGATATCGTGTTCAGTCTGGACACGACCGACTCCATGCAAAGGGTGATCGACGGCGCACGTGCCTCGCTCGGTCAAATCGTTCATGACTTGGGAACGCAGATTCCGGACATCGCGTTCGGCGTAGGTGGCTTCGATGACTTTCCCGATTGTGGAGGTTCCGGTACCCCGGGAGATGTTCCGTGGTACCTGGTCCATCGCGTAATGACAGTGTCCACCCCGCAAGGGGTTGCTTCGGTGGATGCGGCGCTGGGTACCATGCGCGCTGAAAATGGTGGCGATGGACCCGAAAGCGGCTATCAGGCCCTCCACGAGATCGCGACCGGACAGGGAATCGTCGGAGGTGGTGCGAACGTGCCTCCGTTCAACCCAGCGACTGCGCCCCCGATGCCACCCGTCGCTGGCGAGACGGTAGGGAATATCGGTGGCGTTGGCTTTCGAGAGGGATCGCTTCCCATCGTCGTCATGGCGACGGACACGAGAAATCACAATTGCGAACCATGGCCGATCAACGCCTATAGCTGCGGTGTGGCGGCGGCCACATGCGACCAAGCGATCGGGGAGCTCGTCGAGATTGGGGCCCGTGTGATCGCCTTGATGCCCGGGATACCCGATGGAACCCCTCCACAATTCGTTTCCCTGTTCGAAGCCGAGTTGGCGGAAATCCACGAAGAGCTGAAGTATGTCGTGATGCCTACAGGTGGCGCGGTTCTTCCCAGTGCTTGGAGCATCGGCGGGGCCCCTCGGCCGGCTGGGTGTGCACCGGACCAGTGCTGTACCCTGGAAGGTGGCGCAGGCCGTGCGCCAGAACCAAGTGGTGAATGCCCCTTGGTCTTCCGCATGGGTTCAGACTGGATGGGCTTGGGTGACTCGGTCGCGACCGCCATCAAGGTGTTGGCCAAGGGCGGGAGCTTCGATATCGGTGCCAAGATCGAGGACGATCCGAGCGACGACGTGGACGCGGTTGCCGAGTTCGTGGACTACATCGAGACCAGTTCGTCGAACACGGCCCCATGCACGAGCGGACACATGACAGCGGACGGCAATGGCGATGGCCGCGACGATCGCTTCATCAATCTTACGACCGGTGAGAGCGTGTGCTTCGACCTGATCCCGAAGACCAATGTCACTGTACCGGCCATGAAAGACGAGCAGAGGTTCAAGGCCTACCTCGACATCCAAGGCAGTGATGTCACGTCCCTCGGTCGCATCGAAGTGACGTTCGTAGTTCCGCCGGCGATTACCCCGGAGTAGTCCATCGAAAGGACACGATGACGAACCCAACCAACCATGTCATGTCCCGTGTCTCAGAAAGAGGAGGCGTGTGACGACCAAGCCGACGACGACTGCGACGGTAAACCCGATTGCCAGGATCCCGACTGCATTTGGGCAAGGAAATGCGTCGGGCAATGCGTACCGACCTGGGGGGTGGAGATGTGCTTCGCGGGCATCGATGATGATTGCGACGGTCTCATCGACTGTGACGATCCCGAGTGCGTGGGTGCGCCGGACTGCGTTTGCAACGAGGAATGCGTACCAGGTACGATACGTTGGTGTGACGGACCCCCTCGCTGTTCGTGGGGGAAGGCGGTCTGCACACCGCAGGGCACGTGGGGTCAATGTTTGGAGGTTGGTGATGAACGACCTGCGCGCCGCCTAACCCTTCGTCATCCCTCCGGGGGAATCGTTGCACAGGTGTCCGCAACGATCTGTGCGAGTGCGTCCCCGAGCACGCGGCGCCATATTTCGGGATTGGAAGAAAATGGAAAGCCGTCGAGAATGTCTCCCCATACCGGCTCCTCACCGAAGCTCCGCAAGAAATGGAATGCGGAATACCGCAGTGGATCATCGCACATGCCATTGAGCATTCCTGCACCAATGATGCACTTGTCACCACCGCAACCGGCTTTTGCGGCGACCACGGTATCGTGCAGAAACATGGGATCCACTACGTAGTAAGAGTGGTCCGCGTCTCCTGTCAGAAACAGCACGGTTACTGTCCCACGGTCACGAATGAACCCCGGCGTCTGGCTGATCGGGTGGAAGGCCCACGCTGCGGCAGCCGATGCGAGCTCTGCGTCTCCATAGGTGGCGTTAATCGCGGCATCCACCACTTCGGTGGTCGCGCCAGCGAACCACTCCTTGAGCGGCGTGCGATCGACGTCCGAGGTATTCGCCGAGAAAAACGCCTTGCCGGCATACTCCCACAGACGGCCTTGTGTCCCGTTGCCGGGAACCATCATCGTGGTCGGTGCCGTGTACAGTTCCTCCGGGCCCGGGGCATGTTGGAATCCGCAAAGGCCATCTGAATGAGAAGCCGAGTGCCCGAAGGATGCTGTGGTAATTCCGACATGGAGATCGATGTTCGGCGGAAGTCGATCGAACATGACATCGACGAAGCTCGAGAACTGGGTTCTCATCTGCTCCAGATTCGATTGTTGAGAACCGGACACGTCCAGGGAGAACAGAATATCCACACCCGTACAACCGCATTCTGCCACATCCGGATTGCAAACGGAGTTGCCGCCCTCCGCGTCGGCGCTGCCCACATCGAAGGATGGCCCGTCATTCATAGGTCCTCTTTCGGTGCTGCCTGAATCGGGACCACGGCCGGTACTCGGTCCATCGCTGGTGTCGGGCCCACCACTGGTCGCCGCATCGCCATCGGAGGTCGAGATCGCGCTCTCGGACGCTGAGCCCTCTGGCTCGCTTGCCGTCGTATTGTCGTTCGTCGACGCTCCAGTCGTGCTTGTCCACATCGCGCCGTAAAGGCCCGACCGAAGCCATCCCCGACCCGCGATCGCATCCCGGTGTGATCACGGCGGTCGGGGGAGCTGTGAAATCGGAGCGTCGGCGTGATGCAGCTCGGACCACGCGTCTGGCAAGA
>Ga0187893_10015173_pt1 | contig 10362 bp, 9 predicted proteins | sample MA1701074metaG_FD_139574 | JGI IMG/M metagenome (GOLD analysis project Ga0187893, IMG submission 139574) | White microbial mat communities from a basaltic lava cave in the Kipuka Kanohina Cave System on the Island of Hawaii, USA - MA170107-4 metaG ...
ATAACTGCAGCGACACCGGCAGCCAGACGCCCGCCGCACCGCGGAGGTCCACCAGCGTCCCGTCGCCGGGGTAGATCCCGAAACCGATCAGCGCGGGGAGCCGGAACCAGTAGTAGCAGCCCACCGCAAGCGCGGCGAACGCGCGCGTCACCCACGGCCGTCGCTCGCGTCGCACCAGCGCGCACACCAGGCCGAAGACCGCCAGCGTCACGGCTCCCCCCAGCCACGGCAGCCCGTACGCCAGCCCCAGATGCGACCACCCTTCCCCGCCCGAAAAGTCCGGCACCATGAACCAGCCCCAGACGAACCCCGGAAACGCGCCCGCCAGAACCGGCCCCGCCAGCCTCCCGCACACGCTCCCGCGCGGCCAGGCCGTGCGCATCGGATCCGCCGACGTGTCCAGGCACCGCACCACGCAACGCGAGCACTCGTCGCACTGCGCGTTTCGGACCAGTTTCGCCGGCGCCGCCCCGTACAGCCGTTCGATCTGGCTGACCGGACACAGACTCGCGCACCATGCGCTTTTCCAGTCGAAAACGGCTCCCAGAACGACCGCCACCCCCGCGGCCGCCACGAGCAGCATCGCGCTTCCCGTGCCGCTCGTGTCCAGCGCCACGCGCCGCAGCGGAATGACAAGGAACAGCAGCAGGACGGCCGCCAGCATCAACCGCCCCTGCCACACCGCCGGAAGCCTCCGACGCGCCGACGCGCCGAGCCGATGCGGCAGCAGCGACGTCGTCGCCATCGGACAGACGTTTCTCCAGACCCCCGGCGCGAAAACGATCAGCGCCGGCAGGACCGGCACGATCACGTTCCACAGGATGGCCAGGCCGGTCTCGGGCGCCGCCCAAAGCAGCGCCACGACGCCCGCGCCCGCCCCCCAGGCGATCGCCTGCGCCGCGCGCCACGAAGAGACCGCCGCCCGCGGACGGGGGACGGCCAGGACCAGCTCGGTCATCACCTCTCGATACACGCTCGACAACGTCGAGGTTTCGATACAATCGAGCCATATGCCGAGATTGCTCACGCTCGTGATCCTCGCCGGCCTGGGAGCCGGAGGGTACTTCGCCTACCAGGCCTTTGTCGGCTACGACCGCGAGACCTCCGCGCGCAGCGAGTTCATCGCCAAGGTCCGCGCCGCGTACAAGAATTCGCCCGAAGACCTGCGCCTGCTCACCCTCTCCGGCTACCCCGATTCTTTCATTTCGAAAAAAATCCGCACCGACAACCTGCAGACGCGCGACCAGGTGAGCAAGCTCTTCGTCGGATTCAAGCCCCGCAAGACGAAAACCATCGAGGGGGGCAGAATCGTCGACGAGTGGAGGCTCGTCATCGGGACGGTGATCGACCAGGTCGTCGACGTCACCTATTCCGCGGACGGCAGGTTCATCTCGATCGGAAACCCCGGCCCGAGCCTCGGCCGCGGCGCCGAATAGCCCGCCCTTTGCGCGCCGGCGGCCTTCGCGCTAGACTGGCTCCGGATGTTCGAGTCCATCTCGCAGGGCTTCCAGAACGCGCTCAAGAAGCTCCTGGGCAAGGGCAAGCTCTCCGATAAAAACATCGAGGAGGGGATCGTCGAGGTTCGGCGCGCCCTGCTCTCCGCGGACGTCAATTTCAAGGTGGTCAAGGATTTCGTCGAGCGCGTCAAGGCGGAGGCGCTCGGCCAGGAGGTCCTGAAGGGCGTCGAGCCGTACCAGCAGTTCATCAAGATCCTGCACGACGAGCTCGTCGAGCTCATGGGCCCGGTCGACCACGACATTCCCGCCGCCGGCAAGCCGCCGACCGTGATCATGATGGTGGGCCTTCAGGGCTCGGGCAAGACGACCACGACCGCCAAGCTGGCGAAGCTGCTTCAAAAAAAAGGTCGAAAGCCGCTGATGGTGGCGTGTGACCTGATCCGCCCCGCGGCCGTCGAGCAGCTCAAGGTGCTCGGCCGCGACAACCAGATCCCGGTCTATTCGGAGGAGGGCGGCCGGCCGGTCAAGATCGCGGCGCGCGCCCTCGATTTCGCGCGCGAAAACGGTCACGACACCGTCCTCATCGACACCCAGGGGCGCCTCCACGTCAACGAAGAGCTGATGGAGGAGCTCACCGAGATGAAGCGGAAGGTGACACCGCACCAGGTCTATCTCGTGGTCGACGCCATGACCGGCCAGGACGCGGTCACGAGCGCCGGCCAGTTCAACGAAAAAGTGGGCCTGGACGCGGTGATCCTGACCAAGCTCGACGGCGACGCCCGCGGCGGCTGCGCCCTGAGCGTCAAGGCCGTGACCGGCAAGCCGATCAAGTTCGTCGGCGTCGGCGAAAAGATCGCGAACCTGGAGGAGTTCCATCCCGACCGCATGGCGTCGCGGATTCTGGGGATGGGGGACGTGGTGACCCTCGTCGAAAAGGCGCAGCAGGTCGTCAGCGAGGACGAAGCCGTCCGCATGCGCGACAAGATCCTCAAGGCCGAATTCGATTTCGAGGACATGCTCAAGCAGATGCAGACGGTCAAGAAGATGGGGGCGTTCAAGGACATCATGAAGATGATCCCCGGCCTGAGCCAGATGATGGGAGACCAGGAGATCGACGAAAACGAGATCAAGCGGACCGAGGCCGTGATCCAGTCGATGACGCGTGAGGAGCGGCGCAATCCCGAGCTGCTCAACAACGTGACGCGCAAGCAGCGGATCGCGAAGGGGAGCGGCGTGGCGCTGCACGAAATCAACGCCTTCATGAAGCAGTTCGATCAGATGCGCCACCTCTTCCGCGACCTGGGGCGAGGCAAGGGCAAGGGCGACGTCTGGAAGGAGTTCAAGCGGCGGGGGCTGATGTGAGGCGAGCGGCAAGACGAGAGCCGCGAGCGGGGAGCTACGGGCCGGCTCGGGCAACTCGTAGCTCGCAGCTCTCATCTCACAGCTCGTTCGCTTGCCCCGCGCCGGGGCCGCTGCTACACTACCCCGCCTCATGGTCAAGATCCGGATGTCGCGGGTGGGCCGCAAGAACCTCCCGCTGTACCGCGTGGTCGTGGTGGATTCGCGCGAGCAGCGCGACGGGCGCTACCTGGAGCATCTCGGCAACTACGATCCGAGCGTCGCCGACCCCGCGAAAAAGCTGAGCCTGGACGTCGAGCGGTATCGGTTCTGGATCGGGCGCGGCGCCCGTCCCTCCGAGGCGTTCGCGCGCCTGTGCGGGCACACCAAGGTGCTGGAGCAGGTCGCGGCCGAGCCCGCCAAGGCGGCGGAGCCCAGGAAGAAGAAGAAGAAGGCCAAGAAGCGCAAGCCCGCCGCGAAAAAAGCCGCCCCGCCCGCGAAAAAGCCGGCCGCGAAAAAGTGAACCCGCACGTCCGGTCGGTGGCGTGGTCCGGAGGAGCGTTGCGTCTGCTGGACCAGCGCGCCCTGCCCGAGCGCGAGCGCACCCTCGTGTGCCGGCGGGTCGCCCAGGTGGTCGACGCGATCCGGACCCTGGCGGTCCGCGGGGCGCCGCTGATCGGGGTCACGGCCGCGTACGGAGTCGTGCTGGCCGCGCAGGAGGCGCGGACGCGCGCGCAGTTCGAGCGGTTGGTGGGCCGGATCCGGGCGAGCCGCCCGACGGCGGTGAATCTGGCATGGGCGGTCGACCGCATGACGTCGGCGCTGGGCGGCGCGCCGGATGAGGCCGTGGCCCTCCGCGAGGCGCGGGCGATCCATCGCGAAGATGCCGACCTGTGCGAGCGGATCGGGGAGACCGGCGCGCGTCTGGTCGGGCGCGGCGCGGGGATCATGACGATCTGCAACACGGGGGCGCTCGCCACGGCGGGGATCGGCACGGCGTTCGCGGTTTTCGTCAAGGCGCGCGCCAAGCGGCCGACGATCTACGCCCTGGAAACGCGCCCGCGGCTGCAGGGCGCGCGGTTGACGCTGTGGGAGCTTCGCAAGGCGCGCCTGAACGGCGTGCTCGTGTGCGATTCGGCGGCGGCGACGCTGCTGCGGGACGGGCGGATCGACCTTGTGATTACGGGCGCGGACCGGATCGCCGCCAACGGGGACACGGCCAACAAGATCGGCACGTACGCGCTGGCCGTCCTGGCTCGGGCGCACGGGGTGCCGTTTTACGTCGCCGCGCCCTATTCGACGTTCGACCGGCGGGCGCGGACCGGGTCGGACATCCCGATCGAGGAGCGGGATCCGGAGGAGGTGTTGCGGCCCCTGGGCCTGTCAGGCCGCGGGATTCGCACGATGAATCCGGCCTTTGACGTGACCCCGGCCCGGCTTGTCGCGGGCTACATCACGGACCGCGGCCTTTGGCGGCCCCCCTTCCCCAGGACCGGCTGAGAGCTTCTTCGGAATCCCTTCGGCAGTTCCTCGAGTCGGTGAGACCCTCTGGGAGGCTTTGCCTGCTAGAGGGCGTCGGCGACGCCCTCTAGCAGGCAAAGCCTCCCAGAGGGTCTCACACCTCCAGCCGCCGCAGAGCCCGCAGTCCGAGCCCCATCGGCACCATGCACACCACCAGGCTCAGCACCGCCACCGCCCCCACCGCTAGCACCAGCGCGAACTTGAAATCGTCCGCCCCGATCGAGATCTGCGCCAGTCGCGACCCGTACAGCACGAACGGAATCGCCTGCAGCGCCACGCACGCCAGCACGAACAGCAGATTGCACACGAGGTTCAGCGTCCCCCCGAACCCCGACACGATCTTTGACGGGTTGTCCTCCCGGAAATTCGGATAGACCGCCCCCAGCCCCACCGCCATCCCCGACAGCCCCAGACAGATCGCCAGCAGCACCACCGCGTGCGTCAGTGCCGTCACCATCGGCACCCGCAACATCAGGCTCGAAACCGCGATCAGCGTCTCGCTGATCACGAGCGAGCTCACGAATGAAAACGCAAGCTTTCCGAACAGGATCGTGTCCCGCTTCATCGGCGCCGTTCCCAGCACCCAGAACCGGCGCCCCTCCAGGCTCAGCTGCGGAAACACGAACCGGCTCGCGAACGTCGACAGCGTCAGCGCCGTCGCCAGCAGGTTCATCTGGCTCACCAGGATCTTCCAGAACTCGTCGCGCGAGTCGTAGCCGAACTGGCGCAGGTTCACAAAATAGATCGCCAGCAGCCCGAAAAAGATCAGGAACTGCGACCATTGCACCGGATCCCGCACGAAACTCTTGATGTCCTTGATCACGATGCTCCGCACCTCGGGAGAAAAGAACCCCAGCGCCCCGTGCACGAGCGGGTCCAGCAGGCTCGCCCGCACCCGCCGCGCCCGCCGCGACCCCTGCGACGAAAACCAGCCGTCGCGCAGCAGCTTCCCCGACGCCGAATAGAGCAGCACCAGCGCGAACGCCGCGTTCGCCAGGATTACGCCGAAGAAGAACATCGCCCCGCCCCACCGCCCCTGCGACAGCTCCAGGATCCCCTTCGTCACCCACGTGCTGGGCAGCAGCGGATTCGAGGTCCACTCGATCTCCGCGAAAATATCCACGACCAGCCGGATTTCCGCCGTCTGCCGCGCCCGGAACTGCAGGATCTTCGCCCCGACCACCACGACCACTACCAGCCCCGCGATCACCGTCAGTGTCATCAGCCGCCGACGCAGGTTCGGCAGGTAGTTGGTGATCACCATCGCTGCCCACGCCCCCAGCGCCGCGGGGATCCACATGAACGCCGCGAAAAAGACCACCGACAGGGCGTAAAAGCTCCAGGGCACGTTGAACACCGAGCCGTACGCCGCCATCAACGGCGTCGCCAAGAACAGCAGCGCCCACGAGCTGAACCCGAGCGATTCGAGGAATTTGTACATGAAGACCGACTCGGTCCGCAGCGGCACCCCGAGCAGGAACCCCGTCTCGCGCGACCGGTAAAAGGCGGAATAGCAGATGATGCCGTTCGAAATCAGCAGCATCACCATCAGCATGAAGAAGAAAAAGTGCAGCATCGACCCGACGAGGTCCTGGAAGAACTCCCGCCCCACCCGGTCGCGGAAAAACGTCAGGCCGAACCGGAAGAACCAGAAGAGCCCCAGCCAGAACAGCGCGCACGACAGCAGGATGACCGCGGTCTTGAACTTCGACTGCCACCCGAAAAACCGCACCAGATTCCGGATCTGCGCGAAGCGCAGCGCGGCCAGGGTGGCGCCCCCCGTCATGGCTTCGGCGCCGGCGTCGACTCTCCGATGATCCTGAAGAACGCCTCCTCCAGCGTCCCGCCGCCCTCCCCGCGCGAGCAGATCTCCTTGCAGCTCCCCTGAGCCACGACGTGGCCGTCCATCAGGATCGACACCTGCTCGGCCACCTCCTGCGCGATCGAGAGGATGTGGGTCGACATCAGCAGCGTCACCCCCGCCCGCGCCTGCTCACGGAACACCTCCTTCACCAGCCGTGCCGTCACCGGGTCCAGCCCCACGAGCGGCTCGTCCAGCATCAGCACCTTTGGCCGGTGGATCAGCGCGGCGGAAATCGCCAGGCGCTGCTTCATTCCGTGCGAATACGATTCGGTCAGATCGTCGATGAAGGCCCCCATGTCGAACGTGGAGGTCCATCGGTCGATCTCCCCCTTGAGCGCGGAGCCGTTGAACTTGTACATCCGCCCGATGAAATCCAGGAATTCGCGCCCGGTCAGCTTGTCGTACAGGAACGGCTCGTCCGGGACGTAGGCGGTCACCTCCTTCGCGCGCAGGTGGTCCTTGTCGACGTCGAACCCGCACACGCGGACCTGGCCGGCGTCCGGCCGCAGGAGCCCCGCGATCATCTTGATGGTCGTCGTCTTGCCGGCGCCGTTCGGCCCGAGCAGGGCGAAAATCTGCCCCGGGGGGATTTCCAGCGTCAGGTTGGCCACGGCGGTCTTTCGGCCGAACGACTTGGAGACGCCCGTGATCGAGATCATCTACTTGAGCTCCAGGATCAGCCGCGCCGTCTCCTCGGGCGAAAGTTCACGCCGCTCCTCCAGGTCGATCTTGTACGGATAGCCGAGCATTTCGAACTGCTCCCGGAGCACGGTGCCCGAGTCGTCCACCCACAGCAGAGCGAAATGAGTCTCCTTGGTGGGCTCGCGCCGGAACTCGACCTGAAAACACTCGACCTTCTGCCCGCGGAAATCGATCGTCGCCCGTTCGTCGGCGATCGAGGCGAAAATCTTCACGATCTTGAGCCCCTGGGCGATGTCGAAATCGACCATCGTGGGGGCCCATTTCATCCCGCGCCGCGGCCGGCCCATCGCGTGCTGCGGCAGCATCGACCCTGCCAGCGTCATCCCCTTTTCGAAGGGGATCGCCCCCTCGCGCTGCACGTCCCCGAACGAGACCGTAAACGCCAGGGTGTCGCCGACGCGCCGCCCCTTGGCCTCGATCGGAAAGAGCGCCACCTTCCCCTTGAACCAGAATTGGTCGATCTGGTACGAGGCGTCGATCAGGATCTCGGACCGGATGTCCACCTCGATCACGCCGACCCGGGGCACGTTTCGCATGCTCATCTGGAATCGGGTCACCACGTACGTCCCCGCGCGCTCACCGGGGTAGACGAGGGTCTGCGACTCGCCGATCCGGGTCATCCCCTCGAAAATCCCGCGGCGGACGTACTCGTAGCGCGGGCCGGACTGAACCAGCGACCGGTAGCTCGGCGCCGCCTGGTATTCGAGGTAGGGGATCACCTCGCGGTTGACGAGGGCGGCCATCATGAGCGCCCAGCCTGCGCCGGTGACGAGGAGGACCAGGGCCCGGGGCATCGGATTGATTGTATCACACCCGGACGGCCCCCCTTCCCCGACGCTATAATCGAGCGGCACGATGCCGAGTCCGAACCTCCGCGAGACCGCGATCGGAGTCCTCAAGAGGCTCCGCGAGGCGGGATTCGAATCGTATTTTGCGGGCGGTTGCGTCCGCGACCGGCTGCTGGGGAAAGATCCGCAGGACTACGACATCGCGACTCAGGCGCCGCCGGAGCAGGTCGAGAGGCTGTTCGGCAAGACCGTGCTCGTGGGCAAGGCGTTCGGCGTGGTCAAGGTCCTGGCGGACGGTTTCGAAGTGGAGGTCGCGACGTTCCGATCCGAGGGTCCCTACGGCGACGGGCGGCACCCCGACTGGGTCAAGTTCTCCGGCGCGAAGGAGGACGTGCTCCGACGCGATTTCACCGTGAACGGCATGCTCGAAGACCCGGTGGCGGGGCGGATCCTGGATTTCGTGGGAGGGGAGGCCGATCTGAAGCGCCGGCTCCTCCGGTCGATCGGCGACCCCGCCGCGCGCTTCGAAGAGGACAAGCTGCGGATGCTGCGCGCGATCCGTTTCGAGGCCCAGCTCGGCTTCGCGATCGATCCGAAGACGTTCGACGCCGTGCGCGCCCTGGCTTCCAAGCTGGCGCAGGTCAGCTGGGAGCGGATCCGCGACGAGCTGCGGAAAATCCTCGCAAGCGGGCGACGCGCCTCGGGGCTCCGGCGGCTGATCGAATCGGGGCTGATGCAGCTGATCCTGCCGGAGATTACCGCAATGGCTGGCGTTCCCCAGCCGAAGGAGTGGCATCCGGAAGGGGACGTGCTCGTCCACACCCTGCTGGCGATGGAGAAACTGGAAAATCCCGGATTCGAGGTGGCGATGGGTACCCTGCTGCACGATGTGGGCAAGCCGCCGACCCTACAGATGGACGGCGAGCGGCCCCGGTTCAACCAGCACGAGCGGATCGGAGCCGAAATGGCGGAGCGGATCTGCAAGCGGCTCCGGCTGTCGAACGAGGAGACCGAGACCGTCGTCTACATCGTCGCAGGCCACATGAAATTCAAAGACGTCGCGCAGATGAGGGACAGCACGCTCCGCCGCTTTCTTTCCGAGCCCCATTTCGATGCCCTGAAGGAGGCTCACCGCGCGGACGTGCTGGCCTCCAGCGGGGACCTGTCGGCGCTGGAGTTCGTCAAAAAAAAAGCCGTGGAATTCGAAGCGGAGGGGCTCCGACCCGAGCCGCTCCTGCGGGGGCGCGACCTGCTCGGACTTGGCCTCCGGCCCGGCCCGCACTTCGCCGAAATCCTGCAGGCCGTCGAAGACCTGCAGCTGGAGGGGAAGCTCCGCACCCGCGACGAGGCGATCGGGCACGTCCGGAAAACCTGGCCCGGTCATTTTTGATTCGCGCGCGCCCCCGGCGCCGGCCCCCTTCTCGCGGACGCTTGCATCCCCCCACCCTCCCCCTATAATTCAACCCATCATGGATCCCATGAAGCCGCTGGTGCTCGTCGTCGATCAGGACACGAACATCCGGCGCGGGCTCGCCACGCAGCTTCAAGCCGCCCAGTACGAGGTCGTCGAGGCCAAGAACGGCCGGGAGGCCCTCGACTTGACCTCCCGCTTCCGGCCGGACCTCCTGCTCATCGACGGCGCGACGCCTCTCATCGACGGATTCAAAGTCTGCCAGTACATCAAGGCCGACCCCCAGATCCGGTCCTCCAAAGTCGTCGTGTTCACCGGCACGGATCAGGACATCAAGAGCGCCGTTTCGTCGGGCGCGGACGACTGCCTCCCCAAGCCGGTCGCCAAGGCCGATGTCGTCGGCAAGGTCCGCAAGGTTCTGGGCGGCAGCCGCACCGCGGCCGCGCCGGACGGCTCCAATTTCCGCCGCGAGCTCCGGCGCCCGGTCTCGATGGCCACCGTCTCCTGGGGCGCCAAGAGCAATGGAAAATTCGAGATCACCTTCAAGGAGCGCGTGGTCGACATTTCGCTCCGCGGCCTCTCGTTCGAGCACGTGCGATGCGATGTCTGCACCGGATACGAAAAGGACACCGTCCACCCGCAGTGCCCGCTCTTCCCCAACTCCAAGCGGGTCAACGGCGACCACGACCTCTCATTCGTCGTGCATCTTCCCGACCACGAGGTGATCGAGGTCTCCGGACGGATCGCCCACGTCTTCCAGCCGCCCGACTGGCCCCGGACCGAAAAGGTCGGCGTCGTCTTTACGCAGGTCTCCAAAGAGGCCGCCAAGGCCATCCGGCAATTCCTCGCCGCCCATCAGACGGTGAGGGCGAGCAGCCATCGTTGACGATTCGCCATTAACGGTCAAAGGTTAATGGTTAAAGTTGCGCCACTGTACTGCCGATGAACATTGCAGAGTCGGAGGAGGGAGAAACGTATGAGGAAGATCGCCATCGTCAACCAGAAGGGGGGGGTCGGGAAGACCACGACCTCGGTCAATCTGGCCGCGGGTCTCGCGAAGGTGGGGAAGCGCGTCCTGCTGATCGACCTGGATCCGCAGGGGCACGCCACGCTGAGCCTCGGGATCCGGCCCAAGACGCTCAAGCGCAGCCTGTATGACGTGCTGACGGGCCGCGCGACGGCGACCGAAACCCTCGTCAAGGCGCGCCCGAACCTCTGGGTCCTGCCCTCCAACGTGAATCTGGCGGGCGCCGAGGCGGAGCTGGCGGGGGAGATCGGCCG
>Ga0187893_10015174_pt1 | contig 10362 bp, 9 predicted proteins | sample MA1701074metaG_FD_139574 | JGI IMG/M metagenome (GOLD analysis project Ga0187893, IMG submission 139574) | White microbial mat communities from a basaltic lava cave in the Kipuka Kanohina Cave System on the Island of Hawaii, USA - MA170107-4 metaG ...
CTAGTTGCCCCTGTCGGTAGGTTGCCTGTTTGCCTGCATCGCTTGTTGGGCCTAGCCACTTTGGCCAGTCGGCCGCAATTATAGAGGAGAACGGCGAGTCGGCGAGGCCAATTCGTGGGCCCTGAGTCGTGGCGGATAGATTGCACCGCCTTGGGCCGTTTGCACAAATCTTTCTGACTCGTCGATCTATTCTCCCGGTGTTCTCTGGTTGTCGTGTGGTCGGTCGACATGACCGAAGCATTCGCTACAGACGTCACCGAAAGTATCCTGGCCCTACCCGCATATTGGGCAGCCATTCCCTTGGAAACACGTTGGAGAGCAGCAATCCGATGGCGCCGTGAAACATACCGAGAACGAAAAGATTTCGTGACTGGAGAAAGAGCATCGAACAGGCGAAACCTCCGATCAGCGTAGAGATCATCAAGACCGGGTTTGGAATGTGAAAGCTCATAAAGAGGATGGCATTGACAGAGGAACTCCACAGTGGTTGCGAAATCACTTTGGAAAGCCGGTTATGGAAATACCCTTGTAATCCATACTGCTGGAAAGTCCCCCAAAGCGTATATTTCAAGGCTGAAGCTGTTGATTCCCAGCGCATAGGGATAGCCCATAAGCGCCCACTAAGAATTCCAATCAGCACCAGGAGTAGCAGAAGCGGGATGCCAGCCCAGCAGGCCTCTTTTGCAGCCGGGAAGAAATTATCGAACCGGAAGCCGACACCGCGGAATGTGTCCCGATGCCAAATATGTGAGGCAAACAGAAGAAGCAAGATGAGCCAGACGCCGCTTTTCGCCGAAGTGTATTGCCAGCGCCAGATGTACATCTGCACCAGGAAATAGAGCGAGGCCAGTTCGAGCAGGATCCATCGTGAACGTCTGGTGAGGGGTAACAAGGCCGTTGTATTCCTCCTGGAATAGATTGTGTCAGTCCGCGACGATACCGGTTGCCAGGCCGAGATTGACAAGCAACTCCTCAACTCTCGAGGCGATCACGCTTTATCTGAAGAACGCCCGCCACACCGTGTCAACCAGAGTGTGAACAAACGCCGGCGCCAGTAAAGCCCTGGTCCGTTGGTAAGCGTTGCCATAGAAGAGACCGGCCAGAGAAGCCAGCAAGAAATAGCGCCAATCTGGGCTGGGACCGTTGTTCAGGTGGGCAGCGCCGAACAGCAGCGAAGTCACTACCAGGGCCAGCCCCGGTTTGCGAGAAGTTTTCTCAAGAAAGTTCTGGATAATGCCGCGAAACAACAGCTCTTCGGGAATGGCGATCAAGAAAAAAATGCCCAACGCCGAGTAAAGTAAATCCCATGCAGAGATTGGACGCCTGGAGATCGTGATGAATCCCGTAAGAAGTCCAATCGGGATGGCCAGCGGTGCAAAAAACAGAAAGTTGCGAACGCCAATCCATCCATCCCGATTTTGAAAATGGCAGCGATAGCCAACATCCTTGAGACCTCTGACACACGCAAAAAGGAAAACTGCCAGGCTGGTCGCCATCAGACTGTTCATTGAATACGCCAGTGAATGATGCGGCCAACCCCAGACGTCGCGCATCCAGCGGAAATCGAGTGGCAGCCAAAGTGCGAGGATCACCACCACGTCTTGCCATAGCAGTCGCTGCTCGGGTTGGCGGATCGTCACCATGAGCGCAGCCGGCAAAACGACATACCCTGCGAGCTTCAAGAACGGCAGTAGCTGAAAGGAATCGGTGCCCAGAGCGTATGCAAGATAAAGCACCACAAGCGGTAGGAGAAAAAGCCATGCGTTTCCACTACTCCCCTTCACTCGCTTTAGGACCCAAGCCTGAACATCTCGATGCGCAAGCAATAACAGGATCGCCAGCAAGGCATTCAAACAGAGGACTGCAGCCACAAAGCGTCTGTCCACAGGCAGGTTTCCGCCGGCGAATTTGACCATCAGGGCAGTCACCATCACCAGAGAAACTGCGACGCTTACGAAGTACGTTGCCAGTCCGCAGGGCCGTAGTTTCAACGGAGACTCCGGGATGGTTTTCATGGGCCGTAAACTAACATGAAAGCAGGAAAGCCGCGAAAGATAGGCAGTGAGTGGGCTAATGTCACTGCCAAAGAAGGGATTTGAGTGGCCAGTGTGACACCATTCTGGCAAGCTGCCGCCTTCCGTGCCCTCGTCATCCAGCGCTGATTGGCAGTTTCTTCGATTGCGAAGCTTGCAACGACGATGTTTCCCAGATACTCTCACTTCTGACACGATCCTTTCCACCCACCCTGGAGAACTAAGGAGATTGACATATGACACTGCGCTCAACAGGTCGCAGACGGTTTCTGGGCATGGCAAGTACTCTATCCATTCTGGGGAACCTGATTCCCGGCCGCACTGTAGCTGGAAGCTTGGGAAAGAATGCCCCAAAGCAAAAATGGAACTCGTCGGCAGAGATATACACGCGGTTGGGAGTTCACCCGGTGATCAATGCGGTGGGAACGGTAACAGTTCTGGGCGGAGTCATTATGCCGCCTGAGGTTGTGGCGGCCATGGAGGAAGCAGGGCGGCATTTTGTCCCAATGCCAGAACTACTGGAAAAATCGGGCGAATACATAGCTCGGCTGCTGGGCGTGGAAGCGGCTGTGGTTACAACAGGGGCTGCTGGAGCCATCACTCTGGCCACAGCTGCGTGCGTGACGGGGAAAGATCCCCAGAAGATACGGCAGCTGCCAGACACTCGGGGTATGCGGAACGAGGTCGTTATGCAGAAGAGCCATCGCTCCGGCTATGAAGCCCAGATTCTGCTGGTTGGGACCAAGGTAATCGAAATCGAGACGCGCGAAGAACTGGAATCAGCTATCACCGACAGAACTGCGATGCTTTTCTTTCTGAATAAAGCCGACCCCGACGGGAAGATCCGCCGCGAGGAGTGGATTGCAATCGGCAAGAAACACCAAATACCTACCTTCAATGACGCCGCGGCCGACGTGCCTCCAAAATCACATCTGTCGGAGTATTGCCGCACGGGGTTCGACCTGGTGACCTTCAGCGGAGGAAAGGGACTCCTGGGGCCACAGTGCTCCGGCCTTTTGCTGGGCCGCAAAGACCTGGTGGACGCTGCACGTATCAACGCCAGCCCGTTCGGTGGGATCGGTCGCGGCATGAAGGTTGGGAAGGAAGAGATCATCGGGCTGGTTGCAGCTTTGGAACGTTACCTGAAAGTTGATCACGAGGCGGAGTTCCGAGAGTTGGATGGACGAGTGAGCGACATTGCGAAAGCCCTTTCCGGAATTCGAGGCGTTAAAGCTGAGCGATTCGTTCCTGAAATTGCCAATCATCTTCCCCATCTTATTGTGGACTGGGAGAGCCCCGTGACGATGTCGTCTCAGGAAGTAGTCGCCTCGCTGCGAAAGGGAGAGCCTCGCATCGAGGTCTCCCAGCGTAGTCCGCGAGGGTTGACGATTTCTGTCTGGATGCTCCGGCCTGGCGAGCACAAGATTGTGGGGGAACGGCTGGCTGCGGTTCTCGGCAAGGCGAAGGCATGAAGTCGAATGAAGACAACAGGTGGTGCTGAGCAGCGGTCCGCTCCGGTTCGTTCAATTGACAAAACAGAAATCAAAAACCTAAGATGCCTTTGGGCTTTTTTCGGAAGCTAGAATATTCGTCTAGCTCGTTATCCATACAGACTTCGGGGGGATAAACAATGTCAGAAACTTACGGAAATTTTGTCGCTGGAGAGTGGGTGAACTCATCTTCAGGAAAAACCTTCGACAGCATCAACCCCGCCAACACAGAGGAACTGGTAGCGCGTTATCAATCCTCTAGTGTGGAGGACGTGAAGAACGCTTTCGATGTAGCGCAAAAGGCTCAGGCGGCCTGGGCCGCAATGCCGGCACCTAACCGCGGCATCATTCTGATGCGTGCCGCGGAGATTCTTGAAAAACGGGCCGAGAGCGTCGCAGCGGACATGACTCGCGAGGAAGGAAAGACCCTGCCGGAAGCCAAAGGCGAGGTGGGCCGGGCCGTGAACATCTTCCGTTATTTTGGAGGTGAAGGGGCCAGGCTCAGTGGAGAAACAGTTCCTTCCGAAAGAGACGGTGTTTTTGCCTACACCTTTCGCAAGCCGTTGGGAGTGGTTTCGCTGCTGACGCCTTGGAATTTTCCAGTCGCCATTCCAGCCTGGAAGATCGCACCGGCATTGATTACCGGAAATACCGTGGTCGTCAAACCTGCTTCGGTTGCCCCTCTCTGCACGGTGCGGCTGATCGAAGTCCTCCATGAAGCCGGGCTCCCGAAGGGGGTGCTGAACATGGTGACAGGTTCTGGTTCCGTGATTGGCGATGAAATGATTTCCAATCCGGCTGTGAAAGGAGTGTCCTTTACAGGCTCCTGCGAAGTTGGCAATGGCATCCAAAGCAAGACGGTGCAGCGCAACGTCAAGACCCAGCTGGAAATGGGAGGCAAGAATCCCACGATCGTACTGCGCGATGCGGACTTGAACATGGCCGCGGACATCGTTGTGAACGCAGCATTCTTTTCAACCGGCCAAAAGTGCACCGCCACCAGTCGGGCCTTGATCGAAGAGCCCATTTTCGACGAGTTCGTCAAATTGTTGGTTGAGAAGACGCAGAAGTTGCGTGTTGGCAACGGCATGGAAAAGGGAGTCGACATGGGTCCCTGTGTGGATGAGGGCCAGATGAAAACCGTACTGCGCTACATCGAGATCGGCAAGAAGGAAGGAGCCAAGCTATTGTGCGGCGGGAATCGTATGAGTGGTGCCGGATACGACAAGGGGTATTTTGTCGAGCCGACCGTCTTTTCGGGGGTCACGACGGAGATGTCGATCGCTCAAGAGGAAATATTCGGGCCCGTTCTTGCCGTTATCCCTGTGAAGGACTTCGATGCTGCGATTCAGATAGCGAACAACGTGAAATTTGGTCTTTCAGCGTCTCTGCTTACCAACCAGCTTAACAAGGTTTTCAGCTACATTAACCGGATTGAAGCCGGGTTGATCATCGTCAATCTCCCCTCAGCCGGTGTTGAGTATCAGCTGCCTTTCGGAGGTACCAAGGCCTCCAGTACGGGATTCCGCGAGCAGGGCAGTGTCGCCGTGGACTTCTACTCTGAATTGCGCACCGTATACTTGAAGCACCAGATCTAACGGGGGCAGGACGAATTGCTCAAGCGACCATTAAATGGGCGGCTCTCTCGATATCGAAGCGCAAACATTGGCTTCCAGCGAGGTAAGTTTCATGAAAAACGTCGGCGCCCCGGCCCACGGATTGAACCGAGGTGCCGTTGATCAGGGCTTTCTAGCTGTGGCTTGCGCTTCTAGCGCCAACAGGCGGGCACTCAACTCCTTCAGCTTTGTGCGTCTGCTCTGGCTAGGTTCGGGTGGCATCCGATTGAGAAGTATTCTTGCGCGTTGAAGCTGCTGCGCATGAAATACGGATTCTTCTACTAATACTAATCCAAGGCAGCACTCCGCCATTTCAAGATCCTGGTCAAAGCTCCGGTCTGGAATGTGAAATAACTCTTCATACTTCTCGCGCCCTTGAGCCACGCCTTGCTGCTTCTTTCGACACGAAGGGCACCTCACACAGTCAGAGTCCAGCCCAAAACCCAGTTCCTCGTACCAATACTTTTGTTCCTCAGCGAAGAATATGAAGGGCCTGCCGCAGTCGCGGCATTCCCGCTTTACGTCGAAGTAATGTGTAACAGGCACCGTCGCCGGGACCTGCTGCCGTGGGTTAGCGGGAACAGCGGTGTTGGGGATACGACATTCATCTGGTGAGTGCCAGTGAAGAAAAATGCCTCCGCCCAAGTCGTTCTCAGGATTGAGGCCTGTGATACGGGGTTGCTGACCGAAACGCGGATGGATAACGAACTGCGCGAATTCATCTTTCATTGCCATGGAATTCTTGACGATAGCCGCTTCCGATGATCACAGCGAAACGTAAGTCGGGTTTTGCCACGGTTGGGGGTGCCGCGGATCTCCAGGCAGACTCCATGCTACCTTCCTTTTCGCCATGTTTTCGGCCGACAGATCAGACCTGCTGATCAACGAGAATTGGGTTGCCGGCTGGATCCATGACCACAAAGTTCCGCTCGTGAGTCACCTCTTTGCCACGTGCAGTCCGGCGAGCATCTTCATCAGGCCTTGTGGGTCCACCGGTTTCACCATATGCCGGTCGAACCCGGCCTCGTTTGACTTCTGCCTGTCCCCATCCTGCCCCCAGCCGGACACGGCAATAAGGGTCATGTCCTTGCCCCACGGCTCCTCACGGATGCAGCGGCAGACTTCGTACCCGTTCATTTTCGGCAGGCCAATGTCGAGCAGGATGAGATGAGGTCGGAACTCTCCCGCAGCCTGCACAGCCTCCTCGCCATCGAAAGCCGTGCGAACGGTATTGCCCATCAATTGCAGGAGCATCGCCAAGCTGGTAACGGCATCCCGATTGTCGTCCACGACCAAGATGCGGAGTTTGGAGGTTGGTATCGTGCTGTCCTGAGGCTCGGACTGCGAGGTGTGCCGACGGGCAACGAAAATCGGCAGGCGAACCACGAACTCGCTGCCCTTGCCCGGCCCAGCGCTGTGGGCCTCGATGGTTCCCCCGTGCATCTCAACAAGCCGTTTCACCAGGCACAGGCCGATGCCCAAGCCGCCTTGCGACCGGGTCAACGCCCCTTCGACCTGCGAAAACATCTCGAAAATCGTGCGCAGGTTTGACGCGGGAATGCCGATGCCCGTGTCCTTCACCACGACCACGACATCACTGCCTTGCCTCTCGGCGGACAGCCGAATGTGACCCCCCTTCTCCGTGTACTTGGCAGCGTTGTTGAGCAAGTTTAAAAACACCTGTTCGAGTCGGGCCACGTCGGCGTCGAGAAGAATTGGTTCGGGCGGCAGCGTCGCGTGCAGTTCATGTCCCATCTCCTCCATCAGCGGACGGCTCGTCTCCACGGCGCCTTGCACCACTTTTGCCAGTCTTACCACCTCTTTTCGTAGTTCCAGCTTGTTGCGGCTGATGCGGCTTACGTCCATCAAGTCGTCAATCAGTCGGGTCATCCTCTGAACCTGCCGGTCGATGACGTCCCGCGTCCATTGCAACTCCGGTTCTGCCGGTCCTTTGATACGCAGGAGTTGGAGCGCGTTCCGCACCGGCGCGAGAGGATTTCGCAGTTCATGCGCCAACGTCGCCAGGAACTCGTCTTTGCGGCGGTCGGCCTCGGCCATGGCGTCGGCACTCTGTCGCAACGCATCCGCCATTTCCCGTTGCTCGCTGATGTCGGTGTTGGTGCCGAATATCCGCACGACGTTCCCGGATTCATCGCGGATGCACTTCATGCGCGAGAGGAACCAGCGGTACTGTCCGTCTTTACCTCGCAAGGGAAAGGTGTCCTCCCAGTCCAAGCCTGCCTGTACGTGGTGCGAGAATCGCTGGATGACACGGTCCGCATGATCCGGATGATGAACCGCGTGCCAGCCCCAGCCCTTCATCTCTTCGAGTGTGGTGCCTGTGTACTCGAACCAGTTCTGGTTGAACCAGTGGACCTGGCCGTAGGTGCCGGCATCGGCGATCCATGCCAGTTGAGGGATGTTGTCGGCCAGGTTGCGGAAACGCTCCTCGCTGTCCCGCAGGGCTTGCTCTTGTCGCCTCCGGTCGGTGTTGTCACGCCCCTCGATAATAATGCTCACGATCCGTCCGTTATCGTCTTTAAGGCCAGTGAGCACCGCGTCGGCGTGGCGTAGCGAGCCGTCCGCCAGGGAATAATCCACTTCCCCCGCCACCGGTCCACCGCAACGAACGACTTCGTTGACCTGATCCTTCCACCACTGCTGCATAACAGGAAGCCGGTTCCACCAGGGTGTTTCCCAAATGGGGCGGCCGAGCACCTCCTCTGTCTGGACACCCGTGGCAAGGAAGCAAGTGTTATTGGCCTCCAGCACTGTGCCATCGGCAGCCACGATCACCATGAACTGAAACTGTTGGTTGAAGACCGCCTTGAAGCGCCGTTCTGCCTCTCGCAATTCCTGCTCGGCCCGCTTCCTCTGGACGACGATAGCGGTTTGGTTGGCCCCGACTCCGAGCAGCAGGCGGTCCCGCTCGGTCGGGAAGTCGGCGTTCGTCGAGCCGGTGACGAGAATCCCTTGGTCGCCGCTCACCCCGAAGCGGGTAACAGCGAGGTGGAGTATCCCGGGCTTGAAGGGATCGGGAATGGTCGAGGGCGGCTCGGGGTGGCCGGTCTTCACGAGGTCGGCCAACGTCGTTCTTGCGGCTTCGCTCTGGGCGGGATCGAGACGGTGTTTGCTGCGGACGACTTCGATCACGGCTTCCCCGGTCACGTCCGCAAGCCGGACGTAGAGGAGATCGAGCGACAGAGTGCTAAGCAGCACGTCAGCCAAGCTGCGGACGATCCCATCCGGATCCAAGCCAGTCCACACGGCAGGCAGGGTCGAGAGGGCGACCAGATCGCGCATCGTCCGCCGCAAGCGGTGGTTCTCTGCAACAGCGTGTTCAGAGGAATCCATAAAAGGTCCAGACCCGCTAGTAGGGTAGCTGCGCCGCTCGCGCGGCGCCTTGTCAGTCGCGCTCCCTCAGTTCCTTCAGCATTTCGTCGGGCGGGACGAAAAACGGATTCTCTTGCAGGATGCCGCCGATGATGACCATCGGGTGAGTTCGCATGATGTCCATGACGACGTTGGCTCCGAACCGGGCCAAATCGTAGGTTCAGCAAACGGCGTCATCGTACTTGGGCAGGACGTAGTTCAGCCGAGTCTCGTACTCCACGATATCCTTGACGCCGGGGCGGTCCTCCAGCGCCCACTCCATGTTGGCGACCAGCCGGGTGAGCGGATAACCCTCGGCCTTGCCCCGGTTTAATACTTCCTCGATCAGGGCCAGCATCCGGTTCTGATCGAAGTGGCCGTCTCGCAGGTAGGCTTCTTCCCAGCGTTTGACCTCAAGCTGTCCCTTGTCTTCCGCAGCGGCTACGTCGATGCCTTCTTGCTCCAACCGGCGCAAGTGGGCTGCCCGGTGCCGGGGATCGACGATGTGGAATGCCTTGTGGCCCTGCACAAACCCCTCTTTGATGAAGGGCAACAGAACCAGATACTCCTCGTCCTTGCTGTTAAAGAAGGCACACACATGGCGGCGTCGGTCTAGGACCGTTCCCGCCAGACGCACCGGCTCTTTATTCTCGACCATCATTGTTCTCCTTAATGTGGGTCCTGAGCAGCTTTGTGACGAGCGTTCAGATCCGGTAACCCCGTCTCCTATCCCTTGATGATTCTAGGGCTGTCGGTTCAAACGGACCCAAAATTAATTGCCACGCTGATCCGCTTCAACCAAGATTCGGCCGGAACAGTTGTTGCGTCCAAATGGGACGTCTCTATTCACTCGCCAAGAGCTCTCTAGCGGAAAATACACTATCCCTACGGCTCATTCTAAACCGAGGACGCCTCGCACCGCCAGGAGGGATTCATTCCTGTAAGATCGTTTATTTGATACGGGTTTTCTATCTAGATTCTTGACGCATTGCCGTCGGCCGGTTCGAGTCTTGACTGACGAAAAGTGCGACTTATCGAGTGCTCCTCAGGGGCAGGGTACCCTACTGCAACTCGATCCCGCCGCGTTCCCTGGAAGGAGGTGATAAGAGAGCATTCATCTTCCTTGTTGCTTTTTCCAGTCGTCGGTTAGCAATCCCGAGAAACCCCAGTCTTCTTCCGCAATCTCCTGGATGACGACGTGAGTGTGCTCAGGCTTCTTGCCAAGCACTCGTACCAGTGAGTCAGTAACATCCTTGACCAGCTGTGCTTTCTGTTCGCGTGTGGCACCCCGAGTGATCTGAATATTAACGTATGGCATCCACAAGCCTCCCGATGTAAGTTGAGAAATCTAACGCAAAGCTGTGCCGCAACGCATCCCCCTTACCTCACTGCCGAGATATTAGCTCAACACGCCCCACCGAGTCGGCGCTGTCGCCGTGCGAGCGGGTATCTGTCAGCGTCCATATTTGCACAGAACCAGGGCGGGCAGACAGAACTGCGGGCCCGCGCCGCCGTCTGTCTAACAATCGGGCATCCATCGCCCGCAATGCTTTCAGAGAGGGCGCCTGTTCGCGTCGGAGCAGTGCTCGAAAATGAGCTGAGTCTACGGCGGGATACGCAGCTATTTCGCTGCAGCCCTTAGTTGAATCGCAACTGCGTTTCCCTTTCTTGCAGGATGCCGAAGGGCATGGCGAATGAGCCACTTGACTTCTTTGGATGCACCGCCTAGCCAGCGCTCACAGATTTCGAACACCATTTCAGGGTGGTCCTTCGCAACATCGCCGAGATGATTCGCGACACTGCGACGCACATAAAGGCAAGGATCATCCTTCAGCGCCTCAAGGATGGGGA
>Ga0187893_10015175_pt1 | contig 10362 bp, 6 predicted proteins | sample MA1701074metaG_FD_139574 | JGI IMG/M metagenome (GOLD analysis project Ga0187893, IMG submission 139574) | White microbial mat communities from a basaltic lava cave in the Kipuka Kanohina Cave System on the Island of Hawaii, USA - MA170107-4 metaG ...
AACCTTCTTAAGGCAGCTTCAACTTGGCCTGCTCTAACCCAACCTGCGGACTTCAGGCGGTCTGGGCTTGCAGTTTCTGCTGTTGGAGAGCAAACATCCGTTTCAGGTTCCAAGCCATGCTGACCAGCGTCCATTCGCCCGCGACCGCTTGGAGGCCACGCAGGTGAAACTGTCGAAAGCCCAGCACCGCTTTGATGATCCCAAACACCGGTTCGACGGTACATTTCCGTCGCCCATAGATGGCTCGGCCTTCCCGGGTCTTGAGCCGGTGTTTCATCGTCTCGACGGCATCAGCCTCGGCTGCCAACGGCGGCGGATCGGTCCAACGTTGTTCCAGCGGCAGGTGGTGGCGTTCGCGTCCAGCAGCGATGTAGGGAGTCAGCTTTTCTCCCACACAGGCGTTGACGTTGTCTTCGCTGTAGTAGCCGTTGTCGGCCAGCAGCGCTTCGGCTTTCCCCAACGGCTCGATCACTTCCTGCAGAGCCCCTAACGTGGGTCCGACTTCGCGTTTGTCGTTGGCGTTTTGCGTGACGTGCTGGGTGACGATCAGCAGGCTTTCGACCTCCACCCCGGCTTGCACGTTGTAGGCTTGTTGGAAACTCTTTCCGGAAGCAGGCATAATGCGCGACTCTTCATCGGTGAGGTTGATTTGGTCGCTGTTCCGCACGCCGGGTTCAGGCGGTTTCGGCTCGGGCCCTCGCGGTGGCCGACCGCTGGCCTGGGCTTTGGCTTGGCGTTCGGCCTTCTTGGCTTCGTACTCAGCGTGCTCACTCGCATATCGCTCGGCGGCCCGCGCCTCCAGCTTGGCCTTGGCCTCGGTAATGGCCTTGAGCCGCTGGTCCCGCTCCCCCAGTTCAGCGGGAATGTCCATCCCTTCAGGGAGAGGTTCGCTGTCGGCCGCTGCGGCCATCGCCATCAGCTGGGCGACTTCTTCTTTCAACTGCTGTTCCAGTTCCACGGCGTGGCCCCAACTCAGAGCACTATGCTTGGACGCATTGGCCTGGATCTTGCTCCCGTCCAGGCTGATCTTGCCCAGATTGAGGAATCCCAGCACCTTGGCCAACAGCAGAATCTGGAGAAACAGGGGCTTGAGCTGCTCCAAAAACCGTTTGCGGAACGTGGCGATGGTGTCGTGATCGGGATGCGTGTTGGCCGCAATATAACGAAAGGCAATCGAGTCGTAGGTGGCCTGCTCCAGCTTCCGGCTGGAAAACACGCCCGTCGCGTAGCCGTAAAACAGCAGCGACAGCAGCATCTCCGGGTTGAAGGCTTCCGACCCGCCTCCGCTATAGGCCATCTTCAGCTCGTGCAGGTCCAGCTTCGACACCACGTCGACGATGAAGCGGGCCAAGTGCTTCTGGTCGAGCCAGTCTTCCACCGACGGAGGAAACATGTAGAGAGTCTGTCGATCCACTGCTTTGAAGTGTGCGCTCATGCTCGTAATACGCACCAGCGCTGATCCCGGTTACCTGTCGTCACTAAGTCCGACAGGCTGCTAGAAACACAAGTCGGTTAGCCAACGCATTTGTCGGCCCTTTGTCCCTAGAAGGGGACTCGACAAAACTTAGCGTCGGTCGAGAATGCTTGTGGGCTCTTTCTGAATCGAACTTACCACAGCCATTCAAACGGGTACACTCGCAACGTTCTGCAGCAAGCATTTGCGAGATGGTCTTGCACGCTCGTGGAATGGACCAGAATTAGTTCTCCAACACTAGGAACACCAAGTCCCGAATGAGATTGTGAAGATGGCGTACCAGCTCGCCATGGGGACTGGTCTTTTGCAAAGCTAGGATAGTGAACAGGCCATGTGTGGTATCTGCGGTCTTTATAACTACAATAGCCACAAACCAGCCGACGAGCTTTTGATTGGAACGATGGCTGTTAACCTCATCCACCGTGGTCCTGATGATGGAGGGCAACACTTGGATGGCGCCGTCGCACTGGGCATGCGCCGTTTGAGTATTATTGACGTAGAAGGTGGTCAACAACCGATCCATAACGAAGATCGGTCTATTTGGATTGTCTTCAACGGCGAGATTTACAATTTTGCAGAGCTACGGCGGGAATTAGAAGGAAAGGGCCATCGGTTCTATACGCGTTCAGACACTGAAGTCATTGTGCACAGCTATGAGGAATGGGGTGATGATTGTTTATTGCGCTTGAATGGCATCTTCGGTTTGTCCATATGGGACAAGCGTCAGCAGCGCCTTCTCCTGGCGCGAGACCACTTCGGTGTGAAGCCACTCTATTACTATGATGATGGCAGGCGTTTGCTTTGGAGCTCTGAGGTCAAAGCGATTCTAGTTGATCCCAACATCTCAAGAAAGGTGGATATTGAGGCTCTCGACCTCTTTTTAACATTTCGTTTTGTGCCTTCTCCGTTAACCATGTTCAAAGGTATTCGCAAGCTGCGGCCAGGGCATCGATTGATCTGTGACGGTAACGGCTGCAAAGTGGAACGCTACTGGTCCCCGCACCCATATGTGGATCCTACCTTGTCGGAGCAGGATTACGTTCACCTTTTGCAAGAACGCCTGGAAGCTGCGGTGAGGCGGCAGATGATCAGTGATGTTCCGATTGGAGCGCTTCTCAGCGGGGGCATCGATTCTGGTGTTGTTGTCGCGATCATGAGTCGATTAACCAACCACTCCGTCCGTACCTTCACCGTAGGTTTCAAAGATGGGGATAAGGTGAATGAACTGGATGACGCGCGCGTGACCGGAGAACTTTTCCACACAGAGCATCATGAAGTGGGCTTAGAAAGTCTCGACTACCAGCAATGGCTGCAGAAAGCCATCTGGCACTTGGAAGAACCCATTGGCACAACGTCGGCGTTGGGTATGCACGTTGTGTGTCGTCTGGCGCGTGAGCATGTTAAGGTCGTCCTAACGGGTCAGGGGGCCGACGAGCCATTTTGCGGTTATCATCGCTACCTGGGTGAGCGGTACGGACGTTTCTACCGTCGGTTGCCGAACAGTGTGCGAAAGCATGTGGTGCGGCCTCTGGTCGAGGCACTACCGCGGCAGGAACGCATAAAACGAGCGGTGAGGAGTCTCGGTACAACGAATGTATCCGACCGATTTGTCCAGGTGTACTCAGTTTTTACGCAGGAAATGAAGGCTTCCCTCTGGAAAGTTAAACAATACCCTAATGGTAATGGCCAATTGGCGCAGGGGATCGTCAACTACTGGCGGCAGGGCATTGAGTACCTGGACCCGCTTTTGCAAATGGCCTATGTGGATGCAAGACTCTCGTTGCCTGACGATCTCCTCATGTATGGCGACAAAATGTCTATGGCGACTTCAGTTGAAGCACGCGTCCCCTTCCTGGACCTGGAGTATATGGCTGTTGCCGAGGCACTACCGCCGTCGCTGCGCATTCGCGGCTTGACTCGTAAGTACACTCACAAGAAAGCGATCGGAAAGTGGCTTCCGCGGGCAATCATCCATCGTCCTAAACTTGGCTTTGACACACCCATGGATCGTTGGTTTCGGTTTGGTTTATCTGACTACGTGCGGCGGGTTTTGCTCTCTCATGATTCTGCATGCCGGATCTACTTCAATCCGGATTCAATAGATTCCTTGATAAGAGATCATGTGAAGGGACGTCAGGACAATCGCCGCCAGTTGTATAGCCTATGGGTCTTCGAGCTTTGGCACCGGCAGTTCATTTTCAAAACAGATTTGCCGGTATGATACTGAGCATCGCACTGATCATAGATGGATTTTGATGGGCGTTGCCTAGAATGCATTCCAGCCTATCCGAAGAACTTTAACAAACGGTTTTCCGCTCCCGTGAACCGTACTCCGTCGGGAAGTAAACCCGCATGAACCCAGAGATAAAGCTGAAAAACGAAGATATTGTTTGTTTTGCTGGACAGGACTGGTGGTATCACAACCCCCACTCCGATCTTCACATAATGAAATCGTTTGCCCAAGATAATCGCGTGCTATTTATCAACTCAATTGGCATAAGAATGCCTAGCTTCAAAACTGATCACTTTGCATGGAAAAGGATAGGCAACAAATTGGGAAGCCTCAGACGATATCTGAAGAAGGCGGAACCAAATATCTATGTCCTGACACCCATAGCGCTTCCGCCAATTGGTAACTGGGAGAGATTCATTGCAATCATAAACAAGTATTTGCTGATCATCCAGGTCCGGATCGTAGCAAAGGTCTTGAGGTTTAAAGAACCCATCCTATGGGTATCTTTGCCAACTGCCAGAGATGTGGTCATTTACCTCAGAAAGACAATCGGCAAATGTCTTGTCTATTATTGCGTGGATAACATTTCGCACCTGCCAGGAGCTAACCAGAAATACATCTATGATCTCGATGTTTCAATTCACAAAGAGGCGGACCTAGCTTTGTTTGTCAGCCATGACCTCCTTGCGGAACGCAAACAGTTCAATAGGCATACGTACCACATAAGCCACGGTGTGGATTTCGACCACTTTGCAAAGGTCGGAAGCATACCCTTATCTATTCCAGATGATATCAAGAACATCAAGCAACCTATTGCAGGCAATGTTGGAGTTATCAATGAGATTGATCTCGAGCTAGTGAAATACCTCGCCACGAGGAATAAGCACATTTCATTCGTGTTTGTAGGGGACATCTACATGGATATATCGGCAATCAAGTCGATAGAGAATGTCTATTTCTTAGGAAAGCGACCGTATGCGGTATTACCTAATTATTTGCAGGCGTTCTCTTGTTGCTGTTTGTTCTATCAAATCCGCAATATTTTTATTCAATATAGCAATCCAAAAAAACTGATGGAGTATCTGGCGACAGGTAAGCCGATTGTGTCAGTTGCGATTCCGGAAATTAAACTGTTCAATGGCTTGGTCCACATTGCAGAGAATTATGCCGACTATGAAAAGTATTTGCGCCAGGCAATCTACGACGATTCGAGCGATCAAAAAACAAAGCGAATTGAGTACGCCAGTCGGCAGACATGGGATCACGTCGCATCAAGGACGTCAGAATACATCGGTCAATGTCTCAGCTCAAGAAGCGGTCCAAGCTAAGACCGCGAGCTGACGACGTACAGCAGAGTAAGTTCTGAAAGACATTGCCACCGGAAGGTGACGCGATCTGCCGACGTCTTCTGATCATGTCAATAGATCATGCCATTTAAAGAGAGTGTGCGTGAATCAGGTAGCAATAAGGAATTACACAGCGATCCAGCCAGAGTGCAAAGGCCCTTGGCGGAAATACACAAAGACGCCGCTAAGGGCGCCATATGGGAACTCATTGAGCCATTCTTGCAATGGGCCGAATCGGTGGAATACGAGTCATTTGACTGGTGGGATCTCTGGGGAACTAACTGTGGATGCTGGGCTAAGAAGACCTATGTAAGGAATAAATACCTAGGGACTCCAGCTGTCGCGTTGATAGCGGCTCTGGATGTGGTTTATCCGAACTTCAGGAGATGGGTGGCTGAGAAGCGCGCCTATCCGATTTGTTTAGCCCATGTTGGGCTAGGTTATCTGAATCTATGGGAGGTTACAGGAAGGCGGGAGTATCTCAAGCAAGCCGAAGCTCTGGTTGAACCATTGCTGCGTATGGCAGCCGGAGAAGCCCGTGGGCTCGGGTGGGGCTTCAAACACAATTGGGCGACCGTACAAGGTGTGATTCCGGCAGATACGCCATGCAATACCCAGACGGCTTATGCCTATGATTTATTTGCGAAGTTACTCAAGGCGACGGGCAATCACGTTTACCTGGAATATCTGGCAAGTATTGCAGCCCATGTCGCCAACGATTTCCCGGAATGGCATGAAGGAGAGGCGTTAGTATGTGCGTACTCGACCATTGATAAGAGGAAGGTAGTCAATGCCAATAGTTACAGGATGGTGATGCTCCTCGATGCAGGAATACGCTTTGAGAATCAGGGATATCTGGACAAAGGAATTGCAACCTTACGGTATGTGTTGGCAATGCAGAACGCCGATGGCTCGTGGCCTTATTCCGAAGACCAGTCTTTTGTTGATACCTACCACACCTGCTTCGTCCTCAAAAACTTGCAACGGGCGCGGAGTATGCTCGATGTGTGCCAGTTAAAGGTAAATGACTCCATACGTAAAGGCGTCCAGTATTATTGTGAGCATCTCATAGACAGGCAGGGACATCCCATCCCTTTTTCAGTCAAGCCAAGACTCACGCTGCAGAAGTATGACTCGTACGATCTTGCTGAAAGTATTGGACTGCTGGCGGAGCTGAATATTTATCCTGAGAGATTGGCCCATTTGTTAAGGTTCGCGAAAACAACATTCCAGACAGACGAGGGCTGGTTTATTTTTAGAGTTTATTCGTTTTGGCCATCTGACGGGATTCCCTATATGCGTCACGCAAATACTGCGATGTTCCTTGCACTGACCAAAGCGCTAACAATTCCATCTACGAGGACCATTCCAATGGCCGAGTTGGCGACAATGCCCTATAGCAGGAAGGTAGAGTGAATACCGCCGGTCCAGCTGATGTCCGCCTGGTTTCGAGGAGAGTAGCCACAACCTTTCAGAAACAGGTTAGAGAGAGAAATCACTTTCTTCGAGTGAGCACCGCGACGGCGGAGCTTCTGCCGTACTGACAAGTACACGGAGAGTGTTGCAGAGGACTGGTCGATGAAGAAAACTGTCTTCCTTAGCGTTGTTGGGGCGCGGCCGAATTTCATGAAGATGGCGCCTTTGTTGCGAGAACTCTCAAGGCATGCCGACTTCGAGTCCAAGCTAGTGCATACGGGTCAGCATTATGATGAAGCAATGAGTAATGTCTTTTTTCGCGATCTAGGAATGCCAAAGGCTGACTTCAACTTGAGTGTTGGCAGTGGCACCCATGCTGTGCAAACAGCCGAAATTATGAAGCGCTTCGAGGAGATCTGCTATCTCCTAAAGCCGCAGCTCGTAATTGTCGCGGGCGACGTCAACTCTACGCTGGCCTGCTCCTTGACTGCCGCAAAGCTTCAAATACCCGTAGCCCATATTGAGGCAGGATTGCGCAGCTTTGATCGCAGCATGCCTGAGGAGATCAATCGGATTGTGACCGACTCCATCTCAGACGTGTTGTTCACCACAGAGGAAAGCGGTAACTGTAATCTCCGGCAGGAAGGGATTAGCCAGAAGAAAATTCATTTTGTAGGCAATACGATGATTGACTCCCTCGTCTGTTGCTCTCATCTGGCTCGCCAGATCAAGGTTAACGGATCACTTACATCGCTCAATGGCCAGCCCTATCTTGTTGCAACCGTTCATCGCCCGGCAAACGTCGACAATCCTGTGCAGCTGGCACAGGTGCTCGAGATTCTTGAAGCGGCTAGTCGGCTGGCACCGCTTTTCTTTGTCACTCATCCCAGGACCAGGGATCGATTGCGGCAGATCGATGGCAATGCCAGGCTCGTGGAGATAGGCGACAGCGTGACGGAAATTCAGAGGGGGCTTATCTATCTTCTGCCACCCATGGCTTATTTGCAATTTTTGCAGCTCATGTCGAAGAGTGCAGCCATGCTGACCGATTCGGGTGGCATTCAAGAGGAAACCACGTTTCTCGGCATTCCCTGTCTCACTCTGCGCGACAACACAGAACGTCCTGTGACAGTTGAAGTTGGCACGAATCAGATTGTTGGATTGGATCGCCCCAAAATTGTTTCCTGTTTGAGCTCTATTCTGAAAGGCGAGCGGAAGGGTACGTCAGTGCCTCCCCTCTGGGACGGTCGGGCTGCCGAACGAGTTGTGGGAGTCTTGAGTAAAGTTTACAGCTCGTCATGAACTCGATGAACCAGGAGATTGTTAAGATGGACCTAGCAAGGGTATTGGGTTGTCCCATAACCAAACAGCGCCTGGAAGATTTCGTTACGCAAGCAGAGCATTTCATCCGCTCTAGGAGGCCGCATTACATTGCGGTTGTAAATGCGGCCAAGCTCGTAAAGATGCGCTCTGATAAAGAACTCGAACAAAGTGTTCTTTCAGCAGACTTGATTGGCGCGGATGGGGTTCCTCTTGTCTGGGCATCACGGCTTCTGGGTAATCCTCTTCCTGGAAGAGTGAATGGCACAGACCTCATGTACAAGCTTCTTGAAAGAGCCAATGAAAAGGGGTATCGCATTTTCCTCTTTGGCGCTAAAGAAGAGGTTTTACAGAAGGTCTTACAAAAGATTCGTACCGAGTATCCTGGAGTCCAGATTGCGGGATCTCACGACGGATATTTCACCGATGCAGAGGAGCCCTCCATAGTGAGAAAGATTCGGAAGTCACAGGCCGACATTTTGTTCATCGCATTTGGAACACCTAAGAAGGAGGTTTGGGTCAAACGATATTTGTCTGCCATGGATGTGCCGGTCGTTCACGGCGTTGGAGGAAGTTTCGATGTGTTGGCAGGGGTCGTTCCCCGCGCTCCACTTTGGATGCAAAGGAATGGTTTAGAGTGGCTGTTCAGACTCCTGCAAGAGCCTCGCAGAATGTGGCGAAGATATCTGGTCACAAACACACTTTTCTTAGTGCTCTTCCTGCGGGAATGGTTCCGATATCAACTTGAGATCATTCGGCCCAGTGCGGAACACCGATAAAAAGACTGTGGTATCGGTAGACGTGCGTCCAATGGGCTGTACAAGACAGCAGGGGTAAGAGTGGCCCGAGGCTTTCAGGTGTTTTAGATTAGGAGTCCGATGTGCACATGTACCGGCTGAGACACTCCTCTTGTGCAAAAGCTCTGTGTCTCTCTCTGACTGGTTGGTAAAGACACAATTCGGAGGGTTCCCGATGCAACAGGTTCTCCTTCAGGGAGGCAACGTGATTGTGGAGGAAGTGCCGGCACCGCGGCCGGAACCGCGCCAGGTTTTGGTACAGGCGGCCTGGTCCTGTGTGAGTCCTGGGACTGAGTTGTCAAGTGCCGCCGCCACAAGCGCGACTAGCTTTTTGAAACGCCTGCGTCGCGACCCGATGCAGTTGCAGAAGGGGTTTAGTGCCCTCCGCAACCATGGTGTCAGAGATTTCAGCACGATGGTCCAGGAGAGACTCACGCGCAGCACCCCGTCAGGTTATAGCTGCGCCGGCAGGGTAGTGGAGGTAGGTGCCGGAGTGGAGGGCCTTCTCACAGGGGATCGGGTAGCGTGCGCCGGAGCAGGTTACGCCAACCATGCGGAGGTCGTGGCTGTCCCTCAGAACCTGGTGGTCAGAGTGCCGGATGACATCGACCTGGCGGATGCTGCTACGGTGGCACTAGGTGCTATTGCAATTCAGGGGGTGCGTCGGGCTCAGGCAGCAGTGGGAGAGCGCATCGGGGTTATCGGTCTGGGAATCCTGGGGCAACTCACGGTACAGCTTCTCAAGGCAGCTGGCTGCAGGGTCTTTGGCACGGATCTGGACTTGGCCCGAGTATCTCAAGCAACGGCGTTCGGGCTGGACGCTGCCCCAAACGGATTGAACCCGGTTGATGCTGCACGAAGATTCACCGAAGGCTACGGCTTGGACGCAGTTCTGATTACTGCGGCTTCACCGAGTGATGAACCTCTCAATCTCGCAATGCAGATGGCCCGTCGAAAGGGGCGGGTGGTTGTGGTGGGGGACGTGGGACTCGACGCTAGACGCGAGGCAATGTACGCGAAAGAACTTGATCTATTAATCTCGACTTCTTATGGGCCAGGCCGGTATGACCCCAGTTACGAGGAAGAGGGCTTGGACTACCCGTATGCCTATGTCCGATGGACAGAGAAGCGGAATATGCAGGCCTATCTGGAGCTGATCGCTTCCGGCCGAGTGACACCAGGTCCGTTAACGACCCGCCGGCTACCTGTCGCCGAGGCTAGCAAGGCCTATCAAGTGCTTCTGGAGGAGAGCCCGCGACCGTATACCGTCCTGCTGCAATATCCGGCCGAAGCCAGAGACCCCATGGGATGTCAGGTCCACCTGAGGGCACCGAAACCAGCACGAGCAGGTACGATACGGCTGGCTATCGTGGGAGCAGGATCGTTCGCTCGAGCTGTCCATCTTCCAAACCTCCGGAGATTGGCCGATGATTTTCGTGCCGACGTTGTTGTCACGCAACATGGCCCGACAGCGTTGCTCGCGGCGCGTCAGGCAGCAGCACGGATAGCCGCCACCGACTACCGCGAGGTGTTGCTCGATACTTCGTTGGATGCAGTCTTGATCGCTACCAGACACCATTTGCACGCGAAGATGGTTGAGCAGGCTCTGCGCGCCGGCAAACATGTCTTTGTGGAGAAACCACTGGTGCTGACGGAGGGCGAACTCAACATACTGGAGAAACTGGTCGACGAGCTGGACAGGTCCTCTTCGGGCTGCCCGGCAGTCTTTGTTGGCTTTAATCGGCGATACTCGCCGTACGCGGCCCGTCTGCACGA
>Ga0187893_10015177_pt1 | contig 10359 bp, 8 predicted proteins | sample MA1701074metaG_FD_139574 | JGI IMG/M metagenome (GOLD analysis project Ga0187893, IMG submission 139574) | White microbial mat communities from a basaltic lava cave in the Kipuka Kanohina Cave System on the Island of Hawaii, USA - MA170107-4 metaG ...
CTCTCCCGCAAGGGGAGAGGGGAGCTGACCGGACCTCACCTGGACTTGAACGGCGTGTGCTCGTTCAGCTCGTCCAGGTAGTGCACGATCCCCTGCGCCTCGCGGTCGAGGAAGCGCTCCACCGCCTGCGCGAATTGCGGATGCGCCAGCCAGTGCGCCGACACCGTGCGCACCGGCAGCAGGCCGCGCGCGATCTTGTGCTCGCCCTGGGCCCCGCCCTCGAACAGCTGCACGCCGCGCTCGATGCAGAACTCGATCGCCTGGTAGTAACAGGTCTCGAAGTGCAGGCCCGAGTGGTACTCGGCGGCGCCCCAGTAGCGGCCGTAGAGCGTGCCGCCGCCGAGCACGTTCAGCGCGCTCGCCACCGGCCGCCCGCCGCGCTCGCCGAGCACCAGCACCAGGTGCTCGGGCATGGTGTGCGCGAGGTGACGGAAGAAGGCGCGATTCAGATACGGTGTGGAGTGGTGCTGGCGGTAGGTGCGGTTGTAGCAGCGGGTGAAGAAATCCCAGTCGGCCTCGGCCGCCTCGCCGCCCGACAGGCGCCGGAACACGATCCCGGCCTCGCGCACGCGGCGCCGCTCCTGCTTGATCCTCTTGCGCTTGTCATGGTTCATGCCGGCCAGGAAGTCGTCGAAGTCGCGGTAGCCGGGGTTGCGCCAGTGGAACTGCACGCTGGCGCGCAGCATCAGGCCGCGCGCTTCCAGCTCGCGCGCCTCCGCGTCCGGCGGCAGCAGGACGTGCAGCGACGACGCGCGCTCCTCCGCGGCCAGCGTGAAGGCGGCGTCGAGCAACCGCCGCCGCAGCTCGGACGAGGGCGCCAGCAGCCGCGGCCCGGTGGCGGGGGTGAACGGCACCGCGCACAGCAGCTTGGGGTAGTAGCGCACACCGTGGCGCTGGTAGGCCTCCGCCCACCCCCAGTCGAACACGTACTCGCCGTAGGAGTGGCTCTTGCGGTAGAGCGGCATCGCGCCGCGCAGCCGGCCGCCTTCCCACAGCGTGACGTGGCGGGGCGTCCAGCCGGCGTCGGGCGCGACGCACCCGCTTTGCTCGAGCCCGTGCAAGAAAGCGTGCCGCAGGAACGGGCTGGCGCCGGCCAGCGCGTCCCATTCGGCCGGCGCGACATCGGCCAGGCTGGAGAGGATGCGGGATCTCGGGGAAGGCATCGGGGCGCCCCTGCGCCGGCGGGCGGGGGCGAGCGGATTCTATTGCAGCGCGGGAGTGACTATACTGTAGCCGGGCCCGCCCGGGCACCGTTTGTCATTGCGCCGTTCATCACTCACTGCAAGCGGGGAGCGATATGAAGAAGATCGAAGCCATCGTGAAGCCGTTCAAGCTGGACGAGGTACGCGAGGCGCTGTCCGAGATCGGCGTCACCGGCTTGACGGTGACCGAGGTGAAGGGCTTCGGGCGCCAGAAGGGTCACACCGAGCTCTATCGCGGCGCCGAGTACGTGGTGGATTTCCTGCCCAAGGTCAAGGTCGAGGTGGTGGTCGCGGACAAGCTCCTGGAGACCGCGATCGAAGCGATCGTGCGCTCGGCGCGCACCGGCAAGATCGGCGACGGCAAGATCTTCGTCACCACCGTCGAGCAGGTGATCCGCATCCGCACCGGCGAGACCGACGAAGCGGCGGTCTGAGGTTACCGGCGAGCGGATCCCTCACTCGTCCTCGCGCATCTCGCGCTTCGCGACGCGCGCCTGCAGCAGCACCATCACCGCGCCGGCGCCGCCTCCGGCGGGGCGCGCCTCGCAGTACGCCAGGACGTCCCCGCGCTGGGCCAGCCAGGCGGCCACCCCGCGCTTGAGCACCGGCTCGCGCTGCCGCGAGCCGCGCCCCTTGCCGTGGATCACGCGCACGCAGCGCAGCCCGCGGCTCTGCGCCGCGTTGAAGAAGTCGGCGAGCAGCGCGCGCGCCTCCGGCGCACGCGCGCCGTGCAGATCGAGTTCGTCCTGCACCGCCCAGAAGCCGCCGCGCAGCCGGCGCAGCACCTGCGGCGACATGCCCGGCCGCAGGAACGCCAGCGCGTCGCCCGACTCCAGCTCCGGCTCCGCGGACCCGCTCAGGCTGTCCTGCAGCACCTGCCGGTCGTCCTCGAGCCGCTGCAGCGGCAGCGGCGGCGGCTTGTCCGGCGCGTGCACCACCCGCCCCGATTCGCGCAACGGCGTGACGTCCTTCACCGCCTCGCGGAAGGCGTCCCCGTCGTCGTCTCTGCGCAATCGCTGTTTGGCCATTGTGATCACGTCCTTGCCCGATCGCGTCCCGCGCGGCGATGATCTACCCGCCGAGCGCGTCCAGATACTTCTCCGCGTCGAGCGCCGCCATGCAGCCGCTGCCGGCGCTGGTCACCGCCTGGCGATACACGTGATCCTGCACGTCGCCCGCGGCGAACACGCCGGCAACGCTGGTGGCGGTGGCGTTGCCCTCGCGCCCGCCCGCGGTGACGATGTAGCCGTTTTCCATCGCCAGCTGACCTTCGAAGATCTGCGTGTTCGGCGTGTGGCCGATGGCGATGAACAATCCCTTCACCTCGAGGTTGCGAGTCGCGCCGCTCTGGGCGTGCTTGATGCGCACGCCGGTGACGCCGCTCTTGTCGCCCAGCACCTCGTCGAGCGTGTGGTTCCACTCGGTGCGCACGTTGCCCGACTGCGCCTTCTGCATCAGCCGGTCGATCAGGATCTTCTCCGCGCGCAGCTTGTCGCGCCGGTGCACCAGAGTGACGCTGCGCGCGATGTTGGCCAGGTACAGCGCCTCTTCCACCGCCGTGTTGCCGCCGCCGACCACGGCCACGTCCTGCCCCTTGTAGAAGAACCCGTCGCAGGTGGCGCACGCCGACACGCCCTTGCCCATGAACTGCTGCTCCGAGGGCAGCCCCAGATACTTGGCCGACGCCCCGGTGGCGATGACCAGGGCGTCGCAGGTATAAGTGGCCTGATCGCCGAGCAAGGCGAGCGGCTTGCCGGCGAGTTGCGCGGTGTGGATGTGGTCGAAGACGATCTCGGTGCCGAAGCGCTCGGCGTGCTTCTGGAAGCGCTCCATCAGCTCGGGGCCCTGGACGCCTTGCCAGTCGGCCGGCCAGTTGTCCACGTCGGTGGTGGTCATCAGCTGTCCCCCCTGCGCGATGCCGGTGATCAGCACGGGCTGGAGATTGGCGCGGGCGGCGTACACCGCGGCGCTGTAGCCGGCGGGGCCCGAGCCCAGGATGAGGAGGCGTGCGTGCTTGGTCGAGGTGGCCATGATACGCGGTAGATGGGGGCGAGCGTCCGCGAAACCAGGAATCTAGCAGACCGGGAATCTAGCAGTCCGGGCGAGCCGGTGTCGAGCCGCCGCACCGGGATGCCGGACCCGGGCGTGGCTATAATGCGGCATGGCAGGCAATCGTTCCGCGCGGGACACCGTCCGGGAAGAATCGCTCGGTCGCCCGGCGTGAGACTCGATCACGGCTTCGCGAGGTCCAGGTCCGCAGCCGCGAGGCAGCGCCCGCCGCTGCCGCCGCGGGTCGCCGGCCTGGTGCGCGAATCCTGGTGGTGGCTGCTGGTGGCCGCCGCCGTGTACCTGTTGCTGGTGCTGTCCACTTACGACAGGGCCGACCCGGCCTGGTCGCACGGCGTCGCCTCGGCAGAGATCCACAACGCAGGCGGACGCGTCGGCGCCTGGGTGGCCGACATCCTGCTGTCTCTGTTCGGGCTGTCCGCGTACTGGACCGCGGTGTTTCTGGTGTTCGGCACCTGGTGGGGTTACCGCCGCCTGGACACCGGCGGCGGCGTCGACCGCAGGCCGTTCTGGATCGCCTCGATCGGATTCCTCGCGCTGCTGCTGGCGAGCGCCAGCCTCGAGGCGCTGCGCCTGCACTCGCTGTCGGCCGAGCTGCCGCTCGGCCCGGGGGGCATCCTCGGCGCGACGCTGAGCGCAGCGCTGCACAAGCTGTTCGGTTTCACCGGCGGCACCCTGGCGCTGTTGATCGTCGCGGCGGTGGGCTTCAGCCTGCTGTCGGGGCTTTCCTGGCTGGAGCTGGCCGAGCGCATCGGCGAATCGCTCGAGCGCGGCTACGGGGCGCTGCGCGCGCGCTGGGACGCCGCGCGCGACCGCAAGGTCGGCGAGGTCGCCACACAGCTGCGCGAAGAAGCGGTGGAGGAGGAGAAGAGGATCCTCGAGGTGCACCGGCCGCTGCACATCGAGCCGCCGCAGCTCACCACGCCGAAGTCGGAGCGCGTCGCCCGCGAGCGCCAGAAGCCGCTGTTCGAGGACCTGCCGGACTCGCCGCTGCCGCCGCTCGCGCTGCTCGACGAGACCACCTCCAGCGTCGAGGCGCTGTCGGCCGAGACGCTCGAGTACACCTCGCGCCTGATCGAGAAGAAGCTGCTCGACTTCGGCATCGCGGTGAAGGTGGTGGCCGCCTATCCCGGGCCGGTGATCACGCGCTACGAACTCGAACCCGCGGTCGGCGTCAAGGGCAGCCAAGTGGTGAACCTGGTGAAAGACCTGGCGCGCGCGCTGTCGGTGGTGAGCATCCGCGTGGTGGAAACGATACCCGGCAAATCCTGCATGGGGCTGGAGATCCCCAATCCCAGGCGTCAGGTGGTGCGCCTGTCCGACGTCCTCGGCTCGCAGGTGTACGCCGACGTCGCCTCGGCGCTCAGCCTGGCTCTGGGCAAGGACATCGCCGGCAAGCCGGTGGTGGCGGACCTGGCGCGCATGCCGCACCTGCTGGTGGCCGGCACCACCGGTTCCGGCAAGTCGGTGGCGATCAACGCCATGATCCTGAGCCTGCTGTACAAGGCCACGCCCAACGCGGTGCGCCTGATCATGGTGGACCCGAAGATGCTGGAGCTGTCTGCCTACGAGGGCATTCCGCACCTGCTGGCGCCGGTGGTCACCGACATGAAGCAGGCGGCGCACGCGCTCGGCTGGTGCGTGGGCGAGATGGAACGGCGCTACAAGCTGATGTCCGCGCTGGGCGTGCGCAATCTTTCCGGCTTCAACCAGAAGGTGCTCGAAGCCGAGAAGGCCGGCCATCCGCTCCGCGACCCGCTCGCCCTGAATCCCGAGTCGGCGCCTGCGCTCAAGGAGCTGCCCCTGGTGGTGGTGGTGATCGACGAGCTGGCCGACCTGATGATGGTGGTGGGCAAGAAGGTCGAGGAGCTGGTCGCGCGGCTGGCGCAGAAGGCGCGGGCCGCGGGCGTGCATCTGATCCTGGCCACCCAGCGCCCGTCGGTGGACGTGATCACCGGCCTGATCAAGGCCAACATCCCCGCGCGCGTGGCTTTCCAGGTGTCGGCCAAGGTCGATTCACGCACCATCCTCGATCAGATGGGCGCCGAGTCGCTGCTCGGCCAGGGCGACATGCTGTACCTGCCGCCCGGCACCGGGCACCCGCAGCGCGTGCACGGCGCGTTCGTGGCGGATGCCGAAGTGTACAAGGTGGTCCAGTACCTGAAGTCGCGCGCCTCGCCGCAGTACATCGACGGCATCCTGGAGGGCGCGGACGAGGAGGGCGCCGAGGCCGATGTGCCGGAGGAGAGCGACGCCGAGGCCGATCCGCTGTACGACCAGGCCGTGGAGATCGTGCTCAAGACCCGGCGCCCGTCGATCTCGCTGGTGCAGCGCCACCTGCGCATCGGTTACAACCGCGCCGCCCGGCTGATCGAAGCCATGGAGCGGGCCGGGCTGGTGTCCAGCATGCAGACCAACGGCAACCGCGAGGTGCTGGTGGCAACTCAGGATCTGGGATCTAGGAGCTAGGATCTGGGGAAAACGAGGCGCGGCTTCGCCGCACAACACCCCCTAGCCCCTAGCCCCTAGATCCTAGATCCTCTTTGATCCTAGCCCCTCTTTTCTCGGAAACTCACATGACTCTACGCACCCCGTCGCTGTTCCTCGCGTTCATCCTGTGCGCGCCGCCGGTGCACGCCGGTTCGATCGAGAAGCTGCGCGCTTTCGCCGCGCAGACGCAGTCCGCGCGCGCCGATTTCAGCCAGAAGCTGCTGGACAAGGACGGCAAGGTGGAGCAGACCTCGACCGGAAAGCTGGTCTTCTCGCGGCCCGGCAAATTCCGCTGGGAGTATCGCAAGCCCTACGAGCAGCTCATCATCGGCGACGGCGAGAAGCTGTGGGTCTACGACAAGGACCTCAACCAGGTCACCGTGAAGAAGCAGCGCGGCGCGCTCGGCACCAGCCCGGCGGAGCTGCTGTCCGGGAGCAACGAGATCGAGGACCACTACAACCTCGACGCCAAGGGCACGAAGGGCGGCCTCGACTGGCTGGACGCCTACCCCGTCGATGGCGACAGCATGTTCGAGAAGGTGCGCCTGGGCTTCAAGGGCAACAACCTGGACACCATGGAGCTGCACGATCGCCTGGGACAGCTGACCGTCATCCGCTTCAGCAAGGTGCAGCGCAACCCCAAGGTCGACGCGGCCGCATTCAGCTTCACCCCGCCCGAGGGGGCGGATGTACTGCAGGACGAGTGACCGCCCCGCTCGCTGAACGGATGCGCCCGCAACGTCTCGAGGACGTTGTCGGGCAGCGGCACCTGCTGGCGCCGGGCAAGCCGCTGGAGGTCGCCGCGCGCGCCGGCAAGCTGCACTCGATGATCCTGTGGGGGCCGCCGGGCGTGGGCAAGACCACCCTGGCGCGGCTGCTGGCGCGGGCGGGCAATGCGGAATTCATCGCGCTGTCCGCGGTGTTCTCGGGGGTGAAGGACATCCGAGAAGCGGTGACGCATTCCGAGCGCAACCTGCGCGAGGCCGGCCGCGACACCATCCTGTTCGTGGACGAGGTGCACCGCTTCAACAAGGCGCAGCAGGACGCCTTCCTGCCGTTCGTCGAGCAGGGCCTGTTCACTTTCATCGGCGCCACCACCGAGAACCCGTCCTTCGAGGTCAACAGCGCGCTGCTGTCGCGCGCGGCGGTGTACGTGCTGAAGCCGCTCACCGAGGACGAGCTGGGAGCGCTGTTCGAGCGCGCGCACGCGCAGCACATGAAGGACCTGAACTTCGCACCGAAAGCGCGCGAGCTGGCGATCGGCTTCGCCGACGGCGACGCGCGCCGCCTGTACAACGTTCTGGAGCAGGTGGCCGACGCCGCGGCCACCCAGGGGCGCACCGAGATCGACGAGGCCTTCGTGCGCGACGCCCTGGCCGAGCGGTTGCGCCGCTTCGACAAGGGTGGGGAGGAGTTCTACGACCAGATCTCGGCGCTGCACAAGTCGGTGCGCGGCTCGGCGCCCGACGCCGCGCTGTACTGGCTCACGCGCATGCTGGACGGCGGCGCGGATCCGCTGTACGTCGGACGCAGGCTGGTGCGCATGGCGGTCGAGGACATCGGTCTGGCCGATCCGCGCGCGCTGCGGCTTGCGTTGGACGCGTGCGAGACCTACGAGCGGCTCGGCTCGCCGGAGGGCGAGCTGGCGCTGGCGCAGGCCGCCCTCTACCTGGCGTGCGCGCCGAAGAGCAACGCCGCGTACGTTGCTTATAATTCCGCCCGCGAGTTCGTGTCGCACGACGGCTCGCGGCCGGTGCCGCTGCACCTGCGCAACGCCCCCACCCGGCTGATGAAGCAGCTGGGCTACGGCAAGACCTACCGCTACGCCCACGACGAGCCCGAGGCGTACGCCGCGGGCGAGGACTACTTCCCGGAAGGCATGCCGCAGGTCGGCTTCTACCGGCCCACGCCAAGGGGCCTGGAGGGCAGGATCTTGGAGAAGCTCGCGCATTTGCGCGAGCTCGATGCGGCGGCGAAGAAGAAGAGCTGAGCCCGATGCTCGACATACAACTGCTACGAAACGATCTGGAAGGCGTCGCGTCGCGGCTTGCCACGCGCGGGATCCCCATGCCCGTGGCGGAGTTCCAGCGCCTGGAAGGCGTGCGCAAGAGCGTGCAGACGCGCACCCAGGAGCTGCAGAGCCGGCGCAACGCGCTGTCCAAGCTGATCGGCGAGGCCAAGCGCAAGGGCGAGGACGCCGACGCGCTGATGGCGGAGGCCGCCGCCCTGCCGGACGAGGTCAAGCGCGTGGAGGACGAGCTCGAGCGGGTGCAGCGCGAGCTGAGCGACCTGCTGCTGGTGATCCCCAACGTGCCGCATGCTTCGGTGCCGGTGGGCAAGTCCGCCGACGACAACGTCGAGCTGCGGCGGGTCGGCACGCCGCGCAGCTTCGATTTCACGATCAAGGACCACGTGGACCTGGGCGAGGCGCTGGGCATGCTCGATTTCCAGCGCGCGACCAGGATCAGCGGCTCGCGCTTCACGTTGATCACCGGGCGGCTCGCGCGGCTGCACCGCGCCATCGCCCAGTTCATGCTGGATGTCCACACCCTGGAGCACGGCTACACCGAGGTGTACGCGCCCTACCTGGTCAATGCCGACAGCATGCGCGGCACCGGCAATCTGCCGAAGTTCGAGGACGATCTGTTCCCGGTGCCGCGCAGAGATGCGGACAAGCTGTACCTGATCCCCACCGCGGAAGTGCCGGTCACCAACATGGTGCGCGACGAGGTCCTGGCGCCGGAGGCGCTGCCGCTGAAGTTCGCCTGCCACTCGCCCTGCTTCCGCAGCGAGGCCGGCTCCTACGGCAAGGACACGCGCGGCATGATCCGCCAGCACCAGTTCGACAAGGTGGAGATCGTGCAGATCGTGCGCCCCGAGGTTTCCTACGCGGCGCTCGAGCAGCTCACCGGGCACGCGGAGGAGATCCTGCGCCGGCTCGCGCTGCCCTACCGCGTGGTGGCGTTGTGCACCGCGGACATGGGCTTTTCCGCGGCCAAGACGTACGACATCGAGGTCTGGCTGCCGGGGCAGAACGCATACCGCGAGATCTCCTCGTGCAGCAACTTCGAGGCGTTCCAGGCGCGCCGCATGCAGGCGCGCTTCCGCAACGAGAAGGGCAAGCCGGAGCTGGTGCACACGCTGAACGGCTCGGGCCTCGCCGTGGGCCGCACCTTGGTGGCGATCCTGGAGAACTGCCAGCGCGCCGACGGCTCGGTAGACGTGCCGGCGGCGCTGCACCCGTACATGGGCGGGGTGACGCGCATCGAGCCGGCGCGCTGAGCTGTTGCTCCCTCTCCCGAGCAGACGAAGAGGTCCCTCTCCCGCTTGCGGGAGAGGGTAGGGTGAGGGTCGGGAGAGGGCTGAGGTGACGAGGACAGCAGCTCCCTCTCCCCGCACCTGCTCAGCGTGGCGTGTCCTGGCTCGCCACCGGCACTGGCCGGGCCTGCGGGCGCGCCACGGCCCTGGTGAACAGCTCGAAGCCGGGCGAGTGCGGCGCTTCCAGGCGCCGCAAGATGTCGTAGTAACTGCGGATGTTCTCGGTCAATACCACCGCCTCGCCGCCGCGGCAGAAGCCGTACTTCACCGTGCTGTAGTGCTCGTAGTGGGTCAGCAGCGGCAGCACCTGCTTGACGTTCACCCACAGATCCGGGTTCAGGCCCTGCCGCTGCGCCAGGATGCGCCCGTCCTCCAGGTGGCCGTAGCCCACGTTGTAGGCGGCCAGCGCCAGCCAGGTGCGGTCCGGCTCGCGGATGCGCACCGGCAGCGTGTCCCTCAGTTCGAGCAGGTAGCGCGCTCCGGCCAGGATGTTCTGGCGCGGCTCGAGGCGATCGGTGACGCGCATGCGGTCGGCGGTCTCCGCGGTCAGCATCATCAGGCCGCGCACCCCGGTGGGCGATACCGCCAGCGGGTCCCAGTGCGACTCCTGGAAACCGAGCGCCGCCAGCAGCCGCCAGTCGATGCCGGTCAGCTCCTGCGCCTCCTTGAACGCCGCCCGGTAGTTTGGCAGCACCGTCAGGCGGCGCTCCAGGAAGTTGGCGAAGTCGAGCGGGCCGAGCCGCTGCACATGCCCGTAGTAGCGGTCCAGCATATGGCGCAGCGTGCCGTCGTAGGTGATGCGCAGGAAGAATTCCTTGGCCCGCTCGGCCAGCGCCGGATCGCCGTCCGGCGGGAACATCCACGCCAGCGGCGTCGGGTCGCCGATCGGAAAGGCGCGCGCCAGATTCGGGTAGAACCTGCGCACCACGTCGAGCACGTGCGACTCGGTCACCACCAGATCGGTCTTGCCCTCCGACAGGCGTGTGAGCAGACCTTCGCTGTCGCTTTCGGCGACTTCCTTCCAGCGCAGGCGCGGAAGGCGCTTGCGCAGCGCGCGCAGCTGCTCGACGCCGGATGAGCCCTTCACCACCTCGATGCGCTTGCCGATCATGTCGCCCAGGCGGCGCGGTGCCGCGTTGTAGGTGTTGTAGGCCAGCACCGGCTGCACCATCTGGTAGGCCGGACCGAACTGGAACTCGTCGAGCCGTTCCGGCGTGATGGCGAGGCCCGCGGCGGCAAAGTGCGCCTCACGGCGCTGCAGCGCGGGCGCCAGCTGGTACAG
>Ga0187893_10015178_pt1 | contig 10359 bp, 9 predicted proteins | sample MA1701074metaG_FD_139574 | JGI IMG/M metagenome (GOLD analysis project Ga0187893, IMG submission 139574) | White microbial mat communities from a basaltic lava cave in the Kipuka Kanohina Cave System on the Island of Hawaii, USA - MA170107-4 metaG ...
GGCGCTCATCGCCATGCTCGGCCCCGGTGGCAACTTCGCGCCACGTCCCGGTGAAGGCCCGGTTCAAGGTGGCGGTGGTGGCGGCGGTGGTGGCGGCGGTGGGGGCGGCGGTGGTGGCGGTGGCGGTGGCGGTGGCGCGGCCGGTGCGGCGCTGGCGCAGGCCTTCGGCAGCCCGCAGGACCTCATCGCCGCGTTCCCCGGCGGCATCCAGGAACTGCAGCAGATGTTCCAGGTGCCGGGCCGGCCGGGCCTCGCTGGTTTCGGCGGTGGTGGTGGTGGCGGTGGCGGCGGATTCGGCGGCAACCAGCCCCCGCTCATGCAGACCGGTGACTACCTCGTCACGCTCCGGGTTGGCAACGACGTGCAGCGACAGGTGTTGCGTCTGGAACACGTATCGGCGTCCGGCACGGGTGTCGTGCTCGCAACGCCCGAAGACAAGAAGCAGTAGGGTCGCGTGAGGTTGAAAGGGGCGGAGGCTCGAGAGAGCTTCCGCTCTTTTCGCGTCTATAGTTTTCTGCCGTGCCGAAGAAACTGAAGGACCTGGTTCTCGAGTTGGGCGCCATCGGGCTCGCGGTGTACCTCACGACCACCGTGCTGGTGTACGTCGGCTTCTGGATCGCGCTGCAATTCGGCTGGCGGCCCGAAAGCGCCACGGGCACCGCCGGCTACTGGATCGCGGCGTACGTCACGGTGAAGGCCACGCAGATCCCGCGCATCGCGGTGACGGTGGCCGTCACGCCGCTCATCGCCCGCTTCTACGACCGGGTGGCCGGGAAGAAGGCGGCGGCGCGGGAATCGCCGAACCGGCAGCCGCCGGCAGCACCGCGCGCCGACTAGCCGAACATGTTCCGCGCGATCATGAACAGGTTCGACGGCTTCTCGGCCAGCCTGCGCATGAACCACGGATACCACGCGCGGCCGTAGCTGATTAGCACGCGCGTCCTGATGCCCTCGGACGCGAGCTTGCGACGGCCCGATTCCTGGATGCCGTAGAGCATTTGCACCTCGAAGGTGGACTCCGCCACGCCGAGCGTCCTGGCGTCCGCGCGAATCCGCTGCACCAGCTCGACGTCGTGGGTGCCGAACACCACGCGCGCGCCGTTGGCGCCCGCCTGCAGCAGTTCCCGCGCGATCTCCCGATAGCGCGCATCGATGTCGGGCCGGCCCGACAGAGCCACGTCCGCCGGCTCGCGATACGCGCCTTTCACGAGCCGGATGTACGGCTTCACCGCGAACAGGCGCCGGAGATCGGCAGGCGTGCGGTGCAGGTAGGCCTGCACGCACAGGCCCGCGTTGTCGAACTCGCGCGCCAGCTTCTCGTAGCCTGCCAGCGTCGACTCGACGTACGGCGAGCCCTCCATGTCGACGATCATGACCGTCTTGTTGGCGACGGCCAGCTTCGCCATGCGACGGACGCGGTCGAGCGCCCGGGGCTGGTCCACGTCCCACCCGAACTGGGTGAGCTTGATGGAAACGTGAGCGTCGGCGCCGTACGGCTTGAGCGCCGCGAACAGCTTTTCGTACTCGGCGACGGTCGCCTCGGCGGCCGCGTCGGTCGACACGTTCTCGCCGAGGTAAGTCATGATGGTCGGCACGCCGTCGTCCTTGAGCCGCTTCACGGCTTCCATGGCCGCCTCGATCGTCTCGCCGGGCATGAACTTCGCCACCAGCGGCCGCATCAGCCGGCTCGAGCGGACGAGGCGTTCCATGCGCGGGTTTTGGGACGCCCAGAGCAGCGCGGAGCGAGCGAGTTTCATGAGAGCTTGTCCGCGCGCAGCACCGCATTCATGAGAACGCGCGCGCCGCGCTCGATGTCGGTTGGCGTTGAGAATTCCCGCGGGGAATGGCTGATGCCGCCGATGCTCGGGATGAAGATCATCCCCATCGGCCCGAGCTGCGCCATGGCCTGGGCGTCGTGACCCGCGCCGCTCGGCATGAGGCGCGCCGACAGTGACAGATCCTTCGCGGAGTCGCCGATGATCTCGCGGATGGCCGGGTCGCTCGGCGCCGGCGCGTTCTCGGTGAACGACCGGTATTCGAAGGTCGTGCCGTTGGCTTCGCCGATCTTCGACGCCTCGGCCTTGATGGTGTCGAAGAGCCGCAGCGTCTTGGCAGCGTCGAGGTCGCGCAGCTCCAGCGAACACGTGACCAGGCCCGGGATCACGTTCGGCGCGCCCGGCACCGCCTGGATCCGGCCGACCGTCCCCACCTGACGGCCCGGCACCGATCGCACGACGCGATTCACCATGTCGACGAAGCGCGCGGCCGCCAGCATCGCGTCCTTGCGTTGGTCCATCGGCGTGGTGCCGGCGTGGTTCTGCATGCCGGTGATGGTGACATCCCAGCGGCGGATGCCCACGATGCCCTCGACCACGCCGATCTGGACGCCGTCGCGCTCGAGCGTGCCGCCCTGCTCGATGTGCAGCTCGAGGTAGCAGGCAATGTCGCCCTTCGAACGACGCACTTCGTTGAGCCGGTCCGGCGCGCCGCCGAGGAACGTGATGCCGTCGCGAATGGTCTTGCCGCTCCAGGCCCGGTTGTCGAGGTCGGCCGCGCTGAGCTGGCCGCTGACGCCGCGGCTGCCGTAGAGCCCGCCTTCCTCGTTGGCCCAGATCGCCACCTCGATCGGGTGACGCAACGTGATGCGCTGCTCGGCGAGCGTGCGCGCCACCTCGATGGACGACAGCGAGCCGACCGTGCCGTCGTAGTTGCCGCCGTCCGGCACGCTGTCGATGTGCGAGCCGAACACGATCGGCTTGAGGTTCGCGGCGGAGCCGGCGCGCCGGCCGATGATGTTGCCGGCGAAATCCACCGTCGGGTCCAGGCCGGCCGCGCGCATCTGCTCCATGGCCCACGCGCGGCCCGCCCGGTCGAACTCGCTGTACGCCACCCGCGAGACGCCGCCCTGCGCGTTGGCGCCGTGCGTCGACAGCGCCTTGATGGCCGCGTTGAGGCGCGCGGGGTCGATCGACAGGCGGCGCGGACGCGGTCGAATGAACGCCGGCCCGGGCGCGGGGAGCGCCGCGCCCACCAGGGCGCCGGCCAGCATGCCGGAGAACGTGCGGCGATTCATCATGGCGGGTTGGGAGTGGAGGATAGTATCCCGCGACCGGCGGTGACACTACCATATGTCGTGCTGCTCCGCGACGAGTTGAGGGACGCGTGGCGCTCCGAGGATCGCGAGCATCGGCTCGCGCTGGTCAGCATCGCGGTCATCGCCCTCGTGCTCCGCGCACTGCATCTCGGGCAACCGATCCGCCACGACGAGGCCGTAACGTGGCTCGAGTTCGCCCGCTATCCGATCGCGGACGCCCTCGCGCGCTATCACGACCCGAACAACCACGTCCTCCACACGCTGCTGGTGAAGGCTTCGGCCGGCATCTTCGGCAGCGATCCGTGGGCCCTGCGGGTGCCGGCGTTTCTCGCCGGCATCGCCGTGGTGCCGGCCACATATGCGGGCGCGCGCGTGCTGTACGGCTCGCGCGCCGCGCTCTTCGCCGCCGCGCTCGTGGCGGCGTCCGGCGCGCTGACGCTCTACTCCGCCAATGCGCGCGGCTACTCCATGGTCGTGCTCGCGTTCCTGCTGCTCGTGCTCACCGGCGCGCGGCTGATCGCGGCGCCGTCGCTGCGGCTCTGGGCCGCGTTCGCCGTCATCGCGGCGCTCGGCGCCTGGACGATTCCGGTCATGATCTTTCCGCTCGGCGCGGTGTCGCTCTGGCTGGCGCTGACGTTCGCGCTCGCCGGCCGGCGCACTGACGTCGGCCGCCTGGCGGCGACACTGGCCGTGGTGGCCGCCATGGTCGCCCTGGCGTACGCGCCGGTGGCGTCGCGCGCCGGCTTCGGGACACTCGTGCGCAACCGGTTGGCGACCTCGTCGGCATGGCCGACCTTCCTGTCGGATCTCGCGACGACGGGCTGGCAGGCGATCGGCTCGTGGGGTCTCGGCCTGCCGCCGCTCATCACCGCGCTGGTGGTGGCGTGCGCGGCCTGGGCGCTGGCGCGACACGCGTCGCTTTCCAGGTTGCCCGTGGGACTACCGGTTGCCGCCTTCGTGTGGTGCGCGTGGCTGCTGGTCATTTCGCACCACGCGCCCTTCCCCCGGGTGTGGCTTTGGCTGCTGCCGCTCGGCGCGGCACTCGCGGGCGCCGGCGCAACGGACTTGCTGTCACGCTGGCGCGCCTCGCGGGCGCAGTTCGATCGCCGCGCGCCCCTGATCGCCGTGCTGTTTGCGCTAGGCGCAGCGGCTTCAGTGTCGCTTTCCGGCGCGGTCCGGCTGACGAATGACACCGGCATCTTCGTCGAGGCGCCCGAGGTGGCCGCCGCACTCAAGGCCATCCTCCGTCCCGGCGACCGCGTCGTCGCGCCCGTGCCATCGAATGGGCCGCTGGCGTTCCACATGGACAAGCTTGGCGTTGATCCGGGCTACCTGACGCTCGACGAGGCCGCGGCCGAGCGGCTGATCATCGTCGTTGACGCGAGTTCGGGGCTGACGCTCGAGTCGATCCTGCGCTCCACGGCGGCGCGCGACACGGCGCGATTCGCCGGCAGCATCGTGGCGCAATACGAGCGCACGATGCTCGTCATGTTCGCGAGGAAGCATGTCGCGCCTCGCTAGACTCGCCGGCCCGGCGGCACTCGTTGCCGGCGTCCTGCTGGCGTACGCGCCGCTATTGCTCATGGCGCCTGCCGACCGCCAGTCGCAGACGCTGACCCTTTTCACGGGCCTGGGCGCGCTGATCGGCCTGGTCGGCGTGCTCGTGATATACGAGGAACGCGGGCCTGTGCCCACGGCGTTCCTCGGCGCCGGCGCCTCCGTCGGCGCGTTCGTCGCGCCCGTGCTGTTCCGCATCGTGGGGCTGGTCGCGCCGGGCGAGACCGCCGCGTTCTGGACGCAGCTGTTCCTCGTGGCCCCGCTGACCGCGTTGGGGCTCTGGCTCCTGGCGTTCGCCGTGCCACGCGTCGCGCCCCGGGACGCGCGCGGCGGCTTCGTGGCCGCGCTGGCCTGCGTGACCCTCACGGTGCTCGGACCATTCATCCTTGTCCGCACGCCGTGGGACGCCCACAACCTGCGCGCCCTGCCGCTGGACGGCGTGACGCTCTACTGGACGGTGGGCGCGATGCTGCTCGTCGCGCCGTTGCTGGCGCTCACGACGCTTCCGGGTGACTGGTTCGAGCGCTGGTGGGACGCGGCCACAACGCGAATCATGTCCGTCCCGCCGCGCACCTTCGCGGCAGGCATCGTGGTCGTCACGACAGCGCTGGCGGTGGGCTTCGCGTTCTACTGCTTCGATACCCGGCCCACGACGTCCGACGAGATCGCGCAGCTGTGGCACGCGCGCGCGCTGCTTCGCGGCCGGCTGTTCCTGCCGCCGGACCCGGATCCGGAGTTCTTCGCCATCGACAACGTCATCGACCGGCCTGTGTGGATGTCGCAGTTCCCCATCGGCGGACCGGCAGTGCTCGCGATCGGGCTCACGTTCGGCGCTGCCTGGATCGTGAATCCGCTGCTCACGGGCCTCACCGCGCTCAACGTCTATCGCTTCGCGCAGCGCGTGTACGGGGAGACCCAGGCGCGCGCGGCGGCAGCGGTCTTCGCGGCAAGCCCGATGGTGATGATCATGGGCGGCTCGCACATGAACCACACGGCGACCGCGTGGCTCGTCACGCTGGCGATGGCGGCGCTGCCGGCATGGCTGGACGCAGCCAGTCGCAGTGCCAGGGTGCGGCAGTCGGCGGCCATCGGCCTCGCCGTCGGCGCCGCCGCGGCGATCCGCCCTCTGGACGCAGCCATCGCCGCCACGCTCATCGGCGCGGCGATGGCGTACGGCATCCTGCGCGACCGGACGCGACTCGTGGCGCTCGGCGTCACCGCACTGGCGGGCGCCATTCCGGTGGCGGCGCTGCTGTACGTGAACTGGCGCACCACCGGGGCTCCCCTGCGCTTCGCTTACACCGTGCTATGGGGCCCCGATCACTCGCTGGGCTTGCATGACGACCCCACCGGCGTGCCGCACACCCCGTGGCGCGCATTCCTGCTCGCGGTGCGCTACGTGTCGGAGACCAACTGGTACACGACGACGTGGCCGGTGCCCATGCTGCTCATCGTCGCCATTGGCCTCGTGGCGACGCGCCGATTCCGCCAGTGGGATCTCTGGTTGGCAGGGTTTTTCGGGCTGCAACTCGCGGCATACACGTTGTATTGGCACGATGGTCAGTTCGCCGGCCCGCGATTCCTGTTCTCCGCGGTTCCCGCCCTGCTGATCCTCGTGGCGCGCGCGCCGTTCGCGCTGGCCGCTTTCCAGCTTGGCGCATGGCGCCGCGTGGTGTACGCGCTGCTGCCGGTGTGCATCGGCGCGGCCTGGATCCGGCCCATGGTCCCGTTCGGCGTCCAGGGCGTGGCGCTCGAGTACCGCGCCGCGCGCGCCGCACTCAAGCGCGACGCGCCGCCCGACACGTTGATGCAGAAGCTGCCGCGCGCGCTCGTCTTCGTGCAGGAGGCGCTCGACGCTCGACTGGTGCGCCGCCTCTGGGTCCTTGGCGTTTCCCGGGGCGACGCAGCACGGCTGATGCGCGACGCGGACGCGTGCGAGATGCTCGAAGCCATCCGGAACGAGGAGCGCCGCCCGCCGGCGGACTCCGCGGGTCGTCGCAGCCGCATCGACGCGGCCACGCCGCCGCGAGTGCCCGGCGACTCCACGGTCGTGACCCCGTCGTGCCTGGCGGAGCTGGCGCACGACGCGCACATCGGGAGCGCCATCTCCTACGGCCCGATGCTGTTGCGGAACGAGGTCGACGCGCTCGGCCGTATCGACGGGAGGGTCGTTTACGTGATCGACCTCAACGACCGCAACGACCGGCTGCGGAGCCGGTTCGGCGATCGCGAATGGTACCGGTGGGAAGTGCCCAGCGGCTCGCAGGACACGATGCCGCAACTCAGGCCGTACACCCGGTGAACCCACCGGAATGAAAAACGCCCACCTTGTGTGGGCGTCCGGGGCGTCCGGGGCCAAGAGGCGCGGGGCGGGATCGAACCGCCGAATGGGAGTTTTGCAGACTCCTGCCTTACCACTTGGCTACCGCGCCGGCGAGTTCGCAAGCTATTCCGCCATAATAGCTTTCTCAAGGAAGTCGGGGCGACGGACGCGGTTGCCGCCGCCGGTCCGGGTTCGTCTGAATCACACATCTTCTTGCGGAGTTCTCGAGATGCTGCGTCGTCCGCTCGTAGTCCTCGTGCTTGCCGCGGCTGCGTCGGCGGCATCCGGTTGCCGCTTGTTCCGGCCGGTCAATCCGAACGCGCCGGCCGAGCCCACTCCGCAGCCGGCGGCGCGCGCGCCTGACGCGCCCGGCGCCGCGGCGCCAGCGCCGGCGCCAGCCCGGCGGTCGGCTTCGGACCAGCGTCGTGGCCTCACCGACGCGAACATCGCAGCCATGGTCCTCGCCCTCAACAACACCGACATCAGCTACGCGCGTCTCGTGCCCTCGCGCGCCGAGCGCGCGGACGTCAAGGAGTTCGCGACGCGCATGCTGACCGACCACACCGGCGTGAACGGCCTCGTCAACGACCTGCTTGCCAAGCTCGACGTCGTGCCGGAGGACAACACGGCCAGCCTCGACATGCGCGACGAATCGGCCAACAAGCGCGACATGATGCGCGAGCTCAGCGGCCACGCGTTCGACTCCACCTACATGGCCAACGAGGTGGCCTACCACCAGAAGTTCCTCGCCACGATCGACAGCGTGATGATTCCGGCGGCGCGCCACGCCGAGCTCAAGGGACTGCTGGGCGCCGTGCGCCCGGCCGTTGCCGCGCACCTGGCCCACGCGGAGCAGGTGCGCGCCAACGTGTTCCAGCGCCGCTAGTTCCTGGCCAGGATCCGGACGATCGTCCCTCCGTCGTTCACGGTGAGCGTCATGGTATTCCCGGAAACGGTGACGTAGCCGGGAACCTGAACCTCACCCACCACGGCGTTGGGCGTGAAGACGTAGGTGTTGCCGTCCTTGGCCCACGTGCCGTTCGTCACGTCCTGCGACCCGTCCCAGGTCTCCGAGTAGGTGAACGTGTTGTTGGCGTTGATCGTGGCCGAACCCGCGGTGATCTGCACGGTGTTTCCGTTGTCGTCGAACGACGCCGGCAGGGGATCGCCGTTCACGCTTTGCAGCGTCCACGAGCCGACGACGGCGCTCGCGTCCGTGCCGGTCGAATTGGACGAGTCCCCGAACGGACAATCCGCGGCGATCGTGGACAGTGCGAGCAGGACGGCGAGGTGCTTCAGCTTCATGGCGACGCTCCATCGAAGGATGTGACCGGCGGGCTTGCCTTGCCCATCGCCGGGCAGATATTGGCTCAGGGGCGCGGTGCCCCTTACGTCACTGTCTGCTTCGACGCCGAATCGTGACACTGCCCGCCCGCCCCGCGACCCAGGCCCCGGTGCCCGCCGAACGTCTGCCGGTTGAAACGCTCGAGCTGATCCGCCGCGGCGTCTGGCTGATTGCCTTCCGGGACCTCCGGGACGACGACCTTGCGAACGACGCCGCGCAGGAGACCGTGGCGCGCCTCCTGGAAGCGGTCGATCGCGACGCAGCGGCCATCGCCAACCCGGCCGGCTACGCGCGCGGCATCGCGCGCCATGTCATCGCCGACACGCGCGCCGGCCTCGCGCGGCGGCAGCCCATCGAAGCCGTCGCCGACTCGTACGCTCACGCCGTGTCCGTCGATCCGCTCGCCGAGACGATGCGGCGCGAGGAACGCGACCGGGTGCGCGCGGCGTTCGCGACGCTCAGCCGTGCGGACCGCGAGGTGTTGCGCACGCTCTATGCGGGCAACCTGACGCCGGGCGAACTCGCATCGCGGAACGGGGAACCGCCGGAGCGCGTCCGCAAGCGGAAGTCGCGGGCGCTCGAGCGCCTGCGTCAGGCATTTTTCGGTCACGCCGAGGCACCAAGCCGGACAAGTGAGGGAACACCTCACGGAGACGGCTCATGACGCAGCAACCGGCATGCCCCCTCGCCAACCGCGACGAACTGGCGCGGTCATTCGTTGCTGACGCGCTGCGCGGCCCCGACAAGGACGCGTTCGAGGAGCACCTGCTCGGATGCGCGACGTGCCAGGGCGAGGTCCGGCTCGCGTTCGGCATCCGCGATAGCGTCGGCGCCCGCCGGCCCGCCAGGCGATTCCTGGTTCCGGCCTCGCTGGTGCTGGCCGCCGCTTCTGTGGTGCTGCTGGTCGTCCCGAATCGCTCGCCCTCCGTCACGGATCTCGGCCGCGTCGAATCGCCACCCGTCTACCTGCCGGTACCGGTGCGCGGCGGCCCGATCATGGCGATGTTCGAGGACGGCATGCGACTCTACGAGCAAGCCAGTTGGGCCGGCGCCGCGGACGCGCTGCGCCGGGCCGCCGCCGGCGGCGCGCCGACGGACGTCGCGTGGTTCTTCGCCGGCGCCAGCGAGTTGTTCGCCGGCCGGCCCGATTCCGCCGCGGCTGCGTTCGCCCGGGTCATCGCGCTCGGCGAGGGACCGTATCTTCCCGAGGCGCGGCTGTACCGCGCCAAGGCGCTGCTGCGCTTGGGCCGTTCCTCCGAAGCGCTGGCGGAACTCAGGCTCGTGCCGGCCGGGACTGCTGTCGCCGGGCACGCGCGTGCCTTGGGAGATAGCCTGGCGGGTCGCGGCGTACGCTAGCGCAGCTCGCCCTCGCAGCCGCGCTGGCGTCGAGCCCGGATTCGGCTCGGGCGCTGTTCCACGCGGCGCTGGACCACGAAGCCGCACTCCGCACCGATTCGGCGCTGGCCCTGCTGCGACGCGCCAGGGCCGCGGACCCTCACTGGCTCACCGTTCACTGGGCGTACATCGCCCTGATGCGGCGCGAGGGCCGTCGCATGGAAGCACACCGCGAGTACTCGCGGCTCAGTGCCGGTGGCGACCGCGAGATGCAATGCCTCACCCTGTTGTCGAGGCTGCCGGCGAACGGGCCGTCGAGCGAGGCGCAGAGCGCGATCAACCTGGCGCGGAGGCGCGGCATCGGACCCTGCATGTCGGCGCTGCTGCCCGCCATTGCGCCGGGCGGCCGTGACGTGGACGGACTGCCGCCGATGGGCGCGCTGTGGCGTCGCGCCGTGCAGCACCTGCCGGACCTGGCCACGCCGTGGGTCACCTTCGCCTCCTATCTCGTGGAGCGCGGCGATTCGGCGGTGGCGGACTCGGTGCTTGACGCGGCGATGCGTCACGTCCGTCATCCGCTCGAGAGGATTCCGGTGCTCGCCCGGCGCGCCTGGCTGAGCGAGGTGCGCGGCTACTCGACGCTGTCCGAGGCGCAGTGGCAGACGCTGGAGCAAGCCGTCGCTCGCGACGGCAGACCCGGACTGA
>Ga0187893_10015179_pt1 | contig 10359 bp, 10 predicted proteins | sample MA1701074metaG_FD_139574 | JGI IMG/M metagenome (GOLD analysis project Ga0187893, IMG submission 139574) | White microbial mat communities from a basaltic lava cave in the Kipuka Kanohina Cave System on the Island of Hawaii, USA - MA170107-4 metaG ...
GAAGCCGGCGACCTGTCCCCAGGCGTAGGAGTCGGTGTGGCGCGACCCCCAGTTGTGGTTCTGGCTCCCGACCCAGCTCGTGACCGGCACGTGCTCCCCGTCGACGGTGAGCGTTCCGTCGAAGCCGGCCAGCGGCCGTGGTACCAGGCTCTTCGCACGCGGCAGGCCGGTCGCGTAGAGCGCCGACGGCAGCAGGAGAAGTGGCGGCCCACCGCCCGTCACCGTGAGCCGCCACGCGATCGTGTGCTGGCTCGTGGTCACGTCACCGACCGCGCCGCCCGACGTGAGCGCGGCGTCGCCGATCCGGACGTCGAGCGCACCCGCTCCGAAGTGACAGTCGTCGAGGGGCAGCTCGCGCTTGACGGCGACGCATTGCCGTCGCTCTCCGTCGAACGCGATCGCCCACAGCTCCCCCATGGCGTCGCCCGGACGCCCGGCGGGACTGAAGATCGTGTAGCGGATCCAGAACGCCAGCGGCCGCTGCGGGTGGTTGGCCCGCAGGAAGTAGCTCTCGTAGTGCCCGCCCGCTCGGCCGGAGCGATGGCGAAGCGCATTGGCCTCGTCGAGCGTGATACCGCTTGCGGTTCGGTCAATCGTTCGATTAGGAGTCTCTCCCATGGAAACGGCCGAGACCCTCGATACCGCAGTCCAGCTCTTCGGTGGAACCATGATGAGCCCGGTTCCCGACCCCTACCCCGTCTACCACAGGCTCCGGCGCGAGCAGCCCGCGATGGCGATGCGGGGCATCCTCGGGCCGACGTATCTCGTCACGCGATACGACGACGTGCTCGCCGGCCTGAAGGACGGCAAGACCTTCTCGGCCCGCGGGAACGCGCGCGGCATCGGCCTCGTGATGGGCCGCACCATCCTCGAGATGGAAGGACACGAGCACCTCCGGCATCGCAAGATCGTGACGCCGTTCTTCTCGTTGCGTGCCTTGCGCGACGGCGTGGAGAGCATCGTGGTGGAGAAGGTGAACGGCCTGATCGACGAGTTCGCCCGTGACGGCCGCGCGGATCTGGTCTCGCAGTTCACGTTCACGTTCCCGCTCCGCGTCATGGCCGACATCATCGGCATCCCCATCAAGGATTTCGAGCAGTTCCACCGCTGGGCGATCGACTTGATCTCCATCTCCGACGACCCGAAGCGCGGCTTCGACGCCGCGACCCTGATCGTGGACTACCTGAAGCCCATCATGGCGGAGCGTCGCACGGCGCCGCGCCACGACCTCCTGTCCGCGCTGGCGCACGCGGAGGTGGAAGGCGAACGGCTCTCCGACGAGGAGATCCTGAGCTTTCTCCGGCTGCTGCTCCCGGCCGGCGCGGAAACCACGTACCGCCTGAGCGGCAGCACGATCTTCGCACTCCTCACCCACCCGCACGCCTACGAAGAGGTCCGCGCCGACCGCTCGCGCGTCGATGCCGTGATCGAAGAGACGTTGCGCTGGGAGTCGCCCGTGCAGTACACCTCGCGCGAGACCACCGTGCGAGTCGACTTCGACGGCTGCGAGGTTCCCGAGGGCGGACTCTGCATGTTCGCGGTGGGCTCGGCCAACCGCGACGAACGCCACTGGGATCGGCCGGACGACTTCATCCTCGGACGGCGCAACCTGGGCGATCATCTCGCCTTCGGCTTCGGCGAGCACTTCTGCGCCGGTGCGTTTCTCGGCCGCCTGGAAGCGCGGGTGGCCGTGAACGCGTTGCTCGACCGCCTGCCGAACCTCCGCCTGGCGCCCGGCGCGGCCGCGCGCATGGTCGGCCTCGCCTTCCGTTCGCCCGACCGCCTGCCCGTGCTGTTCGACCCGAAGTGACGAGGAGAGATTCGATGAGTCCCGCGCGACGAGAGTACCGCATCATTTCCGCCGATTCGCACACGCTCGAGCCCCCCGATCTCTGGGAGAAGTGGCTCGAGAAGAAGTACCTCGACAGCGCCCCCAGGCTCGTCGACGACGGCGACGGCGGTGATGCCTGGATCTACATGGGCGCCAACAAGCCCGAGCCGCTCGGGCTCGTGAGCTGCGTCGGAACGCACCCCGAGGACCTGAAATGGACCGGGAAGAAGTACGGCGTGAACGTGCATCCGTCCTGCTACGAAGGCGCGGAGCGCCTCGTGGCCATGGACATGGACGGCGTCGACGCGGAGGTCCTCTTCCCGCCTCAGCGCGCCATGTTGACGTTCATGAAGAACAAGGACGTCGACCCGCATCTGGCGGGCATCCGCGCGTACAACCGTTGGCTGAAGGACGGCTTCTGCGCTCCCGACCCCACGCGGCTGATCGGGATGTTCCAGATCCCGAACGTCGGCATCGACACCGCGGTGTCCGAGATCCAGCGCGCCAAGAAGGAAGGCTTCCACGGCGTCGCGATCTCCGCGTGGCCGTCGGGCGGTGACAACTTGTCCGCCGCCGACGATCCGTTCTGGGCCGCGGCCGCCGACGTCGGCATGCCCGTCAGCATTCACCTGCTGCTGGCGGCGCAGCAGACGAAGACGGCGGGCTCGAAGGAGGCGGCGGTCGCGATCGGCGCGAGCGCGTTCTCGCTCACCATGCCGCTCATCACCGAGCTGATCTTCCAGGGCGTGTTCGACCGGTTCCCGAAGCTGCGCATGGCCGCGGTCGAAACGGGGGTCGGCTGGATCCCGCACTTCCTCGAGATGACCGACGATCGGTACTGGCGAAACCGGTTCTGGGCGCAGACGAAGCTGAAGAAGGTCCCGAGCCAGTACTTCCGCGACCATTGGCTCGCCACGTTCATCGTCGACCGCAACGGCGTGTCCGTGCGGCACCAGGTGGGTGTCGAGAACATGGCGTGGTCGACCGACTTCCCGCATCACGGCAACGACTGGCCGTACTCCCGGCGCGTGATCGACGGGCTGTTCGGCGACGTCCCCGAGGACGAGCGCCGCAAGATCGTGTGCACGAACGCCGCGGCGTTCTGGGGGCTGCTCTAGCCCTCGGGGCGCACCCCGTGACCATGCGACGACGCAGGCTCGGCCTCGGCGGGGTGGCGCTCGCGATCTTGCTGGCCGGAACGGCAGCGGCAGAGGCAGAGGACGCGGCGCAGGAGCTCGAGGCGTCGGCCGACGAGGAGTGCGTCGCGGGCTGCCAGGCCCGGCACGAAGACTGCACGCGGACGGCGCAGACGAAGGGCGGAGACTGCGAGCGGAAGCGACGCGCGTGCGACGACACCTGCGCGCCGTGTCTCAGCCTGCAGGGCCCGCCGGTCGTCTACTGCGTGCAGGAATGCGAAACGTGCCGCGCCGAGCTCGCGCGCATGACGTGTCCACCGACGAGCGCCGCACGCACGGCGTGCACGCAGGCGCGCGCGGCGTGCCTGAAAGACTGCCGCCGGTGAGCCGAGGCTACTGGACTTCGATTTCGAGGATGTCGAAGTCCGAGTCGCTGCCCGCGTCGTCGACCGTCACCTCGACCATGTAGGTCCCCGGCTTGTCGTAGACATGGGCAAGCTTGGGGTTGGCTTCGGTCGACTCCTTGCCGTCTCCGAAGTCCCACTTCCACTTGTAGGGCGGGGTGCCCCCGTCGAGATCGACGTCGAAGTTCACGGTGAGCGGCGCCTTGCCTTCGATGGTGTCGGCGTCGAGGAAGATCGCGAGCGGCTCGGGGCCGGCCTTGGCCGTCGACGGGGGGGTGCCCGGTGCGGCGGGCGCTGCCGGTGGCGCCGCTGGGGCCGGGGCCACGGTCGGAGCCGGACTGCCAGGCGCGGCCTGCTTCGATTCCTCACCGCTGCCGCATCCGGCGATCGCCGCGAATACGAGAAAACCGGTCACGAAGGCGAGCTTTCGCATCGGGCGGTTCGTTCTCACAGACCGTCGGAGCTGTCAAACCCGCCCGGGTCGGCGTGGCCCGCGCCGTTCTCCGCCCGCGTACGGCCCGACCGAGCACACCGCACGGCGACGGGAACGCCTACGCGTTCGCGCGCGAGTCGATTTTCGTTGAGGGGCCGGCGCCACTCATGGTAGCCGTCCCCGATGCCGCGCATGGTCTGGATGCTGGTCGTCGCGCTCGCGGCGACGATCGGCCGGGCCGGCGCGTGGGCGCCGCGCATCGTCAACGGCGTCGAGACGACGGACCATCCCGCGGTCGGCGCGCTCGTCTCGCCGGCCGGGCCCGATTTCGCATCGCTGGTGTGCACCGGGACGCTCATCGGCTGCCAGACCTTCCTCACCGCCGCCCACTGCGTCGAGGACAATCTCGATCCGGACGACTACGGGGTCTTCTTCCAGCACGCCGGCTTCGTCGACGTGAGCGCCATCGCCATCCACCCGTCGTACGCGTTTCCGGTGGCCGACGTGGCGGTGCTCACGCTGGCCGCTCCCGTCACCGGGATTCGCCCCATGCCGATCGACACGGTCGGCGGGCAGCCGAGTGGCAGCGTCGGCACCATCGTGGGCTTCGGGCGCAGCGGCGGCGCTGCCGACGACTACGGCTTGAACCGCGCCGGCCTCGTCGAGATCGCGCCCTGCACGAGCGGCATCTCCGACACGACCTCGATCTGCTGGAACTTCACCGCGCCGATCGGCCTGCCGGGCGAAGATTCGAACACCTGCAACGGCGACTCTGGCGGGCCCCTCTTCCTCGACGGAGGCAGCGGCGACGTCGTGGCGGGCATCACGTCGGGCGGTACCAGCGCAGCGTGCCTGCCCTCCGATCACAGCTACGATGCGCGGGTCGCGACGTACGCCGGCTACATCCAGACCACGGGTGGCCCCGACGTGGGAGCGACGTCGTGCTCGAGCCTTCCGCAAATCGGGACGAGCAACACGACGGTGTTCCCGTTCTCGGGCACGCTCGGCACGTCCGTCCCGGAGCTCACCCATTCGTTCACCGTCCCCCCCGGGACCGAGCGGCTGCGCGTCACCCTGAACGGCGTGGACGACGGCAGCGACTTCGACCTCTACGTGCGCGCCGGCACGCCCCCCACGACGGCCGCGTTCGACTGTGCCGCCGCCACGAGCGGACAGTTCGGCGCCTGCGAGTTCACGAACCCCACCCCCGGCACGTGGCACGTCCTGGTCGACCGCCTCATCGGCGCCGGCCGCTATCAAGCGACCGCGAGCGTCTTCGTGCCGGTCTGCGCCGATCCGGGCAGCGAGGGCGCGCCCTGCGACGACGGCAACGCGTGCACGACGGGGGAGACATGCAGCGCGGGTGCGTGCGTCGGCGGGGGTGCGATCACGTGCGACGACGGCGTCGGCTGTACGGCCGACGCGTGCGACCCGGCGAGCGGGTGCGTCTTCGACCCGCAGCACGCCGTGTGTGGCCCGTGCGCCGCGTGCGACCAGAGTGCGGGGTGCGTCGAAGGCCCGCGGCCCGACTGCCGCGACACGGCGCTCCCCGGCACGGCCCTCTTGAAGCTCCACGAGTCGTCCGTCGACACCGGGGATCTGCTCATCTGGAAGTGGACGAAGGGCGACGCCGTCGGCCTCGCCGACTTCGGGAGCCCCACCGCCGCCACCGACTATCGCCTCTGCCTCTACGACGAGAGCGGTCCTGCATCGACCCTGCGGCTGCGTGCGGAGGTGCCCGCGGGCGGGCTCTGCGGCGCGGGGCCATGCTGGCAAGCGACGCAGACCGGCTACAAGTACCGCGACGCCGAGGCCACGCCCGACGGCATGCTGAAGGTGCTGCTCAAGACCGGCGCTGCCGGCCGCGCCAAGGTAACGACCAAGGCCAAGGGCAACGATCTGCCGGCGCTGCCGCCGCTGCCGCTGGCCCTGCCGATGCGCGTGCAGCTCCACGGCGACGGGGCTGCGTGCTTCGAGGCACGCTTCGAGCAGACGGGTGCCGTGCGCAACGACGGCGAGTTCTTCGTCGGCCGCGGCGACTGACGCCCGTCACCGCACGGCACCCAGGTCCGCCGGGTTCCAATACTCGCGCCAGACGGCGATGCGGTCGTCGCGGTAGAGCGCGGTGCTCATGCCGCGCCAGCGAATGGCGCGCGCGTCCGTCCGTCCCTCGACCACGATCGTCCATTCGGCGAGCACCTGCGCCTCGTGCACCGCGAGGGCATGCACGTCGAAGGCGCGCGGGCGCAGCATCGACTGCGAGCGGCGCACGAGATCCGCGAACGCCGCCCGTCCGACGAGCGGCGGATCGTGTACCGGCGAACCGAACACGAGGTCCTCCGCGAAGCAGTCGAGATACGCCGCCAGGTCTTCGCCCAGCCACGCCTGCCGGCGTCGATCGAAGAGCCGCGTCGCGTCCGCGTGCGTCAGCATGCGCGCACTATAGGCCCCGATCTTCCTTCGGCCCAGCCCCTCTGCTACACACGGAGCATGGCCAACGTCGGCGAAGTGTCCGATCAGACGTTCGAGACCGAAGTGTTGCAGAGCGCCCTTCCCGTGCTCATCGATTTCTGGGCGCCGTGGTGCGCGCCGTGCCGCGCCATCGCCCCGGTCGTGGAAGAGCTGGCACGCGAGTACGACGGACGCATCAAGTTCCTCAAGATGAACGTCGACGACAATCCGCAGACGCCGACCCGCTACGGGGTGCGCGGCATTCCGAACCTGATCCTCTTCCAGGGCGGCTCCGTGCGGGAGCAGATCGTCGGCGCGGTGCCGAAGAAGCGTCTGGTCGACGCCATCACGCAGATCGTCTGAGCCGCGACGTTCAGAACAAGAAGCGCCGCATCGAGACGTTCATCACCAGCCCGGTCCCGATCAGCAGGCACAGCAACGACGATCCGCCGTAGCTCATGAACGGCAGCGTGATGCCGACCACGGGGAGCAGCCCGGTCGTCATGCCGATGTTCACGAGCACCTGCCAGAAGACGGTGGCGAGCACGCCCACCACGACGAGCAGGCCGAAGCGATCGCGCGCACGCCCCGCGATGACGAGCATGCGCACCATGATCGCCAGGTAGAGCAGCATCAGCGCCGCCGATCCGGCGAAGCCGCGTTCCTCGGCGAACACCGAGAAGATGAAGTCGGTGTGCTCTTCCGGCAGGAAGTCGAGGTGGTTCTGGGTGCCCTTCAGCCACCCCTTGCCCCACACCATCCCGGAGCCGACCGCGATGGTCGACTGGATGATGTGGTAGCCCGCCCCGAGCGGATCCTTGGTGGGGTCGAGGAACATCAAGATCCGCTGCTGCTGGTATTCCTTCAAGAACCCCCACAGAAACGGCGCGACCGCCAGGAACGGCAGCGCCAGCAACGCGAACCAGCGCAGCCGGACCCCGCCGACGAGCATCATGCTGAGCGACACCACGGAGAGCAGCGCCGCGGAGCCGAGGTCGGGCTGGATCAGAACGAAGGCGGCCGGCAGCGCGATCAGGCCGAAGACGGGAATGGCCTGGCGCAGGTCGTGGTGCGTGCGGTCACTGCGCGCGAAGTAGTGGGCGAGCACGATCACCATGCCGAGCTTCATGAACTCCGACGGCTGGATGGCCACGGGGCCGAGCCGGAGCCAGCGGCGCGAGCCGCCTCCGACCGAGCCCACGAGCGGCACGGCGAGCACCATCGCGAGAAAGATCCCGTAGACGAGATACGCGCGGTGGTCGAGGCGTCGATAGTCGAAGAGCGTGGCGAGCAGCATCGCGACGATCCCCGCGCCGAGCCAGGCCAGCTGGCGCATGGCGAGCGCCGGCGGGCCGACGAGCGCCGGCGTGTACGTCGCGCTGTAGATGGTGAGGATGCCGGTCATCGCCGCGGCGACCACGAGGAGCGGGAGCACCCACTCGAAGTGCGTCAGCAAGCGTCGATCAATCGCCGGCATCGGGCTCCGGTCCCACGATACGATGGAAGTAGCGAGAAAGCATCCGCCCGACGATCGGCGCGGCGATGGCGCCACCCCCGCCGCCCGCGTGCTCGACGAGCGCCGCCACCGCGATCGTCGGCGCCTCGACCGGGGCAAACGCGATGAACCAGGCGTGGTCGCGCGTCCGCTCGCGCCCGCCGCGGCCCGAGGCCTCGGCGAGCGAGACGACCTGCGCCGTTCCCGTCTTCCCTGCCACGGTCACGCCGGGCACCCGCGCGCGCTTGCCGGTTCCGCGCTCGCTCATGACGACGTCGCGCATCCCCGAGCGCACCTCGTCCAGCACCGCCGCGTCGACGTCGGCGTAGCCGAGCACCTCGGGCACCATCTCGCGCTTCACGGCGCCGTCCGGCGCTTCCACGCGCTTCACGTACTGCGGCCGGTAGCGCGTCCCCCCGTTGGCGATCGTCGCCGCCATGGTCGCCATCTGGATGGGCGTGGTCGTGACGTAGCCCTGCCCGATCGCGACCGACAGCGTCTCGCCGGGATACCACGGCGCATCGAAGCGCCGCCGCTTCCACGCGGTGTCGGGGATGGTGCCCGCGGCCTCGTGCGGCATGGCGACTCCGGTCGGATACCCGAGCCCGAACCGCCGCACGTACTCGGCGAGGCGGTCGATGCCGAGGCGCTGGCCGTTCAAGTAGAAGTACACGTCGCACGACTGCACGATGCCCCAGTGCAGGTTCATGCTGCCGTGGCCGCTGCGGTTCCAGCAGCGAAACCACCGGTTGCCGAACTGCGTGCCGCCGGGACAGAAGACGTGCGCCTGCGGCGTCACCACGTGTTCGGCGAGCAGGCCGGCCGCCACGGCGACCTTGAAGATCGACCCCGGCGCGAATTGCCCCTGCGTCACCCGGTTGGTGAGCGGCTTCCAGGGATCGTTCGTGAGCTGCCCCCACTCCGACGCACGGATGCCGCGCGCGAAGAGATTCGGGTCGTAGTCCGGCTTCGACACCATGGCGAGGATGTCGCCGTTGCGGGGATCGAGGGCGATGATCGCCCCGCGCTGCTCGCCCATCGCCTCTTCCGCGATTGTCTGCAGGTCCCGATCGACGGTGAGCACCAGCGTGTCGCCCGGCACGTCGGGAACCTCCGACAGCACGCGCACGCGGCGGCCGAGGGCGTCGACCTCGACCTGCTGGCCCCCGGCGGTACCGCGCAGCTCGTCGTCCCAGATGCGTTCGAGCCCGCCCTTGCCCATGATGTCGCCCGGACGCCGCCGCGGGTCTTCCGCCAGCTCGCGGTCGTTTGCTTCCCCGACATATCCCAGCAAGTGCGACGCGAGGGGGCCGTACGGATAGGAGCGCCGCGGCTGCACCGTGACCGTGACGCCCGGCAGGTCGAGCTGATGCGTCTCGAGCGCAACCACGTCTTCCCATTCGAGGTCGCGCTCGACGATGATGCCCGCGTACGGCGGCCGGCGCGACGGCGCGCGCAGCCGCGCCTCGAGATCGGCGGGCGGCTCGTCGAGGTAGTGCGCGAGCATGGCCACCGTCGCGGCGCGGTCGCCGGTGTCTTCGGGGACGAGCACAACGTCGAAGGAGGGGCGGTTGTCGACCAGCAGCTCCCCGAAGCGGTCGTACACCAGCCCGCGCGCGGCGGGCAGCCTGGTGAGCCGGATGCGGTTGTTCTCGGAGGTGAGCCGCATGTCGGACCCGCGGATCACCTGCAGGTACCACAGGCGCGCGATCAGGAGCGCGACGACGAGCAGCACCAGCCCCCCGATCACGATGAGCCGGCGCGACAGCTCCTGAGGGACGTCGCGGGCGACGACGCGGAGGTTGCGCAGCGCCATCAGACCACGTCGAGGACGCGCTCCGCCCGGGTCACCAGCCACAGCACGAGCGGGGCGCAGAGCGCCGCGCCCGCCGCCTGTCCCAGGCCGAAGCGCAGCACGTCGTACCACGGCGCGCTGCCGCCGATGCCGAATGCGAAGAGTCCGGCGGCCGCCACCGCCTCGAGGCATCCCGCCGCAAACACCACGACCACGAGCGGCCCGCCGCTGTCGTTGCGCACAGTGCTCGACGCGAGGGACGCGGCGGCGAAGACGAGCACGAGCCCGAAGGTGTGGAAGCCGAGCGTCGTGCCCGCGAACGTGTCGAGACAATAGCCGAGCACGAAGACGCTGCAGGCACCGAGGGCACTCGGATGCCGCAACCCGATGTAGACGGCGACCACGAGGAGGAGGTTCGGCGTGACGCCGATCACCGGACGCAGCGACGGGAGGACCGTCGTCTGGACGAGGAGCACGGCAACGGCGGTCCCCGCGGTCGCGAGCGCGCTCTGGATCGTCATTGCGCCGGCACCGGCGCCGGCATGCGGACCGGCGGCTGGCGCGCCACCAGCACCTCCTCCAGCCGCCCGAAGTCGACCGTCGGCTCGACCGTCGCGTACTGGAACAAGCTCTGCCCACGCCGGTCGATCTCGGCGATGTGCCCGATCGGCAATCCCTTCGGGAACGTCCCGTCCATGCCCGAGCTGATCACGAGATCGCCGATCTCGAGCCGCTCGGTGCGCTTCACGAACTTGAGCCCGCAGCCGCCGCCGAGCGAGCCTTCGACGATGCCGCGCGCGCGCGTCCGCTGCAC
>Ga0187893_10015180_pt1 | contig 10358 bp, 8 predicted proteins | sample MA1701074metaG_FD_139574 | JGI IMG/M metagenome (GOLD analysis project Ga0187893, IMG submission 139574) | White microbial mat communities from a basaltic lava cave in the Kipuka Kanohina Cave System on the Island of Hawaii, USA - MA170107-4 metaG ...
TCCGACGGCGCCCAGTGCCCCACCCAGACCTGCCGACAGTGTGCCTCCGGCGTTGAAGTCCTTCAGACCTCCCTGCGCCGACAGCGTGACGACGGGCACCAGCACACCAATCAAGAAGTAAGCGACTCCGACGCAGAGCAACGCCCGGAGTGGATTGCCCAACTGAACCTGCCCTTTGTGCAAGATGGGGCCGTACATACCCCACGAGATCACAGCGCCCAGAACGAAAACAGTCCAAATCATAAGGAAACTCCTGTCAAGGATTTGATAACCGACGATACTCTATCTGAAATACTTCGTTCTCTTCGGGCCGCTCATTCTCGCCACCAAGAAAGGATCAGACAAACTTCAAACGGTGAGGGCCCTTCAAAGTTCTCGGAATTGATCGAAAGAATAGTCGATCAGCAGCGTCAGGAGGCGATGCTTGCCGATGGCTACTTTTTCCCAAAACAGTACAGAGCCTGATCCGTGCGCAGATAGATCCGCCCGTCCGCAATGGCGGGTGTTGCGTTGCAGTCTTCCCCCAACTCATTTGTAGAAAGGACCTCCCAGTCCTTCCCAGGCTTCAGCACCGTCACTTTACCTTCGTGACTCACCGTGTACACTTTCCCATCGGCCGCCACGGGCGATGCAAAGTAGTCACCCAGCGCTCCCTGGAGTCTCCCCTGCTTCAGGACCTCGCCTGTGGAGGCATCTAGAGCCGTTAGAACCCCTCCCTCTTTCATCAGGTAGAGCACATTCTGATAGAGCAACGGTGAGGGAACGTTGGGAAGCGCTTTCTGGTACCGCCACAGGAAGTTCTTTTCTGTCAGATCACCTTCGCCACCCAACCGAAACGCCAGCACTGCATTCTGGGCCGCCCGCCGCGATCTGAAAAATCGCCAGTCACGGTCACCGAGAAATCCATCCCGATCCAGATCGAACGATTTCCAGTCCTTCTGCATCTTCGCGTCGCCAGTTTCTTCAGGAGACAGCTTGCCGTCATTGTTCGCATCTTTTGTTTTCAGCACTTCTTCGAAAGGCGGCACGTTCTCCTGCTGCCCTTCGTCCGCGCCGCCTGCCCAGCCGTGCACGTAGATGGTATTGTCTCCGAGAACCGGGGTTGATTTCATTTGCCAGGTGGAACCCCGAGTCCACCAGACTTCCTTTCCGCTGTTCACGGAATAGGCTGTCAGCTGGAGCGAGCCGGACACGATGACCTGCAGTTCTCCTCCTTTGGGCCTATAGAGAATGGGCGTGGAGAACCCACGCGTGTACTCAGGGCGCTCCACACGCCATTTCACCTTGCCGCTTCTCTTATCTACGGCGACAAAAAACGATCCGCTCTCGGCGTCACAAATCTGCAGTACTTTGTCTTCCGCCAGAATGGGCGAAGCTCCCATGCCGAACGGGTTGTTAAAGGGACCTAACGGAACCCGCCAGAGCTCCTTGCCATCCAGGTCGAACGACATCAAGCCGTAGTCCGTGAAGAAGACGTACAGGTTCTTCCCATCGGTAACTGGACTTGGAGAAGCTGGACTATTGGCCTTGTGCAGCTCCTCCTTGCGAGGACGCGCAATCTCCCGACGCCACAGAAGTTTGCCATTACTGCGATCCAACCCGAAAACCAGCATATTCTCGTCATCATAACCAGTCAGAAAAACACGGTCCTGAGTCAAGACGGGCGAGGAATGGCCCGCAGGTAGAGGGGTTTTCCAGACGACGCTTTCCTGTGGTCCGAATCGCACTGGCAAATCTTTCGCTTCCACGACGCCTGATCCATTTGGGCCGCGGAACTGAGTCCAATCGCCTGCCTGCGATATGGGACAAAGTGCGAGGAAGAAAGCCAGAACGCATTCCAGTTTGAGTTGTCGCATCGGGAAGTTTCTCCTAGCCTACAGTTCGTACTACTCTGCTAAGTTGCGACTGGACCCCGGGCTCGAGGAGACGTCACAGAAATACGCGACATCTATGCCAGCCTGGGTTTAGGCAGCAGACTAATGTTTGAAGCGCCACCGGAGTTGCTTCTGGCTCGCCTGTCTCATTCGGGCAACACCGCGGATTCATGAGCATGAAGTGGCTCCGTCAGATTGAACGGGCATTCTAACACCACTGTTGTCCGTTGCAATCCGCAAAACCCTGTGTGATATTACGTCGTCAGCAATTCGTCGGTTTCCCAGACACCTCATGCGCTTCATTCTGACGACCATCGTCATCGCGGCTTATTTCCTTCATCAGGACTTCTGGCTCTGGCGCACCGCACGGCCACTGATTTTCGGTTTTCTTCCGATTGGTCTCTTCTACCACGCCGTTTTCTGTCTTCTCTGTTCCGCTATCATGATCCTGCTAGTGAAGTTTGTCTGGCCCGTTCACCTTGACGAAGTGGCGTCCGCCCTCCAGTCGGAGGACGAAGGCCGGTGATACCCGCCCTCTTCGTTTTTACTTACCTGGCTGTCGTCCTTTACGTCGGTATTTTTGCTTTTCGCCGTTCGTCACGCAGTGAAAGCGCCGAAGACTATTTTCTCGCTAACCGTTCGCTGGGAACGGTTGTTTTTCTCTTTTCGCTGTTCGGAACCAACATGACAGCGTTTACGATCCTGGGATCGTCTGGACATGCGTTCAGCAATGGCATTGTCACCTTCGGCCTGATGGCCTCGGCATCCGCGCTGATTATCCCTCTCACGTTGTTTTTCATCGGAACCCGTCTCTGGGCTCTGGGCAAGCGTTTCGGATTTATGACACCCGTGCAGTTCTTTCGTGACCGTTGGGAATGCGGTCATATCGGGACTCTGATCTTTGCCGTGCAGGCCGCCCTGCTGGTTCCCTACATTATCATCGGCGTGATGGGTGGCGGCTCAACATTGTCAGCAATCAGCGGAGGCTGGGTGCCCTACTGGTTGGGCGGTGCGCTGGTCGCGTTGGTCGTTATGGGTTATGTCTTCTTTGGCGGCATGCGAGGAACAGCGTGGGTCAACACGCTGCAAACCATCCTTTTCCTCTCATTCGGGGCTGCGGCGCTGGCCGTCATCGGCGCAGGCATGGGCGGATTCCGGCGGGCCGCAGAGGACATGCTGGCGTCTGCAGCAACGGCACCGCTGCTGACTCGCGAGCGCGTTTCTCCCTGGTTTTTTCTCAGCTACACTTTTATCCCGCTCTCCACCATCGCCTTTCCCCACATTAACATCTTCTGCTTGACTGCTCGCCGCATGCAGCAGTTCAAGCCCACGGTCATTCTTTACCCGATTTGCCTGCTGGCGATCTGGCTGCCGAGCGTTTTCCTGGGTGTAATGGCAAACAACGCGACTGCTGTGCCTTCCATCGCCGCAAAACTCGAAGCAAGAAAGACCCTCGCAGCTCAGGACAGCGTTCTGAACCCTGAGGAGCGTGCCCGTTTACGCCAGGGAGCGGCTGGCGACGATGTCGTCGTGTTGCTGCTTAACCATTACGCACCCATCTGGTTGGCGGGCCTGCTCGGCGCCGGCATTATGGCGGCTGTCATGGCCAGCGACTCGCAGATCCTGGCACTTTCCACCATGTTCACTGAGGATGTCTTTGCGTTTTATGGGGGCAAAGAGCGCTTCGGTCCGGCAGCGCAAGTTCACACCGGACGTATTTTTGTTCTGGGGCTGACCGCGGTGGCTTATCTTGTTGCGTTACGGGCCCCAGCTAGCATCTTTGAGCTGGCCGTGCAGTATGCGTTTTCCGGCTATTCCTCACTGTTCCCCTTGTTGGTCGCAGCCCTGTTCTGGAAAGGCAGCACAAAATGGGGCGCACTGGCATCCACGTTGTGGACCGTGTTCGCAGTGGTCGCTGTGGCGGTCTTTCAATACGCGATTCCGGCACCGCAGTCCGGACCTCCAACAACCGTTTGCACGCTGTTCGGTGGGGCGGCCTTAAGCCGTACACCGGGAGGAACTGCCGTCTTTGGACTGATGCCAGTAGTTCCAATGGTCCTCATCTCGTCGCTGCTGATGGTCGTGTTGTCATGCCTGACGCGAAAGCCGGCACGGCAAACCTTGATTCGCTATTTTCCACAAAGTAAAGCACCCATGAGTGCGGCGGAGCATCCCCGGTTGACCTAGGGTTCAAACTTGCTACCAGAGGAAACATATGTCCAACCCATCCGCAATTGGCTCTACGGCTCAAATGACGCGGGTTCAGTGGCTGATCTGCATCATTGCTTCCATTGGTTTCGCTTTCGATACGTATGAACTACTGATGTTACCCCTCATCATCCGGCCCGCACTGGAGCAGCTTGGGGGCCTGCAGTTCGGCAGCCCCGAATTTGCCCGCTGGCGCGACTTCATGTTTTATGTGCCGGCTGTGTGCGGTGGCGTCTTTGGCCTGCTGGGTGGCTATCTAACCGACCTGCTGGGACGCCGCAGAATCCTGACATGGAGCATTTTCCTCTATGCCGGCTCGGCCTTCCTGGCGGGATTCTCAACATCACTGCCAATGTTGCTGATCCTTCGCACCACGACCTTCATTGGCGTCTGCGTTGAGTTTGTGGCGGCCACAGCCTGGCTGGCCGAACTGTTCACTGATCCCAAGCGGCGGGAATCGGTCATCGGATGGACGCAGGCCTTCTCTTCGCTGGGGGGCTTTCTGGTGAGCCTCATGGCGCTCGTGATCGCCAACATAGCGATGAGCCTTCCGGCGATTCATGGTCGGCATGACAACTGGCGTTATTTGCTGATCTCAGGGCTGATTCCGGCGATTCCTCTCATTGTCATTCGTCCGTTCCTCCCGGAGTCACCTGCCTGGAAACAGAAGAAAGCGGCTGGGACTTTGAGGCGGCCCAGCCTGGGTGAAATCTTCAGACCGCAGTTTCGAACCACAACAATTGTTTCATCACTGATCTTTGCCTGCAGTCTGGGTGCGGCGTTTGGCGCCATTCAGCAGCTTCCGCAGATTGTGCCCGCTTTGGTGAAGGTCGACCCGAGTGTTCCGGCACCCCAGCGACAGAAGGTGGTTCAATCCACCGTGGCTGGTGTGCAGACCATCCAGGAAATGGGTGGTCTCGCCGGACGTATGCTTCTGGCCTTTCTGGCTGTTCGCATTGTCTCCCGCCGCTCATTGCTCCGCGTGTTTCAGATTCCTGGCCTGATTGTCTTGCCGTTTGTGTTCTTCTACCCTGCGGTGCATGATTTGACACTGCTGAAGTGGGGCATCTTTTTCGGAGGCTTGTTCACCGTAGCTCAGCTCAGTTTCTGGGGAAACTATCTGCCGCGCGTCTATCCAACGCACCTGCGCGGAACGGGTGAGAGTTTCGCTGCAAACATCGGAGGCCGAATGATCGGTACTTCGGCAGCGGTCCTCACAACACAGATGACAGGGTTGATGCCCGCCGGTCCGCCGGCTACGAAGCTGGCCTATGCGGCAGCAACCGTAGGAGCACTGGTCTACGCGGTGGGGCTGATCGCCAGTTTCTGGTTACCCGAGCCGCAGGAGGAGCTGCCGGAATAGCGACAGCACTCAAGACATGATGACAAAGTTCACAAGATGGAGCCGTAGCGCCCCCCTACCGCGCCTAGGCGGGACATTCCAAGCGAACCATCATTGATGATGAGACCAACAGAACCATCGCGCTTCCAAAGCATCTCCACCCCACAGAGATGGAATCCCGCCAAGCGCTCTATCGCAAATCCTGTGTCTCTTCGGGTTCAAGAACTCCGTACTTCGAGGAATAGTGCAGCGGCACTTCCAGAGAACGTTTCTGTTCCGGGAAATACACTGTACAGGCATCGTAAGGTAACGAATAGATATGAATCGAAACCGCCCGCTGGTTGAGTACCATGGGATTGGTTACCGAGTGAATAGGCTCGTGAGGCTCGACTTTGCCTGGATTTGGAGGATCCATCCAATAACGGCCGGACTCTTCGATCTCACAATGCCCGGTGCCATCCTTGCCGCCGACGACCCGATAGTTCTGGACTAGCAGCTTTCCCATCGGCACCGCCATCCAGCAATTCTGGCCCCTGTGGTTATGAATCTGGCTCCTCTGTCCCGCTTCCCAGCAAATCGCCAGTACCTCGTAGAGCTCACATGTGTCGATCAGGTTGCGTGTGTAGTGCGACTCTCGAAAGAAACGATAGGGTCGAAGACTGTCTGGATCGATCGGATGGTCCCTCAGAAATTGGTGCACGCCTTCAAGAGTGAACTGCGTCTTGCTCAGACTGCGAAGCTGGCCGATGAAATCCTGAATCGAACGCTCGCTCATCGCGTTTCCTCCTCGACGGAAATTCGCTGACGGATGCCCGCAACCCCAAACATACACCCAAACCTCGGGTTGTTACACACCCGCTCCTTCGGGTATTCTGGTTCAGTCGTCGTCCTCATCGCCGCCTGCAGCCTTGGTCGAGCATCGAGTGAAGACTCGGAATCCCCTAGACTCGTTTGTCTGGGGGTCTGCTAGTGAGAAGATGTCTACCAAACCGTCAAGGCAAATGAAGTGGACGCTAACGCGGCGATCGCGCGTTTCACCTCAATTTCACCAAACCTCGCTAAGAGAGAGCAACAGCCATGTCGATTCAGCGACCGATGGTCACACAGGACCCCGAGAATAGCGAAACGCCCCTGAGCGAAATGCGTTCCTGGGTCACGCCCAATGTATTCTTTTTCGTGCGAAACCATTTCGACGAGCCGGATATCACTCCCGAGGCTTGGAGGCTTCAGGTCCGCGGACACGTGAGAACTCCGAGGATTTGGACCTGGGAAGAGTTAGCCAGCCTTCCAGAACGGACGGTTTTTGCCACGATGGAATGCGCGGGCAACAGCCGCTCGTTTTTGCATCCCGTCGAACCCGGCGTGCAATGGGGCGCCGGCGCCGTCGGTCACGCTGAGTGGACGGGTGTTCCTTTGCTCTCGGTGTTGGAGCGCTCCAAGATGCTGAGTGACGCGGTTGAAATCAAGTGTGAAGGTGCGGACTCGGGCACGGAACCCGACCATCCGCAGCTGATGCGGTTCGCTCGTGGATTGCCGTTGGCAAAGGCCCTGCACCCGGACACGTTGTTGGCCTTTCGAATGAACGGAGAGCCTCTGACGCGCAGTCATGGAGCTCCTGTCCGTCTCATTGTGCCGGGCTGGTATGGAGTATGTTCCGTAAAATGGATTACGCGACTCGAGGTGTTGGATGAAATGTTTAGCGGTTACTTTCAGACCAACAAGTACACAATTCGCAGGCGTGAGGCGGCGGGTGAACGCAAAGTTCGCCTGACACGTATGGCCGTGAAGAGCCAGATCATTCGACCCGGACCAAACGCAGCATTGCAACCCGGCGTGAATCGCATTTCTGGAATTGCCTGGGCCGGCGAAGAAGCAGTGGCTGCTGTAGAAGTCAGTGTCGACGGTGGCGCGACGTGGAACAAGGCCACACCGGTCGGGCCGCAAGCACCCTATTCGTGGGCGCTTTGGGAGTATCTTTGGGATGCCACCCGGCCTGGCGAGTACGCACTGATGTGCCGTGCGACCTCAACCGCCGGAGAGACTCAACCTGCTGCCCACGACCCCCTCCGCGGAGGCTACATGATCAACTACCATCAACCCCACCCAGTGAAGATTGTCAGTGCCGGAAGAGCCAATGAGTCTTGGGGAGACGAGCATTCCCGCCTGGACGTGATGTCCCACCAGGCGAGAGAGTCGGCGCACAAGCGCCTCGACATCGAGCTGAACTCCGAGTTCACAGACGGAGGAGGGATCTAAACCAAGAGCGGTTGCGCCTAAGCTACGGTGGCGAACGCCCGATCTAAAGCCTTGACAGCTTCATCAATGTCGTTCTTGGAACACGTCAGCGCCGGTCCCAGCCGGATGACGTGTCCCCACAAACCGCCTTTGCCTATAAGCAAACCGAACTCACGCGTCTTTTCAAAGACCGCGGCCACGGCCTGCGGATTCGGCGACTTGTCGAGATGAATCAGTTCCAGAGCCTGCATCAGTCCCATGCCCCGAACATCGCCGATAATCGCATACTTGTTCTTCAGTTCTTCCAGCTTACCGCGAAAATAGCTGCCCACTTCTTTGGCGTTTTTGACTAATTCCTTCTCTTCGATATATCGGATGACAGCGAGCGCAGCGGCCGCCGTTATCGGATTTCCGCCAAAAGTTGAAAACGTGAGTGACTTGTAGCTGGCCGCGACTTCGGGTGTGGCTATCGTGGCCCCGATTGGAACCCCGTTCGCCATTCCTTTTGCGAAAGTCATGATATCGGGTTCCACTTCCCAATAGCTGATTCCGAACATCGCTTCTCCAGTGCGCCCCCAGCCTGTTTGGACCTCATCAATGATCAGCAGGCCACCGTACTTCTTAATAATGTCGTGGACCACTCTGAAATACTCCTTTGGCGGCGTAATGAATCCACCGACGCCCTGAATCGGTTCGGCCAGAAATGCGGCAATCTCTCCGGAGGTCGTAGTCTGGATAAGCTCTTCCACATCGGTGGCGCAGCGCAGTTCACAGGAGGGATAACTCAGCCCGAACGGACAGCGATAACAATACGGCGCCGCCGCATGCACGACTCCTGGAACTGTCGCGGGCAAGACTCGCCAGGTGGAGTGCCCAGAGGCGCCCATCATGGCGTGCGACCTGCCGCTGTAGCCATGCCGCAAGGCCACGATTTCGTGGGCGCCAGTGTGGAGTTTAGCCGCCACGAGAGCCGTCTCATCGGCCTCGGTACCGCTGTTGGTGAAGTAACTTTGCTGCAAACGGCCGGGTGTGATCTCGGCGAGCTTTTCGGCCAAATCCACGACGGGCTGGTTGATGTAAAGCGTCGAGGTATGCTGTACCTTCTTCATCTGCGCCGCAACGGCGGCGTTGATCTCTGGATGGCAATGGCCGAGACTGACGGTGAGCACACCGCCAAAGAAGTCCAGATAGGAGCGCCCGTCGGTGTCCCACACTCGCATACCCTCCGCCCGTTCCACCACCAGGGGCTCGCGGTAGTAGGTATTGGCGCAGGGCCAAATGTACTGCTCCTTCCTGGAGACGGTATCGGTTTGGGTGTGTGTCGTCATGCCTGCTCCTTCTGAGGAATTGAAAGTGGAGACCTAAAGCGCTGATCTGAGCATTCCCGACTGAACGCCAGTCTGGCAAACGGTATCTTAATACCTCAAACCGCCTCTTGTCAGGCAGGATTCTCGCGCCGGCGAAGTCGATCGCTGAAGGTAGGCGATAGAGTTCTACACTCGGCCGAAAGCATGAGCGTCAGCCCCCAACTTTTTGCTTCGAGTCGAGTGGAATCGAAGTGATATAGTGAGTGCGCTTTCCAAGGGCAGAGTACAACTTGGAACGAAGGCAAGCGGCCCGCATTCCTAAGTTCTTGAACCTTTCACCTTGGCTGACACCAAACATTAGACGAGACACCGAATGTGGCTATTCATCTAACTGAGGATGAAGTCGAGCGACTCCTGACAATGCCGTTGGCTATTGAGGCTGTCGAGGAAGCCTTCAGGCAGTTAGGCTGCGGCCAGGCTGAGAATCTGCCGAGGCGACGATTGCACTCGTCGAAAGGCATGATGCATCTCATGGCTGCGTCGCTGCCATCTTGCGGCTACTTCGGATTCAAAACCTACACCGTGTTTCCCGGCCGCTTGCAATTCACAGTTTGCCTTCACAGTTCTGAAACTGGCGAGCTTCTGGCCCTCATCGAAGCCGATCGTCTGGGACAAATTCGCACCGGGGCAGCCACCGGCGTTGCAACGCGCTGGATGGCGCGAATCGACACCAAGGTTGTCGGCATTATTGGCACCGGCCGGCAAGCGTACCGACAGGTGGAAGCTGTGTGTCAGGTGCGACCCGTAAACCAGGTGTTGGCCTACAGCCGTTCCTCTGAAAGACTCGCCCAGTTTTGCAAGGCAACCCAGGAGCATCTTGGCGTTCAGTGCAACCCGGCCGCGTCGGCAGAAGAAGTGGTTGAGGCCGCCGATGTTCTGGTCACGATGACTAATTCAAACTCTCCGGTGTTCAAAGGGGACCACCTGAAGCCCGGAACCCACATTAACGCAGCCGGGTCAAATTTTCTGATCAAACGAGAATTAGACGAAACCTGCATTCGGCGTTGCCGCTCGATTGTAGTGGACTCGAAGGATCAAGCGAAGATGGAATGCGGCGAGTTTCTTGGTCCGTTGGAAAAAGGTCGGCTGACGTGGGACCAGATTCGTGAACTTAGTGAAGTGGTTACTGCACGTGCCCTGCCACGAACTGATCCAAAGGACATTACGCTATTCAAATCGCTCGGCGTGGCTCTGGAAGACGTCGCTGTCGCCGCAAAAGTTTACCAACTGGCCGAGGAGCAGAAAGTGGGCAGAGCGATGGAATACGGAGGCAACGGAAGTTAGCGGTGCTTTTTTTCTTCTCGTCGTCCTCGTTCTCCTTCGAAGAAGAAA
>Ga0187893_10015181_pt1 | contig 10356 bp, 4 predicted proteins | sample MA1701074metaG_FD_139574 | JGI IMG/M metagenome (GOLD analysis project Ga0187893, IMG submission 139574) | White microbial mat communities from a basaltic lava cave in the Kipuka Kanohina Cave System on the Island of Hawaii, USA - MA170107-4 metaG ...
CCGGCCGGCCTCCGTCGCCGGCGAAGCAGGGCGGCAGCCACTCGGCCACCTGGTCGGCGGTGCCGGCGCGCAGGATGGCGGTGACGGCCAGCGTCGTGCCGAAGACGGCCAAGCCGATGCCGGCGTCGCCCCAGGCCATCTCCTCCATCAGGATGGGCGTCGACAACCCGGCCGGATCGGCGAAGACGTCTCGCAGGAACTCGAGCGAGTACAGCCCGATCCGGGCCGCCTCCTCGATGATCGGCCAGGGCGTCTCCTCCCGCTCGTCCCACTCGGCGGCAGCCGGCCGCACCACCTCATCGGCGAATCGGTGGACCCACCGCTGGAGCTGGCGCTGGTCGTCGGTCAGCTCCAGGGAGAAACCGGCCACGGCGGGCGACGATAACCGCCGGCGCCGGGGCGGCCCGGGAGCACCGCTCAACTTCCGGGCCGGCGAGCCGATACTCTGGCCCGAAGGCAACCGGCGCCCGCCGGCGCCATCAGGGGGTCGCACCGGTGCGGCAACGAGGCCTCATCACCCAGCCCCAGCGCAACGGCGACGAGCCGGGAGACGCCGAGCTGGCCGAGCGCGCCGCCGGCGGCGAGGTGGCCGCCTTCGAGATCCTCTACCGCCGCCACGCCGAGGCCGCCTGGCGGGTGGCGCAGGCCGTCACCGGCAACACCCACGACGCCGCCGACGCCGTCAGCGACGCCTTCACCCGCGTCTTCCAGGCCCTGCCCCAGCGCCTGCGCGACGGCGGCCACTTCCGGCCCTACCTGCTGGCCTCCACCCGCAACGCCGCCATCGACGTGCTCCGCCGCAACGGCCGCACCAGCCCCACCGAGACCGACCAGATCGACCGCCCGGCCGTCGGCAACGAGCCGGCCGAGCTGGTCATGGACGACGCCGACTCCACGATGGTCACCCGGGCCTTCCGGAGCCTGCCCGAGCGGTGGCGGTCGGTGCTCTGGCTCACCGAGGTGGAGGGCATCCCGCCGCGGGAGGCCGCCGCGCTGCTCGGGCTGTCGCCCAACGGCGTCGCCCAGCTGGCCGTGCGGGCCCGCACCGGCCTGCGGGAGCGGTTCCTCCAGGCCCACCTGTCGGGTGCCGAGGTCCTGGCCGAGTGCCGCTTCACCGTCGAGCGGCTGGGTGCCTACGTGGCCGGCGGCCTGCCGCCGCGGGACGTGGCCAAGGTGGACCAGCACCTGGCCGGCTGCCCGGCCTGCACGGGCCGCCGGGCCCAGCTGGCCGAGATCACCCCGGCGCTGCTGCGCCGGGCCGCCCTGCCGCTGCCGGCCGGGCTGGCCGCCCTGGTAGCCGCCCGCTGGGATCTGGGCGCCGGGACCGGCGCCGCGGCCGCCGGGGGGGCCGGTGCCGCCGGGACGGCGGTAGCCGGCGCTGGCGTGTCCGCCGGGGGTGGCGTGGCCGCCGGGGGTGGAGCGGTGGCGGCTGGTGCCGGTGCAGGTGGTGCGGCGGGGGCGGGTGCGGCGGCCGCGCTGGTGCCCGCGGCTGGCGGCCTGGCGGCCGCCGGTGCCGGCACCGCGCTGGTGTCGGCGGCCTCGCTCGCCCTGCTGGTGGCCGGCGTGGTCGGCGCCGGCGTGGTCGGCAACGCCCCAGAGCCGCCGGCTGCGGTGGCGCCGGCCACCCCGCCCGCCGGTGCGGCCGCCCGTCAGGCCCCGACCGGCCCGGCGCCGGCGCCCGTGCCGGCGCCCACGGCCGCCGCCCAGGCGCCCGCCGGCGGCGGCCTCCTGGCCGGGCTGGCCCCGCCCGCCGGGCCGGCGTTGCCGGGCCCGCGCGTGCCGGTCGCCCTCGGCGGGGTGGTGGGCTCGCCCAACCAGCCCGTCACCCAGGTGGTGGACGTCGTCACCTCGGTCACCGGCGTACCCGGCAACGCGGTCCCGGTGCCGGGCACCAGCCTGCTCGACGTCGTGGCCAGCCTCGCCCCCGGCGACCAGGCCTGCCCGGGCGTGCGCATCCTGGTCCTCACCGCCGGCTGCCCGCCGGTCGTTCCCCCGGCCCCGGTGGGCGCCGCCCCGCCGGCCGAGCTCCCGCGCCGTGACGGGCCCGCCGCCCCGCTGGCCCCGGCCCTGCCGGCCCCAACCCCGGCCCCGGCCCCGGCCATCACGCCACCGGGCGGCGGGCTCCTGAGCGCGCTGACGGCCCCGCTGGCCGGCGCCTCGCTCCTGGACGGCCTCCTGGGAGACGGCCTCCTGGGAGACGGCCTCCTGGGAGACGGCCTCCTGGGAGACGGCGTCCCTGGCACCGGTTTCCTGCGCCCGGTCCCACCGCTCCCGCCGGCCGGCGGCTGACGAGCCGGGAACGCCGAAAGGGCCGCACCGCAGCCGGTCCGGCGGCGGTACGACCCCCTCGAGGTGAACCTGGACGGGCTAGACGAGCGGCTTGACGCTCGCCGCCTGGAGTCCCTTGGGTCCGGTCTGGACCTCGAACTCGACCTGCTGGCCCTCCTCCAGCGTGCGGTAGCCGTTGGTCTGGATGGCGCTGAAGTGTACGAACACATCGGCGCCCTCGGGCTGGGAGATGAACCCGTAGCCCTTCTCGGCGTTGAACCACTTCACGGTGCCGGTCGCCACGTTGGCGATCCTCCTTCTTGTTCCGAACACAGCCAGGAGAATGCGTCCCGTGCGACGTGGGGTCGGGCGATGGTGCAAGTTCTCCAGCGCCAGACGCTAGCAGGCTTCGCCGGCCCCGTCACTGGCTACCCGGCCCGCCCGCCGGCGCCGCGGCGCGGCGGAGCTGGGGGCCGTCAGGGCCGTCCTTGACCGTCCAGCCCCGGCCGGCCAGCTCGCCGCGCAGGGCGTCGGCCCGGGCCCAGTCCCGGGCCGCCCGGGCCGCCTCGCGCTCGGCCACCAGGTCGGCCACCTCGGGCGGCGGCCCCGTGCCCTCGCCGGCGGGCGCGGGGGCGACCCCCAGCGCGCCCAGCACTTCCAGGGCGGCGGCTGCGGCGGCCCGCCCGGCCCGCTCGTGGCCGCCGTCGAGGGCGCCGTTGGCCTCGGCCACCAGGCCGAAGGCCAGGGCCACCGCACCCGGGGTGGCGAGGTCGTCGTCCATCAGGCCGGCGAAGCGGGCGAGGGCGGCCGGGTCGGCGGCGGCCCGCCCGGGCGGGCCTCCCACCCGGCGGGCCAGCTCGTCGACCTTGGCCAGGGCACGCCCGGCGGCGTCCAGGCCCTCGGGTCGGGCCTCCATGGGCGAGCGGTAGTGCGACTGGAGCACCAGCAGGCGGAAGGCCCGGGGGTCGGCACCGGCCACCAGCTCGGCCAGCGAGACCATGTTGCCGAGCGACTTGGACATCTTCTCGCCGCCGGCGGCCGTGAGCAGGCCGCTGTGGACCCAGTGCCGCGCGAAGCGCCGGCCCGCCGCCACCGCCTGGGCCCGCTCGTTCTCGTGGTGCGGGAAGACCAGGTCCAGGGCGCCGCCGTGCACGTCGAAGCCCTCGCCCAGCAGGCCCAGCGACATCACCACGCACTCGGTGTGCCACCCGGGCCGGCCGGGGCCCCAGGGCGACGGCCAGGTGGGCTCGCCCGGCTTGGCGGCCTTCCACAGCACGAAGTCGGCCGGCGCCCGCTTGTCCTCCACCACCGCCACCCGCTCGCCGGCCCGCAAATCCTCGGGGCGCTGGTGGGCCAGCAGGCCGTAGTCGGCCACCCGGGCGGCGCTGAAGTAGACCCCGTCGGCGGTCTCGTAGGCGGCGCCGCCGGCCACCAGCTCCTCGACGAGCGCGACCATCTCGGCGACGAAGGCGGTGGCGTGGGGGTCGTCGTCGGGGCGGCGCACGCCCAGGGCGTCCATGGCCCGGTACCACACGGCCTCGTAGCGGCGGGCCAGCTCGGCCGGCGTGGTCCCCTCGGCGGCAGCCTGGTCGATGATCTTGTCGTCGATGTCGGTGATGTTGGACACCAGGCGCACCGACAGGCCGGACCACTCCAGGTAGCGGCGCAGCACGTCCCACACCAGGGCCAGGCGGCCGTGGCCGGCGTGCGGGGGGCCGTACACGGTGGGCCCGCACACGTACATCGACACCTCGCCCGCCCGCCTGGGCACCAGCTCGACCACCCGCCGCAATGCGGTGTCGTAGAGCCGCAGCACCCGGGTACGGTAATCCGCCCATGGCCCCCGGAGCCCCCGAGAAGCCCTCGCTCGAGGGGCTGGAGGCCCGGTGGGCCGACCGCTGGGAGCGCGACGGCACCTACCGCTTCGACCGCTCGCGCCCCCGGGCCGAGGTGTACGCCATCGACACCCCTCCGCCCACCGTCAGCGGGTCGCTGCACGTGGGCCACGTGTTCTCCTACACCCACACCGACACCGTGGCCCGCTTCTGGCGGATGCGGGGGCGGGCGGTCTTCTATCCCATGGGCTGGGACGACAACGGCCTGCCCACCGAGCGCCGGGTCCAGAACTACTTCGGCGTCCGCTGCGACCCCTCCCTGCCCTACGAGCCCGCGCTGGAGCCGCCCGGTTCGGCCGGCTCCAGCCGCGACCAGGTCCCGGTGTCGCGGCGCAACTTCGTCGAGCTCTGCCAGCGCCTGGTGGCCGACGACGAGGCCGCCTTCGAGGCGCTGTACCGGCGGCTGGGCCTGTCGGTGGACTGGGCCTACACCTACACCACCATCGGCGCCCCGGCCCGGCGGGTGGCCCAACGGGCCTTCCTGCGCAACCTGGCCCGGGGCGAGGCGTACCAGGCCGAGGCGCCCACGCTGTGGGACGTCGACTTCCGCACCGCGGTGGCCCAGGCCGAGCTGGAGGAGCGCGACACGGCGGGCGCCTACCACCGCCTGGCCTTCCACGCCGCCGACGGCGACGTCCACGTCGACACCACCCGGCCCGAGCTCCTGGCCGCCTGCGTGGCCCTGGTGGCCCACCCCGACGACGCCCGCTACAGGCCCCGCCTGGGGACCACCGTGCGCACGCCGCTGTACGGCGTGGAGGTGCCGGTCCTGGCCCACCGCCTGGCCGACCCCGAGAAGGGCTCGGGCATCGCCATGGTCTGCACCTTCGGCGACGTCACCGACGTCACCTGGTGGCGGGAGCTCGACCTGCCCGTGCGGGCCCTGGTCGGCCGGGACGGGCGGCTGGCCGACCGCCCGCCCCTCGGGGTGGCCGACGGCGGCGCCTGGGCCGAGATCGCCGGCCGCACGGTCAAGCAGGCCCGGGCCGCCGTGGCCGGCCAGCTGGCGGCCCGGGGCGAGCTGGTGGGCGAGCCCCGGCCCATCCGCCACGCCGTCAAGTACTACGAGAAGGGCGAGCGGCCGCTGGAGATCGTCACCAGCCGCCAGTGGTACCTGCGCAACGGCGGGCGGGACCCCGCCCTGCGCCAGGCCCTGCTGGCCCGGGGCGACGAGCTGGCCTGGCACCCGCCGGCCATGGCGGCCCGCTACCACCACTGGGTGGAGGGCCTCACGGGCGACTGGCTCATCAGCCGCCAGCGCTGGTTCGGCGTGCCCTTCCCGGTCTGGTACCCCGTCGGCGACGACGGCGCGGTGGCGTGGTCGCAACCGCTCCTGCCCGGCGAGGCCAACCTGAACGTGGACCCGGCCAGCGACGCGCCGGCCGGCTACGCCGAGGCGCAGCGGGGCCGGCCCGGGGGCTTCGTGGGCGACCCCGACGTCATGGACACCTGGGCCACCTCGTCGCTCAGCCCCCAGGTCGCCTCGCGCTGGGAGGAGGACCCCGAGCTGTTCGGGGCCGTGTTCCCCATGGACCTGCGCCCCCAGGCCCACGACATCATCCGCACCTGGCTGTTCTCCACCGTGGTCCGGGCCCACCTGGAGCACGCCTCGCTGCCGTGGTCGCACGCCGCCATCTCGGGCTTCGTGCTGGACCCCGACCGCAAGAAGATGTCGAAGTCCAAGGGCAACGCCATGACGCCCATCGGCCTGCTGGAGCGCTTCGGCTCCGACGCCGTGCGCTACTGGGCGGCCCGGGGCCGGCCCGGAACCGACAGCGCCTTCACCGAGGACCAGATGCGCGACGGCCGGCGCCTGGCCACCAAGCTCCTCAACGCCGGCAAGCTCGTGCTGGGATTCCCGCCGGCCGGCGACGGGCCGGTCACCGAACCCGTCGACGCCGCCCTGCTGGGCGCGCTGGCGCCGGTGGTGGCGGCGGCCACGGCCGCCTTCGAGGGCTACGACTACGCCCGCGCCCTGGAGCGGGCCGAGGCGTTCTTCTGGTCGTTCTGCGACGACCACCTCGAGCTGGTGAAGACCCGCGCCTATGGCGGCGGGCCGGGCGCCGCGTCGGCGCAGGCCGCCCTGCGCCTGGCCCTGTCGGTGCAGCTCCGCCTGTTCGCCCCCGTGCTGCCCTTCGTCACCGAGGAGGTCTGGTCGTGGTGGCAGCCCGGCTCGGTGCACGCGGCCCCCTGGCCCGTGGTCGAGGAGCTGGACGGCGCCGCCCGCGCCGACCCGCTCCTGCTGGCCGTGGCTGCCGAGGTGCTGGCCGCCGTGCGCCGGGCCAAGACGGCGGCCCAGCGGACCCAGAGCTCGCCCGTGGCCGCCGTGGTGGTCCGCGGCGACCGGGCCCGCCTCGCGGCGGCCGCCTCGGCGGCCGCCGACCTGACGGCGGCCGCCTCGGCCGCCGCCCTGCGCACCGAGCCGGCCGGCGAGCCCTCCGTCGAGGTCACCCTCCCGCCGTAGCGAACCGCGTAGCGAACGCGCCCGGTTTCCGGCGGCGCGCGCAGCCAGTTGCGCCCGGGCCCGCACGCCCCATAGGCGCGGGCCTACCATCGCCGCCCGTGACCCGACTGGCCCGAACCACCGCGGCCGTGGCGCTGGGCGCGAGCCTCGCCGCCGCCGGCCTGTCCGCCGCCGCCGGCCCAACCACTGCCCCGCCGGCCGCCCTATCCCAGCCGCTGGCCCGGGTGGCCGACGCCTGGGCCCGGCTCCCGCTGCGCTTCGAGGCCAACCGGGGCCAGAGCGACCCGGCCGCCGCCTTCGTGGTGCGGGCCGCCGGCCTGACGGCCTTCCTCACCGACGCCGGCGCCGTGCTGGCCCGCCCGGCCCCGGCCCGCCCCGTCACCGTGAAGGTGGCCGGGGCGCGGCCGGTGCCGCCGGCCGGCGAGGTGCGCCTGCCCGGGGTCACCAACTACCTGCTGGGCGGCGACGCCGGCCGGTGGCTCACCGGCGTCCCCTCCTTCGCCCGTGCGCGCCAGGCCGGCGTGCGCCCCGGCGTCGACCTGGTGTGGCGGGACGACCGGGGTCGACTGAAGTACGACCTGGTGGTGTCGCCCGGCACCGACCCGGGCGGCGTGGCGGTGGACTTCGAGGGCGCCGCCGGGCCCGTGCGGGTCGACGGCAACGGCGAGCTGGTGGTGCCCGGCGAGGGCGGCGACCTGCGCCAGGCCCGCCCCGTGGCCTTCCAGGAGATCGGCGGGGAGCGCCGCCCCGTCGCCGCCGCCTACGAGGTGCGCGGCCCGCAGCGGGTGGGCTTCCGCCTGGCCGGCTCCGACCCGGCCCACGCCGTGGTGATCGACCCGGCCCTGTTCTCGGCGGTGACCTTCGGGGGCGCCGGGGCGGACACCGCCCTGGCCGTGGCCACCCACGCCAGCGGCACCGTCCTGGCCGGGTCCACCACGTCGGTGGACTTCCCCCAGTCCGGCCCGGTGCAGGGCCGTGGGGGCGCCACCGAGGCGTTCGTGGCCAAGCTCACCCCCGTCGGCACCTCGCTGGTGTACGCCACCTACTTCGGCGGCTCGGGCAACGACATCGCCCGGGGCGTGGCCGTCGACGGCACCGGCGCCGCCTACCTCACCGGCGAGACGGCGTCGACCGACCTGCCCACCGTGGCGCCCCTCCAGGCGGCCAGCGGCGGCGGGACCGACGCGTTCGTGGCCAAGCTCAACCCGGCCGGCACCGCCGTCGCCTACGCCACCTACCTGGGCGGCGGGGCGGGCGACATCGGGCGGGCCATCGCCGTCGACGGGGCCGGCGCCGCCTACGTGGCGGGTCGGGCCGGTGCCGGCTTCCCCACCGCGAGCGCCTTCCAGGCGGCCGCCGGGGGCGGCAACGACGCATTCGTGGCCAAGCTCGACCCGGCCGGGTCGGCCCTGGCCTACAGCACCTTCCTGGGCGGCGCCGGCGCCGACGAGGCCTTCGGCGTGGCCGTCGACGCAGCCGGCTCGGCCGTGGTGGGCGGCAGCACCGCCTCCACCAACTTCCCGGTGGCGGCGGCCGCCCAGGGGGCCAACCGGGGCGGCACCGACGGCTTCGTGGCGCGGCTGGCCCCCGGCGGCGGCGCCCTGAGCGCCAGCACCTACCTCGGCGGCGCCGGGGCCGACGCCGTGAACGCCGTCGCCCTCGACGCCACCGGCACGGCCGTGGTGGCCGGCGACACCGCCTCGGGCGACTTCCCCGTCCTGGGCGCCTCCCAGGCGGCCCAGGCCGGCGAGACCGACGGGTTCGTGGCCCGGCTGGCGCCCGGCGGCGCGCTGTCGTCGTCGACGTTCCTGGGCGGCAGCTCGGCCGACTTCGCCAACGCGGTGGCGGTGGGCCCGGGCGGGGCGATCCTGGTGGCCGGCAGCACCAGCTCGGCCGACTTCCCCGTGCGCGACCCCATGGCCCCCCGGGCCGGCAACGGCGACGCCTTCGTGGCCCAGCTCGACGCGGCCGCGGGGGCCGTCGAGCACGCCAGCCACCTGGGCGGCAGCGCCAGCGACACCGCCGCCGCCGTGGCCGTGGACGCCGCCGGGGTGGCCTACGTGGCCGGCTCGTCGAACTTCTTCGGCGCCGGCGACTTCCCGTCGGTCAACACGATCGCGGGGACCGCCCAGGGGGCCGCCGGCGACGTGCTGTTCGCCCGCATCCTGCCCCTGGGCCCGGCCGTGCCCCTGGTGACGGCGCTGTCGACCCGCAGCGGCCCGCCCGCCGGGGGCACCACGGTGATCCTGACGGGGCGCAACTTCGCCGGCGCCAGCGAGGTGAACTTCGGCGGCGCGGCGGCGCGCTTCACGGTCGTGTCGCCCACCCGCATCGACGCCGTGAGCCCGCCGGCCGGCCCCACGCCGGAGGTGGCCGTCACCGTGCGGGGCCCGGCCGGCACCTCGCCCGGCAACCCGGTGGCCTTCTTCCTCTACGGCGGCGAGGGCACCTGGGAGGCCACCGGCGCCATGGGTAGCGCCCGCTTCGTGCAGACCGCCACGCTCCTGCGCACCGGCAAGGTGCTGGTGACCGGCGGCCGGGCCAGCCAGGGCGGCCCCGCCCTGGCCTCGGCCGAGCTGTACGACCCGAGGGCGGGCACGTGGTCGCCGGCGGCGCCGATGAGCGTGGACCGCTTCGCCCACACGGCCACCCGGCTGCCCGACGGCCGCGTGCTGGTGGCCGGCGGCTTCACGGTCGGCCTCACCACCAACGCCCAGCCCAACCTGTCCACGGCCGAAATCTACGACCCGGTCACCGGCCGCTGGACGCCGACCGGATCGATGAGCATCCCCCGGGCCCTGCACGTGGCCGTGCTGCTGCGCACCGGCAAGGTGCTGGTGGCCGGGGGCCGCAGCTGCACCGGGCCGCCCCCCACCGCCTGCGACTTCACCAACACCACCAACACCGCCGAGCTGTTCGACGTGGCCACCGGCACGTGGTCGCCCACCGGGTCGATGGACGTCGCCCACCACACGGCCGGGATCACCCTGCTGCCCGACGGCCGGGCCTTCCTGCCCGGCGGGTTCCCCTCGGGCGGCTCGGGGACGGTGGCCGAGGCCTACGACCCCGCCGCGGGGACCTGGTCGCGCACGGCCGCCCCCGTGGTCGACCGGGCCCGGGGCGGTGCCACGCCGCTGCCGGGCGGGCGCGTGCTGGTGGCCGGCGGCTTCCCCAACACCGACTCGGCCGAGATCTACGACCCTGCCGCCGACCGCTGGTTCGTGGCCGACCAGATGCTGTCCACCGGCCGGTTCAACCCGTCGTTCACGGCCCTGCCCAACGGCCGGGTCCTGCTGGCCGGGGGCGGCAACGGCGGCGCCTCGGCCGAGGTGTACGACCCGGTGGCCGACCGCTGGCGGTCGGCCGGCGTCATGCCGGTGGCCCGGGGCTCGTCGTCGTCGAACTCCAACAGCGACGAGGGCGTCATCCTGTCCAGCTCCACCGAGCGCCTCGAATACGACCCGGCCGTCTGCGGTGCCAACTGCGGCAAGGTCCTGGTCGTCGGGAACACCGACGATCCCACCGCCGCCCTCTACACGCCCGAGCCGCCCGCCTCGGGGTACTGGACGGTGGCCGCCGACGGCGGGGTCTTCGCCTTCGGCGGAGCCGGCTTCCACGGCTCCACCGGCGCCCTGCGCCTCAGCCAGCCCGTGGTGGGTATGGCCTCGACGCCCAGTGGCCGGGGCTACTGGCTGGTGGCCCGCGACGGCGGGGTGTTCGCCTTCGGCG
>Ga0187893_10015182_pt1 | contig 10356 bp, 10 predicted proteins | sample MA1701074metaG_FD_139574 | JGI IMG/M metagenome (GOLD analysis project Ga0187893, IMG submission 139574) | White microbial mat communities from a basaltic lava cave in the Kipuka Kanohina Cave System on the Island of Hawaii, USA - MA170107-4 metaG ...
CCCCGCGCAAGCCAAACCCGTAAGACCATCGTTAAGCCGTGTGCGGGAAAACCGCATGCACGGTTTGAAAGGGGGACTTTGGAAACCGGGTCTTAATTAAGACACCGGCGCCAAATTTCTACCCATGATTTATTTTTGGCTCCGGAGGCTCCACTCCCTTTCAGGAATTTTCCCGATCGGATTTTTTCTGATCGAACACATGGCCACCAACTCCTTTATTTTGCGGGGGCCCGAGGCTTATGACCGCCAAATCCAGTTCCTGCAAAGCCTCCCCTTTGTGACTTTTCTGGAAATCACCTTTATCGGGATGCCGATCCTTTACCACGCCCTTTACGGGCTCTACGTGTGGTGGACGGGAAAATCGAATCTGATTTGGTACCCCAACCCCAAAAACTTCCTTTATACCCTCCAGCGTTGGACGGGCCTTGTCGCATTCCTTTATATCGGATACCACGTCTACCACACGCGGATTGTACACGCCCTTTACGGAACGGAAGTGAGCTTTGCCCGGATGCAGGAGCTCATGGGCGTCCCCGCCATTTTTTGGTTCTATATTCTCGGCCTCGGGGCCGTCATGTTTCATTTTGCCAACGGGATTTGGGGGTTCCTCGTCAGCTGGGGCCTTACGGTGAGCCAAAGGTCCCAAAAAATCGCGGGCTTCTCGGCCGCGGTCCTCGGGACCCTCCTCTTTGTGGCCGGGGCAAGCTCCCTTATTCGACTGGTTCAGTAACGATGACGCAGAAACAAAAAAACGAAGCCATTGTCATCGGCGGGGGACTCGCGGGTCTCTTTGCTACGATCAAGCTCGGCGAAAAGAGAATTCCGGTCAAACTTTTTTCCGTCGTGGCCTGCAAGCGCTCGCACTCCGTCTGTGCCCAAGGGGGCATCAATGCCTCGGTCAACACCAAAGGGGAAGGGGATTCGCCGCGGATTCATTTTGAAGAGACGCTTCACGGCGGCGATTATCTGGCCAACCAATCCCCCGTGATGGGGATGTGCGAGCGCGCCCCTTCCTATATTTATCTTCTCGACCGGATGGGAGTCGCCTTCAACCGCACCCCCGAAGGCGACCTGGAATTCCGGCGTTTCGGCGGCACCCAGTTTCACCGGACTGCCTTTGCGGGCTCCACCACGGGACAGCAGATGCTTTACGCCTTGGACGAGCAGGTGCGCCGGCTCGAAACCGAGGGACTCGTCACCCGTTATGAAGGTTGGGAATTTCTTTCCGCCGTGATCGACGACACCGGGACGGCGAGGGGAATCATCGCCACTCATTTAAAAAATCTCGAAGTCCGCGCCTTCCGCGGCGATGCCTTGATCATTGCCACGGGCGGGCCCGGCATGATTTTCGGCCGGAGCACCAACTCCATGATTTGCACCGGCGCCGCCGCGGGATCGCTTTTCCAGCAGGGCGTCTGGTATGCCAACGGCGAATTCATCCAGGTTCACCCCACGGCGATTCCCGGTGAAGACAAGCACCGTTTGATTTCGGAGGCGGTGCGCGGAGAAGGGGGAAGGCTTTGGACTTATAAAGAAGGCAAACGCTGGTATTTTCTGGAGGAGTTGTACCCCAAGTATGGGAACCTCGTTCCGCGCGACATCGCCTCGAGGGTCATCTTCAAAGTTTGCCGCGAGATGAAATTGGGGATCGACGGAAAGGACGTCGTTTACCTCGATATTTCCCACGTGGACCCCAAAATCCTCAACGAGCGCCTCGGCGGGATCATCGAAATTTACGAGAAATTCGTCGGCGAGGACCCCAGCAAAGTGCCCATGCGGGTCTTCCCGGCGGTTCATTACTCGATGGGCGGAATTTATGTGGACGCGCATCAGATGACGAATACCCCGGGCATTTTGGCGGCGGGCGAGTGCGAATATCAGTATCACGGCGCGAACCGTCTGGGGGCCAACTCGCTTCTTTCCTGTCTCTACGGCGGTGAAATCGCCGCGGCCCGCACCGAAGAATACTTTCAGGGGCTGACCGGGGGAGGGGCGGAATCCATGAGCCCCAAGTGGTTTGAGCATCAAAAGAAACTGGAGGAAGAGCGGCTCGACACCATCCTGAGGTCTCACGGAAAAGAGAACCCCTACGTCCTCTGGGAAGAGATGGGCGAGTGGATGACCGACTATGTCACCGTGATCCGCTATAACGACAAGCTCAAAAAAACGGATGAGAAACTTCAAGAACTGAAAGAAAGACTCCGTAACATCAATGTAAGCGATTCCTTTAAGTGGGGAAACCAGGCCGTTCTCTTTACGCGCCAGCTTCAAAACATGATCGAAATCGCGCGGGCGATCACCCTGGGCGCCCTCCGGCGGGACGAAAGCCGCGGCGCGCACTACAAACCGGATTTTCCGGAAAGGGACGATCGGAATTGGCTCAAAACGACGATTGCGAAGTGGACCCCTGCCGGGCCGGAATTTTCCGATGAAGCGGTCGACACTTCGCTTTTTCAGCCGAAAGCAAGGACCTATTAAAAGATGCCCGAAAAAGTAATTCTTCGCATCAAACGCCAGGCTTCTTCCGATGCGAACCCCCATTGGGAGGAATACCACATCCCTTACCGGCCCTACCTCAATGTGATTAGCTGCCTTCAGGACACCCGGAAAAGGCTCAAGACTTTTGACGGCGTCCCGACCACGCCGGTTGCTTGGGAATCGAGCTGCCTCGAAGAAGTCTGCGGAATTTGTACGATGGTAATCAACGGAAAAGTGAGGCAGGCCTGCTCCGCCCTTGTCGACCAGCTCAAGCAGCCCATCACCATTGAACCCATGACGAAATTTCCCCTGGTGCGGGATCTTGTGGTGGACCGTTCTTCTCTGTTCGAAAACCTCAAACGCGCGAAAGCCTGGGTACCGATCGGAGACACCGGGGACCATGGCCCGGGCCCTAAAATTCTCCCCAAAGACCAGCAGATCAATTACGCCCTCTCCCGGTGCTTTTCCTGCGGGGCCTGTCTCGAAGTCTGCCCCCAAGTGAACGAGAGAAATAATTTTGTCGGGGCCGCCATTATCAGTCAGGCCCGTCTTTTTAACCGCCACCCCATCGGCAAGAAAATCCAAAAAGAGCGGCTCGAGGCCCTGATGGGGGAAGGAGGCATCGAAGACTGCGGCAATGCCCAGAATTGCCTCAAGATTTGTCCCAAGGATATTCCCTTGGTCGACTCCATTACCCAAGTGAATCGGGAAATTACGTTTAATTTGATTACTTTGCTTAAAGCAATATTTCACCGCCCCCCTCACCCTACCCTCTCCCCCAGAGGGGGAGAGGGAAAAGGGTGAGGGGGAAAAGCGATGCCCTCTGCTTTTCGTCCAAAGATTGGCAAAAGGGTCTATATTGCCCCGACCGCCGCGGTCGAGGGACAGGTCACGGTGGGGGACTATTCCAGCATCTGGCCTCACACCGTCCTCCGGGGCGATATCAACCAGATCAAAATCGGACGCTATACCAATATCCAGGATCTTTCCGTCCTCCACGTTGAACGAAACCGCCCCTGTCTTGTGGGCGACTATGTGGTGGTGGGACACAGCGTCATCCTCCACGCCTGCACTATAAAGGAGGGGTCGCTTGTGGGGATGGGCTCCATTGTTTTGGATGGGGCCGTGATCGGATCCGGAACGCTCCTCGGAGCGGGGAGCCTCGTGCCGCAGGGAATGCGGCTCAAACCCGGGGCCCTTTATTTCGGCAGGCCCGCCAAGCTTATCCGCAAACTTACAAAACAGGAGATCCGGGGACTCATTGAATGGGCCAAGCGGTATGTGGGGTATGCCGCAGACCACCTCGCAGGGAAATTCGAGACGTTCTTTGGCTAGCAGTATATAATAGAGACTTTTCGTCCATGGCGACCAAATCCACCGCGGCTTCAAAGACGACGTTTTCGAAAGGCTTGGAAGGAGTCGTTGCCTCCCAGACGGTTTTGAGCCTTGTCGATGGGGAAAAGGGCGAACTTTATTATCTCGGGATTCCGATCCAGGAGCTGATCGAGCACTCCACGTTTGAAGAAATCGTTTCTCTGCTTTTTTTCCGCAAGCTCCCCACCCGTTCGGAACTTGAGGGTTTCGCAAAGGAGCTCGCCCATCTTAGAACGCTCCCCAACGAGATTTTAAATTTCCTGACCGAATTTCCCCGTTCGGCCCACCCCATGGCCATGCTCCGGACCATGGTCTCGGCCCTCGGACTTTTCGATCCCCACGCCGATGCCAATTCCCGGGAAGCGAACCTCCAGAAGGCAAAACGCCTTGTGGCCGTTCTCCCCACGATCGTCGCGGCGTTCCACCGGGTGAGACAAAAGCAAAAAGTTGTCCACCCCAACAAGGTCTACTCCATCGCGGAGAATTTTCTTTTCATGCTCCACGGAAAACCTTCTCCTTCGGAGCACGTCAGGGCCCTCGATAAATATTTGATCATGTTGGCCGACCACGGCTTGAACGCCTCCACCTTTTCAGCCCGCGTGACAATCGCCACAGAATCCGACATTTACTCCGCCGTCACGAGTGCCATCGGGACCTTAAAGGGCGATCTCCACGGTTCCGCCAATCAAAGGGCCATGGAGATGTTCCTCAAGGTAAGAGATCCCCAAAAAGCGGGGCCCTATGTTCAGTCGCTTTTGCGCGACAAGAAAAAGATCATGGGCTTCGGCCACCGGGTTTATAAAACCGAAGACCCCCGCGCGCCGCAGTTTCGCGAAATCGCCGGAGACCTCTGCCGCGGGACCGGGAATGAAAAGTTTTTCCGCATCGCGACCGAGATTGAAAAAACGGTCCGCAAGGAAAAACCGATTCCCCCCAACGTCGATTTTTATTCTTCGCTCGTTCTCTACACCGTGGGGATCCCGGTGGATTTTTTTACGACCATTTTCGCGATGAGCCGCGTCGCAGGCTGGTCGGCCCACGTGCTGGAGCAGCTCGAAGACAACCGTTTGATCAGACCGCAGGCCGAATATGTGGGCCCTCGCCACCAACGTTATACTCCCGTTAGCGAACGGCGTTAAATCTTTCTCATGAATCTCCACGAATATCAAGCCAAAGAAATATTCCGCCGCTACGGTCTTCCGGTGCCGCCGGGAAAAGTGGTCCGCTCGGCCGACGAAGCTGCGGAAGCCTGTCATGCTTTGGGGGGTGAAAAGTTTGTTGTGAAAGCCCAGATCCATGCCGGCGGTCGGGGCAAAGCGGGGGGCGTTAAGCTGGTGGATGGGAAGGAAGCGGTCCGCGCCGGGGCTCGAGAGTTGATCGGTCGGTCTCTTCGTACTCATCAAACCGGCCCTTCCGGTCAGCCTGTCAACGTGGTTTTGATAGAATCCCGCTCCGAGATTGTCAAAGAGTACTACACGGCCATCGTTCTGGATCGCTCCCAGGAAAAACCCTGCCTTCTCTTTTCAGGCATGGGAGGGGTGGATATTGAAGAGGTGGCCCAGAAAAGGCCGGAGGCAATTCACAAAAGGACTTTTTCCGCCAGCACCGGCCTTTCGCGCGAGGTCGCCAGGTCGATTTTGGAGGAGAGCACGACTGAAATGTGCTCCTCCCACACCTCGCTTTCTGCCTCGGACAAGGAAAAACTCACTGATATCCTGGTTGGTCTCGCCAAAGTTTTTCTTGAGACCGACGCAAGCCTGGTAGAGGTAAACCCCCTGGGCTATATGCGGGCGGGGAATTGGCAGATAGTGGATGCAAAAGTCCGCCTCGATGACAACGGCCTCGAGCGGCACCCGGAACTTGCCGCCTTGCGGGATCCGGGCCAGGAAGACCCGCGCGAAGTGGAAGCGAAAAAATTCGATTTGAGTTATGTGGGCCTTGAGGGAAACATCGGCTGTATGGTGAACGGGGCCGGGCTTGCTATGGCCACGATGGACCTGATTAAACTCGCGGGCGGGGAGCCGGCCAATTTTCTGGACGTGGGCGGGGGCGCCAGCAAGGAAAAAGTAACCGCCGCTTTCAAGATCATCCTTACAGACCCCAAGGTCCGGGCCATTCTCGTCAATATTTTCGGCGGAATCATGCGCTGTGACGTGATCGCCGAGGGGATCCTTGCGGCCGTCAAAGAGATCCAGTTGAAAGTCCCGCTCGTCGTCCGCCTGGAAGGCACAAAGGTGAATGAAGGAAAGGAAATTTTGAAAAAGTCAGCCATCGACATTATTTCAGCCGCGAGCCTTGAAGAGGCTGCCGAGAAAGCCGTCTCCTGTGTCCGTTCTCGTTGACCGCAACACCAAAGTCATTGTTCAGGGGATCACGGGCTCCCACGGATCGTTTCACGCCAAGCAGATGCTGGAATACGGAACCAAAGTCGTGGGCGGCGTCACTCCGGGAAAAGGCGGTCAGAAAGTGGAAAGCGTCCCCGTTTTTAACAGCGTGAAAGACGCCGTCAAGGAAACGGGCGCCAACGCCTCGGTGATTTATGTCCCGGCGAAATTTGCCCCGGATGCGATCCGCGAGGCCGTGAACGGAGGGATCCGGCTTGTTGTCTGCATCACCGAAGGAATTCCCGCTTTGGAAATGGCGCGCGTGAAAGAAGAAATTAAAAATAAACCCGTCACCCTGATCGGTCCCAATTGCCCCGGGGTCATCACGCCGGGGGAGTGTAAAATCGGAATCATGCCGGGCTACATCCATAAACGCGGTTCGATCGGCGTCCTTTCACGGAGCGGCACCTTGACTTATGAAGCGGTTTGGCAGATGACTTCCCGCGGGATCGGCCAGTCCACCTGTATCGGGATCGGAGGGGACTCCATCATCGGTTTTACTTTTGTTGACGGCCTCAAACTTTTCGAGAAGGATCCCGAAACCGAGGCGCTCCTTCTCATCGGGGAGATTGGAGGCAGCGCGGAAGAAGAAGCCAGCCGGCTCATCGAAGAAAAAATCTCAAAACCCGTGGTCGCCTTTGTGGCGGGCCGCACCGCACCGCCCGGCAAGCGCATGGGGCATGCGGGGGCGATCATCGGCGGAAGTTCCGAGAGGGCCCAGGACAAAATTGAAAGATTAAAACAGGCCGGAGTTCATGTGGTGGATTCGCCCGCCCGCATCGGAGAGGCCGTGGAAGAAGTTTTGGGAGCGAAGAAAAAGAAATGAAATATGAGTTTTCAGGCGTCATTGCGAGCCCGCCAAAGTTCGGTGGCGGGCGAAGCAATCTTCGAGATCGCTTCGTCGCTTCGCTCCTCGCAATGACAATCTTCCTTGGATTTCCTCAAATCGTTCCAGCCCTCATTCAGGTCAATCAGGTTCTCTTGGTCGATGACTATGACCAAAAAACGGGGGTGAACCGTTTGGGGGGCATTACGCTGGGAAACAGCGGGCTCGCGGGAGAAGGAGAGTCCGATTTTGTCACGGGAGAAAAGGCCCTCGGCCAAAAGGGGGCTTCGCTTCTTTTGGAATACGACGTGACCCGACGGAATTCTTTCTTTTATTTTTGGAGTAAGTTAGGCAGGGAAAATCCCCTTCAGGGGACGAGTGAGGTAGCGGATTTGACCGGGATGAGGTATCTTTCTTTTTGGATGAAACCCGACCTCGAAAAAGAAGGCGAAAAGCCGCAGTTTTACATCGAAATCCATGAGGACACGGACGAGGATGAGCGGTTCATCTTGGGCCGCGACCTTTCCCACCGGCTTCCCATCTCCCGCTTTATAGGAAGCGCCCCGGGCGGTTGGCAGAAAGTCGTGGTCCCCCTCGCTCATTTCGGGAAAATCCGCCGCTGGGAGAGGGTCTTGGAAATTGCTTTTGTCTTCGAAAGCGACAAGCGTCTGGGGCGGGGAAGACTTTTTATCGACGACCTCCTCTTCGGCTCCAATTACCCCGAGGGATTTAACGGAAAAGAAATTTCAATGCAGAATCGCGTGAGTTCGTTTAAAATAGGAAATCGGATTGCGAACCGTGAAATGAATCTGAAGACAAAGAAGACTTCTCTCGCGCTGACCTTGACCTTTGTCGATCCCTACCTTGAAGAAATCCGCTTCGAAGAAAGCGGGGACCACGGGCTCCATTGGGAAAAAATCGGGTCCTTTTATGATCACTCCGGCGGCGGAACTTATTCTTCCGAATGGGAGATTCCGAAGGAAGCCAAATCCAAAGAAGGGGTTTGGGTTCAGGCCGTGGGGATCGATGTTCTAGGAGGGGAAACCCAACTTGCCGGACCGTACCGCATTGCCCTTGACTGAAACAGCCACTCGAAATCTGGATCATTTTTACGACCAGTACCTCGTGAGCCACGAGAAAGAGGCGATCGAGGCGATCTCGGGATTTCAGGACCGGATGAATAAAAGCCTGGTGAAATTCGGCCGCTTCACCATCCCGACGTTTTACAAACCCCATCTGATCACACCCCGCCAGGAACATATCTTAAAGCGCGTCAACAGCGCCCTCATGGAAATTGTGAATACCGCGACCCGGCTTTATTTTGAAGAGCCGCAGCTCAAACGTTTTTTCCAAATGAGTCCCGAGGCCCAAGCCCTCGTGGAAATCGACCACGGTTATCCCCGGAGCGTCATCTTTGCCCGCTTCGACGCCTTCCTTAAAGGAGAGTCGCTCAAGATGATCGAGCTCAACTGCGATTCCCCGGCCGGGGCGGGCTATGCGGACATCCTCGAAGACATGCTTTTTGAGGAAAAACTCCTTCAGAGTTTCTTTTCGGAACACGCCGTCAAGCGGGAATTCAGGAGAGAACGAATCCTCAATGCGCTTTTAGAGGTCTGGGAGGATTTCGGCGGCTATGAGGTGCCCAATATTGCCATCATGGATTGGCGCACCGTCCGCACGCGGCCCGAATTCGAGATCATGAAAGAGCTTTTTGAAGCCAAAGGCTACAAGACCACGATCGCCGATCCCCGCGAATTGACTTACAAGGGTGGCAAGCTCTACCATAAAAACTTCAGGATCCATCTCGTTTACCGGCGGGCCATCTTCGATGAACTTTTGGAACATTTGGACGATATCCGGGATTTTCTGAAGGCCTATCAGGAAAGGGCCATCTGCGTGGTGAACCCCCTCCGTTCGCGCCTCGGAAGCAACAAATCCCTTCTCTCCATCCTGACGAACCCTGAATACGACCACTTTTTCACGGAAGAGGAGAACCGGATCAAGCGGGAGTACCTTCCATGGACCCGCCGCTTGATCGACGCCGACCAATTCTACGGCGGAAAAAAAACCTTCCTCGTGGATTTCCTGAAAGACGAGAAGGAAAGCCTGATCCTGAAACCCGCTTTCGGTTACGGAGGAAAAGGCGTCTGGGTGGGGCGTGAATCCAAAGACGAAGACTGGAACAAGGCCATTGACCAGTCCCTGAAGGGGGAGTACGTCGTTCAGGAATTCGTGGATATTCCCATCATCACGGTCCCGACGGTCGTCAACCGGAAACTGGATTTTCTTTATAAAAAAATCAACCTCAACTGCCTTGTCGTGGGATCCAAATTGGCGGGAAATTTCTCCCGGTTAAGCGATGAGAGCATTATCAACGTGGCCCGGGGCGGCGGCCTGATTCCCACGCTGGCGGGTGAGATCGAAACCGACCGGTAAAACCAAACCCTTTCGGATGGAATGTTGGGACCTGCATCTTCATTTGGGCCGCTCACGGGACGGGGCGAGCTTGACCCTTGCCGAGATTCGTAAAGCGATGGACCGATACGAAATCAGCCGGGCCGTCATTTTTGCGATTGACGAGGAAAAATGCGGGCCGAGTTATGAATCGACCAATGCGCGGGTCTTAAAGTCAGCCGCCGGGAGTCCCCGCCTCATCCCTTTTGCCCGTCTCAATCCCCGGGCCGGCCGCGCGGCGTGGACCGAGCTCCGGCGTTCCCGGAAATCGGGCGCGAGGGGAGTCAAGCTTCATCCCCGGTCGGAGAGTTTTTCACCCGCTCAAGCGGAGGGTCTGATTGCCGAGATTGAAAAAGAAAAACTTCCGGTCATGCTCCACACCTCCCACGAACCCAATTGCCGCCCCCTCGCCTGGGAAAAAATTTTTAAGCGCCACTCAAAAATTTCCTTTATGTTGGCCCACGGGGGCAAAGATGCCTTTGAGGAGGCCATCACCGTTGCAAGGCGCCGTCCGAACGTCTGGATCGAGACCTCCACTTTGTCCTACTGGAGGACCCGGGTCATTCTTCAAAAGGCCGGGGCCTCCCGCGTGGTTTTCGGTTCGGACCTCCCTTACTCGCATCCCGCGCTCGAACGGCTTAAGTTTGACCTTCTTCTGAGTCCGGCCGATCGAAAAAAAGTCTATTCGGAAAATGCCAAACGAATTTTAGGAGAATAGAAAATGAGTGCACCAGGAAAACCGCAGGTGATCCTGTCCGTGAAATCGGAATTGAGTAAGGCAAAGCCAGCCGCTCAAAACCGGACTCTGCATTTGAGGAGGCAACGAATCAAATGAAGCCA
>Ga0187893_10015185_pt1 | contig 10355 bp, 8 predicted proteins | sample MA1701074metaG_FD_139574 | JGI IMG/M metagenome (GOLD analysis project Ga0187893, IMG submission 139574) | White microbial mat communities from a basaltic lava cave in the Kipuka Kanohina Cave System on the Island of Hawaii, USA - MA170107-4 metaG ...
TCCCGCGTTGGATTACAAACCGCGCAATCCGAAAAGCTACAACCCGGCGATCGGCGTCATCGGCTGCGGTGGCATCGCCGCGCAGCACCTGAACGCTTATCGCCACGCCGGCTTCCGCGTGACCGCGCTGTGCGACCACACCGAAAGCAAAGCGCAGGCTTATCGGGAGAAGTTTTATCCGGAAGCCTTCGTCACGACCGATTACCGCGAGCTGCTCTCGCGCGACGAGATCAAGGTCGTTGACATCACCACGCATCCTGAAGATCGTGTCGAACTCATCGAAGCGGCTTTGCGCGCAGGCAAGCACGTGTTAAGCCAGAAGCCGTTCGTCATTGACCTGAAGGTCGGCGAGCAGTTGGTCGAGTTGGCTGATTCGTGCGGAGTCAAGCTGGCCGTGAATCAGAACGGACGCTGGGCGCCGCATTTCAGCTATATTCGCCAGACGATCAAAACAGGCTTGCTCGGCCAATTGATGAGCGTGTATTTTAGCGTGCATTGGGACCACAACTGGATCATCGGCACGCGCTTTGAAGAGATGGGCGACCTCGTGCTCCACGATTTTGGTATTCACTGGTTCGATCTCGCCTCTCATTTCTTCGATGGTAGGGAAGCGTTGCGAGTCGCCGCGTTTGTCACGCGCGCTGCGGGGCAATTGGCGAAGACACCGATGCTGGCTCAGGCGATCATCGAGTTCGAGGAAGGCCAGGCGACGCTCGTGTTCAACGCCAGCGTCGAACACGGTCAGGAAGATCGAACAGTGGTCGCTGGTTCCAACGGCACGATCATCAGCGTTGGCCCGAGCCTGTCGGAACAGACCGTCACGCTTTACACCGCTGATGGTTACGCCAGGCCGGCGCTCGAAGGCGCTTGGTTCCGCGAAGGCTTTCACGGCGCGATGGCTGAGTTGCTGTGCGCGATTGAAGAGGGCCGCGAACCCGTCAACAACGCGCGCGATAACCTGCGCGGCCTGAGCCTTTGTTTTGCGGCTATCGCCAGCGCGAACGAAGGCGAGGTCGTCTGTTTAAATCGAACCGGAGCGGATTGAGACGGCGGGCCAACCATCAACTATCAACTGTGAACTATCAACCGGTTTTTCAACGTGATTTTGACTGTAAAAAAACAGTTGGTAGTTCACAGTTGATAGTGACGCTCGCTTCCCTTCGATGACCATTGGAATCAAGTTAAGAAGATGAAGATACAAAGTAAAACCTCGACGCTGTTTTTCGCCTTCTTTCTCCTCTCGGCGCTCTGCGCGGCACTGCCGCCAGCTTCCGCTCAGAAGTCCAGCGGGATGCTTTACATCGGCACGTGGCCGCGAGAAGTGCTGGTGATTGACGAAGCCGCAGGCAAAGTCGTTGATCGAATCCAGCTTCAAACGGGCACGCCGCAATCGCTCACGCTCTCTTACGACAAGCAGAAGATCTTCGTCACCACCTGGACCAACGGCGTCGAAGTGATTGATCTGGCCACGCGCAAGGTGATCAACCACTTCACGCTCAACGAAGGCGAACGCACTGTCCGCATGCGCGGCTTCGCGCCCGACCCGACCGACCAGTTGCTCTATGGCACGATCAACGCCGCAGTCAAAAAGATCGACCGCTTCGAGATCGAGAAACCGAAGTTCGCCGTGATTGACCTGGCGCAGAAGAAGATCACCAAGACCTTCGACTTCCCGAAAGAACACGACACGCCGTTCGGTTTCATGGCCGGCTACCGCGTCTCGCCCGACGGCAAGCTGCTCTACGTTTTCAAAGAAGACGTGCTGATCTTCGACCTCAAGGATTTCAAGCAGGTGGACAAGATCGAGCTGTCGAAGCCGCAGCACCCCGGCTCCTTCCCGATCCGCATCGGCCCCGGCGACGATCCGAACGAAGAAGCTGGCGTGGTCACTTCTGTTTTCAACACAACCGATCCGGTCGTTCGTCGCCGCATCTTCGGCATCGCGCGACTCGATCTGGCTTCACGCAATCTGGACTTCACGCCGGTCGGGCCGGCGGTGACGGGGATGACCGGGTTGCGATTGACGCCGGATCGCAAGATCGGATACACCGTGGCGTTTTTGGGTGGTGGCTCGTCCGAACCCACGCGGCGCACGGAGTTCTGGGTCTTCGACATCGCGGCGCGCAAGCTGACCAAAAAGCATGAATTCGAGAGCCGCTCGCGTTTCAACTTTACCGTCTCGAGCGACGGCAAACAGCTTTACATTTACGGCGCGGGGCCGACCATCGAGGTTTACGACGCCGAGACGTTCAAGCTCCAGCGGGTGATGACTTTCGATGGCGATATGACTACGGGAATGCTCGTGCTCCGCCCACGTCAATAAAGTTCGACCCCTTTCCGCCTAAAGGCGGGACTACGAACAGCGAGGTTACGATGTATTGTCCAAGATGCGGTAATCTGCCAGCCTCTGATCGAATGCGGTTCTGTCCGAGTTGCGGCCTTCGTCTGGATGGAGTGGGCGAGTTGCTCGCGCGCGACGGGGTTCCGACCAATCCTTTGCCCCCGCCTCAAAGCAACGAGCCTTCACATCGCCGGAAAGGTATTCGGCGTGGCGCGCAAATAACTTTCTTCAGCATGGTGCTGTTCGTGCCGATCTTCGCCTTTGCTGTCGAAGTTGTTAATCACCCAGGCCCGCTGGTTATCCCGGTGACGATCTTTCTCACCGGAATCTTCTGGATGCTCTATTACCGGCTCTTCGGCGATGAAGCCGCGCCGGCTCCGAGGCCGGCTCCACCAGCGCAATTCGGGCCGCCGCCGCAACCTGCGTACTTGCCACCGCAGCAAAGCGCTCCCACTTACAGAACGCCCGTCGAACCTCCCAAGCGGCAGAGCGTGGTTGAGAATACGACCCGGTCGTTGGGGCAGCAATAATCGCCAACAGCAAAGTCATGGAGTGGTCACTTCACATCGGCGGCGCGGACGATCTCAGAGGCGCATTGACACTCGACCGCATCGTCGCGTTTGAACCAAGCGCCACGATCCAACCGTTCGTCGCGCTCGCCACCCGCCTGATCGCCGATCATTTTGGCGAAATCAGCTTCTTGCGCTGCGCCTTCGGCAATGAATTCTGCGAACACTTGATTCCATCGCCCGCCGCGCTCCACTCTGCGCTCGAAGCCGCGCGTTCACGAGAACTGGCGTTCACGCTGCTGACTCCTTACGTCAGCAACGAAGGGATCGCCGCGCTCCGGCCATTGTTTGATCTGCTGACTGAGCAGAGCGACGCCGAGGTCGTGTTCAACGATTGGGGCGTTCTCAATTTGTTACGGCGGGAATTCCCAACGCTCACGCCAGTGCAAGGTAGGTTGCTCAACAAATCGCTGCGCGATCCGCGCGTGACGACGATGTACGCGTCCGCGCCTTCACCCACGGCGACGATCAACGCGCTGCAACGTTCCAACCTCGATTGCGAAAGCTACACGAGCTTTCTCTCGCGCCTGGGCGTCAACGCCGTCGAAATGGACAACCTGCCGCAAGGGAACGACCTGAGTTTTGCCGAGAGCGGAATGAAGATCAGCGTCTATCTGCCGTTCGGTTTCATCAGCACGAGCCGGATTTGCATGGCCGCCGGATTGCACTATCGCAAGCCGGACAAATTCCAACCCGGCGCGCCCTGCCGCCACGAATGCCAGTCGCACCTGCTCGAATACGCCTACACCAACTCGCCGTTCGGCAATCGCGATCAGAAGTTTTATTTGAAAGGCAACAGCTATTTTTACGCGCACACCGAGATGATGCTGCGCGCGTTGTTCGAGCAGGCGCGTAGCGGGCGCATTGCGAGAATGGTTTTTCAGCCGAGGTTGCCGATGATCGCGGCATGAGACTCGCCGGGTCAGTACCGCGAGCAGTAGCGAGCGTGGCTTCCTTAACTCGCTCACTGATTAAGCCACGCTCGCTACCGCTCGCGGTACTGACCAGAACAACTACTCAGGCTTATCGGCCGCGATGAAATGCGTCATGATCAGTTCTCTGTAGCTCGGATAGAGTCCTTCGTCGGAATCCTTCAGAAAAACTTTCATCTGTTGCAGCAAAGTGACCGACATGTGGCCCGGCATTCGCGCCGGATGCGAATAGCGCATGCTGAACACGGCCCGGATGAACAGGCTCTTGTCGTTGATCGGCAGCTTCTTGATGTTTTTGACGAAGCCGTCGAACGCCGCGCCGTCGAAGAGGTATTGCTCGACGTTCGAAGTATAGAAGGCCGTCACTGTCACCCCGTTCTTGCGCAGATAATCACCCACGGCGGCCAAGGCCTTCGTTCCTCCAAAATCTCCGACGACGGGAATGATCAGGTTCTTCCGGCTCAGCTCGCGGATAAAGTTGTAATCGTCCGCGCTGGCCAGGAAGTTGCCGGTCTTTTCGCTCAGATCAGTCTGGACGATCAATTCTTTCAGCGACGGAAAATACGAGCCTTGATAACCGCCATCCAGCTTGAACGAGATGTCCAGGCCCTCTTCGCGGAAGCTTTTGTAGACATATTCAAGCGCCGTGGGGTCGCGGTCTTTGAGCGGGAACTGGAAGTCCTCTTGAATGATCCGTCGGATCTCGGCCAAGTTGGCGGTGTAGGCCTGATCGGTCGCGGGGATTTTGCTGAAGAAGGCGATCAACTCGCTTGCTGGCGCGTCAACCGCCGGCCCGCCTTCTTTCGGCAACGGTTTGCTCAACAGCCGCGAAAGGAACTGCGCGCGATTCGGCGCGAGCTGAAAGATAGCCTTGTACATCAAATGCTGGATCACCGCCTGCCGGCGAATGTCCACGATGAAAGCGATGCGCGGGCGTACTTTGGCGATGTAGGTGAAGTTCTGCTCCGGCCCGACGCCGATGTACGCTCCACCCGTCGCGCCCAATTGCCGCAGCTTGTCAACAACGTGCAGGTAAGAAGTTTCGTTGGAAGTGAAATTGTCAGACATAAAGTATCCATCTTCCTCGGAAATTTCACGCACGAGGCGGGCGAATTCCGACGCCGGAAGGCTTTCGGGCAAACTTTGTTTGGGAGGGGAAGATTGTTCGGGAGAATTTTGCTTGGGCGGGGCGGTTTGTTGGGAGAGAGCCGGGATGGCGAAGGCGAGGGTCAGTAACAGAAACAACGCCAGCCGGGAAATTTGGAGAGGGAATGTTCGATGGTTGAAGCACGGGGAAGAAAACGGTCTTTTCGACAATGGACGGGAAATGTGAACGAGCGGATTCATCTTCATCTTCACCTCAAAATCTTTAATCAGCGGTCAACATCAGATGCGCCGCGGGGCCATCATAACATTTGTTGTCGCCTGATCACGTCTACTTTATGATGACGCCGAAGGGAAAAAACGCGGACAGGGAAAAGCAGAAAAATATCTGGCAGAAATATAAATTCCGGCCGGATTTCCATCTATTTTTATGCCAGACATTTTTTTGCCTGATCGCTCTTATTTTCCGAGACGCGGACAAATCTATTTCTCGAAACCTACTGAAAGGAAAGACGACTATGCCTCGAAGAAGCGTTCGCCTGTTTTGCCTTGCTTTGCTCATCTCTCTCTGCGCCGCCGCCGCGCAGGCTCAAGTCACCAGCCCGAAAGAGTTTCTCGGCTTCACGCCGGGCGACGATTACAAGCTGGCCAATTTCAAACAATCATCGGCCTACTTTCGCAAGCTCGCCGCCGAGACCAGGCGAATGAAGCTTTACGAGGTCGGCCAATCGGCGATGGGCGAAACGATGCTGCTGGCGGTGATTTCGTCGGAGGAAAATCTGGCGCGGCTCGACCGTTTGAAAGAGATTGCGCGGCGATTGGCCGCGGGGCGCGGTTTGACCGACGCCGAAGCGCGCGCTTTGGCCAAAGAAGGACGCGCGATGGTCTGGATTGACGGCGGAATGCACGCGACCGAAGTCGGGCACGCCCAGCACACGATCAACCTCGGCTACGACCTGGTCACGCGCGAAGACGAAGAGTACCGCAGGATTCGTGACCGCGTCGTCACGCTGCTGATGCCTTCGATCAATCCCGACGGGCAGAACATGGTCGCCGACTGGTTCAACCAGCATTACGGCACGCCGCGCGAAGGCGCGCCGATGCCGTGGCTTTATCAAAAATACGCCGGGCACGACAACAACCGCGACTGGTACATGCTCAATTTGCCCGAAACGCGCAACGTGACGAAGCTGCTTTACCACGAATGGTTCCCGCAGATTCTGTACAACCATCATCAGTCAGGACCTTTTCCCGCGCGCATTTGGGTTCCACCGAACGCTGATCCGGTCAACCCGAATATCCCGCCACTCGTTTTGCGCGGTATCAATCTGGTCGGCACCGCGATGCACCTGCGTTTCGAGGCCGAACAGAAGTCGGGCGTGATTTCGGACAGACCGTATTCGTCGTGGTGGAATGGCGGAATGCGTACGACGCCTTATTATCACAACATCATCGGCATTCTGACCGAAACTGGTCACGCTTCGCCCTACCCGGCCAATTACAAACTGACGCCGGAGCAGATGGAGGCGAAACAGTGGTATCCGAATCCGTATCGCGGCGGTGAGTTCCGTTTCCGCGATACGCTCAGCTACATGAACACTGGCAGCCTGGGTGTGCTCACTATCGCCGCCGACCTGGCCGAAACGTGGCAATACAACATCTACCTGATGGCGAAAGATGCGATCCGCCGGGGCGAGACCGAAGCGCCTTACGGCATCATCTTCCCGCTCGATCAGCGCGACCCGAACACGATGGCTGATTTCATTGATCGAATGCTGCTCAGCGGTTTGGAAGTCCACGTGACGAAATCGCCATTCACTTACGATGGCGTGAGCTACCCGGAGGGCACGCCGGTGATTCTGGCCGCGCAGCCGTATCGCCCACACTTGATGGATATGACTTTGCCGCAGAAGCATCCGATGAAATTGCAATATCCGGGCGGGCCGCCGGAACGGCCATACGACGTGGCGGGTTGGACGCTGACTGAACAAATGGGCGTGCGCAACGTTCAGATGAAGGCGAAGCCTTCGACGGAGCTGTTGAACAATCTGGTCAAGGCGCCCGCGTTCGCGCTGCCGAAGGCCGCGATCAGCGGCGGGCGGGCGAAAGGCGCTTACCTGCTGCCGCACGGACGCAACGTGGCGATCAAAGCGACCAACCGGTTGCTCGCCGCCGGGCAGAACGTGCAATGGCTGAAGGAGGATCAGGTCATCGGCGGGAAGAATTACGCGGCAGGAACGATCATCGTGCCCGCGAAGCAGGGCGCGCACGAAGCCATTGAGAAAATTGTCAACGATCTGAACCTTCCAGCCACGGCCGTTGACTCCGTCGGCGCCGCGAAGGCTTTGAATCTGAACAAAGTCCGAGTCGCCACTTACGATCCGTATGGTGGACATATGCCGCAGGGCTGGATGCAGTACGTGCTTGAGCGATTCGATTTCGATCCGGCGACGATCACCAACCCCGACATCCGCGCGGGAAATTTGAAGAACAAGGTTGACGTGTTGATCCTGACCACGTTCCCGAACGTGGCTGATCGGCGCGCGGCGTCAGATCGTGAAGGGCAAGGCGGATTGGGCAATGGCTTTCTGGGCGGGCCTGCGCCGCGCGAATTGGCGCCGGAAGTCGCGGCGCGATTGAAAGGCATCGGCGAGGAAGGCTTGAACAACCTCGCGGCGTTTGTGCGCGCGGGCGGAGTGTTAATCACCTGCGAAGTGGCGAACGAGCAGACGACCAACCTCTTCAAGCTGCCGATCCGCGAAGTGACCAGAGGGACGAAGTTCTATTCGCCCGGTTCGGTCTTCAAAGTTGACGTTGACCCGACCCATCCGTTCGGCTGGGGAATGCCGGCGGACGCGCGAATCTATTTCGACAACGGCGACGCGTGGGAAGCCGACCTCTCGTTCCCGTCGGTCTCGAAAGGCGGCGCGTTCGCGCGATACCCTGAGACCAATCCGCTGGTGTCGGGCTGGATTATCGCCGACGAGGTGATCCGCAACCGCGCGGCGGCAGTGGAGTTCCAGGTCGGAGCGGGCCGCGTGGTCTTGTTCGGTTTCAGCGTGACGTTCCGCGCGCAGCCGCATCAGGGCTTCATGCTGCTCTTCAATGCGATTCACGCTGGGGCAGCGATGGCCAATGGGATGCATTGAAATTGTGCGCTTGACGTTGCAGCCGTGGCTGCCGATGATGGTGGTGTTACAATTTTGCAGATTTAGTTGGGGGAACAACTGTGGCGGCAAAGGACCTTTATCATGATCACGTGAAAAACGCGCTTGAGAAGGACGGCTGGAACATCACCGATGATCCACTTACGCTGCCGTGGGGTGGTAAGAATCTGCAAGTTGATCTGGCCGCTGAGCGTTTGATAGCCGCTGAAAAAGGCGCCCGGAAAATTGCGGTAGAGATCAAGAGCTTCATCGGGCGCTCTCAGATCGAGGATCTCGAAGGCGCGCTCGGCCAGCTCGTTTTATATCGTCTCGCGCTGCGAGCTTTAGAGCCTGATCGTGAATGGATACCTTGAATAAATATCGAGACATCATTGAGAAATCGCTGAGTGATATTGTGGCGGTTCCTTCCCGGTATACTCACGTCAAAGATCGAACCGTTTTTGATCGCAACTCTGACAACTATTTGATTGTCAGAGAAGGCTGGACGAAAGGCTACCACGAGCATCATTGCGTCGTTCACATCGAAATCATTGACGGCAAGGTCTGGATTCAGAGAGACGGCATCGAACACGGCATCGCCACGGATTTGGAGCGCGCAGGTATTCCGAAGAGCGACATCGTGCTCGGTTTCCAACCGCCGGAGGTCAGACCGTACACTGAATACGCCGCTGCCTGATCAGGAAGGCGGAAGGGAGAAGAGCAATGAGCGCAGTTTTGTCGCCTCAAATTAAGCCGCGCACGGCGCCGCCCGACGCGAACGCCTTGGTGATCCGGCTTGGCCCGTTACAGCATAAGCTGACTGACGATGAATTCTTCGAGTTCTGCCAACGCAACCGCGACCTGCGGATCGAGATGAACAAGGAGGGCGAGATGATCATCATGATGCCGACTGGTAGCGAAAGTGGTAACCGCGGCTTCAACTTCACTGTTGAGTTTGGCATTTGGGCCAAAGCCGATGGCACAGGCGTTGGCTTCAGTTCTTCGACCGGCTTCACGCTTCCCAATGGCGCGAAACGCTCGCCCGACCTGGCCTGGATTCGGCAGGAAAGATGGGAGGCCATTCCGAAAAAACAACGAAAGAAATTTGCGTCGATCTGCCCGGATTTCGTCGTCGAATTGCGCTCCGAAACTGACGCTCTGGAGCCGTTGCAAGCGAAGATGGAAGAGTACATTGCCAACGGCGCCGAGCTTGGCTGGTTGATTGATCCGTTGGAGAAGAAGGTTCACGTTTATCGCCCCAACGCGCAGGTGAAGGTTCTCAACCGTCCGAAGACTCTGTCGGGCGAACCGCTGCTCAAAGGCTTGAAGCTCAATCTCACAGGCATTCTCGATTAGCTACAGATGAAAGTTCTGGCTCCTATCTCATCCCACGACGAACTGGAAATGCTCGCTGCCGCTGGCGCCGAAGAGCTTTACTGCGGCATCGTCCCGCGCGAATGGATGGAAAAATACACCGGCGCGATCTGGCTCAACCGGCGCAGCCCCGTTGGCGGCAGTCTGGAAAGTTACGCCGACCTCAAACGCCTGGTTGACGACGCGCACAAACTCGGCATCCCGGTCTTCATCACGCTCAACTCGCCTTATTACACCGCCGAACAAATGCCACTGGTGATGGAACTTGCGCACAAACTTTCAGACGAAGTTGGCGTGGATGCGTTGATCGTCACCGACATCAACCTGCTGCTTCGATTGAGCGAGGAAAAACTGGCCGCCGATTTGCACGTCAGCTCGGTCGCGGCGACGCTCAACACCGAGGCCATTCGCTTCCTGCTCAATTTCAATCCCACGCGCATTATCCTGCCGCGTAGCTTGACCATCGCTGAAATAGAACAGATCGTCAACGACGTGCGCGACCAGGTCGAGATCGAGGTCTTCATGCTCAACGACGGCTGCGCGTTTGAGGAAGGTTTCTGTTCGACGACGCATCACCACACGGTCGGCGCTTTCTGCACCAGTTTGTCTGAAATGGAGACTAAGTTTGAATGGGCCGGTCGCAGCTTCACCACGCGCCGCCACAACTGGCTCCGGCGCAACCTGAGCGATTACCGCGAGTGGGTCTGGTACGTGAACGGTAACGGCTGCGGCGTGACGCCTAAGGGGCTGCCTTACGGCCCTTGCGGTCTGTGCGCGATCCCTGACTTCCAGCGCATCGGCGTGGCTTCGCTGAAGATCGTTGGGCGCGAAGCGGCGCCATTCAAAAAGATGGCGAGCGTCAAAATGGTGCGCGACATCGTTGATCGGA
>Ga0187893_10015186_pt1 | contig 10354 bp, 8 predicted proteins | sample MA1701074metaG_FD_139574 | JGI IMG/M metagenome (GOLD analysis project Ga0187893, IMG submission 139574) | White microbial mat communities from a basaltic lava cave in the Kipuka Kanohina Cave System on the Island of Hawaii, USA - MA170107-4 metaG ...
CGATTGCCGGTTCCGACACGATGCAACCTATTCTCGCGAAGTTGGCCGGGGCATTCCGGCGCTGGCATCCTCAGACGAGAATTGCGGTCCAGGGGTCTCGTAACCATGGCGAGCGCACCACCGTCCCGCTCTTCGAGGCGCTCCTCGACGGGATGGCCAACTCGCGGCGCGGCGACGGGAAAACATCGGGGCATCTGGGGGCGAACCAGGTTAACCTGCTGGCCCTTGCGCGGGACCTGACCCGTGAAGAGACCGAGGAGTTCGTGGCGCGTCACGGTTATCGGCCGACCGCGCTTCCCATCGCGCTGGATTCGGTTGCCGTCTACGTGAACAGCCGGAATCCCATCAAGGGGTTGACGTTGGCCCAGTTGGATGCGATCTTTTCCCAGACCCGAAACCGAAAGGCACCTGCGGAGATCAACACCTGGGGCCAGGTGGGATTGAAGGGAACCTGGCGGGAGGCGCCGATCCGGCTCTATGGCCGAAATCGGCATTCTCTTAGCACAAGATTCTTTTTTAAATTACACGCGCTTCTAGGTGGAGAGTTCAAGAATGGGCTGAAGGAAGAGGCAGGCTCTGCCTCCGTGGTGCTGGCGGTCGCCGAGGACGTGTACGGGATCGGCTATAGCAGCGTAGAGTTTCAAAATGCCCGCGTGCGGGTCGTGCCTCTCGCGGAGCAGGAGGGAGGAGCCTTCGTCGAGCCGACGGAGGAGTCGGTGACGTCCGGGGCCTATCCCCTCAGTCGGCGCCTGCATCTGTTCGTCAACAAGGATCCTGAGGAACCCCTATCACCCTTGATCCTGGAGTTCCTGAGGTTTGTCAACAGCAAGGCCGGCCAGACGGTGGTCGCGGATGCCGGGGTGTACCCGCTGCCGCCCCATGAAGCGACCGCGAATTTGCAGATCCTGGCCCGGTGGGATCGGCGGGATTCGGCCGCAATCCGCGGCCATGCGATTGGATTGAATTGAATGAGCATGACACATCATCGTGTCGCGGCGGGAGTCGCCGCGCTGATTGGAGTTCTGGCCGTGGGCGGTTGCGCCGAAGGACCGTCGGTGATCGTCATCGAGGACAACACCCGCGAGCGGGTCACCCTGGTCCTCGATTCGACGGCGGGCAAGGGACACAGCCATCCCTACCGGATCAGCCCGGCGGACATGACGGCGGTGCTCAAGGGAGTCATGGTCAAGGATCGGAACGCCATCATCGGCTTCGGTATCATGAAGGACCGGCAGGGCAGCCCGGCTTTTTCCGGCTCTCTGATCGCACGCCTCGCGCCCCATCTCTCCAACGCCTTGGGCCAGGCCTCGCCTCGGGACCTCGTCACCTTCTACGTCACCAAGCAGGATGAAGTCAAAGGACCGCTCGTCAGTTCGGGCGGGCTGTTGGTGCGCGACAATTTCATGTATTTCATGCTGGCGAACGTCCGTACGCGGCCCAGTGAGACCTCCAACGACTTCTCCACCGCGATCGAGCTGGATAATCGCGATGCGCCGCTCGAGCCGATCGGCCGCTTCCGTTTTTCGGTGGAGTTCGCTCCTGCGGAGGCGCGGGTCCCTTATACCAAGGCGAGACAGCAGTCCGGGTATGAGCCCTACATGGATGATTCGAAATTGGTGGTCATTGATCTGGGGCGGTTGTTCGGTCCTCCAGGGAAGCCGCCCCTCCCGTAGCGGCCAAGCGGGACCCGCTACGTCTGGCCTTCGCGTTCCTTCAGCTTGTAGCCCAGCGACTTGATCGAGACGATCGCATCATTCAGTCCGGTAATCTTCTGCTTGAGGCGGCGCACGTGGACGTCCACCGTCCTCGTGGTTCCGTAATAGTCGTATCCCCACACGGAGTTGAGCAGGACATCGCGGGTCAGCACGCGCCCGGGGTTTTGGAGCAGGTGTACCAGCAGGCCGAATTCCTTGGCGGTCAGGACGACCTGGTGCCCACCGTCAGCCACCTCGTGGCGCGCGACGTCGACGGTCAACCTGCCGTAGGACAGACGCGCGAGTTCCTCGGGTTGGCGATCGAGTCGTCTGAACAGAGCCTTGACGCGAGCCACCAAAGCCTTCGGGCTGAAGGGCTTCGTGACGTAGTCGTCCGCGCCCAACTCCAGCCCGATCACCGTGTCTGCCTCCTCCGACTTGGCCGTGAGGATCAGGATCGGGGTCTGCGCGATCTTGGGGTCGGCGCGGATGCGTTTGCAGACTTCGAGGCCGTCCAGTTCGGGCAGCATGAGATCCAGGATCACCAGGTCAGGCCGTTCGGCCCTGGCCTGCCTGATGCCGTCCAGGCCCGTGAGCGCGGCGGAGACCCGATACCCCTCCTTTTCCAGGTAGCTGCGGATCAACTGGAGAATGTCCGGCTCGTCCTCGACGATCAGGATCTTCTTGGCCATCACTCAGCCTCCTCAGCCCCGGGGCCGTTCGTCAAAGGTCGTCTCCTGAGCAGAGTGCGGGCTCACGGCAGGTGGGTGCGGCCGGCTCCGCGAACCAGACGCCGCCGCAATTGATGCACCGGAACCCATCAAACGACCAGACTCCCACGCTGTCGTCTACCCCGTAGAAGCGCTCATCGAGCTTGAGCCCCCCGCACCGCTCGCATCGCATGTGTGATCTCCCCTTGTCAGGCGCCCGTTACGTCCCTCCCCGTTAGTTCCAGAACCACATGACCTGGAATCTGATCAAATTGCCGTAGGCGTCGTTCTGGGGGTTCGGTACGCACCCAGAGTTGTCCGGCGGAAGCGCCGTCGGAGGAGTCCCGCCGATGAAAAATGAAGCGTTACAGCCGTTCGGGGCGTTATTGAGGGTCGGGCCCGTCATTTGGGTGAAGTTCAGCCGCTGGGTGAACGTGTAGGCCAATGTAATCTCCCATTGGGGGTCGGGCATCCAGGCCGCGCCGACCTCGAGCTCCTTCATCCGTCCATCCGGCGCACCCGTGAGAAACTTCAAGCCTCCGTAGTATTCCTGCCAGCGGGTGTAGAAATTGACCAGGCCCGTGTCGGAGTATTTCCATTCATAGTGGCCCTGAACGTAACCGCCATACATGGACCGATCACGGACGATCCCGTCCGCCCCGCGCTTGGGGGTCCGTCCTGTAATGTATTCGGCTATGAATCCCCACGGCTGGGGGGGGTAATAGATATAGAAGTTCAAATGTTCGTCGCGATAGTCGGTGTTCAAGAAATTGTTCTGCTCATTCAGGGAAAACAGTTCCGTGCTGGTGGAAGTCGGCGTCCCAAGATCCACGTTGAACTTGCCGCGATTTGCGTTCATGCCGATCTCCATCAGCCGGCCTCCGGGGAGCTCGAAGGGGTAGGCCAGGCGCATGGCAATGTGCTTGCTTTCATTCACTTCCGGGTTGTTCCGACCCTGGCCGTTGTAGACTGTGAAATTGACCATGCCCCAGTCGCCGGCGCCGTACATGTAATCAATCATTTGCTTCCAGCGGTGCTGGGCCCACCTGGGAGTCCACTGAAACGAGATGCCCAGATCGCGCTCGCCTGGGGCGCAACTATTGGTTGCATCGGCACGATCAATGGCCATCCTCTGGCGGGTGGCCTGCCAGTTGTCGAAGGAGCAGGGGACGCGCTGCTCCCCGATGCGGAGTCGGTACTCCTTGTTCTGGTCGAAGTAGTATTCACCCCAGGCGTCCGTCAGGGTCGCGACCTGAGTGCTGTTCCCTTCCTGGGTCGCGAAGTCGGTCTGGAGAAAGACCGAGACACGATCGGACACTTGGCCGGTCAGCACCGTACGGATGCGTCGGAAAAAAAATCCGGGTTGCCCGTATTCGACGGAAGATTGGCCTTGCGGAGGATTCTGATGACCCACCGACCTGTCCTGCCAACTGATCAAGTCCCCATTCGGGTGTCCCATTTGATTGTAGCGAAACTGGAAGTATCCATAGAGCCGCAGGCGTTCGTACCATCGGGGACTGCCGGTGAACTCGATGGCCTCGGTGCGATCCGCCAGCTTCCGCTCTTCCTCGGCTTTGATCTCGAGCCACTCCTCGCGACTGAGTACGCCTTTCTGGAGCAGTTTGTCCTCCAGCGAGGTGGGCTCGAGCGCGCCCTCCCTGCGCGTCATGCCGCCGGGCGCCGGTGGTCCGACTTCCAGCGCACCGGCTCCTGCCGTGATCGGTGGGGCATAGGGTACCCCCGGCGGCGGCGCCTCTTTTATGGCCGGAGCGATACCGCTATCGGGTGGGGGTGGTGCGGGCGGGGCCGGGCCTTCCCTGAACGAGGAACGCCCCGTGGCTGAACCGGCTCGAGAGCGCGGGCCGCTCTTACGGGCCGCTTCCGGTCGAGCCTTTTCCGACTGCAACTCGGTGTCGGGTGCGTCGGGCGGGGCGCCGGGCTTCGTCTCCGTGGCACGCTCCGGCTCCGTGGCCCCGAGAGGCCATCCGCCGCCGCCGAACATCAACGCGGCACCGAGCAGACAAACTCTCAGAATCAGATGAGCCATCAGGCGCCAGGGACCGGCCGGGGACCGTTGGAAACGAGACTGCGTAGCAATTTGCCGCCGTTTTTTACCTGGCAGGTGTGACAGATCTGTCACTGGACGGTAAAAACCTTGTTAACAGTCACCGACCCATTCGGTATCCACGGCAAGGAGCCTGCGGAAATTCGCGCCACTCATGAGGATTAACCCCGATGTAATTATGTGGTTACAGTTCCGCAATAGGAAGTGGGTAGGAACTTATGACTCGAAGACCTGCGCCGGTAGCATTATTCGACGGTGCGCGAAAAACCATGTGTAAAACGATCTTGTTTCGGGTCAGCGTGATGGTTCTCTCGTTGGCAGCAGGCGCCTGGGCTGCAACCAGCGAAGACCCGGGGGTCGCAGGCCTGAAGGCCCTGCGGGAGGGCCGGTATGCCGAGGCTGAAAAGCAACTGAAGGTGGCGCTTGGTCGCTCGACCGCCGGGGGACAACCGACCCTGCGGCTCGCCAGATTACTGGACGGCCTCGCGGAAACCTACCAGGCTCAGCAGCGGTACGCAGAGGCCGAGCCTCTTGCGAAACGCGCGCTGGAACTGAACGAAAACGCGTTGGGCCCGAACCATTCACGCGTCGCTGCATGCCTCGTCCGGCTGGGGGACATCTATCGCGCTCAAGGGAAGTATGAGAAGGCGGAGCCCCTGCTGAAGCGCTCGCTGCGCATGAGTGAGAACAGTCTGGGACGGACGCACCCTCAGGTGGGCGCTCCTCTTTCGTCGCTGGTGGAAGTCTACCGGGCAGAAGGCAAGCTGGCGGAGGCCGAACCCCTGGCGAAGCAGGCGGTGATCGTCTATGCGAAGGCCTTCGGCGGCGAAACCCCTGGGTTGGCCGACAGGCTGCTCGTCCTCGCCGAAATCTACTCTGCCCAGGGCAAGATGAGCGACGCGGAGCCTGTGTACAAGCGAGCGCTGGCGTTGAGCGAGAAGGACGGAGCCCCCGCCCCGCCCGCGCTCTATCGCACGCTGACGGGGTTGGGGTCGCTCTATCGCGAGCAGGGAAAGTTAGCCGAAGCCGAGCCGCTTTTGAGAAAAGCGGCGGCTCTGGATGAGAAATCGGCCGGGAAGGCCGGTCCAAAGATCACAGCGAAGATGTCCATGCTGGCGGATCTCTATCAGGGGATGGGTCGTTACCCTGACGCGGAAGAGATGATCAAGCGGGCGTTGGAGCAGGATGAAAAACGTTTGGGCCGAAACCATGCCGAGGTCCAGAGTCGGCTGCTGCAACTTGGCGATCTGTACAGCGCGGAAGGAAAGCTGGCCGAAGCGGCGCAGGCCTATGCCCGAGTGCTTGGGAAGGGACAGGACGCCCACCCCATCAGCGCGACGATCGCCGTTCCCGCCTTCGCGGGGCTCGCCGAAGTGTATCGGCTCAAAGGCGGATACGCCGAGGCCGATCGTGCGGCGAAAAAGGCCGTCACGATCGCCGAGCAGGCGCTGGGCCCAGATCATGCCGGACTGGCGTTGGCCCTGAACAACCTCGCCTTGGTCAAGCAGGCCCAAGGGCATGCGGACGAAGCGGAGGCGCTGTACAAACGGGCGCTGGCGATCAATGAGAAAACGTTGGGGCCGAATGCGCCCGAGGTGGCGACGAATCTCAGCAATCTGGCCGAGCTCTATCGAAGCCAGAAGAAATTGGCCGAAGCCGAAACGGTCTGCCGAAAGGCCGCGACCATCAAGGAGCGGGTGTTCGGTCCCGTCCACCCCGAAGTCGCGATTTCCTTGAACAACCTGGCGCTCATTGCACAGGGCCGCGAGAAGTACGACGAGGCCCTGGCGCTGTACAAACGGGCGATTGCGATCAACGAGAGGGCATTCGGCCCGGCCGCCCCGCAAGTGGCCATCAACCTGAACAACCTGGCTGAGCTCTATCGAATCCAGGGCAAGTATGCCGAGGCGCAACAACTGTACAAGCGCGCCATCCAGATCGAAGACGCCGGGTCCCGGGGGGACCCCGCAGGACTCGCGACGACCTTGGAAAACTACGCCACCCTGCTCATGAGCACGAACCAGGAGATCGAAGCCCGCATTGCCTTGAAGCGAGCGAAGGAGCTTCGAGGAGACCAGTCCGCCCCCGTTGCCTCACGGTAATCGCTGACGGATACGGTCCCTGGTACCCCATCGCACCCCGCCTGAACCACCATGCGCTGTGTTAAGCTTTCATGGACACAGGGGCGAGGTGAGCCATGACAGAGATGGAGCCCTATTCCAATCACCGGCTGACGGTCCGGCTTGAACTCAAGAACCGGCCCGGGATGTTTGCGCGTGTGGCCGATCTCCTCGCCGAGGAAGATGCGAACCTCGGCTCGGTGGACCTGGTCTCGGCGGGGCCGGACAAATTCGTTCGCGACATCACCTTCGACGTCCACAGCGAGGACCATGGGCAACGGGTCCTGAAGCGGCTCGCAGGCATCTCCGATGTGCACGTCGTCTCGGCGTCCGATCCCGTCTTCGTTGCCCACCTGGGCGGGAAGATCCACGTGCAGGGCAAGCTGCCGCTGACCAACCGCAATGCCCTTGCCACGGTCTACACGCCGGGGGTCGGGCGGGTCTCGGAGGCGATTGCGCGAGACCGGTCCAAGGCCTACGCCTATACGACCAAGGGGAATTCGGTGGCGGTCGTGACCGACGGGTCCGCGGTGTTGGGGCTCGGCAATCTCGGGCCCGAGGCGGCGTTGCCGGTCATGGAGGGCAAGGCGATGCTGTTCAAGGAATTCGCCGACATCGACGCCTGGCCGATCTGTCTCGGCACCCAGGACCCGGACGAGATCGTGCGCATCGTCCAAGGCATTGCGCCCGGGTTCGGCGGGATCAATCTGGAGGACATCAGCGCACCTCGCTGCTTTGAGATCGAGCGGCGTTTAAAAGCATTGCTCGACATCCCGGTCATGCACGATGACCAGCACGGGACGGCCGTCGTGATCCTGGCCGCGCTCACGAATGCGCTGAAGGTGGTGGGCAAACGCCTTGATGAAGTCCGTGTCGTGGTCAATGGACTGGGCGCGGCGGGGAGATCCTGTGCCACCATGTTGCTGGCCGCCGGCGTGTCTCATCTGGTGGGTTGCGGGCGGCGGGGCATCACGCTGTCGGGCGAGCCCGACCAGCTCCGGGCTTATCGCAGCAACCTGGGGGCCTTGATCCAGGAAGACAAGCCGACCGGGACGTTGCAGGATGCCCTCAGGAACGCGGACGTGTTCATCGGGCTCTCGGTCGGTAACATCCTGCACGAGGTGGATCTGGAGTTGATGGCGAAGGACCGGATCGTCTTCGCGATGGCGAACCCCGATCCGGAGATTGCCCCGGAGCTGGCGCGGTCGCACTGCCGGGTTTTTGCAACCGGACGGTCGGACTATCCCAACCAGATCAATAACGTGCTGGCATTTCCCGGGATGTTCCGCGGCGCGCTGGACGTCCAGGCGTCGGATATCAACGAGGCCATGCAATTGGCCACGGCGGAGGCGATTGCCGATCTGATCCCGGCTCCGACGTTGAGTGAAGACTACATCGTCCCCAGCGTCTTCGACCGGCGGATAGTGCGGCAGGTCTCCGGGGCCGTTGCCAGGGCCGCCCGAGCGACCGGCGTAGCCCGCCGGCGGGTGGGGCATGACGAGCACGGGGGCGAGTAATGACCTATTGCTTCACCTCTCCGAGACTCAGCTCATACAGCAGGACTTTCCATCCATCTTCTTCGCTGAGGAATTGGCCCACGATCGGGAGCATGCCGGTGCCCGGCACCTTACCCGATTGGCCCAAACTGCCGTTCTTGAGGACCCACATCATTTCGCCGGGACTCCGCACCTGCTTAAACTTGGGATTGGTGAAGTTCCTCGGTTGAATGGGGAGCACCTTGGCGGCACCGCCATCTCCTTTCCCCTCCGGCCCGTGACACTGGAAGCAGGTCCCGCGTCCCAGGAAGATCGCCTTGCCCTCCGCGAGTATCTCGGGCGTTGGGGTGATGGGAGGCTTCAGAGCCTTGGCAGCCGCCAGTTCCCCGGCCGGGACGCGGGGAACGCGGATGTCGAACTCGCCCCCGGGCTGGCCATATCCAGAGGGATCGGCCGCGTACAGGGGGGTGCCGCAGATCAAGGCGGAAAAACCAAACCACGCGACCATCAGCGCACCTTTCATGAGTCCTCCATGGAGAAGCTATCGGCGTATAAGCATTCAGCTGTCAGCGGTCGGCATTCAGCCTCAGGATTAAGATGCGGTTCAGAGCTGATGGCTGATAGCTGAACGCTGACGGCTATTTTGAGCGCGGCAGTCTAACACAGGGATTCTTGGTTCCACAACGACAGGAATCTGCATCAGGCACATAAGCCGTTATGCTAGAATACCGCGCAGACTCGGCAGAAACTGCGATGCCATTCGATGCACGAAAGTTGGGCAGGTATCAGGCAGGGATGCGCCGCCGCATCGGCGAGCTGAAGGCCATGGCGGAGGACAGCCTCGATTTCGCGATGGACCACATGATGCAGGATCGGGTGGATACCTTCTTCCGGGTAGAGGAGGGGCTGGATGAAATCGACCACACTCTGGCCCTGATGGAGGAGGAACTCCCGCAGATTCACGACCTCTCCGGGGCAATGCGCCTGGAGGCCCGTTTGGATTTCGTGGAAGAGCGCTGGGATGAGTTCGACAGCGAGATCCGCCAACGCCCCCGCCGCCGCCGGCGCAAGATCAACATGGCCGACTTCTTCAAGGCCGCCGGCGGCGGGGGCGGGGACCCCTCCATGGGCCGCAGCGAGATCAACAGCCCGACCGATGCCTACCGGGCCCTGGGGCTCGATTATGGGAGCTCCATGTTGGAGGTCACGCAGGCGTTCCGCCTGCAAGCCAAGAAGCTCCATCCGGATGCCAACGACGGCGACCGCAGCTCAGAGCCGGAGCTGCGCCGCATCCTTGAAGCGTACCAATACCTCAAAGAGCACCTGAGCCTCTCCAACACGGAACCCCCGCGGCACTCTTCATGACGTGGACCTCGACAGGGGCGTTGCGGTGAGCCGCCCATCACCCCAGCACATCACGGATGCCGCCGGTCTTCGGGAGCTCTGCGCGCGCCTGCGCGACAGCGACCGCTTTGCGCTGGATACGGAGTTTGTGGGCGAGGAGAGTTTCGTGCCCCGCCTGGAAATCATCCAGATCGCCGTGGGGGACCACAGCGCGGTCATCGATTTTCCGGCGGTCGGGGCGTTGGAGTGTTTTGCCGAGGTGCTCGGCGCCCCCCGGATCGAAAAGATCCTCCATGCGGGGCGGCAGGATCTCGAGCTCTTCTATGCGCACGTGGGACAGGTGACCACACCCGTGTTTGACACTCAACTGGCCGCGGCCATGGTCGGGTACGGGACGCAAGTGGCTTACGCGCAACTCGTCCAACGTGTGCTCGGCACCAAGCTCGCCAAGTCCCATACCCTCACGAACTGGAGCCAACGTCCGCTTTCGCCGGAGCAGATTACGTATGCCTTGGAGGACGTGCAGTTCCTGCTGCCCCTCCACGAGCATCTCTGCCGGCGTCTCGCCTTGCTCGGCCGGCATGAGTGGGTCAAGGAAGAGTTCCAGCAAATGGAGTCCCGCTTGAATGACGGCTCGCGCGATCCGCGCTTGCGGTATCAGCGCGTCAAAGGCTGGGAGAACTTGAGACCACGCGCCGCGGCCGTCCTTCGTGAGGTGGTGGCCTGGCGGGACGAGGAGGCCGGGCGGCGGAATGTGCCGCGGGGGCGGATTGTCCGGGATGAAGTTCTCTTGGAGTTGGCGCGCCGCGCGCCCGGGACGGTGGCAGCCCTGAAATCCACGCGCGGGCTGCACCCATCCGAAGTGGAGCGGAACGGCGAGAACCTGCTCGCCGCCATCCGGCGCGGGCTTGCGGTCCCGGAGTCC
>Ga0187893_10015187_pt1 | contig 10354 bp, 10 predicted proteins | sample MA1701074metaG_FD_139574 | JGI IMG/M metagenome (GOLD analysis project Ga0187893, IMG submission 139574) | White microbial mat communities from a basaltic lava cave in the Kipuka Kanohina Cave System on the Island of Hawaii, USA - MA170107-4 metaG ...
GAGAGCGAAGCCTGGAGTTGCCTTGACGGCGATGCCCTGCCGTTCGCTCAGCCCAGGTAAACGACCGGTTTCAGAGTGGACGGGTCACCCGACCGGAAAATCGTCGCGGTCCGGAACGGGTCGTTTGCCGTCACTGATCCTCCTGCACCACCCCGATCCGCCTGCGTAGCCGCTCACTTTCGCCCGCATCACCCGCCTTCTCTGCAAGTGCGAGCTGCACGTTCAGCCACGCCAACAGCGGACGCCGCCAGCCTTGCGCCGATGCGGTGTCCGCGGCCAGCGCGATCGCCGTTGGGTTCGCACGCCCGGCTTGAAACAGCACGCCGATCGCCACCAGCTTCGACAGTGGATCCTCCATCCGTCGCAACGCTGCGGCCGAATCCTCCGCACTCAGGTTTGCAGCGATAGCGCGCTGTCGCGGGGGAAGCAGCGCGATGTCCTGCGGCTGCACACGCGCGGCGAGGTAGTCCGCGTACGCACGCTCGGGCGCGGCTGTGTCGGGCCGCAGTTTCTCGAAGCTCTTGCACGGTTCGAACACCAGGCTCGCCACGCGGGCGGCGCAGCGCATGAGTTCGAGGCGGCCGAGCAGGTCGGCGCGGCCGGTGCGCGCGATCTCGCTGCGCGCCCGTTCGAAGTCGATGTCGGCCAGGCGCGTGTCGCCCGCGAGGTAGGCCGCTATCGCGTGGTCCATCGCGGTCTTGGCGTTGGACTGCCAGTCGGGGACGGGCGGGCCGCTGGCACACGCTGCGATCAATGCCGCGACAGCGAAGAACACCGGCAACCGCAGGCGGCGCGGTTTGTAATTCATGGCAACTTCAACTCAGGGTCGCGTGCGAAGGGCCAGCGTCGATTGACCTCGTCGATCATCCGCCCCACCTTGCGCAGGCTCGAATCGACTTCGGCGCGTAAGGCGCCGAGGTCCGCAGTCGCAGTCCGCGCGTTGCCGGCAACGGCCTGCGCGTCCTCGAGTATGGCGTCGACCTTCTTCAAGCTCGCGCGCGCATCGGTGAGCGCGGCGTTCAGTTGCACGATCGCGGCGCGCGTTTCAGGCATCAAACCCTCCGGGCCGAAGGCCTGTGCGTCAGCCTTGGCGGCCAAGCCGTCGACTTTGGCTAGCAATGCGTTGGTGCGGTCCAACGCCGTGATCAACTTCTTTGCATCGGCCTCGTTGCCGAACAGCATGCCCAGCGCGCCGCCCGGCCCCTTCAGTTTTTCAGTAACGTCCCGCACGTTGCCGAGGCTCGCGGCGAGCGGTGAGTCCGGCCCGCTGAGCGCCGTCAGGTTGCGGACAAGGTCGCGCGTGTCGGCGACCAGGCGCGGAATCTCGGCCGTCGCGTCGCCAATCAACACCTTGCGCTCCGCGCCGTCTGGAAGCGGTGGATCGGTGAGAATTCCGCTGAACGCCTTGAGGTTGGTGTTGCCCAGCAGGCCACGGGTGAGGGTGAACACGCTGGACTCGCGAACCCAGTGCGCGTCCTTGCGCGGTACGTCGATGATGATGCGCGCGACTCCGTCTGCGGTCAGTTCGATGCGGCGCACGCGGCCTATCGGAAATCCCGAGAACGTGAGGTCCATGCCGACGGTCACGCCTTCGGAATCCTCAGCGATCAGCACCAGCCGCTGCGACGCCTCGAACGTGCCGCGCGCGTACAGCAGGTACACGACCGAGCCGGCGACAAGCAGCAACAGCAGCGCGAGCAGCAGCACCGCCTTGAACTCCAGATTCGCGGCCGGCGACGACGATGCCGATGGTTCTTCTTTCACTACAGGCTTGTGCCGAGCTCAGTAGTAGTTGCCGACGAGAGATGTCGCTTCGATCAGCAGGATCACCAGAAAAAGGCGAACCAGGCTTTGCAGTTCCGCGCTCGTTCGCAGCCGCGCGCGGGAGCGATCGTAGAGAACCGACGCGATGGGGATCAACGCGACCGTGAGGCTGAAGAACAACGTCTTCAGCGCGAAGATCATCGACACCGCCGGATTGAACACGTGGCCGAACGTGCGCGTGTAGCCCACGAACGCGCCGGTCGCAAGGCCGTAGACCGACACGTAGGCCAGCACCGCCGTCACCACGCAGCTCACGGCAGCGAGCATCAGGACGGAGAACATGCCCGACAACACGCGCGGCAGCACTTCCCGCCGCAGCGGGTCCACGCCCTGCTGCGCAAGCGCGTCGAATTCGCCGCGCGCGCGCATCGCGGCGATGTCCGCGGCATTGGGGAGCGCGCAACGCAGCGCGACGAAGACGGCCGCGGTCAGCGGAATTAGTTCGAGCACCAGCACGCGCACGACCATCTCCAGCGCGTACTGTGACAGGCCGTAGCTCACCGCCGTCACGACCACGATGCGGATGATCACCAGGCTGATCAGCGAGGACAGCACGGTGAACCACAGCAGGATCGGCGCGGTGCCCAGGTAGATGTGCCGCGCCATCGCCGATCGGTTTGGCCCGGCATAGCTCGACGGCGAAAGCGCCAGCACGAGAATCAGCGCACCGAAATGAATGATCCGCCACCAACCCGCGAACCACGTCAGAGTCGCGCGGCCCACGTCGGTGAGCGCACCCGGCCGCGAAAGAAGCGAAGCCATGCCGAGATGATAGGGGCGCAGCCACGAGATACGCGATCGCAGGCTTGGACCGATATCGCAATCCGGCGCGACCGCGCGGGCAATTCCCGATTCCAGGTGATCGGTCGGTCACCTGTGTCGCGACCGTTAACTCCGTTGCGGCTCGCGCAGCTATCAACGCCGTGCATCCATCAACAACGAAGGAGGGTTTATGTTGCCCTTCCGGCCCACCGCAATCGCTACCGCACTCGTCGGCTTGACGGCTGCGACCACCCAAGTCGCCAGTAAGACACCACCGCCCTCCGGCCCGACTCTTCCTACTTCGCCGCCACGCTCGAGGTAATCGACGCGATCACGCCGGTCGCGGTCTTGAATTGCTCGTCGCGATCGCGGATGCCGTGGCGACGCGCGATCCAGCCGAAGTCGGTGTAGGCGGTCCACACATCGCCCTTGCCGTCCTGATAGACGAGCAGCCGCACCGGCCAGTCGAGACCGGATTCCGGTTTTGATGTCAGAAACAAGGTGCCGAGCGGTGGATTGCCGAACACGAGCAACGTGGAGCGCGGCAGCTTCACGCCGGCGTTGGCGGCGAGCTTCGACTGATCGATCTCCTGGAAGAAGATGATGCCTTTCGCGGCGACGTCTTTTTTCAGCCGGTCGACCGTTTCGTCCATCGCGTAGACGCTCTTGACCTTGATGACGCCGTCGGCGGCCTGGCTTTGCGCGCGCGCCGACAACACGGTCGCGAGAGTGGCAAACGAAATCAGAACAGCGGCAACAAACCTCGAGGGTGACATTTTGGAAGCTCCTTCGGTTCAATGAGACGGCAATGAGTCACGCACGATCGCGTGGGTCGGGGTGACGAAGTTCGGCGCGTTCGAGCTGCCACGGCCAGCGGCCTTCGAGTTCGAGCGTCAGGCTCCAGCTGAGAAAGGTGCGGATGGCGACGATGATCGCCAGCACGCCGACCGTCGACATCGAGGGTGCGAACGCAACCGTTTGAATGATGTCCGCGGCGACCAGCACTTCGAGGCCGAGCAAAATGGCGCGGCCCAGGTCCTGCCGATAGCGGCGATAGCGCGATAGCCCCGAGTCCGCACGCAGCATCGCGGCGCGCACGCTGGCGATGACGAGCCCGCCGGCCACGAGCAGCACACCGGCGATCTCGGTGGCATCACCGGCGCGTTCAACCCACTCGTGCAAGGCCATCGTTCGACTCAGTTGTTCGCGTTCGTGCGCAGGCGCACTGCGAGCAGCGCGGCCAGCGCGAGCGCGATGCCGATTCCGGCGACCGCCGCCGGCCAGCCGGAGCGATCGAACAACTGTCCGATGACCGCGGCGCCGACCAGTCCGCCGAAGAAGTACGACGCCAGGTACATGCCGTTGGCCGCTGCGTGTTCGTGCGTCGCGGTGCGGCCGACAAATCCGGTCGCCGTTGCCTGGGCGAAAAACGTTCCGGCGCCGACCAGTGCCAGGCCGACAACGACCGCGATCAACGATGACGACAAGAGCAGCGGCAAGCCGACTCCGGCCACGGCAAGCGCGCTCCAGAATGTCGCCCGCGTGCCGAAGCGCTGCACGGCGCGTCCCGCCAGTGGCGTCGTGAAGATTGACGGCAGGAAGACGAAGTAGACAAAGCCGAGCGACATCATCCCGAGTGAAAGCGGCGGCCGCACGAGCACGAAGTTCACATAGGTGAACGTGCCGATAAACGCAAACAGGATCAGGAAGCCGATGCCGAAACTCGCGCGCAGCCGCGGATCGCACAGGTGCTCGCCGAGCACCGCAAGATGTTCGCGCACCGCGAGACCACCGGCCTGCAGTGCCGTCGTCTGCCGCAACGAAAAATACACAAGCACAGCGCCGGCGAAGTTGAGCACTGCGAAGACGAGGAAGTTGGCTTCGAGTCCCAGGTAATCCGCCAGCGCGGCCGACAGCAGGCGGCCGAACAGGTTGCTCGCCACGTTGCCGGTGATGTACGCGGCAAACGCGCCGGCCGCGGCGCGCATGCTGCAGTGTTCGGACAGATACGCCAGCGTCAATGTGAATGCGGTCGACATCAGAAGACCCTGCATGATGCGCAGCGCGGTGAAGGTCTTCAGATCCGGCGCGATGGCGAGCAGCGCGGTCGGGATCGCCAGCAGCGCAAGGCTCGCCACGATGCCGAGGTGGCGATCGATCTTGTGGCTGAAGAGCGCCACCGCGAGGCCCGCGATGGCCATGCCGATCGTCGCTGAGTTGACCGCGAATCCCATCGCCGCAGGACTGACCGCATAGGCGCGCGCGAGCGACGGAAGAATCGCTTGCGTGGCGAACAGATCGACCAACGTTAGAAACGCGACGAGGCCGATGACGAACGTGCCAAGCGCGCCGCCGCCTGACGATGTGTTGTCCGTCGTGACTGTTGCGACGCGCGAGTGCATGCCGACCGGACTGATGGCGTTCATCGATGGCCTTCGAGGGAGACAGCCCCGTCCGACCGGGACAGGGCTAGTGGTGAGGAAAGCTGCGACTACATCGTCTTCTTGTCGGCGCCGGCCTTGTCGTGAAGGATGTCCACCGAGATCAGCAGCGCAGGCTCGCTACTCGTGTTCTGCCACCAGTGCGATGTGCCTTTGCCTTCCGGCGCCACATCGCCGGCCTTGTGCAGTATCGGCACGGCGCAGTTGCTCGCGTACTCGTAGATCTCGCCCTTGACGATGTAGATCTGCGCCGGCCGCTCGCCGTGGCTGTGCCAGGGAACGATGCCGCCGGGCGCGATGTCGAGCTGGCGCAGGCGGAACATATGGTTCTTCAGCGCCGGCGCTTCCTTGCCAAGGTCGAGCGCGCTGCGCACGACATCGGTGACGCCCTTGGCCGCGTGCGTGGCCATCTTCTGGCCCTGGCCATCGGCGACGCGCTTGTCCGCCGGGCACTCGCCCGCGAACGCTGCCCCTGAAAGCGCCGCTAGCGATGCGGCGATAACCAACTTTCTGCTGTTTGCAAACATGATGTGAATCTCCTCTAAAGGCGACGGCGTGGTCGCGGGTCGATGCACTGACGGATGCGAGGGTGAATTCGCGCGATTCAGTCGCCGCGAGTTCAAAGTTGCTTACAGCGATTTCGAGCGCGGCTTGTGTAATGAAAGTGCGCGCCTTCGCGACGCGAAAAAAACGCCGCTCGCGCGGCGTTACGTCGTTCCCCTCTCCCCTTGCGGGAGAGGGGTCAGGGGAGAGGGGTATCTATCCAACCGCCGCGAGCGCCACCGCCTCTCTGCTCGCCACCCGATTGCGGCCGGCGCGCTTGGCGGCATACAGGTGGCGGTCGGCCATTTGCAGCAGGCGGTCGGCCGCCAGTTCGTCGATATCCAGCGCTTCGCTGCCGGTAACACCGACGCTGACGGTCACGCGCAGCCCGCCGGCAATCTGCGACCAGTCATGCCCGGCAATCGCTTCGCGTAAACGCTGCGCCGCTTCAATCGCACGCGCAAGCGGCGTGGCCGGCAGCGCCACCAGAAACTCCTCTCCGCCAAGCCGCGCGGGCAGGTCGTCATAGCGACACGTGGCGCGAATCAGTCGCGCCAGCTCCCGCAACACGCTGTCGCCAACCGCATGTCCCCACGTGTCATTGACGCGCTTGAAGTGATCGACATCGATCAGCAACACCGACAGCGGCTCCCCGCCGGCGGCGCGCGCGAGGGCGTTCGCAAACCACGGTTCAACGGCGCGTCGGTTGGGCAGGCCGGTCAACGAGTCCTCCGACGCAAGGCGGCCCCAGTGGTCGTTCAGGCGCGAAATCTCCAGGCGCAGCTCGCGCTGATCGGCCTGCCGCCGTGCTTGTGCGTCGGTCAACTGCGCTTCGAGCCGGCGTGCCTGCTTCAGCGCGTTCAAAGCCGCGCGCGGATCATCGAGCGCCTCGTGCGCCTCGGCGAGGCCAAACCATGCAATGGAGAGTTCGCGCAACGAACCGCCGGCATCCATCGCGATGGCGGCCTCGTAAGCGGCGCACGCGGCGGCGTGCCGGCCGAGTTTCATCTGGATATGCCCGATGTGGTTGTGCGCGATGGCCTCATTGGGTCGCATGCCGAACTCTCGATAGCGCGGCAGCAGCGCATGCAATTCGGTCAGTGCCTCGTCGAAGCGATCGCACTGCGAAGCACAGATCGCATAGTTGCCGCGCGCCATCACTTCCAGCCGGTGCAGGCCGCGACATTTCTGCTCTTCCGCCAGCGCCAGCCATTGCGGCAGCACCTCCTCGTTGCCGGCACTGCGCGCGGGATCGTCCGGCGGCAGTTCCTCGCAGCGACGGCCGACCGCGTTGAGCAGCGAATTGCGCGCTCCCAGATGATCGGCCTCGCTCGGCAGGCGCGCGAACGCCTCGCACGCGAGTTGCAGATAGCCGAGCGCCTGCTCATGCAGACCGACAACCGACAGCGACACGCCGAGCCGCCGCCATGCTTGCGCGCGCAGCGTTTCGTCGCCGACCGCTTCGATCAGTTGTTCGGCCGCCTCAATCTGCTTGATCGCGGCGGCGTGATCCTCGATCGCCTGCAACGCCGACGCGGTCACCAGCACCGCTTCGGCTTCCAGTTTCACGTCGCCGTGCCGGTGCGCCAGGTCGCGCGCGGCGTGTGCCGTGCGCAGCGCGTCGAGCGCCTGGCCGTTGGCCGAATAAGCCTGCGCGAACGCCGTCAGCACGGGCGTGTGACTGTCGGGATCCAGCACGCGGAGCGACTGCCGGCCGAGATCGATCGCCTCGTCAAGCGCGCCGGCTTCGATGCGCGATCGCATCTGCATCGCCAGCGCGTGTGCGTCGTGGGTGGACGTCATAGCCCGAGCGTAGTCGATCCGCTTTTTTTTCCATCCCCTGCCCGCGGGGAGGGTCAGGGTGGGGGAGATCGCAAATGCCAGGCCTTCGTGCGAGCAAACGTTTCAATTCCGAGGGTGGACAGCGTCAATCCAACACCGGAGTGGCCGACACCACTCCACGGCAGTCGCGGACTTACGCGATCACAGCAGTTCCAGTACACCGATCCGGCATGCACGCTTTGGAGCAGGTGCCGCGCGCGGTCTTCGTCACGGGAATACACACCCGCGGTCAATCCATAGTCGGTGTCGTTCATTAGGCCCACCGCGTCGTCGTCGCCGGCCACTTTCTGGATGCCGATGATCGGGCCGAAACTCTCCTCGCGCATCAGCGCCATGGTGTGATCGACGTCGATCAGCACGGTCGGCTCGAACCAGTTGCCGGGTTGTTCGATCCGATGTCCTCCGATCAGCGCGCGCGCCCCTTTTGCCCTCGCATCGGCGATCTGCATTTCAAGTACCTTGATCTGCGCGGGGCGCGTCAGCGGACCGATGGTGGTCGCATCATCCGTGGGGACGCCGACCTTGAAGCGGCGCACGGCACTGACAAAGGCGTCGACGAAGTCGTCGAACACGCGCGCGTGTACGTAGATGCGTTCGACCGCGCAGCAACTCTGGCCGGTGTTGTACATCGCGCCGTCCGCCAGCGAGGCGGCGGCCGCCGCAACGTCGGCGTCGTCGCACACATAGACCGGGTCCTTGCCGCCGAGCTCGAGTTGAAGCTTCGCGAGACTGGGCGCGACCGCCTGCGCAATCTTTGCGCCGGTGTGATACGAGCCCGTGAAAAACACGCCGTTGAGCGGCTGCTTCAACAAATCAACGCCGACGCGGCCCGCGCCGGTAACGACGCTGAATACGTCTTGCGGAACGCCGCTCGCGTGCAGCAGCCGGCCGATCTCCAGCCCGGTCAGCGTCGCGTATTCGCTCGGCTTGTACAGCACCGCATTGCCCGCGGCGAGAGCCGGCACGAACACGTTGGCGCCGACGAACCAGGGATAGTTCCAGGCCGAGATGTTGGCGATGACGCCGAGCGCAACAAACGAGATTCGCTCCCGCATGGCGCCTTCGTCGAACACCTGCCGCTCGGCGAGCGTGGCCTCGGTGCGCGCGAGAAAAAAATCGATGCGGGCAAGTAGCCCCGTCAGTTCGTTGCGCGATTGCGCGATCGGCTTGCCGACTTCGGACGTGAGCACCGCGGCCAGATGCTCGTGCTCGGCGACAACGGCTGCACGAAAACGCCGGATCGGCGCGAGTCGATCCGCAATTGCCAACGCGCCCCACGCCGGCTGCGCCAGGCGCGCGGCGCGCGCCTTGCCAACGATGGCTTCATGCGTGTCTTCGGGCAGCTCGGCAATGACGCTGCCGTTGGCGGGATTGATGATGGTCAGCATGAGGTCGGGTCGCGGTGCTTTTCACAGGCGCCGAAAAAATCTGCGAGCAGTGGCTCGCCCGAAAGCAACGATGCGTCGCGCCAGTCGTGAAACTCCGGATGCCACTGCACGCCGGCGACATAGGATGGCACCGCGCCGCGCTCATTGTCGTAGCGGATCGCCTCGATAATGCCGTCATTCGGACAGCGTGCTTCGACAATGAAATACGGGGCCAGCTCCTTGATCGCCTGGTGATGCACGCTGTTGACCGCACCCTGCGGCACGCGCGGATACAACTGCGCCAGGCGCGTGCCCGCCACGATGTCGATCATGTGCAGATTCGCGTCATAAAGGCGCGGCTCGCGATGCACGATGGCGTCCGGGCGCTGTGTCTTGATGTCCTGATACAGCGTGCCTCCGAAGGCAACGTTGAGCAGTTGCAGCCCGCGACAGACGCCGAGTACGGGTTTGCCCTTGGCGACGAACGCTTGCGTGAGCGCGATTTCGTATTCGTCGCGCACTCGATCGCCGGTCCACGCGGGTTGCAGGGGCTCCTCGCCGTAGCTGCCCGGCCACATGTCCGATCCGCCCTCGAGCACCAGGCCGTCAAGCCAGTCGGCGTAGTCGGCGAGCGTCGGCGTGTTGCCGCGCTTGGTCGTTCCTTCCGGTGACGGAATCATCACGGCGAAGGCGCCGCCGGACTGCACCCAGTGCGCGACCGACTGCTCCACGTACTGCAGCGTCTTGCCGGTGAAAATGGGTCGCGCCGGATCGGCGTGAAAAAAACACGCCGAGATGCCGATTTTCAGCCGCGTGTTCGTCTTCACCGCCGTCTTCACATCGCCTGCTCGAAAAACCGCGCGAAGTCCGCGCGCGTGCACGGCCGCGGGTTGGTCCGGTGGCAGATGTCGTCAATTGCCACGTCCACTAGCCGTTCGATCTGGCTGCGTTGCACGTTGACGCCGGCCAGCCCCGCTGGAATTCCGATCGTGCGTTTCAATTGCGCGAGCCACGCGATGAAGTCTTCCGCGCCAACCACGTGTGCCAGCTCGTTGAACTTGCCCGGCACGGCGTCGCGGTTGAACCTCGTCACCGGTTCGATCATCAGCGCATTGGCCAGCCCGTGATGCAGATCGCAGATCGCGCCGAGTGCATGCGCGCAGGAGTGAACGGCGCCCAGATCCTTCTGAAATGCGATCGCGCCCATCATCGACGCCATCATCATGTCGCTGCGCGCGGCAAGATTGCCCGGCTCGCGCACCGCAGTGGCCAGCGCTCGCCCCGCCAGACGCGCACCTTCGAGCGCGATGCCGTCGCACAGCGGGTGATAGGCGCTCGACAGATACGACTCGGCGTTGTGCGTCAGCGCATCCATGCCGGTGGCCGCCGTCACGTGCGCCGGCAGGCCGAGCGTCAGTTCGGGATCGGCAAACACCGCCTTCGCGAGCAGCGCGGGCGAGAAGATCACGCGCTTCAGATGCGAATCGTCTTCGCTGATCACGCTGGATCGGCCGACCTCGGAGCCGGTGCCGCTGGTGGTCGGCACTGCGATCAGGTACGGCAACGCATTGACGA
>Ga0187893_10015190_pt1 | contig 10353 bp, 11 predicted proteins | sample MA1701074metaG_FD_139574 | JGI IMG/M metagenome (GOLD analysis project Ga0187893, IMG submission 139574) | White microbial mat communities from a basaltic lava cave in the Kipuka Kanohina Cave System on the Island of Hawaii, USA - MA170107-4 metaG ...
ATGCGCTCCAGGGCGGCCACCTGTCCGGCGATCTTGCGCAGGCGTCGCCGCGCCTGTTCCTGGACCTCGGGCTTCATGGCGCCCGAACTTATACCCCCTATAGGTATCCGTCAACCAGGGAGTGCGGCGCGCCCCTGTTACGTGCCCTTGGAGATCCGCACGGAGCTGATCGCCGGGAAGGTGGGGGTCCCCGGCCCTCCTGGCCGCCCCGTCTCGTCGGCGCAGTATCGCTCCCCTTCTCGCGCTCTCGCGGCCAGTGTCCGCAGCTTCGTCAGCGCCGCCGAGTCAACGCCGGAGACGCGAAGCTCCTGGACTTGGCGGTGAGTCTCCTGCAACCCTGCAACGCACGGGACGGATCCTTCGTCGCGCCCGCCTGGACACACACCGGGCCTCGGCACGGCGCCGTCATCGACGGAGGTACTGGGTGATGCCCATCTGCCAGGCGACCACGTAGAACAGCGCGAGGTGCGCCGGGTACACCCAGTACGCCCATCGCCACTTGGCTGGAGAGTTCCAATGGACGAATCGAACGACCAGCGGAACGAACGGCATGACGAACACCGCCATCTGACTGAATCTCGACCCGCCGAGTGCACCGTGGGTGAGAAAGATCAAGGCGGCCAGCGCCGTGGAGGCGGTGAGCTGAGAGCGAGTGGCCGAGAACGCCAGTACGAGGAGAGGACCGGTGATGCCATAGGAGATCTCGTTCTGATAGACGAAGCCGCCATAGCAAAGGGTCAGGCCGGCAGCCCACAGCCATTCCCTCTCGATGACGCACGTGCTCGCTAGCGCGCCAACGAAGAGCGGCAGGAAGACGTTCAACTTGGCTCCGGCGAAGAGCCCATAGGGGAAACTGGGAACAGACGAAGAGCGCCAGCAACCGGCACAGATACGCCTCGCGATGGCTCGTCCGGTGGACGCCCTCCGCCACCAGATACGCGAAGAGCGGCATCGCCAGCCGGCCGACCACGCGGAGGACGGCCTCTTCCGGGTAGAAGACCATCCCGACGTGATCGACGACCATCGACAAGATCGCCACGACCTTCACGCCGTGATCGAACACCGGGTCGCGGTCGATTCCCGTCCTGGCGGGAAACTCCTCTCCGATCGGCGGAGAGGGCTGGCGCCGTCGAGACCTCCAGGCGGTCTTGCAACGGGATGAGTTCCCCATTGCGGTCGGCTTCGGGCGAACGCATCGGGCCGTTGAGGTCCTCCCGGGCGAATCGCGGGAATGGTTGAAAGCGAAATTCATCATCAATACATTCCACCGATGCACCGAGTTGCCCTGCTCGCCTTCCTGCTCATCGCTTGGAGCTTCCCGGCCCCCGCCTCCGCACATGGCACCGAGCGGCACTTCGGGACGCCCATCAACGGACGCGTTCCAGATTCTGCGCGGGGTCGTGGCGCGCCGGAGTTCACGGTGCTGGCGATCCGCGCCACCCTGAGTGGGCTCGAGCGTGACCTCGAAGAGAGGCGCACGACCGAAGCGCAGGTGCGGGCGCAGCGCGTGGTTGGGATGACCCACGAGCTCGTCGCGCGCTGCGCGCATCTGAGCTGGGCCGACCGCGACCAGATTGGGCTGTCCGGGCGGGAGATCTCAGACAGCGCCCGCCGCATCGACGAAGCTGTGAGTGCTCGGGACCCTGCGGCCGTGCACGACGAACTGACCCGCGTTCGCGAGCAGCTCACCGCCGTAGAGATCGTCCTCCGCCGCGCTGAGAAGATGGCCGACCCCCATGCGGGTGTTGGAGTCCAGCCCGAATAGCTCGACTAGGAGGGCGTCGGGCCGGCGTCCGCGCAGGATCCCAAGAGCGCGTGCAGCGTTCGCTCGCGCTGCTCCCGCGCGTTCGGCTCGTCCCCCTTCACGAGGAAGGTCCGCGGTCAGGGAATCGGCTGGCCGAGCCCGGCGGCCTGCAGCGCCGAGCCCTCGACGCCGCGCCCCGTGCAGCACTCCGCCAGACGCCCGTCGATGACCACGGCCGGAACGGAGCGGACGCCGAGCGCCCGCGCCCGCTTCGCTACCTGAGCGTCGCGCATGTCGAGCACCGTCACCTCGCACGACGGGCAGGCCATGCTGTTTACGAGGTCGATGGTTTTCTCGCAGGCCGAACAGCCGGCGCTGAACACCTCGACTCTTCTTCGCTGGGTCATGGTCTCGTCTCCTTGTTCTCGTGTCGCAAGATCCGACGTTCCGAGCCCGGGGCGTTCCGCCGCCTTTCGCGGCCACGCATTCCAGAGCGACGCGCCCACGAGGAGCGCGATTCCCGCGTACGTCGCGCCTGCACTGTCGATCGCGAACTTTCCGCCGAGAACGACGGCGGAGGCAACGAGCCCGAGCCCGAAGGGTGCGTAGCCCCGCCGCCTCCCGGCGCGGAACGCGAGCGCGCCGACCGCAATCACCAGGAACGAGGCGGTGAGAGGAAGCAGCCACCGGGCTTCGATCAGGGCCCCGAGACCCAGGGAGCCGAGAAGCCCCGCGTACGCGGGCCAGCAGGCTGGACACGCAAGCTTCGGGAGTAGTGCCGAGCCGATCCCGGGAAGCACCGCGAGGCTCGACCCCCAGCGAGCTCCGCGCTGCGGTGCTCGGGTCGCGCGGGCGAGCGCAAGCGTGATCTGAGAGACGGAAGGCACCTGTGAAAAGCGGCCGTCTTCGAGCGCGTACAGCCGGCAGCAGGCGTCCGAGCCCGGCGCGGCCCCGGCCACGTCGCGACCCTCGACGAGGACGGTCGGCGAGCCGAAGCCCCGAGCACGGCCCGGGATCCGCGGATCGCCGATCCGGTGCTCGAGCCAGCTCGGGGGCAGCGAGGTTCGCGCGAAGGCCTCGAGGAGACGTGCGCGCGCCGTCGCCGCGCTCGGGCAGCTCGGCTCGTACACGAGCTCAACGAGCGGCACGCTCTTCCCTGTCGTCGTCGAGCAGGTCCAGGATCGGACACTCGCTGGTCGGCCCCTTCCCGCGGCAGGCGCGGGCGAGTCGCGTGAGCACGGTGTGGATCCTCTCGAGATCCGCGATCCGCGCTTCGATGCTCTCGATCTTGGCTCGCGCCAGCGCGCGGACCTCAGCGCAGGTGGTGCGCGGATCGACGCGGAGGCCGAGGAGCTCTCCGATCTCCTTCAACGTGAAGCCGAGCTCTTTGGCCCGCCGGATGAAGCGCACGCGGCGGACCGTCTCCGGGGGGTACTGGCGATAGCCGGACTGCCGCCTCGGCGGCTCGACGATGAGGCCCTCGCGTTCGTAGAAGCGGAGCGTCTCGACACCGACTCGCGCAGCCTTCGCGACCTCGCCGATCGTCAGCGCGCTTCCCATGCTCGCGCCTCCCTGTTCTTCGAGCGCGGAGGGTACACCCTGCACCCTGCTACGGAGTCAAGGGTGTGCCCGTCCCGGCCGGCTCTCCAGGATCGCGAGAGAGCTGGCCCAGAACGGGCGCAACAACGGAGCCAGGGCGATGTCGAGCGCGGAGGAGATTCACCTGATTCGGAGGTCGCGAACCGCTACGTCGGTGCACGGAGGCACCCTTCCGAAACGATCGCGCGGCCCGAACAGGCCACCGAGCACCTGCGCCGCCGCATCCAACGCGACCGTGCGCGCGCATCGCAGCGATTCACCAGGTCGTCTGGGCGCGCGGCGGCGCGTTCCATTCGATCCGCGAGTCGCACCTGGGGCACCTCTCGGCCGCGGCCTGATCCGCGACGATGCCACTCCGAGTCGCACTTCAACTGTGCGGCAACGCACGCTGCACTGGTTCGTGCTGACCGAGCTCGCCGTCGAATCGCTCCATGGTCGCGGGCCTGCCCTGCAGTTCAATCGAGATCGAAGCGGTAGGGAATCTCCGCCTGGCAGGGAACGGCGCGCCCGCCCACTCGGGCCGGGCGGAAGCGTGACCGCTTCTCGGCCTCGATGGCAGCGCGATCGAGACTCGCGAAGCCGCTGCTTTTCGCCACCTCGATGCGGTCGAGCGTTCCTTCCGCGTCGATGAAGAGTCGCAAAACGACGGTCCCCTCTTGGCGCAGGCGGCGCGCAACGGCGGGGTGCTCAGGCTCGGCGCGCGCAAGATACGAGGGCTCGCTGACCACCTGATAGCCCGCCCCCGGGAGCGTCTCCTCCTCGGGGCTGCCTGCCGGGCCGGGCGTTGCCGGAGCGCCACGAGTCGGCTCGGGCGCGAGCTCCACGAGGCCCACGGTATCCGGCAGCTTGGGCGCCGGTGGAGCCTCGCGAGGCGCCTTGTGCTTCGGAGCGCTACGCAGGGGCGGAGACGGCCGCGGTGGAGGATTCGGAGGCGCGCTCGGTGCCACCACGGGCGCTGCGGCCGGGGTTGGAGCGAGAAGCGTGAGCTCGAGGCGGATTGGCTTGGGTGTTCGGAGCGAATCTCGATTCTCGAATGCCGCGATCGGAAGCAGGAGCAGCGCGGCGTGGGCCGCGATCGCGACCCCGAAGCCCGCAACGCGCGTTCCGGTCATGGTTCCGGCTGCGTCTCGATCGCAACCTCGGGGATCCCGAGCTTGCGCGCCTCGTTGAGCACCCGGACCACCGCGCCCAGGTGCGCACGCGTATCGCCCCGGATCGAGACCCGCGGCTCCGTCTTTTCCGCGAGCTCGCGCAGGCGTACGACCAGTCCGGCGAGATCGACCGGCTGCTTATCGAAGAAGAACGCGTCGCTCTCGGTAACGGTGATGACCGCATGCTCGGCGCGCTCCGGGGGAGCGCCCGTCGCGGCGCCCGGCAGATTCACGGCGATGCCACGCTGCTGCACCATCGAGAGCGAGACCATGACGAACGTCGCGAGCAGGAAGAAGATCACGTCGATCAGCGGAATGATCTCGATGCGGGCGCGGCGGTGTACGCGCGGAGCCTGGATGTCCATGGTGGCTCACCCACTGGTGGGATCGGAGTTGCGCGGCTTACGGACCACGAGCTCGAGCTGGGTCGCGGCATTCTGGATCTCGTGACGCGTTTCCTCGAGCCGCGCGTTCAGGTAGTTGAAAGGCAGGAGCGCGGTGATCGCGATCGCGAGACCGAAGGCCGTCGCGATCAGCGGCTCGGCGATCCCGCCCGTAATCGCCGAGGGCGCCTCGAGCGTGCGATCGCCGATCAGCCCGAAGGCCCCGATCATGCCGGTTACGGTGCCGAGGAGTCCGAGCAGCGGGGCGAGCGTGATGGTGGTGTCGAGAATCGTGAGCCCGCGGCCAAAGCGTTTCAGCTCGCGGTTGGCCGCACGAAGCAGCGCCTCGGTCAGCGATTCCTCGCGGTGCGCGAGGCCGTAGGCGAGGGTCCGGGCCACGAAGTCGCTGGTCCCGTGGGCCACCTCCAGCGCGAGCTTCCAGTCCGCCTGCTCCGCGTGGCGGAATAGGCGCGCGACGACCTCCGGCTGGCGACGGCGGCGCTCGACCACAACGAAGAGGAGCCGCTCGACCACAGTGGCCAGCGAGGCGATCGACGTGACGAGGAGCGGCCACATGATGGGCCCGCCCTTTTCGAAGAGCTCCAGCAACCTCCGTGTGCCTCAGTCGAATCGTTGCGTCATCAGAATCGGGCCGCCAGCGACAGCCGGAACGAGAGCGGATCCACCGGGTGGAAGTGGATGTCATCTACCCCGGCCGGCTCGCCGGAGAGCCGCGACTCGTAGAAGTAGTCGATCTCGCTGTCGTCGCGATCGAGCAGGTTGAAGATCTCGGCGCGGAGGGTCAGCCAGTTCGCGAACCGGTAGCCGAGGTAGGCGCTCACCAGGATCGTCGAATCCGAGCGCACGCTGTCGTCTTCGGTGAGGGGGCGGGAGCCGAAGTAGCGGAGCCGCACCCCCGCGAGCAGGCCGTGCCAGTCGTGGAGAGCCACGCCCGCGGCGATCGCACTTTCGATCGATCCGGGAATGTGCCGGCCGAGGTTCGCGCCGGTGCCCGTATCGGTCACGTCCTCGCGGAAACGCGCGCGCGAGAGCGAGACGTCGAGGTCCACGGTGAGCCATTCCGTGGGCGTCCAGTAGTTCGCGAGCTCGACGCCGTAGCGGCGGCTCGGTGGGGTCGGCTCGGTGGTGCCGGCGTCGCCGACGAAGAGGATCTCCGAGTCGAGGTCGAGCCACCAGAGGGAGAGCGTGGTCTGCAGACCGGAGACGCGGCTCGTCCGCACGCCGATCTCGGCCCCGTAGGTCCGCACGAGCGGATCCACTGGCCGGGCCGGCTGGCCGGTCGTGGGATCGACGCGGAGCGTCGTGCCGCGGCCGTCGTTACTCTGGAACCCGAGCCCCCCTTGGAGATAGAGCTCCGTTGCGGCCCACGGCCCGAGGATCAGCGTGAGCTTCGGGCTGGCGAGAAAGTCGTTCTCCACCCCGGAATTCGCGTCGAGGTTGCTCTCGACGCTGAAGTGGTAGTAGTCGCCGCGCACGCCGACCACGCTGCGAAGCCACTCGGTCCATTGCACCCGGCTCTCGAGGTACGGCCCGACGCTGAGCTGCCACACGTCGTCATCCACGGTTTCGGCCGGGATCACGCCGCCGTCGTAGTCGAGCTTGTCGGCCCGGTGCCTCCTCACGGTCTGGAAGAGACCGTTCTCGATCGAGTCGCTGCGCAGTTGCAGGCCGACGGTTGTCTCCACCGCGCGCCCCGCGAGCTCGTCGAAGCGCGTGTAGCTCGTGCTTCCGCCCCCCACCCAGCGCTGGTCCGTCTGCTCGAACTGGTCGCCCTGTGGGCTCGAGAGGAAGTAGGTGAAATTCGAGAAGAGGTCGAGGTTCTGGTAGAAGCCGTAGGCCAGTGCCCGCGTCGTGGAGCGCTCGCCGCTACGGTGCCACTCAGCGTAGACGAGGCCCTTCTGGGACCTCCCGCCGTCCGACGTGTCGAGGGAGTCGAAGCGATCGAATCCGGGCAGCGCGAGCGCGCGCTCGGCGATCTGATCGGTGGCATCCCACGAGCCGCCGTACCCCATGCCCGAGATGCTCCAGCCCCGCGACGCATCGCCCCGGCTGTAGCGGAGCACGCCGTTCAGCCGGTAGGCGTCGTCGGGGTGGTCCCACGGGCCGTCGCTGGCCACGACCTCGCCCGCATAGAGGAGATCGCCCGACGCGAGCGGACTCGAGGCCGCGAGCACCCCGCGCCAATAGCCGAAGCTCCCTCCCTCCACCAGCGCGAGGCGCTGCTCGAGGGAGCGCACGTACTCGATGTTCGCCGCACCGGCGGAGGAGAAGTCCCCCACGTCCGCGTAGTAGACCCCCTTGCGGTAGCTCACGCGCTCGACGAGTTCGGGAATCAGGAAGTTGAGGTCCGTCCAGCCCTGGCCGTGCCCGTGGGTGGGTAGGTTCACGGGCACGCCGTCGATCGAGGTCGCGAAGTCCGTGCCGTGATCGAGGTTGAAGCCGCGCAGGAAGAACTGGTTCGCCTTCCCCGTGCCGCTGTGCTGGGTCAGGATCAGGCCGGGCACCGTCTCGAGCACCTCGCCCGGGCGGGAGAGGGGTCGCTCTTCGAGCTGGTCGCCGCCCACGGTGCCCTGCGACCCCGAATCCGCGACCCCCACCAGGCTGTCCTCGCGGCCATGGACCACCACCTCGGGCAGGCGGACCGGCTCCGAGGGAGACTGGGGCTTCTCCTCCTCGGACTCGTCGAGGTTCGTGGACGCGGGGGGAGCCGGGCTTGTCGGCGGCTCGTCCGGAGCGGTCGACTGGGCTCGAGCTTCCCCGCCCAACAGGAGCAAGGCCCCGAAGAACGCCGCAAGTCGTCGAGGGCGTGCCCCGCGCATCCGCCTCTGGCGCAGGCTCGACGCGACGAGAGGGACCGCTCCTAACCCGTCCATCCCGTCGGAGCCTCCGGACACGCGCTACGCGTACGGACAAAGCCCGACCATGGATCGGAGTTGAGGGGCCGGCGGACGTCCCGGCAGGCCCAGAGTTCGGCAGCTGCGCCTTCTAGAACAGGCGCGTCAGGAGGGCGAGCAGGTGCTCCGTGACATGGTGCAGTGGATCTGCGAGGAAGGGCGCGGAGGCAAGCGCAAGGGCCGCTGCCAGCCTTCCCGGCCCGCGCCGCGGCGCCGGCGGCTCGGCCTCGAGGATCTCTCGCACGCGCTGAGCCACCGAGCTGCCTCCGAAGGCCGGCACGGCGGGGGGCACGGGCGAGGCCCCGCTGGCGAGCGCTCGCTCCACGGAGAGAATCGCCTCGGCCACAGTAAGCCGGTCGCCCACGCGCTCCGCAGCTTCGGCGTCGCACGCTTGCTCGGAAGCGAGCGCCAGCTCGGCGAGCAAGGCCCGGCGGACATGCGGAAGGTGGGCTCGCGAGAAGACGCCGGCGGCAAGCCGCCCCAGCGGATCGCGCCGCCGCACGTGAGCTCGCTCATGCTCGATCACCGCGGCGAGCTGCGCGGCGGGCAGCGCACGCACCAGTGCATCCGCGAGCTTGATGCGAGCCCGCCACAAACCCACGGCGAACGAGAACGCGATCTGAGATTCGACGACGGTCACGTCGGGAGCGACGTACTGGCCGCTAGGCCGCAGACCGGCGAGCCAACGCCGTGTCCTCGCAAGGCGCATCGCCTCGGGAACGACCGCGGCGGTGAAGAACGCCGCACCGATGACGAGCAGACCCACGCGCCCTGGTGTCAGCGGTGCGCTCGCATGGGTGAGACAAAGATGCGGATGATCGCGGTGCCGCGTGCAGTGGTCCTTGGAGAGCCCCAACGCTGCCGGAAGGCCCGCCGCGAAGCAGAGAGCAACAAGAAGCATCGGAAGGGTCCCGGGGGCGATGGACACGAGCCAAGCGACCCGCGCACGCAGGGATGGGTGACGATGCGACACGCGGCCCCGCACGGCCGGCCACGCGGCAGCCAGGGCGAGCGAGATCGCCGCGGTGAATACGAGCCCAGCGAGAAGGCCTAGCGCAACGGTACCCGACCACGCGCTCAATGCGGGCCCTTCCGCGCGCGGCGACGCCGTTCGCGGACCAGGCACTCGAGCTCGGCGAGGCGATCTGCACCCTCCCGCTCTGCCAAGTCCACAAAGGCGGCCAACAGAGTCTCCGCGCTCGTGCCGGGGACTTCGCGCGAAAGCGCCTGCACGCTGCGCGCGATCCACTCGCGCCGCGAGAGCGTTGCCCGGTACTGGTACGCACGCCCGAGCCTTCGGCGCTCGGCCAGCCCCTTTCGCACGAGCCTCTCGAGAGCAGAATGCACTGTCTTCGGCGAGATTCCTCGCGGCGTGCCGACCGCCTCGTGCACCGACTTCACCTCCGCCGGCCCCGCCTCCCACAAGCGATCGAGGACGCGCAGCTCGAGTTCGCCGAGCCGTGTTCGCTGGCGCCCGCTGAACAAGCACCTGCCCCCTGCCCGCGGCATGGCCGCTCTCGTCCAGCAACTCTATCCAGCCGCCCGAGCGTGCGACACCGCGCACGATCCGCCCTTGTGTACTACGCCTGGCTCAGGACTCATTTTTCGCCCCTGCTCCCTGCTATCGGGTCGTTGCGACCTCCTGCCCGACGGCGAGTTCGGGGCAATTCCCATTCCCTCCGCTGAGCCTCCGTTCATGGGCTTTACCTCGTCGCTTGCTCCAAACGGGTGCGGCATCCGGCCCGTCCGTCCGTCCCTTCGGCGCCGGTGAGAGCGCCGGCCCGGACCGTGCCCACGACGGAGGCAGGGCAGCAATGTCGGGCACAGAATAGATCCACATGATCCGGGAGGTCGCGCTCAGGTACGTCGGTGGGCATCGGCGCGTTCCCAGCAAGACCACACGGACCGAGAAGGTCGCGCATGACTTCCGAGGACGCGTCCGCGACGATGCGCGCGAGCACCTCGCTGCCATCTACCTCGACGGTCGTCACCGGGCCCATCGCTGATTCCGTCCTCTCGGTCGGGCCAACGACCGCCTCGCCCGTCGATCCGCGCGAGGTCTTCCGGCTGGCGATCGCAGTCGGCGCCATCGCAGTTCTGATCGCCCACAACCACCCGAACAGCGACGTAGCGCCGAGCCCCGAGGACCTCGACGTGACCCGCCATCTTGCCGAGATCGGCTGCATTCTCGGCGTGACACCCTTCGACCACGTCGTCTGGGCGCGCAGCGGCGTCTTCCACTCGATCCGCGAGTCGCACCTCGCGCAGCTGTCGCCGGAGCGCTGACGGGCCGCTAAAGCCGCACGGTCGGCTCTCGCGCCTCTCGCTCGCCGCTGGGGTCGCTGCCAATCGCGACGGACATGTGCGCTATTGACTAGCGCAAAAAATAATGCAACATTCTGGTGTCCTCCCCCCTTGCCAGGGGGATTCTTCGTGCCGCCGAAGGGTTCTGCGGACGTGCTCGAAGCACGGCGGCATCGCGCGCTTCGCTTGCTGGATCAAGATCGATCGCTGCATGAGGTGGCGCGCATGCTCGAGTGCGCGCCGAGTTCGGTGATGCG
>Ga0187893_10015191_pt1 | contig 10353 bp, 7 predicted proteins | sample MA1701074metaG_FD_139574 | JGI IMG/M metagenome (GOLD analysis project Ga0187893, IMG submission 139574) | White microbial mat communities from a basaltic lava cave in the Kipuka Kanohina Cave System on the Island of Hawaii, USA - MA170107-4 metaG ...
AAAACAGCGCGCCCGCCGGCCGCCTCGTCGGCAATCACATCGTCCACCCGAACGCCATCGACGTCGGCTTCGCAGTGGAAGCCGAGGACGGCGTGCTTGTCCCCGTGTTGCGCGGCGTGGACAAGCGTCCGCTCAAGGAACTCGTCGAGCCGTACAACAAGCTGGTCGAACTGGCCCGCCAACGCCGCCTTCCCCCGGACGCCACGGGCGGTTCCATCGCCACCGTCACGAATTTCGGCACGTTCGGCCTCACATGGGCCACGCCGATTCCGCTCCCGGAGCAAACGCTCGTGCTTGGCATGGGCGCGGGCAGGGTCGTTCCGAGTTGGGACGCGCAGAAGGGCCAGTTCGTTCCCTCGACGGAAGCCAACCTCACCTTGAGTTTCGATCACCGCGTCCTGGATGGCGGCGCTGCTGGCCGCCTCCTCTCGCGGATCGCTGCGTTGATGGGTGCGCCGGAGAAGCTTTGAAGAATGGTTGAACTCCGCCGAGAATCGGGTTGCTTCCGCAGTCAGAAAATGCCTATTGTAATTGACGATTTTGGGCTGTTTCGCTGTAGTTCACCGCTGCGAACGTGCCACTGAACTTTTCAGAAATCCGCCGGAACGCCGAAGAACAGGGCGTCTCCTTGAAGGAGATAGCCATTGTCTATGAAAACCTCACTGACGACCAAGCTGCCCGCCTCTCCGAACGGGGACTGTTGGCTCAGAATTTGGGCAACGGCAAATGCCTTGGACGCTTTGCCGATGACGGACATGTGCTGTTTCCGGAAATGGCGACTGCTGTAATGAGTTTGAGCGCCTATACCGCCGCTTAATTGCACTGTGCGATGAGAGAAAACTTAAATCCCGTTCTGCGCCGGATCGTAGATGATACGCAGGCCGAAACACAGCGGTCATCAGAGAGCCTGAAGCGTCTCAAGCTGATGATTCGCGATGCGCCGCCCGTGATTTCGTTTAAGCGAGCGCTGGCGTCTGGCGCGGGTCTCATCGCGGAGATTAAGGAACGATCTCCTTCCCAGGGACGGATGCTGGAAGCCAACGTCAAAGACGCGCCTGTGGCCTACCGGAACAGTCGAGTCGTCAAAGCCGTGTCTGTCTTGACGAATCGCACGCATTTTGGCGCCGGGATGACTCTCAAGAGATTCCGTGAAGTGAAGCAGCGGGTCGGCAAGCCGGTTCTTCGCAAAGACTTCATCACCGAGGAATATCAGGTCTTTCAGTCTCGCGCTTTCGGCGCGGATGCCATTTTGCTGATGGCGAACGTGCTGACCCGGGAGGAACTGCAACGTCTCTCGGACACGGCATTTGAACTCGGGATGGATGTTCTGTTTGAAACACACAGCGAGGCCGAGCTCGAGGATTTGCCCCCGCGAGTTGAGGTTGTCGGAATCAACTGTCGGAATTTCACCAACAGCAGTTTTCGCTTCGCCAGGCTTCTGCGCGACTTGTGGCTTTTCCAAACCACAGACAAATCTGTAAAGACGGCCCGCTTCGAATACGTCGGCAAGCTCCCGCCCAATGCGATTAAGGTCGCAGAGAGCGGGGTTCATGCAGGGAATTGCGCGGCGGTGTTTTCCAAAGGCTTCCACGCTGTGCTGGTCGGAACTTCGTTGTTGATCGATCCCCGCGGCATAACAAAGGCGCTTCAGGAGTTTGAAGGCGCGTTGGAGACCGTCAGGCAAGGCGATCTTGCAACGTCTGGTCGCGATCTCTGGCGCGCCGCAGTCGTTTAATGGCCCAAGGCGGTTGCGCGCAACGGCCTATGTCGCGCTCTTACAATTCTCTCCGGCATTTCCCACTTTACACCTGCGCGGCCGGGCGGGAGCCTTGTGCCATGACGAAAAGAATCCTGATGCTCGCTCTGGCGCTGGTGTGCGCATGGGCGCTGCCGTGCGCCGCGGCGAAGCAAGCGACGAACACAACGAGCGTCGCATCGGCGGACGATGCGACGCCGGGCGTGAAAGCGGCGGAGGCGCTCTCGACCATCACGGGCGTGGCGATCTCGCCGTTGCTGGGCGTCGGCGCGGTGGGCGCGGTGAAGTATTGGCGGACGCCGGAAGTGAAGCGGGCAAACCTGCCGTGGTTCGCGCAACCCTGGTTTTTCGTGCCGGCGCTGCTGCTCGTGGCGCTGGTCTTCCTCAAGGACGTGACCGGCACGGCGATGCCGGTCGCGCTCAAGAAGCCGTTCGACGTGGCGGAGGTGTTCGAGAACAAGATCAGCGCGCTCGTGGCGGCGGGTGCGTTCGTACCCATCGTGGCGTCGGTCTTCGGGTCGATGGGCGAGGGTGAGACTGCCTTGGCGGCGCAAATGGGGCTGGCGTTCATTGATTCGGCGTCGGCGCTGAATCTCATCGTGGTGCCCCTGGCCATCGTCGCCTTCCTCGTCGTGTGGATGGTGGCGCACGTCATCAACGTGCTCATTCTCCTCAGCCCCTTTGGGGCGATCGACGCGGGACTCAAGCTGGCGCGGTCGTTCCTGCTCGGCACCGTGGCGGTGTCGGCGCTGGTGAATCCGTGGTTCGGCGCGGCGGTGTCGTTGGTGATCATTGTCATCGCGTGGTTCCTTGCGGGGTGGTCGATGCGGCTGATGGTGTTCGGCAACGTGTTCGCGTGGGACTTGCTGACGCTGCGGTGCAAGCGGTTCAAGCCGTCGGCGGACAGCGAGCGTGCCTTCACCGCGCGGCGCATCGGCAAGACGCCGGTGCGCACTTGCGGCCGGATGCGCCGCGACGCGCAAGGCCGGCTGGCGCTGGAATACCGTCCGTGGCTGGTGCTGCCGAAGCGCGCGCTGGTGTTGCCGGAAGGCGATTTCTCGGTGGGCCGCGGGCTGTTGTATCCGGAGGTGCTGCACTTGAAGGACGGCGTGGCGAAGACGCTCCTCACGCTGCCGCCGCGCTGCCGGACGCACGAGGAGGAGATCGCGAGGCTGTATCAGATGGCCGGCGCGCAGGACGTGGGCATGATCAGGGGCGCGAAGGCGTTTTGGTACTGGCTCAAGGGGCTGTTCACTTCGGGGCAGAAAGTCGCGCCGGCGCCGGCGTAGTCGCGGCAGGGCGCATCACTTCTCCAATTTCAGTTGGCACACGGCCCGGCTGTGAAGACACTCGCGCCGTCCGGCCATGAAGAAAGATTCACGCCTGCTCCGCCTTGGCATCCTCGGTTGCGGGCCCATCGCGCAGATCGCGCACTTCGACGCGGCGCGCAAGGCGCGCAACGTGGAGTTGACGGCCATCTGCGACCTCGCGGACGACTTGCGCGAACGGATGAAGCTGCTGCACGAGCCGCGCTTCGCGCATCGCGACTTCGACGAACTGCTGGCGAACCCGGAAATCGATGCGGTGCTCATCGGTGCGGCGGATCAGTTTCACGTTCCGCTGGCGGCGAAGGCGGTGGCGGCGGGCAAGCACGTTCTGGTCGAGAAACCGCTCGGCGTGAGCATCGACGAGTGCGATCCGCTGCAGAAACAGGTGAAAGCATCGAAGCTTGTCTTCCAGATCGGCAACAACCGGCGCTTCGATCCCGGCGTTGCCTTCGCCGCGAAGTTCGTGCGCGAGGAACTGGGGCAGATGCTGGCCTTCAAGTCGTGGTATTGCGATTCGACCCATCGCTACACGATGACGGACAACCTGCAGCCGCTCGTCCGGCAAAGCGCGTCCGCTCGCCGGCCCGAAGGCAATCCCAAGGCCGACAAGCACCGTTATTTCATCCTCACCCACGCGAGCCATCTGGTGGACACCGCCCGATTCCTCGCCGGCGAAATCGTCAGCGTGCGGGCGCGGGTGCTGGAACGTTTCGGCGCGTTCTGTTGGTTCATCGAAACGGAGTTTGCCAGCGGCGCGCTCGGCCATCTCGAACTCACCATCCCGATGCGCGGCGACTTCGAGGAGGGATTCCAAATCCGCGGCGAACACGGCAGCGTGCAGGGGCGCGTCTTCCTGCCGTGGTTCCACAAGAGCAGCGAGGTCGAATGTTTCTCGGAGAAGGACCGGACTTATCGTCGTCCGCTCGGCGAGGACGCGCACAGTTACAAACTCCAACTCGAAGGCTTCGCCGACACCATTCTGCACGGCGCCCCCCAGCACGGCGCGAACCTCGACGACGGCGTGGCCGCGATGCGCGCGCTCGTTGCCATCGCCCGTTCTGCAGAGAGCGGCGAGCAAGTGCGCCTGGCCGATGTGAAGGGAGGCGTGTGAAAAGTTCAAAGCTCAAAGTTCAAAGTCCAAGGGAAGCTCAAAACTCAAAGCCTCAAAGCATCTTCAGCCTGCGATGCTGTTGGCCGCGAACACACCGGAGACCGCCACAACGCCGGGATGCTCTGATTGGAGCTTTAGCATTTGACCTTTCCTTGAACTTTGAATTTTGAACTTTGAACTTTTCTCCCCATGCCTTCCTACTCCGAATCCAAGCTCCTCGAAATCTCCCGCCAGTTCCACATCTACGGCGACCTCCTGCACGCCGAGCCGTGCAAGATCGGCCACATCAACGAGACCTACATCGCCACCTATAACCAGGGCGGCATCCAGGTGCGCTACGTGTTGCAGAAGATCAACGTCAATGTCTTCAAGGATCCCGACGCGGTGATGAGCAATTTCGTGCGCGTGACGACGCACCAGCGGCGCAAGCTGGAGACGCACGGCGCGCGCGACGCCTCCCGCCGCACGCTCTCCGTCATCCCGACGAAGGAAGGCGGCTACTACCACCGCAACAGGGACGGCGAATGCTGGCGGACGCTCGTCTTCGTCGAAGGCGTGCGGACGTTTGAGGCCGTCGAGTCGCCGGCGCAGGCGTACGAGGCCGGAAAGGCCTTCGGCGAGTTCCAGAGCCTGCTGGTCGATCTGCCCGGCAAGCGGCTCGCGGAAACGATTCCGAACTTCCACAACACGCGGAAGCGCTTTGAGGCTTTGCAGAAGGCCGTCGCCGCCGACCACGCCAACCGCGCCAAGGACGCGAAGCGGGAAATCGACTTCGCGCTGCGCCAGGAAGGCATCGTCGATGTCATCCTCAACGCGCTGGCGAAGAAGAAAATCCCCGAGCGCGTGACGCACAACGACACCAAGTTCAACAACGTGATGCTCGACGTGGTGACCGGCAAGGCGATGTGCGTCGTCGATCTCGACACCGTGATGCCCGGCTGCGCGCTCTACGATTTCGGCGACATGGTGCGCACGACGACGAGTCCGACGCTCGAAGACGAACTCGACCTGTCGAAGGTGAGCATGAGGATGCCGATGTTCAAGGCGCTGGCGCGCGGCTACCTGGAGACAGCCGGGCCGTTCCTGACGAAGAACGAGCGGGCGCTCATCGCGTTTGCCGGCAAGCTCATCACCTTCACCATCGGCATCCGCTTCCTCACCGACTTTCTGAGCGGCGACGTGTATTTCCGTGTGCATCGCCCGGCGCACAACCTGGACCGCGCGCGCACGCAGTTCAAACTGGTCGAAAGCATCGCGCGGCAGGAAAAGGCGATGCAGAAATTCGCGGGTTCAATCTAGGGCGACCCATCGAGCTTACGTTTTACGCGTTACGCATTACGCTTCACATAAGGTTTGACTTTCTAATCAGAGTGATTAACCTCTGATCAAACTTGAGGTGTAAACCTCGGTTCCTCCCGACCCAGCGTCGATTGTGCATTGTCGCGCTGGGTTTTTTTTATCGTCCAGCCGGCCTTGTCGAGCAGGTTGAGGAGGGCCGGCAGGAAGGTCAGACCCATGAACATGCACATCGCCGTGCCCACGGCCATCACCCAGCCGAGGCTTTCGATGCCCTGGTGCTGCGCGAAGACGAGGCTGCCGAAGCCGGCGATGCTGGTCAGCCCGGAGACGAGCACGGCCTTGCCGGTGCTGCGGGCGAGGATGCTGGGGTGCAGTTCCTCGGCGAAGCGGTTGAGGATGTGGATGCCGTTGGTCACGCCGATGCCGACGACGAGGGGGAGGGTCATGATGTTCGCCGGGTTGAAGGGGATGCCGAACAGGCCCATGAAGCCGAGCATCCAGAGCGAGCCGACCGCCACGGGCACCAGCGCGAGGACGACGCAGGAGATTTTTTTGAAGTGGATGAAGACGAGCAGCGCGATGGCGATGAGCGAGTAGAGGGCGGCGGTCTCGAAGCTTTTTTTGAGGAGCGTGGTGTATTCGAGCAACTGCACCGGCGTGCCGGTGGCGCGGGGGTCCACTTTGCGGAGGTCGGCGACGAAGGCTTCCTGCTCGGCGCGGTTCCAGATGTTGCTCTTGGGATACACCTGGAGAAGCAGCGTGCCGGTGACGCCGATGAAGCGGTTGCGCAGCGCGTCGGGCAAATCGGCGGCAGTCAGCCGGCCGGCGGTGTCTTGTTGCTGGAGCGCGTCGAAGGTCTGCTTTACGTCGGCGAAGATGGCCTGCTGATATTGGGCGAGCTTTTCGGAGAGCGGCTTCGGTTCGTCCAACTCGACGTGCCTGCGGAGCGCGCTGACGGAATCGCGCAGCGCGAGGACTTGAGCTTGCAGGTTCGTGTCGCCGCTGACTTTGGGCGCGATGAGTCCGAGGTAGCCGTGCAGGGCGAGCAGGGAGAGGTTCAGCGCGGTGACGTTGACGGCGTTGGTGTCGGGCGGCTGGAATTCGACTTCGGTGGCGAGTTGCTTGACGGCGCGGACGGCGTCGCGCTTGTGGCTGACGTCGGCAGCAAGGTAAGGGGCCATTGAATCGACGGCGGAGACGGTCGGAAGATTGGTGAGGGTGTGAATCAGGTTTGTCGCTTGCGTGAGATTCGTCGCCACGACCGCGCCGAAGAGGACGGAGCGCGGGGAATTCGCCACGAGTTTGTCCTGGAACGTTACCGCCGGCAGCCCGCGGCTTTGCATGTGGAGCAGGTTGTAATCGAAGAAAACTTTCCGCGCTGGCAACACGGCTGCGGCGCTGAGCGCGACAATCACCACGATGGCGGTCACGGGCCGGCGCAGCCAGAGGTTCTCGATGCGCGCGCGGCGGTCCACTTCCACGGCGTCCTTGCCTTCGAGCACGGGACCCATCTCCTGATCGAGCACGTTCTGGCGGCCCCGGAGCAGCAGGACGGGCAGCAGCGTCATCATCGGCACGAGCGACACCAGCAAGCCGCCGCCGCAGATGATGCCCATTTCCTTGACGCCCTTGAAATCCGTGAACGCCATCGCGAAGAACGCGCCCGCCGTGGTGAACGCGCCGGTGGAGATGCCCAGGCCGGTGTTCACCATCGCCTTTTCCAGCGCGACTTGCTCCGATCGGCCGCGGCGCAATTCCTCTTCGTACCGCGTGATGAGGTGGACGCCAAAGTCGATGGCCAGCCCGATCAGGATCGGCACGAAGGTGATCGTCAGGATGTTCAAGTGGCCGACCACCAGCGTCGTGAAGGCCATCGTGTAACCGATGCCCACCAGCAGGCAGATCGTCGCTTTGATCGGCCGGCCCGTGCCGTGGTAGCCGAAGATAAAAATCAGCGCCACGCCGACGAGCGACACCATTGAGGCAAGCGTGGTGTCCTTCTGCGATTGCTTCATTTCATCGACTTCGAGGACCAGTTCGCCCGTGACGCCGACGTTCAGGCCGGGCACTTCCGACTGCGTTTCGGTGACGAGATGACGCAGGCGTCTGACGGCCTCATGGCGCGTCGCCCGCTGCGCCGGCTGCGCGGTGACGAGGTAGATGCGTCCGCCCGCATAAGTGATGTAGAGCTTGCCTTCCGCCTCGGCGCCGCCGCCGAACAGCGCGTCGATGCCGGGCGAAGGGGGGGTGCCCGAACGCCGCATCGCGTCCGCCGCCTGGTCGATGATGCGCCGCAGCGCCGGCAGCGCGCGGATGAGCGCGAGGTTCTGCGCGTTCGTCCCGTCGCGCGCGGTGCGGATTTGGAAGTTCACCAGGTCCAGCAGCGATACGAGGTTCGTCGCGCGCGTGAACTGCTGGAGAAACGGCTTGAAGTCCTGCATCGTCGCGTGCATCCCGCGCAAGTCGTCCTCCGGCACGAACATGAGCGCCTTGTGGCCCATCATCTTGAGGTCGCCTTTGTAAAAGATGTGGGCGAAGAGGTTTGTTTCGCGCGTCCCGACGGCCACGTGCGCGGCTTCCAGCTTCGCGCCGAGCCGCTCGACGAACTGCCGGTTCTTCTCGGTCTGTTCGCTCTCGACGACGACCACAAGGTCGTCCTCGCTGGGGAATTCCTTCCTGAACTCGAGGAAAATCTTGTGATACTCCTTCTCGCCGCCGACGAGGCTGTTGCGCTCCGTGTGGAACTCCAGCTTCGCGACGGTGAACCAGACGCACGCCGCAAACAACGCGACCTGCGGCCAGAAGAACCAGCGCCGGTGTATGAACACCGCGCCCGACAGCCAGTGAAGGAGCCGCGCGGCGGGCGATGGTTTGCCAGTTTTCATTTCCACGTCCGGTAGGGCGAGGCTCCCGCCGAGCCGTGATCCATTTCAACGCACAGGCTCGGCAGGAGCCTCGCCCTACCGGGCTTCACGCGTCGGGGAACTCCGCATTCGAGTACACTTCCTTGACGTCATCGTGGTCTTCGAGCAATTCGAGCAGCTTGCCCGCCGCCTCGTTTCCCGCCGCCGTCATCGCGGGCAGATACGTCACCTCTGCCGACGCGGGCTTGATTTCCTTCGCCTCAATCGCCTTGTGGACGGCCTCGAAGTGCGCCGGGTCCGTCAACACTTCGTAGCCCTCCGGCTCCGCCTTGAAATCCTCCGCGCCCGCGTCCAGCGCCACTTCCATGAGCGCGTCCTCGTTCGCCGCGTCGCGCGGGACGATGATCTGCCCCTTGCGCTGGAACAGCCGCGTCACCGCGCCGGTCGTTGCCATGCTGCCGCCGTTCTTGGTGAGAATGCTGCGAATCTCCGCCGCCGTGCGGTTGCGATTGTCCGTGCTCAACTCGACGAGAATGGCGACGCCGCCCGGCCCGAACACTTCGTAGGTCAGGTCTTCGTAGTTGACCGCGCCGCCCTCGCCCGTGCCGCGTTTGATGGCCCGCTCGATGTTGTCGCCGGGCATGTTCGCCGCGCGGCACTTGAGCAACACCATGCGCAGGCGCGGGTTCATCCCCGGATCACCGCCGCCGATCTTCGCGGCAATGGCAATTTCCTTGGCCAGCTTGGCGAAAATCTTTGCCCGCTTGGCGTCGATGGCGCCTTTGAAGTGCTTCACCTTCGCCCATTTGCTGTGCCCGGCCATAACGTGAATCAGTCGTGTCTCTGCGCGTTCGTTGTCGCGCCAGTCAACCGCTCCCATCTGCTGAACGCAAGCTTCCCGCGACGCAGGCCGGGCTTCATTTGGGCTTTGAGCTTTGAACTTTGAACTTCTACCTTCCGCCCCATGCGCGTCGTGAAGGTGCCGCTGGGCGAACGGAGCTATTCCATTTTCATCGGGCCGGGCCTGCTTCGGCAACTCGGCGCCCAATGCGCCCGGCTCGGGCTGGGCCGGCGTTGCGCGATCATTTCCGACACGAACGTCGCGCCGCGCTACGCGAGGGCGGCGGCGGCAAGCCTGAAGGGCGCGGGCTTCGAGGCGATGCTGATTACGGTGTCGGCGGGCGAAAGGGCGAAGAGCCTCAGGTGCGTCGCAGCTTGCTACGACCGGCTGGCGCGGCATCGGCTGGAGCGGAAGTCCTTCATCGTCGCGCTAGGCGGCGGCGTGGTGGGCGATCTGGCGGGATTCGTCGCGGCGACCTATCTGCGGGGCATTCCGTTCGTGCAAGCGCCGACGTCGTTGCTGGCGCAGGTGGACAGCTCCGTCGGCGGGAAGGTGGGCGTAAACCTCGGGGCCGGCAAGAACCTCGTCGGCGCGTTTCACCAGCCCCGATTGGTGCTGTGCGACCTCGACACATTGCGCACGCTGCCGGAGCGCGAGTTTCGCGCCGGGTTGGCGGAAGTGATCAAGTACGGCGTCATCTACGACGCGGCGTTTTTCGGGCTGCTGGAGCGTGACATCCGCAGGCTGCACGCGCGCGAACCGGCGGCGCTGGCCGCAGTGATTGCGCGGTGTTGCGAGATCAAGGCGGAAGTCGTCGGCCAGGACGAAACCGAATCCGGCCTGCGCGCCATCCTGAATTTCGGCCACACCATCGGCCATGCGATCGAGAACTCGGCGGGCTACGGCAAGTACCTTCACGGCGAGGCCATCAGCATCGGCCAGGCTACCGCGGCGGTTCTGTCCGCAAAGCTGCTCGGCCTTCCGAAGCGCGATGTCACACGCATCAACAACCTGCTCCTCATGGCCGGCCTGCCCAACACGATGCGCCTCTCCGACCGTCAGCGCGAGCGCCTGTCCCGCGCCATGGAACTCGACAAGAAAGTCAGCGCCGGCGAAGTGAAATTCGTCCTGGCTGAGCGCATCGGAAAAGTCCG
>Ga0187893_10015192_pt1 | contig 10353 bp, 7 predicted proteins | sample MA1701074metaG_FD_139574 | JGI IMG/M metagenome (GOLD analysis project Ga0187893, IMG submission 139574) | White microbial mat communities from a basaltic lava cave in the Kipuka Kanohina Cave System on the Island of Hawaii, USA - MA170107-4 metaG ...
AACTCCGCGCCCATCCTGCGCCGGAAAACTACCTCGAATACCTCCGCCTCAAACTGCGCCAAGCCGCCGCAGCCCTCCCGGCGAACGTCCAAAAATCTACGTTTTCTGATGACTGCTAACAGCCAATGTTCGTGCCCGCAAGATTACCGGCACTGGTGGCAAGGACAAGACTGCCGTTATTGGGATTGTGGAGCGCAGCGGCAAGGGCAATAGCCGAATTCGTGTGAAGGTGGTCGGCAACACGAAAAAGAAGACTCTGCAATCTGAAATCCGCGAGCACGTCCTAGCTGGGTCGGCGATCTTTACCGATGCGCTACTGTCCTATGAGGGACTCGACGAATTCCAGCATGAGGTTGTGGACCATGCGGTAGAGTATGTGAATGGCGAGTGCCACACTAACGGGTGCGAGAACTTCTGGAGTCTGCTGAAACGCAGCTTGAAGGGCACGTACGTCGCGGTGGAACCGTTCCACTTGTTCCGTTACCTTGATGAGCAGGCGTGGCGCTATAACAACCGCAAGGGCCTGACAGATGCGGATCGCTTTGTTAGTGTGATGCGGAATACCAGCGGCAAGCGCATCACATGGAAAGAACTCACAGGAAAGCTCGACACGCCTTCATCAACGCTGGAGTAATCCATAATCGTCAGGGGCGCGGCAAACAAAAACGCTAACGATCCGATTTAGCGTTTGGTTTTTTGCGCCCTTTATCGCGTTTGGGCCTTTGCGGAGTTTCAGACCTTGGAATCTGAAATAACGTACGCATGGCTTGCTCGAACTTGGATGCTGCTTCTGGTCCTGAGTGGTATTCAGCTTTCCTTTGCACAACTACATCATCGCACAGATTAGGAACTTGCTCCGCGTGTCGCCGCTTTGCTTTGTGGCGCACTGGTCATTTCACTATCCCATTTGCCACTCGCCACTCGCCACTCACCACTCGCCATGCCATTTGTGCTATCTTGGATGGCGAAGGGAGAGTTGGCAAAATGGCAATGGTTGACCCGGAAGTATTGCTGGAGACATCCAAAGAGCGCCTACAGGCGATATTGTCTCAGCGCAAAAGCTTGGACGCAGAAGAAATGCAAGTACGTAGCGTGATCAATGGCTGCGAGGCGATCATCTTCATGCAGCAGCAACAGAGCACGAGGATTACGCTGACACCAACGCAACCGACCGCATTACCCTCTATCCCAGAAGTCGCTGGTGTGATTAATGATGGCGATGCGGATGAGGCAGGAGAGAACAAGACGCAGTTTGTGCGCGACCAAATCCTCGCCAGCGGCACGAACGGCATAACTTCCGCTGACTTGAAGATGGCGGCCAAGCGGGTCGGGATGAAGCATCCGCCGAGTTGGCCCTACGGACCGCTTCAACGCTTGAAGAAGACAGGGGAAATTATGAAGCGGAAGGGACGGTTCTACCCGAAAGGAGTAGCGCAACCAAATCTATCTCTAGCGGGATGAGCAGCGGGGCTTGGTGAAAGCCCCGCCCAACTGAATCCCAGGCCTTGCTCCCGGAAACCGGGAGAGCATCCACCCTAAGGATGCGCGGTCTGGCGACTAGGAGGACCTATGAGATTTATGCTCAAGGTCTCCCGGATTCCAATCAGCCAAACGGCAGTACTGCTGATTGGAATCTTTCTAACCGCCTCCCAGTTTGGGGGAGGCGGTTCACCACAGCCCATTGTACTACGAAGAGTCAAGCCCATTACGACCTGTCACGTCGCTACAGATTGTAGCGCGCTATGTGCGTCAAGTAAATAGTTACCCTACTTAGCTTCTGCAAGGCATAGGCGATCGTACTCTAAGGCTGGTTCATGCTGTGGATTTCAGGGATTTGTGCCCTGTACAATTGGCGCTGCATGAGCACATCTCCCGAAGCAAAGAGGCAGAACTCCCTGAAGCTTGAGCTTGCCAGTTTTGCGAGCAGCTTTGCCTCTGAGGCGCAGCTCACGGACGCAATAGCGGAGCTACTTCGACGAATGGGTCGAGAAGGCGTCCAGATCTTGCACGGACAGCAAGAGTACGGCAAGGACGTTATCTTCTATGCGCCGGGAGGCTTTCAAGAACGGCGACTGTACGCTTGCGTGATCAAGAACATCAAACTTAGTGGGCGGATGGATTCCGACTCGGGAACGCGGACGGTATTTCACCAGGCAGAGACCGCGTTTGATACACCGATCACCACCGCCAAGGGTCATACGGAACACGTAGAGGGAGTATACGTGATCACCCCGCATGAGTGCAGTCAGGTGGCGATCGCGGCTATTCGCGAGAAGCTCAAGGAACGTAGCGGCCAAGTCACATTTCTCTGTGGGGCGGCTTTGTTCGATCTCTTCGTCCTCCATTGGCCTGACTTCGTCCTCTTCGATTCAGGCACGCTAACAAATATCTCTCCGGCTTACCCAAGGCATTCTCGACGGACTCGGCCTTCGCCAATCTGGTTCGTAGATATGCACTGCTTTCAGACACCGTAAAGCCGCTCACTCAAGTTTATGTGCAGCGCGACTTTTACGAAGTACTGCTCGCCTATACTGCCACAGAGCTGGACCTACCGCCGCACACTCAACTGGATCGCGCGATTTCGCTCAAACAGGTGCAGCAGATCGAAGCGACGCTCCTGCACTGCGCTTCCCTGGTTGACGCAGCGCTATCTGTTACTTCACACCGGTCCGCGCCGCTTGTGGACCAGACACGCCATTTTTGTGCCCTGCTCCAAAAGGAGTGGCTCCGTTCGCTCGACCTGCACCGTCAAGACCTCTTGGCCCGAAGAGCTGAGTTCGAGAAGAAAAAGCGTGACGCTCATGATCGCCGCCATTCGAAGGGCAAGCCGCGTCCATTCACTCCCCTGACCGATGAGGATTACGACGCCGCCGGCCTCGCGGAACGCTCAGAGACCGCCGTCGAGCTGATGATCGATCGTGAGGGCCTGCTCAGGAGGGGCTACGACCAAGTCTTGGCTGCCCTTGGGAAAGGACTCGACCGTGTCAAGGACATCCTGGAATGCGCCAGAGAGTTTGCAAAGACCGGGCGGCCGAATGATGACTCCGACTGTCCGGACCTCCATGCCGCGTATGAAGTAGCCCAGCGTATCGCTCGGGAGGCACCGACGCTGGTGGCAGCAGAGCCGACAGCCAATCGGATTCCGTTCGAGCGAGAGTTCTTGAAGGCAGGCGTACGGGGCGTGCTGATTACGGGCCCCGCCGGATTCGGAAAGACCTCATTCTGCAAATGGCACGCGCTGCAGGACGCCAAGGCATTCCTTGATGGCACCGCACGCGTCCTTCCCGTTTTTGTCCCGCTGCACCAAGTGCTGCCCCAAGCCGGAGATAAATTCGAAGATGCCCTCATTCAACGCGAAGACATCCGGGAGTTGCTATCGGAAGAAGCACAACGTGGCACGAGACAGGTTCGCCTCTACCTCGATGGTCTCGACGAAGTTCCCGACGCTGCTCGGCAGGAGGCAATTATGGAGCTTGCTCGACAGGCGCTGACGCAGCGCAGCAGCATTCAGATTGTCGTTACCGCGAGGGAACATGTTCGAGGGCAATCACTGTCTTGGCTTCCCCGGCTTCGAATCGCTGACCTAACGGATGTTCAGGTGGAAGAACTGGTCTCAAATTGGCTCGACCAGGATGAATCGCAGATAAGTGGGTTTTTCGATCAGCTCAACAGACTACCAGCCCTTCGACAACTGATGGGAGTTCCGCTGCTGGGAACTCTCATCATCGCTGTGTATCGCAGAACGGGAGCCATTCCACAGGACCGCACTCACCTTTATGACCTGTTTGTTGAATTACATTGCGGTGGCTGGGATCTCGTGAAGAATGTGAGGCGAGAGTCAAAGTTCGGTTCGCATGACAAGGAGCTTATCCTCTCGCGGTTTGCGGCACGGCTACACTACGACAGTCAACGAGATGGCGACCCTGCCGATTTCGAGAAGTGTGTAAAGGAGACGCTACCTGGCTTTTCCAAGAAATGGCGCGTGTTATTGGATGAAGTTCTCGAGGATGGATTGCTGACGCGGGTGGGCTCAAAGCTTATTTTCAGTCACTTGTCCTTTCAGGAGTACATGACAGCTCGATATCTTGCAGAGCCAGAAGGACAGAAGGCGACAAGCATTTTGAGGCTCTTTTTTAGAGGGAATGATTGGTGGAAGGAGGTTCTATCGTTCTACGTCGGCATGTATTCGAGACCTCAAGATGTAAGCAGGTGGCTCGAAAAGCACCGGCGCGCGGTCAGTGTGAACCTTGGCACACGGGAGCAAGGGCAGCTTGAATCCAGGTATAGCTACCTAATGGACTCTATTAGGAGTGTCTATCCAGCGTCCGGATAGAGTTTCGCTGCGGCGCCTAACTAATCTTGGACTCGATGTGTTCGTGGGTCCGATGGAAGTGGCATTGTGCGACCGAACAAGCAAGCATGATCATAGGCCCAAAGTTTCAGCACCGATGAGCGAGAGCGTCGGCCCTGCGAGATAATCTCGCTGCCAAGGCCAGCCAGAGTTGAACATCCCCATCAGGTATCGGCAATCGGCACGCGCCCAGGATAGGACTTCGAACGGGTAGCCATCCATCCAGCGGACTTTGTCGAGGTTGCGGTCGATGCCGGCGAACTGGAAACCTTCGATCATAAATGTGTCGAAGCCGGAGCCGGTTTTCGTTTCCCACGCTGTTGGCAGGTTGATGTAGCGGTTCAATTGGCGGGTGTTCGGGTCGTTTACGTCGAGTGGCCACAGCAGTTCGAATTTGGCGCCCGAGTGCGAGGCCACGACGTAGCTGCGTACCGCGTCGACGTAGTCCTTCACCGTCTGGCGCAGGAAGTCGGCGTCGACGTAGCTGTTCACCGACGGATCGTCATTCGGCGTCAGGAATGTCTGCAACGCGCGGCCGTACGCGGTCTGGAACTGGGCGGTCGTGTAGTCATCGTAGTAGGCCATGCCGGAGCCGTTCGGGAAGAACCACCAGAGCACCTCGCCGAATTGCAGCCGGGCTTCCAGACCCGCCGTCTCCATCAGCGTGGCGACCTCTTCGTAGGCGTGCTTGACGTAGTCCCGGAACGGCGGTGCGAAGGCACAGTGAGAAGAGTACTTGTTCCCGAAGCCGGTCGCGGTCTGGACTGCATCGCCGTCCGGGTAGCGCTGCACCCAAACCGCCGTCGGCGGATCGTCGGGCGGGAGCACCAACTCCTGACTGAACGCCGCGACGACCGTCATGTCGTTCCCGAGCAGTTCGGCGAAGTAGTCGGCGTGCCAATCGCACGCAGCGCGGTTCAGCACCGGCGTCGCCGTGTCTTCGATCACCCGCTCGCCGATGACGCCGTTCTCGAGCGAGCCGGAAACATCGACGGCGCCGCCCGCGGATTCGTGCGATTCCTCGAAGGCGAACGAATAGGCCGGCGCCGGGGATCGGACCGTGATGGTCAGAACACCGTCCTCGGCCGACGCCCAAACGCCGACGAAGGTCTCGTTGATGTAGTAGGCGAAGTGGGCGGCGATCGTCTCGACGGTATCGGCCGGAAAAACGGTTTTGCCGATAGTCGTACCGCCGATTTCGAGGAAGGCCTGGTCGCCGCCGGCCCAGGTTCCGCCAAAGGTTACCGTCGCGCTCGGGAACGATCCGCCGGCGCGCTTTCTTTGGTTCCACCAGAAGACCGACACGTAATGGTCGATCTCGCCGATCAACCCGAGCTTCTAGATCGCCCAAACGAGCCGCTGCGGGGAGAGCTTGTACGTGTGGTCCGTTCCGTAGTCGCAGGCGACGCCGACATCGGTATAGGTCGCGGGTGGATCCGGCACGTCCGACGGCACGGCGCACTCCAGGAAATCGAAGTAATGGTAGTAGCCTTGGCTCGCAGCGTTCTTCGTGCCCGTCAGCCGGATCTCGATCGAGTGCTGCCCGGCGGCGACATTACTGAATGCCTTGCGCCGGACCTGACGCGCCCTGGCTGCCTCTTCATAGCAATCAAGTTGCACCGGCGACCCGCCGTCGAGCCGAACCTCGACGATGCCGCAATCGAAGTCGAGGCGCGTGCCGATGTAGATGTCGTGCGTAGCATTGCAGTGGGTCTCCACAGTCGCCGTGGCATTCGTCTGTGCGGCCCGGAGTGCGCGACCCTGGCTGAAGAACAGCGGGGGAGACCACTCCCAGAAGCCGGTATAAGCGACCCACGAATCGTTCTCCTCGATCCGAACGGAAAGCGGACCCGCGACCTTGAGGGTGCGTTTGGCGAGCGGGTCGTCCACGGTCCAGTTGGAAAACATCGCCTCCCATTCCTGATCAGCGTAGGCGGCAGAGTCGGCGAGCTTCGGTGCGAACGTCATCCAGATCTTCTGAAGGCTGGTTGCGCCCTCCTCCGAGAAGTCAATTTCCACCTGCCACGTCGCATCCGATGACCCGCCCGAGAGCTGGCGCACGGACGGCGAGAAGTACAGGTTGGCGTTCTTATGCAGCTCGTAAAGCCGGATCATATTGCCGTCCTCGCCGGGCCGATCGGCTGTGATTGTGAGCACGTTACCGGACGCGGTCGCCGCCAGCGGGATGAGAACGCCCAGCGCCTCCCAGTCGAGGCTGTTGATCTGGTCGCGGATATCCCGGCAGATCGTTGTGTCCTTCACGTGATAGAGCGTGTCCGAGCCGCTCCCGGACGCCGAAACCGTGAAGCTGGCACCCGTGTCGAGCTTGCGAACTAGCTTGACGACATGGGCTTGGCTGCCGATCGAGGCGTCGACGTTGGGATCTGGCGTGCCGTTCACAAGGCTCACCAAGGCGTTGGCCACATCGCCGCTACCGTTGCCGGGTTGCTCCGTGTAGTTGTACGTGGCGCCCGCAACGGTGATGGAGTGGGCGGTGCCTGAACCCGCGGCGAAGAGGGGGAACTGGATTTCGAGCCTGCCGGGGACGATGTAGTCGAAGGCGAGGTTCTGATACCAAAGCGTCACGCGATCGAACGCTTGCATCCCGGCGTCGTTGAGCGTGAACGTGCCGCTCGCGGCGGTGTAGTCGCCGGCGACCTGCGTCGCATGATCAGAGAGGCGGATCTGGGCGAGGCTGCCGTCGGTCTTCAGGCAGTTCAGGTAGGGCCAGTCGATGGTGGCAAACTTCGGGGAGTCGATCGGCTGGAGGTTTTCGTAGTGGAGATCGAAGGTGAGGAGGATACCGGAGAAATCGGGGTCGGGGAGGTAGGAGAAGCGCGGGTGGCCGAAGAAATCGTCGCGGTCCCAGAGAACCAGGACGCAGAAGCCGGTGCTCGTAGAGGAATGGAGCGCCGCCGCCGCGCCGAAATCGTTGAAGCCCTGGAGGTGGATGGTCCGGTTGGGCTGGAGCTTATAGATAGTCTCCATTGATGCATCCGAGGGTTAAGCTATTGATTGGCTCATGTCGGTAAAGATCAACCCGCGAAAACTTAGGGGACCCTGGACGGACGGTTTTGCGCTCGACCTGCACACGACGGGAAGCACGTTTCTCGGGTACAACGCCTATGGGCACCCCGAGTTCGACACGACGCGGCCACCGCTCGGTGATCTTGTCTACCGTTTGAAGAATCGCGGAGATCGCTCGGCTATCGAGCCGATCGTCGAAACCGTGCTCGACTTCCTGAAGACCTGGCAGTTGAGGGTTGACGCGATCGTGCCGGTTCCGCCCTCCAACACCTCGAGGAGGAACCAGCCTGTCATCGAGGTCGCCACGGCTATCAGCGAACGAACTGGTATTCCGCTATGCACTTCGTGCGTGTCAAAGGTGAAGAGCACCGCTCAACTGAAGGACGTATTCGATCGGGCGAAGCGGGACGAGATTCTCGCCGGCGCCTTCTCGGTTGACCGTGAGCAGACGCAGGGCAAGCGCCTCCTGCTGTTCGATGATCTCTACCGCTCCGGTGCGACTGCGGGCGCGATTGCAAAGTTGTTGGCCGGAGAAGGTGCGGCATCTTCGGTCCATTTGTTAACCTTGACGCAGACGCGGAAAACCTATGATGAGCGTCTTCATTGGCGGATCTCGGGCGGTTTCACGGTTGAACTCCGTGATCCGCGAGAAGCTGGACGATTTCATCGCCCGGGACTGCGCGATCTTCATCGGCGACGCGAACGGTGCTGACAAAGCAGTCCAGCAGCATTTCGCCGACCGGGCGTACCGGCATGTGACCGTCTACTGCATGGACAAGTGCCGCAACAACATCGGGTCGTGGCCAACGAAGCAGATTAGCCGCCCGGCCGCGTCGAAGGACTTTGCCTACTACGCAGCGAAGGATCTTGCGATGACCCAAGACGCCAAGTGCGGCATGATGCTCTGGGACGGCAAGAGCAAGGGAACCCTGAACAACATCCAGAATCTGATCAATTCGGGTAAGAAGGCGCTCGTGTACCTCGGCCCCGAAAAGGCATTTCACAAACTGTCGTCCCCGGAAGACCTTCTCAAACTGCTGGATCGCTGCGACAGCACGGTGATCGCGAACGCCCAGCGGCAGATCAAGACTAAGCTTTCCGCCGACGACCAGCTTTCCCTCCACCCCACGCACTCCTGATCGGCCTCACATTCTGATTGTCACCACCAGTCGCTCGCCAGGGAACGTGCTACCGACGCCGGTCACATCGAGGGTGATCGCCTGCGTTGGCTCGATAGCGGGCAGGTCCTTGCCATCAACGGAATCCGCCGGAAACGTCTGGCCGTCGTTGATCGTCACCGTCCCGATCGCGTTGCCGGCGACTTTGACCACAGCGGTGATGTTGCCGTCTTGAGGTGCCGTCTTGCAGTAGGCGTAGATGTCGCGGATGCTGGTCGCCTGGCGCAGGTAAACGGGCGACACGGCGTCACTCTCGATCCCGATGATCCCCTCGACGATCAGGTCCACCTGCTCGCCGCTCAGAATACGGATGCGACCGTCGATGAACGAGGACGTGTAGTTGTTGACCACCGTCGGCGAATTGCCGTGGATGTTGGTGACGTACAGTTCCATCGCGCACACGGCCATGCAGCGGAACGGCTCTCGCGCTTCCCACGCGCCGGATTCTGGTGTGCCGTAGAAGTTCTTCGGGACGTTGTAGATGAAGATACGCTTGTCGAGCCGGATCAGCTTCGCCCCCGAGTCGTGCGCCGTCGCCGTCGATTCCTTCTGCGCGCGCTCGATATCGGCGGTGTTTCCGGCGATCGACACCAGCTTAACTATCTCGCTGCCGAGGAGGGCAAGATCACCTTCGCCGAACAAACCGAGGCTCGCGCCGGTGAGGGATGTATCCGTGTCGCTGATTCCGGCGGACAGCGTTGTCTGTATCGGTGCTGTCTCATCGAAGTGCCAGACGGTGAATGTGAGCGTCGAGATTGTCTTGGTGTTCGTCAGGTCCTGGAACCCGATCCCGGCAATCAGGAGCACTCCATCAGCCGGAGCGATTCCAAACACGGGCTCCGGTGGGGCCGCGAAATCAACATCCGGCTCGGTCGGAACCGGCGACGCTGGGACATCGGCCGGTTTGGGACCGGCCACCAGGTCGTACATCGAATCCACAGTGGTGCGCCCCTGGATGTCGATCGAGAAGTCCTTGTTCAGACGCCACGACGTAACACGGAACTCGCCGGAGCCGCCCGGCATATCGGGATGGGTCATCGAGCACACCATCCCCGGCTCGGTGTTGAGCGCGAGTACCGTGGTTCGGAACGAAACCTGGCGCGCCGCCTTCCGGTTAGTAGGCGTGATCCCGCCGAGCTCCTCGCGAAGCCGCACGGCAACGATCCGGCCGGCTTGGGACTTCGACGAACTCCCGGAGAGGTTCAGATTCGACTTCAGGAATAGTGGCGAGGTGGCCCCGCCGATCAGCTTCGCGTGATCGATGTCGTAGACGGTGATCGAATTGTTGACGAACTCGAACTCCTCGTCGGCGAAGTTCGCCGTCAGGTGATTGAAGGCCGGCTTGAGTGGCTGAAGCTGGAGACTCTGGAATAGGATGTTGCCAACCGTAAACGCCTCGACGACGGACGAGTTCACCCGGATGCCGATCTTCAGCCTCCCGAAGGCAAACGTGTAGTAGCCGAGGCAATTCATCAGCACTTCCTGAATCCAGTCCCGGAGCGGTTTCTCCTCCTGGAGAATCCTCCAGAACTTGAACTGCGTCTCGGTGCCAGTCCCGACCAGCTTGTCCACCTGCTCGTCACAGACGGAGGCGGCGGCGATCGCGGCATCCACGTCGAAGTACTGCTCGGCGGTCGCGGCGTCGGAGAACCGCAGACCGCGCGCGCGGAGCAGCATGTTCACGACAATCCACACCGGACTGGTGAGCAACTGCTGAGAGCGTTCACCCGGTGCCGTCCATACCCAGCCGCTCAGCCCCTGGTTCACGATGGCCTGCATCGCGTGCTCGCCGAGCCG
>Ga0187893_10015193_pt1 | contig 10351 bp, 8 predicted proteins | sample MA1701074metaG_FD_139574 | JGI IMG/M metagenome (GOLD analysis project Ga0187893, IMG submission 139574) | White microbial mat communities from a basaltic lava cave in the Kipuka Kanohina Cave System on the Island of Hawaii, USA - MA170107-4 metaG ...
CCAGTCCGGCGCGCGAGCGGTAGAGGAACCAGATCAGGCCGAACACCAGTGCGATGGCCAGGTAGACCATGGGATGCTGGCGGAACAGGGCCGGACCGACCAGCGGGATGTCGCCGAGCACGGGAATCGAAAAATGCGGCCGCTCGGGCAGTTTTTCCTGCACGTACTTGATGCCGGCAAAGGCCGAGAAGCCGGCGCCGAACAGGCTGAGTGCCAGTCCGGTGGCGTACTGGTTGGTGTTGAGCCAGATCACCAGCACGCCGAAGATGGCGGCCAGCAGGGCGCCCGCGCCCATGCCGGCGGCGAAGCCCAGCCAGTCGTTGCCCGTGACGACCACGGTGGCGAAGCCGGCGATGGCCGCGCACAGCATCATGCCCTCGGCCCCGAGGTTGACGATGCCGGATTTCTCGTTGATCAGCAGCCCCAGGGCCGCGATGGCCAGCACGGTGCCCGCGTTCAGCGTGGCGGCCAGCAGCAATGCGTAGGATTCCATTTACTTGACTCCTTCCTGCGCCGCCGTGGCCAGCACCGGGCCGCTGGGCCGCGGGTGATGGGTCCCCGATGAGGCGAGTTTGATCTTGATGCGGTAGGCGATCAGGGTGTCGCAGGCCAGCAGCGTGAACAGCAGCAATCCCTGGAACACGCCGGTCAGCGACTTGGGCAGGCCCAGGCGCGACTGCGCGAGTTCACCGCCGATATAGAACATGCTCATGAGAACGGCCGAGAACACCATGCCGACCGGATGGAGCCGCCCGACGAAGGCGACGATGATGGCGGCAAAGCCATAGCCCGCCGGCACATAGGGCGTGAGCTGGCCGATCGGTCCGGCCACTTCCAGCGCCCCCGCCAGCCCGGCGGCGCCGCCGGAGGTCAGCAGCGCGATCCACAGGGCCTTGCGCGACGAGAAGCCGGCATAGCGCGCCGCCGCCGGCGCCAGGCCGCCGACCTGCTGGGCAAAGCCGGCCCGGGTGCGGAACAGGAAGACCCACAGCGCGCCCACTCCCAGCAGGGCGATCAGCAGGCCTATGCTCACGCGCGAGCCCTGCATCAAGCGGGGAATCTGCGTGACGGCCTCGAAGGTCTTGGTCTGCGGGAAGTTGTAGCCCGCCGGATCCTTCCACGGGCCGTAGACCAGAAAGCTCAGCACCAGATCGGCCACGTAGACCAGCATCAGGCTGACCAGGATTTCATTGGCGTTGAAGCGGTCGCGCAGCAAGGCCGTGAGCCCGGCCCAGGCCATGCCGCCCAGGATGCCCGCGAGCAGGATCGCGATCACGATCCAGCCGCCCGTGCTCTTGTCGGCCATCAGCGCCACGCCACCGGCGACCACCGCGCCAATCACGAACTGCCCTTCGGCGCCGATGTTCCAGACATTGGAGCGGAAACACACGGCCAGGCCCAGCGCGATGATCAGCAGCGGCGTGGCCTTGACCATCAGTTCGCCGATGGCGTAAGGCGTCTTGATCGGTTCCCAGAAGAACACCTGCAGGCCCTTGACCGGGTCCTTGCCCAGGGCGGCAAACAGGACCACGCCAATGACGACGGTGATCAGCAGTGCCAGGATGGGCGAGTTGTAGCTCCAGAATTTGGACGGCTGGGGACGGGGTTCGAGCTTAAGCATGGACTACCTCCAGACCGTGTGCGGAAGTTTCCGGCATGACCGCCGGCGCCTCGTCCGGCTCCGAGTGCAGGGGGGATTCCCAAAGTCCTGACATCCATTCTCCAATCTTGGTGACCGTGGCCTGGGCCCGGTCCATCGAGGGCGACAGCCGCCCCTTGGCAATCACATGCAGCCGGTCGCTGATTTCGAACAGCTCGTCGAGTTCCTCGCTGACCACCAGCACGGCGCAGCCGGCATCGCGCAGCTTGAGGATCTCCCCGCGGATTTGCGCCGAGGCGCCGACGTCCACGCCCCAGGTCGGCTGCGAAACGATCAGCAGCTTCGGGCTAGCGTCGATCTCGCGGCCGACGATGAACTTCTGCAGGTTGCCGCCCGACAGCGACCTGGCCGCCGAATTCGGCCCGCCGGCCTTGACGTTGAAGCGCCGGATGAGATCCTGGGCATGTTTCTCCAGCGCCGCGATGTCGACCCAGCCGCTCCTGCCGATCGCGTCCGTGCGCGTGAGCATGAGGTTGTGCGCCAGACCCAGCGTGGGCACGGCACCGCGCCCCAGCCGCTCCTCGGGCACGAAATGCAGGCCCAGCGCGCGCCGGCGGCCGGGGCCGAACTTGCCCACGTTCTGCTCCGACACCTGGATCATCGATGCGCCGGCGCGAGTGTCTTCGCCCGACAGCGCATAAAGCAGCTCCTTCTGGCCGTTGCCCGACACGCCCGCGATGCCCACCACTTCGCCGGCGCGCACCTCCAGCGAGATGCCGTCGAGGTCCACGCCGAACTGGTCTTCGCGCTGCAGGTTCAGGCCCTGCACGCGCAACACGGTGTTGCCGGTCCTGACCTTGTGGTGCTCCAGCTCCGGCGGCTCGGCGCCAATCATCAGGCGGCTCAGCGAGGCATTGGTTTCTTGCTGCGGGTTGCACACGCCCGTGACCTTGCCGCCGCGCAGCACGGTGCAGGCCGAGCACAGTTCGCGGATTTCATGCAGCTTGTGGCTGATGTAGAGAATGCTGCAGCCCTCGGAGACCAGCTGCTTGAGCACGACGAACAGCTTTTCCACCGCCTGCGGCGTCAGCACCGAGGTCGGCTCGTCGAGAATCAGCAGCGAGGGGTCGGTCAGCAGGGCGCGTATGATTTCCACCCGCTGCATCTCGCCCACGCTCAGGGTGTGGACCGGCCGCGTCGGATCGATGTCCAGGCCGTACTCGCTGGCCTTGACCGTGATGCGCTTGGCGACTTCGGGCAGGCTCATGCTTTTTTCCAGCCCGAGCCAGACGTTTTCCGCGACCGTCAGCGTGTCGAACAGGCTGAAATGCTGGAACACCATGCTGATGCCCAGGCGCCGCGCCTCATGCGGGTTGTGAATGTGGACCGGCTTGCCGTTGAAATGCACCGTGCCTTCGTCGGGCTTGACCGAGCCGTAGATGATTTTCATCAGCGTAGACTTGCCCGCGCCGTTCTCGCCGAGCACGGCATGGGCCTCGCCGGGCTGGACCGTCAGCGACACATCGCTGTTGGCCACCACGGCAGGGTAGGTCTTGGTGATGTTGGCCAGCTGCAGCCTGGGCGGCGCATGGGGGGAGGTGGGGGTGCTCATGTCTGGCTTGTCTCTCGTGATTTATAGGAAATCGGCTTTCAGCCCTTGAAAAATGGTCGTCAGGCGCTATTCTTTTCGTAGCGCCGCGGCAACCGACTTGACACGTTCGCGCAGCCATTTGGCCGAGTTGGACGCGTGGGTTCGCTCATGCCATAGCTGGTAGTACACCAGCCTGGGGAATTCAATCGGGCATTCCAGAATCTTCACCGGCAGCCGCCCGCCATGCTCCTCGGCAAAACGCTCGCAGTACTGACGCCCGGTGGTCAGCACCAGCAGGCTGGCGGCCACCATTCCCGGAATCAGGCCGAAGTGAGGGCAGCGCGCCGTGATGTTGCGCCGCAGGCCCAGACTGTCCAGGTGCTCGTCGATCACGCCCTTGGCGCCGGGATGGGTCGGCGTGGGGGCGATGTGCTCAGCTTCGAGCCAGGTCTGCTGGTCCCAGCCGCGGCGCACGGCCGGGTGGTCCTTGCTGACCAGGCACACGACATCGTCGCCGAAGAGGCGTCCCATGTGCAGGTCGTCCGAGGGCTGGGCCCAGTTGCCGATCACCACATCGACATCGCCCTGCGCCAGATGGGCGTGGTAGTCGGAGTCCGCCGACAGCGGGAGAATCTCGATGTGGCACAGGGGCGCCTGGGCCTTGATCTGCGAGACCAGCTGCGGCAGGAACAGCGGGTCGAGGTAGTCGCTGGCGGCCACGCGGAAGGTGTTGCGCGTGGTTCGCGGGTCGAAGCCGCGGGCGTCGGTGAACAACACCTCGGCCGCGCGCAGGATGCTGGCGCTGGGCTCTATCATGCGCAGGCCGGCATCGGTGGGCACCATGCCGGAGCCCGAACGCACCAGCAGCGGGTCTCCCGCCAGGTCGCGCAGGCGCTTGAGCGCAGCCGACACGGCCGGCTGGTACATGCCCAGGCGGATGGCGGCTCGGGAGACGCTGCGTTCAGTCAACACGGTATGCAAGACCCTTATCAAGTGGAGGTCTATCTTGTCGAAAAGCGCTTGATCTCTCATACCTTAGCCTGCATTCGTGTCATATACCAATGCTTATGGCGGGAAGGCGCGTCCCGCCCTACCCTTATGCAACGCTGCAACCCACAGACCAACAACCTTTTGATCCATGGAAACCAAAACGATTCAATTCATCCGCCGCGGCGAGCTGGTCTCGCTGGGCAATGTACCACCCACGCGCACGCTGCTGGAAGTGCTGCGCGAGGACCTGTCCTGCACGGGAACCAAGGAAGGCTGCGGCGAAGGCGACTGCGGCGCCTGCACCGTGGTGCTCGGTGAGCTGCAGGACGGCAAGCTCCAATACCGCGCCATCAACAGCTGCATCCGGCTGGCGCATTCGATCGACGGCATGGCGCTGTGGACGGTCGAAGACCTGGCGACCGACGATGGCAGGCTGCACCCGGCCCAGGAGGCCATGGTGCATTGCCATGGTTCGCAATGTGGCTTTTGCACGCCCGGTTTCGTGATGAGCATGTTCGGCATGTACCAGAACCATGTCTGCCGCGGCGAAACCATCACGCGCGAGCTGGCTGTCGAGGAGCTCTCCGGCAACCTGTGCCGCTGCACCGGCTACCGCCCCATCCTGGACGCCGCCCAGACCATGGCCCACTGGCCTGCGGTGCCGGTCGACGAAGCCGCCCTGCTGCAAAAACTCAGGCAGATTGCGCCCGAAGCACGGGGCCTGCAGGCCGATTCTTCGTATCTGCTGCCGAGCACGCTGGCCCAGCTGCTGTCGGCCCGCGCCAGCCAGCCCGACGCGCAAATTGTGGCCGGCTGCACCGATGTGGGTCTGTGGGTGACCAAGATGCACATGCAGTTCGGCAAGGTGCTGGACGTGACCCAGGTCAAGGAGCTGCGCCGCATCGAGCGCTATGACAACCATGTCGCGATCGGGGCCGCCGTGCCGCTGACCGATGCCTTTGCCGCGCTGGTGCAGGACCGGCCGCAGCTCAAGACCTTTGCCAACCGCTTTGCCGGCCTGCCGGTGCGCAACTCGGGCACGCTGGGCGGCAACGTGGCCAACGGCTCGCCGATCGGCGACTCGATGCCGCTGCTGATCGCTCTTGGCGCCAGCGTGGTGCTGATGAGCGTGCGCGGCCACCGCGAGCTGCCGCTGGAGCAGCTCTATACCGGTTACCGCCAGAACGTGATCGCCGCGGACGAGGTGCTGGCCTGGATCAAGGTGCCCACGCCGGCGGCAGCCGAGCAGCTGCGCGCGTACAAGATCTCCAAGCGCTACGACGATGACATTTCGGCCGTCTGCCTGGTGGTCAACCTGCGCGTTGCCGATGGCTTGGTCGAGCATGCGTCGATCGGCGCCGGCGGCGTGGCGGCGACGCCGGCGCGCGCGGCCCGCACCGAAGCGGCACTGCGCGGCCAGCCCTGGACGCTGGACACGGTCAAGCAGGCCGCGGCCGCCCTGCGCGGCGAGTTCACGCCCATCTCCGACATGCGCGCCTCGGCCGCCTACCGCAGCGAGGTGCTCGGCAACCTGATGCAGCGATTCTGGCTCGAAAGCCAGGGCATGCAGCAAATCAATCTGGAAAGTTTCGACCTGAAGGAGCTGGCATGAACGCCCCCGACATCATCTTCGCTCCCGGCACGACCCATACCCATGCCTGCGGCGTACCGAAGGCGCATGAAAGCGCCGTGGCCCAGGTCGCCGGCGCGGCCACCTACATCGACGACATTCCCGAGATCAAGGGCACGCTGTACGCCGCGCCCATCCTCTCGACCGTGGCCCATGGCCGGCTGCTGGGCGTGGACACCAGCGCCGCTCTGGCCCTGGCCGGCGTGCGCGACGTGATCCTGGCCAAGGACATCCCCGGCGACCCTATCCTCGCCACGTTCTCGCACGACGAACCGATCTTCGCGAGCACCCATGTCGAGCACATCGGCCAGGTGGTCGGCGTGGTCGTGGCCGACAGCGTGATGCTCGCGCGCCGCGCCGCTCGCCTGGTCAAACTCGACATCGAGCCCCTGCCCGCGATCCTCACGGTGCAGGACGCGCTCAAGGCCCAGAGCTATGTGCTGCCGCCGGTGTTCGTCAAGCGCGGCGACGCGGCCCAGGCGCTGGCCAGTGCCCCCCACACCCTGAGCGGCTCGTTCGAAATCGGCGGCCAGGAGCATTTCTACCTCGAAGGCCAGGTCGCCTATGCGCTGCCGTTGGAGCAGAACCAGTGGTGGGTCTACTCCAGCACCCAGCACCCCGGCGAAATCCAGCACTGGGTGGCTCATGCCTTGGGCCTCGCGAACCACGCGGTCAAGGTCGAGTGCCGTCGCATGGGCGGTGCCTTTGGCGGCAAGGAAACGCAAAGCGGCCACATGGCGGTCTGGTCGGCGCTGGCGGCGAACAAGCTGCGCCGGCCGGTCAAGCTGCGCATGGACCGCGACGACGACTTCATGGTCACCGGCAAGCGCCACCCGTTTGCCTATGACTACACGGTGGGCTTCGACGACAGCGGCCTGATCACCGGCCTGAAGCTGATGCTGGCGGCCAATTGCGGTTTTAGCGCGGACTTGAGCGGCCCTGTGGCTGACCGCGCTGTTTTTCACAGTGACAACGCCTACTTCCTGAGCGATGTCGATATTGCGTCCTACCGCTGCAAGACCAATACGCAAAGCCACACGGCCTTTCGCGGCTTCGGCGGCCCGCAGGGCGTGATCGTGATCGAGGCCATCCTGGGCGACATCGCGCGCCAGCTGGGCCTGGACCCGATGGACGTGCGCATGCGCAACCTCTATGGCGTGGAGGACCGCAACGTCACCCACTACCAGATGAAGGTCGAGGACAACATCCTTGAGCCCCTGCTGTCCAGGCTGGAGCAAACCTCGCACTATCGGCAGCGACGCGAAGAGATCGCCCGCTGGAATGCGGCCAGCCCGGTCATCAAGCGCGGCATCGCGATCACGCCGGTGAAGTTCGGCATCTCGTTCACCGCGACCTTCTTCAACCAGGCCGGCGCGCTGGTCCATGTCTACACCGACGGCAGCGTGCAGGTGAACCACGGCGGCACCGAAATGGGCCAGGGCCTGAACACCAAGGTCGCGCAGATCGTGGCCGACGAGCTGGGCGTGCCGTTCGAGCGCGTGCTGGCGACAGCCAGCGACACCAGCAAGGTACCCAATGCCTCGGCCACGGCGGCGTCCAGCGGCACCGACCTCAACGGCCGCGCCGCGCAGTTCGCCGCGCGCCAGGTGCGCGAGCGCCTCGTCAAATACGTGGCCGACCACGAGGATTGCGCGCCCGAGGCCGTGGTCATTGCCCAGGGCCAGGTCAGCTCGCCCAAGGGCACACAGAGCTTCGAGCAGCTGGTCGACAAGGCCTACCACGCGCGCGTGCAGCTCTGGAGCGACGGCTTCTACAAGACGCCCAAGATCCACTACGACAAGCACACGCTGACGGGACGGCCGTTCTACTACTTCGCCTACGGCGCGGCCTGCTCCGAGGTGGCGATCGACACGCTCACCGGCGAAACCCGCGTGCTCAGGGTCGACATCCTGCACGACGTCGGCACCTCGATCAACCCGGCTCTGGACATCGGCCAGATCGAAGGTGGCTTCGTGCAGGGCATGGGCTGGCTGACCACCGAGCAGCTGGTCTGGAACGACAAGGGCTATCTCAGCACCCACGCGCCCAGCACCTACAAGATCCCGGCCACCGGCGACGTGCCCGCGCATTTCCGCGTCGACCTCTGGCCCGAGCCCAACCGCGAGGACAACGTGTTCGGCAGCAAGGCCGTCGGCGAGCCGCCCTTCATGCTGGCCATCAGCGTGTGGGAAGCGATCCGCGACGCCGTGGCCGCCGCCAAGAGCGACGGCCAGCCCGTGGTGCTGAACGCGCCGGCGACGGCCGAGAACGTGCTGGGCAGCCTCAGGGCCTGATCCGTCGAGCCGCTACAGTGCGGGCATGCTATCCCGCCCTGTCGCCGACCTCGCCTCCGCCCGCGCCCTGTTCGCCCAGGCGCAGGCGCTCGCCCACGCACGCGGCCTGAGTCTGCGCCCGCCTCCACCCGAACCCACGACCTGCTGCGAGCGCGGCTGCAACGGCTGCGTGTGGGAGGGTTATTTCGACGCGCTCGAGTATTGGCGCCATGAGGCGCTGGAGAAGCTGGCCAGCGCGGCCGAGTGTCGCTACTCGCTCATCACCACCAGCACCTGAGCGTCGGTGCGACCCAGCGAGAGATAGATGTGGCCGATGCCGCTGTCGAAATACGCGGACTCGTGGCGCCCGACTTCGATGGTTTCGCCAGTCTCAAATTGGATGCGCACCCGGCCTGACAGCACCATGACGAATTCCTGTCCCGGGTGGCGAATGAAGTCGGGGAACTGGTCCCGCTCGCGCGCCACGATACGAGCGTGCAGCGGCGTCATGCGCTTGGCCCGAAAGTCGGTCGCCAGCATGCGGTAGCCGTAGCTGCCGGAACTGTAGGTCGGCGTCGTGTCGGCCGAGGACCAGACCACCGAAGGTGCTTGCGCATCAGCCGGTGCCGCGGCCCGCGCATCAAGCAGTTGCCCCACGTCCAGCGAGAGCGCCCGCGCCGCCGCAGCCAGCTTTTCGTAGCTGACAGAGATCTGGCCCAGCTCCATCTTGGACAGCGTGGACAAGGCCACGCCGGATCGGGCTGACAAGCCCTTGAGCGTGAGCCGTCGCGCCTTGCGGTGTTCGCGCAGACTAAGGCCGAGCCGCACCCGGTCGGCCTCGGGAGCAGCGGCGGCAGCGGTGCGGGCAAAACGAGCGGACATGGTGTTTTCCCTTTGTCGGGTCGAAAATGGACAGATGGCACTGGACAGGCACGATTCTCGCATGTGAGAATTCTCAAATGCGAGAATTTAACGTGATCATCCTGGGCGCCGGCATTGCCGGGGCATCGCTGGCCTGGCGCCTGGCCGGGCAGCGCAGCGTGGTGCTGGTCGAGCGCGAGACCCAGCCCGGTTACCACGCCACCGGCCGCTCTGCCGCCCTGTTCATGGAGAGCTACGGCCCGCCCATGGTGCGGGCACTGACCCGCGCCAGCCGGGCGTTTTACGAACGGCCACCCGAAGGCTTTGCCGCCGAGCCACTGATGCGGCCGCGCGGCGTGCTGCACCTGGCCACGCCCGGGCAGGAAGCATTGATGGCGCAAACCCGCACCGAGCTGACCACGAGCTGCCCCGACCTTGAGGTGCTGGACGCCCGTGCCACACTGGAACGCGTGCCCTGCCTGCGGCCCGAAATGGTGCACGGCGCCCTGTATGACCCGGGCGCCCAGGACATCGACGTCCATGCCCTGCACCAGGGCTTTCTGCGCGGCTTTCGCCGAAAGGCAGGTCCGGACGGCGAGCTGCGCACCGGCACGACGCTGACCCAGGCCAGACACGATGGCCAGTGCTGGAGCTTGACTTTCGCCGATGGCCAGACGCTGCGCGCGCGTACCGTGGTCAACGCCGCCGGCGCCTGGGCCGACGCGCTGGCCGCCCTGTTCGGCGCCAGGCCCATCGGTCTGGTGCCGCACCGGCGCAGTGCCTTCACCTTCAAGGCGCCCGAGGGCATGGACGCGTCCGGCTGGCCGGCCGTCGTCGGCGTGGACGAGAGCTATTACTTCAAGCCCGATGCCGGCCAGCTGCTGGGCTCGCCCGCCAATGCCGATCCCACCGTGCCGCACGACGTGGTGCCCGAGGAACTGGACATTGCCATGGGCATCCACCAGATCGAAAGCGTCTCCACCCTGAGCATCCGCCGTCCCACCAGCACCTGGGCCGGCCTGCGCTCGTTCGTGCGCGATGGCGAGATGGTGATCGGCTGGGATGGTGCCTGCCCCGGCTTTTTCTGGCTCGCGGCGCAGGGCGGCTATGGCATCCAGAGCGCGGCCGGCGCCAGCGCGCTGGCCGACGCCCTGCTCAGGGGCGTGGCGCTGCCGGAAGAGTTGATACGGCACGGCGTCGAGCCCGTTGCGCTGTCGCCGCAGCGGCTGCGTTAACCTGAGTGAAAGCACGATGAACGACTCCACGACGTCTTCCTCCGAGCTCGACGCCGCCCTGGCGCAGGCGACTGCGCACTACCGCGCCCGCAACCCCGCCAGCGAACGGCTGCTGGCCGAGGCGGCCGACGTGCTGCCCGCCGGCAACACCCGCAGCGTGCTGTTCTACGA
>Ga0187893_10015195_pt1 | contig 10350 bp, 7 predicted proteins | sample MA1701074metaG_FD_139574 | JGI IMG/M metagenome (GOLD analysis project Ga0187893, IMG submission 139574) | White microbial mat communities from a basaltic lava cave in the Kipuka Kanohina Cave System on the Island of Hawaii, USA - MA170107-4 metaG ...
ATGATCACCTCAACGTTGACGCCCTTGGTCTTCTCGACCAGTTCACCCAACACGACCGAACGGCGATCGTCGAGCGCGCGCCCGGTCGCAAAGCGAACTTCCGATGCGAACGTCACTTTCTCGCTCGTCGGTGCCGGCGGAGGGGGCGGTGGTGGCGGCGGTGGGGGCGGCGGCGGAGGTGGCGGTGGTGGCGGCGGCGGAGGCGGCGGGGGTGGCGGGGGTGGCGGTGGCGGCGGAACCAGCGATGGATCGCATTCGCGCAGCGCCAACTCTTTCGTGAAATAGCCGGTGCGCCAGCACATCCCGGTGCCCGATTGAATGACGTTGCCGCGACCGTCCAGATCGTAGCCGGTGTTCTTCGGGTCGCCCTTGATGTCCTTGGACTGCGCGTTCACTGCGCCTGCGGCTATCAGCAATGCCGACGCGAACAGGGTTCCGACCTTGGCGGTATTTTTCATGGCTCTCCTTCTCCTTAGAGGCGACCGCCGGTCCGGTCCGCGGACCGAGCACGGCTATTCTTTGACGACCGTCGGTCCGCTGTGCGGCCCGACCACGACAAGTTGTCAGTGGAAATCCTGCGACCGTGTCGTTCACCGGCCTGTGAACTGCCGAATTCGATTCTGCCACGCGGCCAGTGGCGTAATCACGGACGGCAAAGTCTCGATGCCGTTGGCATCGATCACCTGTCGCGTCTGCACAACATGATTGCCTGCGACCCATACGTCGGTCACATGTTCGCGACCGCAGGCATAGATCAGATGCGACTGCGGATCAAAGCATGGCTGCGTTTCTATCGCGTCGAGCACAAACGCGGCGAGGTCGGCCTCCTTGCCAACTTCAATCGAGCCGACGCGGCTGTCGAGACCCAGGGCACGGGCGGCGTTGATCGTCATAGCCTCAAGCATCGCCACCGCCGGCGCAGCCGCGGCGTCTGCACTCGCACCCTTGGCCAGCAGCGCGGCGAGCCGCGCCTCGGACAACAGATCGAGCCGGTTGTTGCTCGCGGCACTATCGGTTCCAATGCACACGTTGACGCCGCGTGCGAGCAGATCGGCCATACGCGCGATGCCACTAGCAAGCTTCAGATTCGATGCCGGGCAGTGCGCGACGCTGGCACCGCGCGCCGCCAGTAGCGCGATTTCGGGGTCGTCGAGATGAACCGCGTGCACAGCGATCAAGCGTTCGCTGACGAGCCCCAGCCGTTCGAGCCGCGCGAGCGGACGCACGCCAAAGCGGGCGCGCGATTCCTCTACCTCATGCGCGGTTTCGTGCACGTGCATGTGAATCGGCAGGTCGAGTTCCTCGGCCAGCGTGACGATGCGCTCGAGCGTGCCATCGGCGACCGTGTAGGGGGCGTGCGGCGCCAGCGTGAAGCCGACGAGCGGGTCGTCGCGCAGCGCGTCGCGCGCCGCCAGCCCCTTGTGCAGATAGTCGTCCGCGTCGCTCGCATACGCGGTTGGGAACTCGATCGCGACAATGCCCACGACCGCTCGCATTCCGGCGCTGCGCAACGCGCGCGCCGCCGCGTCCGGGAAGAAGTACATGTCGGAGCAACAGGTCTGGCCGGCGCGCAGCATTTCCATCGCCGCCAGTCGCGTTCCGTCATAGACGAACTGCGCCGACGCCAGCGCCTGTTCGATCGGCCAGATGCGTTCGTTGAGCCAGCGCGCCAACGGTAGATCATCGCCAACGCCTCGCAGCAACGCCATTGCCGCGTGCGTGTGCGCGTTGATCAAACCCGGCGTGACAACGTGCTCGCGCAACTGCACCCGGTTGCCGGCGCGATAGCGCCTGCGTGCGAGATCAACCGGCGCAAGGTCGACGATGCGTCCGTCGCGAATTGCGATCGCGTGATCGTCGAGCACGCGGCCGGCAGGCCGGACGGGAATCACCCAGCGGCATTCGATCAGGCTGTCGATGTCGATCGGTTGCTCGTTCATTGGCTCGGTTTCAGAGGGAAATGGGCGCCAAGAAGGCCATCGCACGCCGGTTGCGCTGATAAGATTCTGCCCTGTCGCGAGCACCGCGCGCGCGGCGGTTCTTTCCAGCGCGGTCCGCGCAACGTCTGATGGATCAATTCGCCAAGGAAACCCTGCCGGTCTCGCTCGAAGAGGAGATGCGGCGCTCCTACCTCGATTACGCGATGAGCGTGATCGTCGGCCGTGCGCTGCCCGACGTGCGCGACGGTTTGAAACCCGTGCACCGGCGTGTGCTGTACGCGATGCACGAATCCAACAACGTGCACAACCGGCCGTACGTCAAGTGCGCGCGCATCGTCGGCGAAGTGATGGGCAAGTTTCATCCGCACGGCGACCAGGCCATTTACGACACGCTGGTCAGAATGGCGCAGAAGTTTTCGCTGCGCTACACGCTGATCGACGGACAGGGCAACTTCGGTTCCGTCGACGGCGATAACCCGGCGGCAATGCGCTACACGGAATGCCGGCTCGATCGCATCGCCGCCGAGATGCTGGCCGACATCGAAAGCGAGACGGTCGATTTCCAGCCGAACTACGACGGCAAGGAAAGCGAACCGACCGTATTGCCAGCACGGCTGCCGAACCTGCTGATCAACGGCTCCGCGGGTATCGCGGTCGGCATGGCGACCAACGTGCCGCCGCACAATCTGGCGGAAGTGATCGACGGCTGCCTGCTGCTGCTGCGGCGACCCGAGGCAACGATCAACGAATTGATCGAGCGTATTCCGGCGCCCGATTTTCCGACCGCGGGAATCATCTACGGCCTGGACGGTGTGCGCGAGGGCTATCGCACCGGACGCGGTCGTATCGTGATTCGCGCGCGCACGCATTTCGAGGAGATCGACAAGGGCGCCCGCTCCGCGATCATCGTCGACGAGCTGCCCTACCAGGTGAACAAGAAGCTCCTGCTCGAGCGCATGGCGGAACTCGTCAACGACAAGCGGCTGGAAGGCATCTCCGACATTCGCGACGAGTCGGACAAGTCCGGCATGCGCGCGGTGATCGAATTGAAGCGCGGCGAGCAGCCCGAGGTCGTGCTGAACAACCTGTACAAGCAGACGCAGTTGCAGGACACGTTCGGCATGAATATGGTGGCGCTGGTCGACGGCCAGCCGCGCCTGCTCAACCTCAAGCAGATGCTGGACGCGTTTCTCGCGCACCGGCGCGAGGTGATCACCCGGCGCACGGTGTTCGAACTGCGCGAGGCACGCGACCGGGGCCACGTGCTGGAAGGCCTGGCGGTCGCGCTCGCGAGTATCGATGAGTTCATCGCGATCATCAAGGCGGCGCCGACGCCCCCGGTGGCGCGCGTCGAATTGATGAACCGTCGCTGGGACTCACCGCTGGTGCGGGAGCTGCTGGCGCGCGCCGGTGAGCGCGGCCACGCGTATCGGCCGCTGGGACTTGATGGCGCGTTCGGTTTGCAACCGGACGGCTTGTATCGGCTGAGCGAGGCGCAGGCCGAGCAAATCCTGCAGATGCGCCTGGCGCGGCTCACCGGCCTCGAGCAGGACAAGATCGTCAGCGAGTATCGCGAGGTGATGGAGGCGATCAGCGATCTGCTCGACGTTCTCGCTCGGCCCGAGCGGATCACCACGTTCATCGGCGACGAGCTGGCGGCGCTGCGGAAGGACTACGGCGACGCGCGGCGCGCGGAAATCGTGCGCACCGCCGAAGACCTGTCGACCTCCGACCTCATCACGCCGCAGGACATGGTGGTCACGCTGTCGCACACCGGCTATATCAAGAGCCAGCCGCTGGCGGACTACCGCGCGCAGCGCCGCGGCGGGCGCGGACGGCAGGCCGCGGCCACGCGCGAGGACGACTGGATCGCGCAGCTTTTCATCGCGCACACGCATGACACGATTCTGTGTTTTTCCGACCGTGGACGACTGTACTGGCTGAAGGTATGGGAAGTGCCCCAGGGTTCGCGCACGTCGCGCGGCAGGCCCATTGTCAACATGTTCCCGCTGGCGGCCGACGAAAAGATCACCGTCGTGCTGCCGGTCAAGAATTTCGATGCGGAACACTTCGTCTTCATGGCTACCGCACAGGGCACGGTGAAGAAAACAACGCTGGCCGACTTCGCCAACCCGCGCAAGGCGGGGATCATCGCCGTCGATCTCGACCCCGGCGACTTTCTGATCGGCGCGGCAATCACCGACGGTCGTCATGACGTGATGCTGTTCTCCGACGCCGGCAAGGCGGTGCGCTTCGACGAGAACGACGTGCGCCCGATGGGGCGCACCGCGCGTGGAGTGCGTGGAATGCATCTGGATTCGGGCCAGGGCGTCATCGCACTGCTGGTGGCCGAGGACGAACAGCAAAACGTGCTGACCGCGACGGAAAACGGCTTTGGCAAGCGCACGCCGATCGCCGAATACACGCGCCACGGGCGCGGCACCAAAGGCATGATCGCGATTGCCACCAGCGAACGCAACGGCAAGGTTGTCGCGGCGACGCTGGTGCAACCCGACGACGAGATCATGCTGATCACGACCGGCGGCGTGCTGATCCGCACGCGCGTGGCCGAAATCCGCTCGATGGGCCGCGCCACACAGGGCGTGACGCTGATCGCGCTCGATGAAGGCACGCGGCTGTCGGGCTTGCAGCGGATCGTTGAAACCGAGAGCCTGAATGGCGCGAATGGTTCCGACGGCGAGGGTGGCGAGCGGGTTCCTACGCGAGATGCGGAGCCTGACGGCGGCTTGCCGGGCGGCAACGGAACATGACAACTACAAGATCGACGACCGTGCCGGGCTGGCTGCTGGCCACCGCGGCGAAGCACCGCATCGGCGCGTGGCGTTGCATCGGCGGCCTTCTCTTGCTGGCTTTGCTGCTTGGCCAGTCGCGCTGGGAAGAATCGTGGGTCGAGGCCGCTGTATTTTCGTTGGGACTTGTGCTTGCGGGCATCGCCACGGTCGGCCGCCTGTGGTGCGCGCTTTACATCGCAGGACGCAAGACGCGGCAGCTCACCGTTGACGGGCCCTATTCGATCTGCCGCCACCCGCTGTATCTTTTCAATGCAATCGGCTTGATCGGCATCGGCTTTGCTGCAGAAAGCGTCATGCTGCCGCTCGTCCTGGCTTGTGGATTTGCAATCACCTACCCCGCTGTGATGGCCTCTGAAGAGCGGCGGTTGGAGCAGATGTTCGGTGACCCGTACCGCCGCTACCGCGCTGCGGTTCCGCGTTTCTTTCCAAGGTGGTCAAGACCGACACAGCCGAATTGGGTCGAGGTTCATACGGAATCGTTCGTGCGCAGCATTTTCGATTCCGTCTGGTTCGTGTTTACCGTCGGTGCGCTCGAGGTGATCGAGGCGCTGCACGAGTTCGGCGTTTTGCCCGTTCTATGGTCGTACTACTAACGGCGACATGGCTGAGCTGAACGAGCCCATGGACGCTCGCCTCACGCCGCAGCAAGACGCGATCGACGCTCGCCTCGCCCCGCTGCGCGATGCGATCGACGCCGTCGACGCCAAACTCGTTGAACTGCTGAACGAGCGCGCGCGGCTGGCGATCGAAATCGGCCGCTTGAAGTCGACCGAAAGTGCGCCGGTGTATCGGCCGGAACGAGAAGCGGCGGTGTTGCGCAAGATCGCGCTGCTCAATCGCGGGCCGGTGTCGGCCGCAGCGCTGGCCGGCGTTTATCGCGAAATCATCTCCGCCTGCCGCGCGCTGGAGCGGCCGCTGCACGTCGCTTATCTCGGCCCGGCCGGCACGTTTTCCGAGCAGGCGATGCTTTCGCAATTTGGCGCCGAAGTGCAGGGCGAGGCGTGCACGACCATCGACGAGGTGTTTCGCGCACTGGAGGCCGGCACCTGCGAGTTCGGAGTCGTCGCGGTTGAAAACTCGACCGAAGGTGCGGTCAACCGCACGCTCGACTTGTTGCTTGCGACGCCGCTCAAGATACTCGCCGAGATCACGGTGCCGGTGCGCCACCATCTGCTGACGGTGAGCGGGACCCTGGCCGGCGTGACGCGAATCTGCGCGCACGCGCAGGCGCTGGGCCAATGCGTCGGCTGGCTCAATCATCACCTGCCCAGCCTCGATCAGCAGTCGGTATCCAGCAATGCCGAAGGCGCGCGCTTGGCATCGATCGATCCGGCCGTGGCCGCCATTGCCGGCGACGTCGCCGCGACGCGTTACGGCCTGCAGTCGGTCGCGGCCAACATCCAGGACGATCCGCAGAACCGCACCCGCTTTGTCGTGCTCGGCAAACAGGACACGCAGCCGACCGGAAAGGACAAGACGTCATTGATTCTTTCGGTGCCGAACAAGCCCGGCGCCGTCTACCACATGCTGACGCCGCTGGCGCAGCACGGCGTGTCGATGACACGCTTCGAGTCGCGTCCGGCGAAGATGGGTGTTTGGGAGTACTACTTCTACGTCGACGTGGAAGGCCACGAACGCGAGCCGAAGATCGCTGCCGCGCTCGCCGCGCTGCGCGAGCAATGCGCGTTCTACAAGAGCCTGGGTTCCTACCCGGCGACCGCTTGAAGCAAGACACTATGGCCGCACTACCGCAGAGCGCAGCGTTGTCTTATGTGCGTGCGATTGCACCGTATCAGCCTGGCAAGCCGATCGTGGAACTCGCGCGCGAACTGCGGCTCGATCCTGACCGCATCATTAAGCTGGCGTCGAACGAGAATCCGCTCGGCATGCCCGCGTCAGCGCGCCGCGCCATCGAAGGCCTGCTGGCGCAACCGCACGAACTGGCGCGTTATCCGGACGGCAATGGCTTTGCGCTGAAAGCGGCGCTGTCACAGCGCTTCAAACTGCCGGCCGCCTGCATCACGCTCGGCAACGGCAGCAACGACATTCTCGAACTGGCGGCCGCAGCGGTGTTGTCACCCGGCGCAAGCTGTGTTTACGCGCAGCACGCGTTCGCCGTGTACGCGCTCGCCACGCAGGCGCGCGGTGCGCGCGCGATCGTGGTGCCGGCGCGCGACTACGGCCACGACCTGCGAGCGATGTGCGAGGCCATCGCATCCGACACGCGTCTTGTCTACATCGCCAATCCAAACAATCCAACCGGCACGTTCGTCCTGCATGACGAGGTTGACGCGTTCCTGTCTCGAGTGCCCGCAAGCGTCGTCGTCGTGCTGGACGAGGCGTACAACGAATACCTGCCGCCGGAACTGCGGTTTGACAGCACGGCGTGGATTCAGCGATATCCGAATCTTCTGATCTCACGCACGTTTTCGAAGGTCTACGGGCTGGCCAGTCTGCGCGTCGGCTACGGCCTCGCGCAGCTGGAGCTGACCGATCTTTTGAACAGAGTGCGTCATCCGTTCAATGTCAATTCGGTTGCGCAGGCGGCGGCGCTCGCAGCGTTGGGCGATGCCGACTTCGTGCGCGAGAGTTACGAGTTGAACGCGCGCGGCATGGTGCAATTGACGAGTGCGTTCGGCGCGATGCGGCTGGAGTTCCTGCCGAGCCGCGGCAACTTTGTGATGGTGAAGGTCGGACCTGCCCGGGTCGTTTACCAGGCGTTGCTCGAGCGCGGCGTCATCGTCCGGCCGGTCTCCAGCTACGGTTTGCCGGAATGGTTGCGCGTAACGATCGGGCTGCCGGCGGAGAACGAGCGCTTCCTCGCAGCGTTGCCGCAAGCATTGGTTGCTGCGCGCCGATGAAACTGGCGTTGATCGGCACCGGGTTGATCGGAGGATCGGCGGCCGCGGCCTGGCGTAAATCCGGCGCCGTCTCGCACGTGATCGGCTTCGACATCGACGCTGATTCCGGCCGCGCTGCCGAGCGGCTCGGCATTGTCGACGTGATGGCGCCATCGATCGGCGCGGCCGTGACCGACGCCGACCTCGTGTTGCTTGCGGTTCCGGTCGGTGCGATGCGCGCCGTGTTCAACGACGTGGCCGCGCACGTTGCCGCCCACGCGATCATCACCGACGTTGGCAGCACCAAGGTATCGGTCATTGAAGCCGCGCAGTCCGCGCTCGCGGGTGGGACTAGTTCAAGCGGAAGCAGTTTCTCTCTGCGGCGTTTTGTGCCCGCGCATCCGATTGCCGGGCGCGAACTGCCCGGCGTCCAGCACGCCGATGCGAACTTGTTTCGCAACCGGCTGTTGATCACGACGCCAACCGGCGACACGCACGCGGACGCCATGGGGCAGGTTGAAATGCTCTGGCGCAGCGCCGGCGCGCGAGTGATGCGCATGGATGCGCGCGAACACGATCGCGTATTCGCGGCAGTCAGTCATCTGCCGCACCTGCTCGCGTTTGCGCTGGTGGCGAGCATTGCCAGTGACGCCGACGGCGAACGCAAATTCGGATTTGCCGGCGCAGGCTTTCGCGACTTCACGCGCATCGCGGCCGGTAGCGCGGCGATGTGGCGCGACGTGTGCGTGGCCAACCGCACAGCATTGGGCGACGAACTGCGGCGTTACCGCGCGGCGCTCGATGAATTGCAAAGCGCGGTCGACCGCGGTGACGCCGACACAATCGAACACAACTTCGAATTGGCGAGCCGTGCGCGCCGGCGCTTCGCGCCGATGCTTGACGCGGAATGATCGCGTATCCGCAGGCCGCCGAACCCCGGCGCTGGCCGCAGGCGCTGACGATCGAACCGTTCTCGCGCGCGCAGGGAGAAGTGCGGCTGCCCGGCTCGAAGAGCATCTCCAACCGCGCGCTGCTGCTGGCCGCGCTCGCATCGGGTACTACCGAACTCCAGCGCCTGCTCGAAGCCGACGACACGCGCGTGATGATCGCGGCGCTGCGGGCGCTCGGCGTAGCGATCCACCTGGACGATGAGAGCGCGACGATCGTCGGTTGCAACGGCAGCTTTCCGGCGCGCGATGGCGAGCTTCATCTTGGGAATTCGGGCACCTCGATGCGTTCGCTGACGGCCGCGCTCGCGTTCGCCGGTGGCCGCTATCGACTCGACGGCGTGGCGCGCATGCGCGAGCGTCCGATCGGCGAATTGGTCGACGCGCTCAACGCGCTCGGCGCGCGCATCAGCTATGTCGGCAAGCACGGCTATCCGCCGTTGCAGATCGAGCCGGCCGCGCTCGCCGTGCGCGACAGCGTCGAAATCAAGGGCGATGTGTCGAGCCAGTTCGTCAGCGGATTGCTGATGGCGGCGCCGCTGGTGGCGCCGCCTACGGGATTGTGCGTGCAGGTGCCCGGAACCCTGATCTCGCAACCGTATGTGGCCCTGACCCTGGCGTTGATGCAGCGTTTCGGCGTCGAGGTGGAGCGCGCGGGTCAGCAGTTCGTCGCGCCGCGCGCCGGCTATCGCTCTCCCGGTACCTACGCCATCGAAGGCGACGCATCGAGTGCGTCCTACTTTCTCGCGTTGGGCGCCGTGGCCGGCGGGCCCGTTCGAACGGTCGGCGCAGGCAGCGCCAGCGTGCAGGGTGATGTGGCGTTCGCGAACCTGCTGGAACGAATGGGTGCGAAAGTGCAATGGGGGCGAGACTGGATCGAAGTGCGCGCCGGATCCACGTTGCGCGCTGTCGATGCCGACGTGTCGGCCATTCCGGACGCGGCAATGACCGCGGCCGTGGCCGCGTTGTTCGCGCAGGGACGGACCGTGTTGCGCGGCATCGGGCCGTGGCGTCTGAAGGAAACCGACCGCATTGCGGCCATGGCGACCGAGCTCGGCAAGCTGGGCGCCGATGTCGATAGCGGCCCCGATTGGTTGTCGATTCATGCGCCGGCCGCGCTCGGCGAGGCGACCATCGACACCTACGACGACCACCGCATCGCGATGTGTTTCTCGCTCGCGGCCGCGGGCGGCGCGCCCGTGCATATCCGCGACCCGCAGTGCGTCGAAAAGACGTTTCCCGGCTATTTCGACGAGCTGGCGCGGCTGACGCGCCCGCAAGCCGCGTGATCCCGGTCATCGCAATCGACGGGCCGACCGCATCCGGCAAAGGCACCGTCGCAGCAGGCGTGGCGCAGGCGCTTGGCTTCCATTGCCTGGACAGCGGCGCCTTGTACCGCCTCGTTGCGTTGCGCGCGCAGCGCTCACGCGTCGCCGATGACGATGCGTTGCGGCTGTCGCGTATAGCGGCCAGCCTGCGGCCGGTCTTTGGGGCCGATCGCATCGAACTCGACGGTGTTGATGTCAGCGACGAACTGCGCAGCGAGGAAGTGAGCCGCCTTGCCTCGCGGGTGGCCGCCCATACATCCGTGAGGGCAGCGCTTCTCGAATTGCAAAAAAGCTTTCGGCGCGCGCCTGGGCTGGTGGCCGACGGGCGGGACATGGGGACTGTGGTTTTTCCCGACGCCCAGCTGAAGGTCTTCCTGACGGCGAGCGTCGAATCCCGTGCGCAACGCCGCTATAAGCAGTTGATCGACAAGGGTGTTGCGGCTAACATCGACGCGCTTTTGCAGGACCTGCGCGCGCGCGAC
>Ga0187893_10015197_pt1 | contig 10348 bp, 8 predicted proteins | sample MA1701074metaG_FD_139574 | JGI IMG/M metagenome (GOLD analysis project Ga0187893, IMG submission 139574) | White microbial mat communities from a basaltic lava cave in the Kipuka Kanohina Cave System on the Island of Hawaii, USA - MA170107-4 metaG ...
CTACGAACCAGGGGGTCGTGGGTTCAAATCCTGCCGGGCGCGCCAGATTTCGCGACTACGCACAAGCGGTTAGATGAGCAATCATCTAACCGCTTCGTGTTTGATCAAAGCTCTAATGACGATGCCGGTGATGTGCATCCGGGTAATGATGGTGCGTGTGGGTGGTCGGCTCGTGCCGGTGCCAGTGCGTGTGCCGATCTTCCACGGGAGAATCCGCCTGATGCTCATGGCGATGATGCTCGTCGTGCTCGTGCTCGTGGCTGTGCCCGAATCCCTCGTGACTATGTTCGTGCTCATGCCGCTCCGTCACATGCAGCCACACACCTACAGCCATCAGCATGCCAGCCAGCAGCAGTTCCAGGGTGGCCTGTTTGTTTAACAGCAGGATCGCCGCCACCGCCCCCACGAACGGGGCGGTCGAGAAATACGCTCCGGTGCGGGCGGTGCCCAGATGGCGCAGCGCGATGACGAACAGCACCAGGCTCAGGCCGTAGCTGAAGAAGTCCACCGCCCCGGCGATCAGCGTTACGCCGGGACCCGGCAGGGCGGCGCCCGCAGCGAGCGCTAGCGCGACATTGGTTGCTCCGGCCGTCAGCCCCTTCACTTTCGCGATGTAGCTCGCCTCGGCGAGCGCGACCTTGCGTGTCAGGTTGTTGTCGATGCCCCACGCCAGACAGGCGCCCACGACGGCGAGCGCCGGCAACAGGTTGCCGAACTCGGCGGCCTGCGGCCAGCAGAGCAGCGCAGCGCCCGACACGATGAAGACCATTCCGAGGGCGATGCGTGCGTCGAAGTTCTCTCGAAACGCAGACCAGGCGATGAGTGCGGTGAACACGCCTTCAGTGTTGAGCAGCAGAGCCGCGCCGGAGGCCGGCATGTGCGCCAGTCCCCACATCAGCAGCGCCGGACCGATCACACCGCCCGCAACCACGGCGCCCGCGAGCCATGGCACTCCAGAGCGAAGCTCCGGCGTCTGCGCGCCGCGGGCCAGCCGCAGCACCGCCAAGCCGATGCCCGACCCGAGGTAGAGGACGCCAGCGAGCAACCAGGGGTCGATCCCGCCAACGAGCAGCTTGGCCGCCGGCGTACCGGCGCCGAACAGCAGCGCCGAGACGAGCGCGGCCACCACTCCGCGATTCCAGCGCGAAGTCATGTACGCGCCGGCAGCGCTCCTTCTCGAAGCGGGAGCGTCGGCGCTGGATGCGCGATGCTGCCGAAGCGCAGGTACAGGCTCGGCACCACCACCATGTTGAGCAAGGTCGAGGAGAGCAGGCCGAACAGGATCACCACCGCCATCGGCGCCTGGATCTCGCTGCCCGGCGCTCCGGCGGCCAGCGCGAGGGGCACCAGCGCCAGCCCTGCCGCCAGCGCGGTCATCAGGATCGGCACCAGCCGCTCGGTCGCCCCGCGCACCACCGCTTCCACGGGATCGTGCACGGCCTCTTCCTCGCGCAGGTGACGCACGTGCGACACCAGCATGACGCCGTTGCGCGTCGCGATTCCGAACAGCGTGATCAGCCCGACCAATGTGGCCACCGACAGGACGCCCCCGGCCACGTACATCCCGGCTACACCTCCGATGAGAGCGAGCGGCAGGTTGAGCATCACCAGCAGCGCATCGCGCGCGGAGCGGAACGCAAGGTGCAGCAGCAGATAGATGCCGGCAACCACCGCCATGCCCAGCAGCGCCAGCACCCGACGTGCCTGCGCCGCGCTTTCGAACTGTCCGCCGTATTCGATGTAGTAGCCAGGGGGGAGCCGCACGTCGCTCGCCACCCGGCTGCGCAGGTCTTCCACCACCCCCTGCAGATCGCGGCCCGCCACGTTCGCCATGACCACCAGCTTGCGCTGCACGTCCTCGCGGCTCACCAGGTTGGGGCCGCGGTCGCGGCGCACCTCGGCAAGCGCGGACAGAGGTACTTGAGCGCCCGCGGGCGTGGTGATGAGCGTGGACTGGATTGCTTCGACCGACTGCCGCACGGACGGATCGAACCGCACCACCAGATCGAAGCTCGCCTGGCCCTCCAGCACGCGCGACACCGGCAGGCCCGCAAACGCCGCCTCGAGCGCCTCGGCCACGGCGCCGATGGTGAGGCCGTGCTGCGCGATCGCCTCGCGCCGGAAGCGCACCAGCACGAACGGAATGTCGGCCTGCTGTTCCACCGCGACATCTACCGCGCCGGGCACCGACTCGGCCTGCGCCTTCACCTGCTCGCCCAGGCGCCGCAACTGGTACAGATCCGGCCCGAAGATCTTCACCGCGATGTTGGCGCGCGTGCCCGAGAGCATGTGGTCGATGCGGTGCGAGATCGGTTGGCCGATGACCACGTTGAGGCCCGGGATCGTCGCCAGCTCGCTGCGCAACGCGGCGAGCAGAGCTTCCTTGCCGCGGTCGCGCATGGTCAGGCTCGCTTCGATCTCGGAGGCGTGGATCTCCTGCGCGTGCGGGTCCGCCGGCGCGCGACCGGTGCGGCGGGCCGTCGCCGTGACTTCCGGTTGGGCCAGCAGCGTCTCTTCCGCCTGCTGCGCCAGCCGGCTCGACTCCTCGAGCGACGTGCCGGGCAGCGTGGTGATGTTTACCGTCAGGCTGCCCTCGCTGAAATCGGGCAGGAACGCGCGCCCGGCAGCCACCAAGCCGACGACGGCGACGGCCAGGGCGGCGCCGGAAACCGCCATGATCGGACGCCAATGGTGCACGACCGCTTGCAGCCAGACGGCGTAGCGCGCCTTGAGGCCCGACACCCAGCGCGCTTCGTGGTGTTCGCGCACGCTGCGCGCCTGCGGCAGAAACCAGAACGCGAGCACCGGAGTGACGGTCACGGCGACGAGCAGCGAGGCGGCCAGCGCCACGACGTAGGCGAAGCCGAGCGGCATCATCAGCCGTCCCTCCACCCCGGTCAGAAAGAACACCGGCAGGAACACCAGCATGATGATCAGCGTGGCGAACACGATAGACCCCTGGATCTCGCGCGTGGCGTCGAACACGACGCTCTGCGTCGCGCGCCGTTCGCGCGGCGAGAGGGCGGAATTCTGCTTGAGCCGGCGCAGGATGTTCTCGACGACGATGATCGCGTCGTCGACCAGCGCTCCGAGTGCGATCGCCAGACCCCCCAGGGTCATGGTGTTGAGCGTCGCGCCCAGACCTTTCATCACCAGGACCGCCACGACCAACGACAGCGGCAGCGCGACCAGGGTGACCGCGGTCGCGCGCAGCGACACCAGAAACGCGAACACGATGGCCACCACCAGGATGGCACCATCGCGCAGCGCGGCGACCAGGTTGTCGATGGAGCGCTCGATGAAGTCGGACTGGCGGAAGATCTGCGTCTCGATCTTCATGCCCGGCGCGAGGCCGGCCTGCAGGCTGGCGAAGGTGTCGTCCAGGCGCCGCGTCAGCTCCACCGTGTTGGCGCCGGGCTGCTTCTGGATCGCCAGGACCACAGCGGGCCTGGCGTTGTGCGCGCCGGTGCCGCGCACCACACCCGTGCCGACGGCGGTCTCCCCGAGATAGCGCACCAGCACCGGCTGGCCGTTGCGCACCGCCACTGCGGTTTCGCCGATATCCTCCGGCCGCTGCACGCGCCCCAGGCCCTGGATCAGATACTCCTGGCCGCCTTCCTGCAGGAATCCGGCCGGCGCGTTCTGGTTGGTCTCGCGCAGAGCACGCACCACTTGGTCCACCGTGACGCCATAGGCGGCCAGGCGCTCCGGACGCAACGTTACCTGGTATTGCTTTTCGTCGCCGCCGATGGTGAGCACCTCCGCCACGCCCGGCACCGCCAGAATCCGCCGGCGCAGCACCCAGTCGGCGGCGCTCTTCAGCTCCGCGCCGCTGTGCCGGTCGGAGCGCAGCGCGATGAACATGATCTCGCCCATGACGGAGGCGGCCGGTGCCATCTGCGGGGGCGGGAGGTCCGGCGGCAGGCCGGCGCGCGCGAGCTGCAGCTTCTCCGCGACGATCTGCCGCGCCTGCAGTACTTCCGTGCCCCAGTCGAACTCAACCGTGACGACACTGAGCCCGACGCTCGAAATGGAGCGCACCCGCCGCACCCCCGGCGAACCGTTCAGCGCGGTCTCGATCGGGAAGGTGACGGCGTTTTCCACCTCGGCGGGCGACATGCCGTGCGCTTCGGCCACCACCGTGACCGCCGGCGCGGTGAGATCGGGAAACACGTCCACCGGCATGCGCGCCGTTTCGTACGCGCCCCAGACGAGCAACAGCAGCGCGAGGGCGACGACCACCAGGCGCTGGCGCAGCGACCACTGTATGACGTTCGCGATCATATGCCGGCCCTTCAGTGTGCGTGACCGTGACCCATCGCCGCGGGCGCGGCGGCCGCGAGCCGTACCCGGTAGGCGCCGCGCGCGACCACTCGCTCGCCAGCGACCACCCCGGATCGCACGGCCACCCACTCGCCGTCGCGCGGTCCCAGCGCGACCACGCGCCTCTCGAACGACTCGCCCTCCGGTTGCACAAACACCACCGCTTCGCCGTTGTCGTCCACGATCGCCGACCACGGCACAGAGACGGCGTGCTCCTCGTGCCCGGTGAACAGCGACGCGCGCAGCTGCATGCCGGCTTTGAGCTTGCCTTCCCGGTTGCCGAACTCGAAGATCGCCGGGACGGTGCGCGTGGCCGGATCGACCAGGCCGCCGAAGGCCACCAGCTTGGCGTTGCGGCCGGCTTCGAGCACGATCGGCGGCTGCCCCTCGATCTCGAAGAACGCGCCGCTCGGCCGCCAGATGCGGCCGAGGTCGCCCTCTGCGACCCGCGCCTCCAACCAGATGCGCCGCAGATCGCCGATATGCGCGAGCATCTGCCCAGCCTGCACCGCGCCGCCGGGGCTGCCCGAGACCGCGAGGATGGTGCCGCCGATCGGCGCCTTGAGCGCGATGCCACCCGCGCCGCCGCGGTAGGTCGCTGCGCGCCGCTGCGCGGACTCCAGCTCGGCCTGCGCGACGCGCAGCTGACTGCGCGCATCGTGCACGCGCTTCTCGGGCACGGCTTCCATCTGCAGCAGCCCCTCCAGCCGCTGCAACTCGTGCTGCGTGCGTTCCACGTCGATGCGGGCCCGTTCCACGGCCAGTTCGAGCGTTGCCACATCGGTCTCCGCGCCCAGCTGGGGCACCAGGTAGCCGATGACTTGCCCGGCGGAAACTTGCGTCCCCACCCGCGGATAGCCTGCCGGGCCGGCGCGCAGCAAGCCCGCCGCGGGCGCCGAGACCTGCGCTTCGCCCGAGGCGCGCGGCCGGATCGTGGCGGTGACCGGTACCGACTCGCGCAGGGTGCGCTCCGCTGCGACGCGCGTGCCGAAATCGATCTTCCACTGCTGCTCCTTGGTGAAACCGATGCCCTGGTCGCCGTCTTCCTCCTGCGGCAGCGCTGCGCGCGCGGCATTTGCGTCGGCATGAACCTGTATCTCGCCCAGATCGTGCACCGCGTCGACGTCGGGTGCTTCGAGGTGGAACACCAGCCGGCGCATCCCGGGGTACTGCGGCTTCAACACCGGCCGGAAGATGCCGGGCGTGCTGCTCACTCCCGCCGTGACCCGCTCCTCCGGTTGACCGCCGCCGCTGAGGGACACCGTCAGCGTCCCCTCGGACACCGCCGTGTCCGGTCCCGCGCCGGTCGGGTGCAGCTGGGTGAGATGCGCAGCGAAGGCCGCCTCCTGGCTGGTCGCCAGCGGCGGGTACTCCACGAAGAGCTCGGTGGTTTCGGTGTAGTGCGTCACCGATATTCCTCCGCCATGCCCGGGACCATGCCCAGCGTCCGCGGTTTCGTCGTGCTCGGCGACGCCTTGCGAGCCGCCCTCGACCGAGCATCCCGCCAGGCAAGTAACCACCAGCAGTGCCGCCAGGAGCCAGGTGCGTTCAATCATGGCTGTCTCTCCCCGCGATCATGTCCAGCTCGATGCGCGCCCGTCGTGCGCGCAGCGCCAGGTCCAACGCCGTCGTGTGCGCATCGAGGTCGGCGCGGTAGGCATCGAGCAGCTCCAGCACGCCGGCCTCGCCGCCGCGGTAGGCGGCCTCTGCGATGCGCGTCAGTTCGCGCGAATCCACCAGCGTCTGCCCGCGGAAGTCGTCGGCCGCACGGTGCAGCGCGTCCGCCTGGCGCCAAGCACCGCGCAGCTCGGCCTCGGCGCGCGTCAGCGACAGCGCGCTCTCGGCACGTAGCATTTGCGCTTGCGCCTGGGCGCGCTGGCGGCCTGCCTGGCCACGCTCGAACAGCGGCAGGGGTAGCGCGAAACCCAGAATGAGCCCGGTGTCGGTGGCGCCCTGCTCATCGACGTGCTTCGCCCCGACGCCGAGGGTGAGATCCGGAATCCAGGCGCGCTCGTACGCCAGGCGCTCCTGGTCGAACGCCTGCGCCTGGGCTTCCAGGCTGGCGAGGTCCGGCCGTTCCGTGAGCACGCCGCGCAGCGCCTCGAGGTCGGGCACCGGCGGCGGAACGAGCTCGCCGCCGAGCGCCCCGATCAGCGCCACAGGCTGGTCGATGATGCCGGCCAGCGACTCGCGCGCGCGCGCCTCGTCGGCCTGCGCGCCGGCCAGACGCGCGCGCGCGGCGGTGGCTTCGCGTTGCAGGCGTCGCCGATCATAGCCCGACGCTTCGCCGGCCTTGGCGAGCTTGGCCACGATGTCGGCTGCCGCTTCGATGCGCCTCAGCCATTCCCCGTAGGCCTCGCGCACACGCCAGCGATACAGCGCCTCGCTGAAGCTGCCGCGCACCTCGCCGATGATCTCGAGACGCCGCTGTCGGGCGTCCTGGCGGGTGGCTTGCAGCCGGGTGCCTGCGGCCTGCTTGCGCAGCCCGCGCCGCCCGGAGAGATCGAAAGACTGGAATACCCGGGTGGAGAGCTCCGTGCTGCTGCCCGCGGGCAGCGAAACCCGCTCGTGCTCCATGGCGAGAACCGGGTTGGGCCATGTCGCGGCTTCGGTCACCGCGCTTTCTGCGACCTGCGTGCGCCCCTGCTCGGCAGCCTGGAACGCCGGGCGCGCCAGGGCGCGAGCGATGGCGTCGCGCTCGGTCAGGACGGCGGGCTCGGCCGCCCCCGCCGCGAAGCCGATGAAGGCGGCGGCTGTTGCAACAAGCGAAAAGCTACCGGCGACCCGCGTGCACGAACCGGGGCGGCGCACGTCACGATGCCAGGCCATGCAGGCCTCCTTCCTCTCAATCCGACGGCGAAACGGCGGCGCACGCGATCGATCGCGTGCGCCGCGGGCTGATCAGAGCGGGAAGGAGTGCCGGGGAGGCGGGTAGGGAGGCGGGCGTGCCGCAAGGGGCAGGTGAACTTCCGCCGCCCCGATGATCGCCGGGGCGCGGTGCGGAACGGCAAACTGCACTTCCGCCACCAGACCTGCAGGCAGATGCGAGAGCAGATGTCCGATGAAGTCATGCGAATCGTCGCGGTCGTGCTCGCCGTCGTGCTCGTGGTCGAGCGCCGCCAGCCGTCCGTCGAGCTGCACATGGTCGTCGTGCTCGTGGTGGATCAGCCAGCCCATGGCCCAGCTGGGCGACAGCAAGGTCGCCAGCATGGCCAGGACGGCGATGCGCGCGATCGACAGGCGGACACAGGAGTTCACGGGGCGGGATTGTATCTGAGGATCAGAACTTGAGCGTATAGCGCAGAAAGAAGTCGTCATCCCGCCGTTTGCGCGCTGCGCCGACCAGCGTCTCCATTTCCTCGCGGCGGCGGAAGCGGAAGGTGAACGCCTGTCACGCGGCGATCTTCCACTCGTAGCGCACTTCGCTCAGGATCTCGTTGTTGCGAAAATCGGGGGAGATCAGCCAGCCCGGGTCCGCTCGCCCCAGTGGTGGCAAGCAGAGCTGAGAAATCCAGGTCGTGCGTGAAGACGATATATCCGTGCTCACGCGCCCATCCCATCACGACTGAGTCCTCGGCCCGCGGATCTCCAAGTGAAGACCAGTGCAGTGCGTCGATGCCATGATCCGCCAGGTATGCCACCCACAAAGGCGAGAGATTCATGTCGACGAGAACCTTCATGGAGTTCTGAGAGGTAACTCCACCTCCTCTGTCCGCCACGCTGCGTAGGCCAGTGCGGCTTGGATATCCTCTCGCTCGAGGTAGGGATAGGCCCGCAGGATCTCCTCGACGTCGTGTCCGGAGGCAAGCAGGCCAAGAATGGTTCCGACGGTTACGCGCATGCCACGGATGCAGGGACGCCCCCCCATCACTGCAGAGTCGTGGCTAATGCGAGATAGCAGTTCATTTGCCATAGCCGTCAGTCTATCTGATCCCAGGCCTCGCCGTCCCGACCGCGGTAGTCAAAGTCTGGCGCGGTGTCGCGGTGCGAACCTCCGACGATGAACGAGCGTTGGCTGCGCTGTGTGTAGCGCCACGGCTCAAACCATCACGAGCAGCGCGGGCTGCCGTGTTCGTCCGCGATCCGGTCGCGTCGGGGCTGAGTAATTGCCTGCTTCCCGAGGGTCCGAGGTCACGCAGTTTCAGAGCCCAGCGCCAGCGGTGTGGTGACTTTGTGGTGACTCGACGGTAGAAGAGGGTACAACACAGGGCAGTTGAGCGAAACGGCCGACCAGCAAACAGGTTCTCAAATCAATCAATTGCGCCTGGCGTATTGGCTACGAACCAGGGGGTCGTGGGTTCAAATCCTGCCGGGCGCGCCAGATTTCTGGACTACGCACAAGCGGTTAGATGAGCGACCATCTAGCCGCTTTGTGTTTGATCAAGGTCAGTGCCGGAGTTTTGCCCGAATGCTCCGAACAAACTCGGTTCGCTGCCTCGATCAATTCCTGCAACTCAGGTGCCGAGTAGTGGCTGGTGATATCCCCTGTGGTACGCGCAAGCAGCACCTTCCGCGTCTCCAGGCTCGCCCCGGCTGCGCGCAAGCCGGGATGGCAATTTCCCACTCCCAGCGCAGCCCGCACACCTCCTGATCACGGGTCCCCGTGTTCATCTTGAATAACGCCATGCGCTGCAAGTGAGCGGGCAGCTCCTGGAATAGCAGGCGCTGCTCGTCCCCCAGGCGAGCGGGTAGGGCACACGCTGGCACCCCGGCGGGTGCCGCGCATCTCTGCTATAGGTATAGGGCGGCACGGGAGCTTCGATAATGGGCAAAGGCTCCCCGATCCGCAGCAAGCCGCGAAGACTTATCGCATCGGCTATCTCGGCATGGCTCTGGGCCCGGATGGCCGGGATACGCGCCTGGACATGTTTCGACAGGGATTGCGCGATCTGGGCTACCTTGAAGGGCGAGACATCAGCTGTAGCGCTCCTGGCCGGTGTGGTGATCTGGTATGCGGCCGGGCTCCGCATTCCTAGAGGCCTCTCAATAGCAGACCCGGTGCTTGCGATGCCGAGCGGCCCCGCTATCGCTGTACTGCCTTTCACCAACATGAGCGGCGACGCGAAGAACGATTACTTCAGCGACGGGCTCACAGAGGACATCATCACCGAGCTGGCACGCGTGCGGGAGTTGCATGTCCTCGCGCGCAACACCACATTCCAATACAAAGGACAGGCGGTGGAAATACCGGCTCTGGGGCGCAAGCTGGGGGTGCAGTACGTACTCGAGGGTGGGGTGCGCAAGTCGAACGGCCGTGTGCGCATCACGGCTCAACTCGTAGACGCAAACAGCGGTGCTCACCTATGGACCGAGCGCTACGACCGACAGCTCAAAGACATCTTCGCAGTTCAAGACGAAATCACCAGCCGCATAGTAGGTGCGATCGCGGCCGGGAGCGGAGGCCGGCTGCAGGAGTCGGCACGAAGTACCTTCGCTACGAAGCGCCCCGAGAACCTGGAAGCTTACGAGTTGGTTCTTCGCGTCGGCCCCACCGCAGTATACGCAGCAGTGGTTCGCCGAAAAAACTGCACTGCTGGAGCGCGCCATCCAACTCGACCCGGACTATGCCCGCGCCCTCCAGGAGGATGCCTGGCACAAGCTCGTCGGCTGGATCTTCCGTCTCGACACCTCGTTGCCGCCGGAGGAGATCCGTCAAAACGCGATCAACGCGGTTCAGCTAGACCCCAACGACGGGCTGGCTCATCGAACCGCCGCGTTCGGATACCTTTACGATCGTCAGCTCGATCTGTTCGAGCGTGAGGCTCAGCTCGCTTTCGAGCTTGCTCCATACGACGCGGACGTGTTCGCTCAGCTCGGAATGGCCATCGCGATGTCTGGGCAATGGGATCGCGGAATCAGTCTCGTCGACAAGGCACATCGGCTCAACCCTGTTTCTGCGGCCGGCTGGTATGAAACGGCACTGCACTACGATTACTACCGCAGGGGAGAGTATCGGAAGGCTGTGGAGGTTCTCAGAAGTCACCCGGGGCAGATGTTGTGCCAGACGCAGTTCAAGTATGTTGCC
>Ga0187893_10015198_pt1 | contig 10347 bp, 6 predicted proteins | sample MA1701074metaG_FD_139574 | JGI IMG/M metagenome (GOLD analysis project Ga0187893, IMG submission 139574) | White microbial mat communities from a basaltic lava cave in the Kipuka Kanohina Cave System on the Island of Hawaii, USA - MA170107-4 metaG ...
GCCCTTTGCCGCCGGTTTCGGCTTAGGCGGCGGCTCCTTCGGCGCGTAGTCGGGCGGCGTCTGGCCGAAGATGTCGCGCGCATCGCGCCGCGCACCGAATGCGACCAGCGTGTGCGCCGCCTCCAGGTCACGGCGCAGCGCCGCGTCGTGCAGCGGCGTGCGACCGCGCTGGTCGCGCGCGTTCGGGTCGAGCCCGCGCTCCCGCAGGAAATACACCATCTCCCAGCCCCTGGCGTAATGCATCGGCGTGCGGCCGTCGTGCGTCGCGTCCCTGGGCGACACGCCCGCGTTCACGATGCGCTTGGCAAAGTCGACATCGCCTCCCGCCGCCGCTGCGTGCAACAACGTCGCTCCCGCCGCGGTCTTGGCCTTGGGATCCGTCACGGTGAGCGCGCGCTCGGCAAGCCAGCCCAGCCCGAGGAAAGCGGCGTAATAGGCGACCGAACGTCCCGCCGCGTCGGTGGCGCGCAGATCCTCCGAACTGCGGAGAAGCGGCTCGAGCAGCGGCCGCACGTCATCGCGGGGCAGCGACGCCACGCGCGGACGCATGGCGGCAACCAAGCTGTCCCAGTCCTTCACCCGGAGGTGGCGCAGGTCCCAGGTCTCGAGCCGCGCAAGTGACTGCAGGGCAAGAATTATCGTCGGTTCGCCTTCCAGCCAAGCACCGCCGCGCGGCTGCAGCAGATCGAGCGCGAACCTGCGCGCCTTTCCATCGCCTTGCAACGCCGCGGCCAGGAACTGGCCCGGGAAGCGGCTCGGCAAGGCGCGAAGATCATCGACGACTGTGGCCGGCAGGACATCCGGTTCCACATAGAGGTCGAACGGCAGGTACCGCGCAGGTTCTTTTGCGATGCAGGCGAGTGCTTGCACGAGCTCGGATTCGCTCAACCTGTCAGCAAAACGAAATCGGACGCCCGGCGCGCGCAGCAGCTGCTCAAGCTCGGGGGCGACAGGCGCGTTGCCTTTCGCGATTTGCTCGAGCGAAGGACCGCACGGATGGTTGAGATAGCGCGACAGGCGGAACACCGGCTCCGGGTCGAGCGGTTCGCGCACCGCGCCTGCAACCAGGATCTGCTTTACCAACGCAGTCTCGCCGCGAGAGACGGCACCAATCAGAAGATGGGTCCATTTGTCGCGATCCTTATGCGGGTCGAGCTTGGACAGCGACCATTTGCGCAGCAGCGAGCTTCCGGAATTGACGTTGGGCTCCGACACGCCGCGCGGCAGCGCGAAGAGCCCGGCGACTGCGATGAGCGGAATCGCCGCGACGGCGGGGATGAAGAAGCCCGCGGTCCAGTCGACCAGTGCCTTGCCGAAACCGCGCCGCGCGGCGGCCGGCGCGAGCTTCAGTTGCGAGCGCAGCGCGCGCTCGAACAGCTCGCCATCGTCCGGACAGACATAAACGGCGCGGCGAGCGGCCATGAGCCGGTACCACCCCCGCGTCGTGGCGACGCCGGTGCGAAAATCACTCGGCCAGCGGGGCCAGCACATCGCAAGGAGCGCCGCGCCCGGTGAGAGCCGCGTGACAGACCGCAGGTCGTCGCGCGCGACCCGCAGCGTGCGCGCCAGCGGGAAACGCAGCTCGAGGCCGGCCTGGGCGATCGAGATCTCGCGCGCCTTGCGCGCAACGCCGATGAGCAGGAACAGTCCCCACGCGACAGCGAGCCTGAGGACGATCGAGTCCTCGTAGCCAAACAGGATCTCGAGCCAGCCGCCGAGCTCGCCGCTCAGGTGCTTGGGCATTTCCGCAGCTGCGAACCAGAGGACGATCGCAATCGCGAACAACACCAAGGTACGCACGCCGAATGCAGTAACGGCCAGGCAGGCGTCGCCGGCGCTGCGCGGCAGCTTGCGCGTCGGAACTGCGATGGACGATTCCTGCGTCATTCCCCTTTCCCCTGGTCGATCGACGTCGCCACCCTGAAGCCGACGTTCGCCGCCCTGCGCGTCGCAGGATACTGCGAACGCGCGGCGGCGCGAACGCCCTTCGCGGCGGTGAGCCAGGAGCCGCCGCGCAGCATGCGCTGGGCGCAGTCGCCGGTGTCGCGCGCGGCGGCGTCGGCGCCGGCGAGCGTCGGGTTGTAGCAATCGGCGGTCCATTCCCAGACGTTGCCGAGCATGTCGGCGAGGTCCCACTTGTTGCGCGGATAGCTGCCCGCGGGCGCGGTGCCGGCGGCCTCGGCGCGGCCGCAGTCGGCGCAGCGCGCCTGGCGTTCGCCGAGCCCGGCGCCCCAGGGGCGCGCCGCGTCGCTGCCGGCGCGCGCGGCGTATTCCCATTCGGCCTCCGAAAGCAGGCGGTAGGTGCGCCCGGTGTGCTTCGAGAGCCACGCGGCGTAGCGCGTCGCGTCTTCCCAGCTCACGTCGATCACCGGGCGCCTGCCGCGGCCGAAGCCGCGGTCGTCGGGCCAGCGGTCGCAGCCGCCGTCGAGCAGGCACGCCTCCCACTCGGCGAAGGTGACCTCGAAGCGCCCGACGGCGAACGCGCGCGGCAGGCGCACCTCTCGCGCCGGGCCTTCGTTCGGCTGGCGCCCGGGCTCGGCTTCGGGCGAGCCCATGCGGAAGGCGCCCGCGGGCAGTACCACCATTTCCGGGCAGCGCTCGCAGTCGCGGAACGCCGCCCCCGCGTCGAGCCGCGCCGGACGGCTACCGGTCTTGAGCGAACGGAACGCGGCGACCTCCTGCTTCTCGCTCCTCGCGGGGCCTGGCTTGAGGACGAGCTCGCCGGTGAGGGAAGTGCTTTCCCACGGGATCTGGCGCCCGCGGCTCGCTTCGGCGACGCGCGCGCGCGTGAGCTTGAAGACCTGCTCGATCGAGCGCCCCGGCTCCTGCAGCGCGGCGAGGAGGTGCTTGGTGTAGAGGCCGTTTTCGCCCGGCGCGCCGTCCTGCGCCACGCGCCCCGGCGCGGTGGAGTACGCGATCAGCATGCCCTCGGGCGCCTGGGTGACCGCGGCGAGGCCGCTCGAGCCGCCGCGCGTGCGCTGGAACGGGTTGTTGCGGCACGCGTCGAGCACCACGATCTTGAGCGGCGGCCCGGCCTGCGCCAGCGTGTCGAGCACGTCGTCGAGGCGGATGGTGTTGAACTTGATCTGGTCCTCGTTCTCCATGTCGGCGTCGACCGGGATCAGGTAGTTCTGGCCGTCCATCTGGATGCCGTGGCCGGCGAAATATACCAGGCCCACGCCGGCGCCGCCGAGCTTCTGCTTGAACTGCTCGAGGGCGCGCACCATCGCGATGCGGCCGGCGTCGGTGAGCGGGACCACCTCGAAGCCCAGGCCGCGGAGCGAGCTTGCGACCGCCTCGGCGTCGAGGCGCGGGTTCGCGAGCGGCTGCTTGGGGTAAGCGGCGTTGCCGATCACCAGCGCGAGCCTGCGCTGCGGGTCGGGCTTCTGCACCGCGCGCACCACCGCGCGCTCGGCGCCCGGCGCCGCGGCAGCCGCGGCGGCCGCGGTCGCAGCCAGCACGAGGAGCATGACCAGCCGTTTCACGTCGCCTCCTTCGGCCGCGACAGCACCCGGCCCGCGGCGTCCATTCCCCAGGCGCTCGCGCGCGCGTCGAGGTCGCGGCCGTCGATCGAGAGCCGCCACTGCATCGCGCTCGAGGCCGCAATCACCGCGGCGGCCTCGCCCGCCCCCGGCGGTACCCAAAGCACGCGCTCGGCGCTGCGCAAGAGCGCGAGCATCCGCTCCGCGACCTCGGGGGGCTGGCGCCCGAGCCACGCCTGCGGCGGCTCGGCGAGCACCACGGCCAGCCGCGCGCGGCCGGTGGCGAGCGCGACCTCCGCCAGCCGGCACGCCATCGCGCTCTCCAGGCCGATCCACAGCACCACCGTCCTGCCGGCGGCGAGCTGCCACAGCCTTTCGAGCTCGGCGCCCAGCGAGCGCTCGAAGCCTTCGGTGAACGCCCAGGGCGAGGCCGGCCCGAGCACGCCGATGCGCAGCTCGCGCCGCAGGGCGTAGCCGACCTCCGCGAGCAGCGTGGGGATCTGGCGCACCGCGGCGCGGTCGAGCTCCTTGCGAGACTCGTCAAGCTCGGCGTACGGCACCATGTCGGGGTGGAGCTTCTGCGCGTCGTCGCGGGTCTCCGCATATTTCCAGCCGGTGAGCAGGCGCTGCGTCATCCAGCGGATGTGCTCCCGCTCGGATAGGAGTTCTACCTCGGCGTCGCTCCAGCCCGGGTCGGTCCCCGCGCCCTCGAGTGGCGCGAGGCTGCAGCCTGCCTCGCGCACCTTGGCGAAGATGTGGTCGGCGAGGTTGCGGTTGTCGTCCTTGAGATCCTCGGGCAGCAGCAGCCAGGGCCGCAGCGACCGGCGCGCGCCGAGCTGCTCGCCGCGCGCGAGCGCGTCGGCGAGGTAGCGCTCGTGCAGGCGCTTCGCCGCGTCGTCGAGGCGCTCGCCCATCAGGAACTCCTCGGCGATCGCGCCCTCGTCGCCCAGGGGCCGCACCCAGGGGTGGCCGCCGAGCGCCGCGCCGGGGGCGCGGCCGCGCAGGTAGAGCGGCGGCACGGCGAGGCCGCGGCGCTCGAACGCGCCGAGCAGCGCGAGCGCCGCGGCAAGGTTGTCCTCCTCGCGCCGGAAGCAGAAGTAGGCCGCGCTCGGCGGCGCCGCGCCCGCAGCCAGGCGCTCGTGGAGCGCCTCGCCCTCCTCGGCGCGCGCCTGCTCGAAGCGCAGCGCGGCCGCCTCCGGCGCGCCGGGCCAGCGCAGCAGGAACGAGCCGCGCCGCAGGGCGGCCTCGCGGTCGACCAGCGTGAGCGCGGGCCGCGCCGCCGCCGCGGTGGCGAGGCGGATCGCATGCACCGCGAGCTCCTCGCCCAGGCTGCCGCAGCCGAAGATCCACAGGTGGGGCGCGGCGCGGAGCACCGCGTAGCTCGACAGCGGGTGCTCGCGCAGCACGCGGCGCGCCGCGATCTGCGCCGCCGACACCACCCGCAGCTGCACGCGCTCGAGCGCCGCCAGGCGGTCGATGCGCTCGTCGATGCGCGCGCGCAAGAACGGGTCCTCCACGCGCGCGAACACCACGAGCGGCGGCGCATCGGCGGCGCGCAGGCGCTCGGCGGCGCGCGCCGCGCCGGCCGCGGCGTCGATGTTCTCGGCGTCGGTCCCCGAAACGCAGGCGAGCGAGCCGGCGCGGGCCACGCCCGCGCGCTCGGGCATGTCCTCGACGTGCCAGTCGCTCAGCACGAACGCCGCGCCGGCGGCGAGCGCCGGCGCCTCGTCCTCTTCGTGCGGCGACACCGCCAGCGCCGGGCGGCGCACCGCCGCCCAGCGCGCCAGCATGGCGCGCGCGAGCGGCGACAGGCCGAGCACGACCGCGTGGCCGCCGCGGCGCCCGACGCGCAGCAGGCGCAGCGGGTTGCGCAGCAGGTTGGCGAGCGCCTCGCCCGCGAGCCAGAGCGCGATCAGCGGCACCACGCCGCGCGCGAGCTCGGCCGGCGCGTGCGCGTCGGGCGAGAGCGGCAGCCACGGCAGCCACACCGCGCGCAGCGCCTCGGCCGCGGCCTCGCGGTAGAACTGCGCCTCGTCGCCCCAGGGCGGCGCCGGCATGCCGCGCGCGAGCCCGATCGCGGCGAGCACGTGCGCCGCGGCGAGCGCAGCCGCGGCGAGCACGGCGGTGCGCAGGCGCCAGCCCATTCAGCGCTTCCCTTCCGTGATCCGCACGAGGAGCGGCCCGGATTGCGGCACGCGCAGCCCCTGGCGCGCCAGCGCCTCGGCGAGCCGCGGGTCGTCGCGCTTCTCGATCAGCGCCTCGAGCAGCAAGCCGCCGCGCGTCTCGCGCCTCACCACGGTGAGCCCGAGCGCCTCGAGCTCGGCGGCGAGGCGCGCCGCGCGCTCCGCGGGCCGCGCATCCACGAGCTCCTGGGGCGGTGCGCCGCGCACCACGATTTCATCGGGTTCGGGCTGCTGGAGCTGCGGCCAGAGGACCACGCCCGCGACCACGAGAAGCGTCGCGGTTGCCGCCGCCCAGGCCATCCAGCGCCGCGGCGGCCCCGCGCGCTCCTCGCCCAGCAGCCGCTCGCGGCGCAGGCGCTCGAGCAGCCGGTCCAGGCCCTGCTCGCTCTCGCGCGCGCTCATCGCATCGCCCGCGCGCGCCGCGAGCAGCGCCTCGCGCACTGCCGCGGCTTCCCTTTCCGCTGCGTCGTCCGCGCCCCCGGGACGGCCCGCGATCGCTTCCACCCAGCGCCGATCGTCATCGTGTTCGCTCATGGGCCGCGCTCAGCTTAGCAAGAACTCGCGGCAGCGCTCCAGGAACGGGCGCAGCTTCTTGCGGCACTGCGAAAGGTATTCGCGCGCCGCGCCGGGCGTGCGCCCGAGGTAGGCGCCGACCTCGGCCGCGCTCCAGCCCTCGAAGGCGACGAGCGCCAGCGTCTCCGCGCGATCGCGGTGCGCGGCGGCGAACTCGGCATAGGCGCGCCGCACGCAGTCGCGCAGCCCGGCATCGGCCGGCGCCGGGGACGCCGCGGCCAGCGCCTCCTCGCCGAGCTCGTCGAGATCCACCTCGACGCCGCGGCTGCGGCGCAGGTGGTCGATCAGCGCGTTGCGCGCGATGCTCCACAGCCAGGTGCCGAATTTCGCGTCGCCGCGGAACTCGGCGCAGTGACGCACCACGTTGACGAACACCTCCTGCACCAGGTCGGCGGCCTCGCCGCGCGGCACGCGCTGGCGCACGAAGTAGCCGAGCAGCCTGCCCGCGTGCCGGCGGTACAGCGCCGCGATGCCCGCCGCGCGTTCCGAGCCTCCCGCGCGAAGCCCGGCGACTTCCGCGGCGTCGGGATCACCGGCGGCGCTCACTTCCTGCCGCCCGCCGCGCCCGGGAGCGTGACGAAGCGGAACAGCCGCATCGCGGTGCGCTCGGCGGTCGCGCGCGACACCGAGGCGCCGCGCGCGCGCTCTGGCTCGAAGCCGATGGTCTGCAGCGCCTCCATCAGGTCGCCGCCGCCGCTCGCGCCGCGCGTGCGCTCGACGCCCTTCTGGGCGAGGAACGAGAAGTCCGGCGGCTCGCCCCCGGGCTGCGTCTCCGTCACGATGAAGAACAGCGCCTCGTTGCCCGCGGTCTGCTCGGCGGAAATGCGCAGGGTCTCGAGCAGGAACGGCTTGGCGCCGGGCTCGATCGGCACGTTGCGCCCCGCCTGCGGATACTCCTGGGAGATGGCGAAGTCGGATGCGATCGCGAACATGCTGACGTACACCCCGCGCGTGTGGCCGTTGCGCACCTGGACCTCGATCTCGTCGTCGTGGCGCAGGCGCGGCACGCTGGCGACGTCGAGCGGCACGCGCTTGGCGCCGCGCTTGAGCTGCACGTCGATGCCCACGGCGCGGCCGACCGCGCTGCCGGAAGTCTGGCTGGCAAGGCGCACCAGGTTGATCACCTTGGCGGCCGCGCGCAGCGTCTCGACCAGCTTGTCGGCGATCTCGCGCTCGGAGTTGGCGGCGAGGTCGATCGAATGCGTTTTTGCCGGTCCCGCGAGGATCAGCTCGCCGCCGGGGGGCAGGAGCCAGAGCTTGTCGTCGCGCACGAGCAGCCGGATGTCGCCGCCGTCCCTGGGCGAAGTCCACTGCGCCCGCAGCCCCGGAATCGGCCCGCGCGCGAGGCGCTCGAGCACCGCCCTGGCCTTGGCGTCGTGGCGGCCCGGGGCTTTCGCCGGCGGCGGCAGCGCGATGCGCACCGCGAGCGAGAGGTTGGCGTCCACCAGGCGCGCGAACGCGGAGGCGGGAAGCTGCGCCGGGTCGAGCTTCGGCTTGCCCGCGCGCTCCACCGGCTGGAGCATCGCCTGGTAGAGCTGCACTTTCGCCGCGGCGGCGTAGCCGAGCGCCTTGTCGTCGGGCGCGCCGGCATCGGGCATCAGCGCGAACACCGCGCCTTCGGCGATCTGGTGCACTGCGCCGGCTTCGATCTTCAGCGCGCCGCCGTCGCGCGCGAGCCGCCACTGCATGACGCGCGGCGCGGGCTTGTCCTGGAACACGCGCGCGTCCAGGCTCGGGCCCTCGAAGAGCGGCGTAGTGTCGAAATAATTCGCCGCGGCGTAGACCTGCAGCATCTGCTGGCCCGCCTGGCGGTAGGTGATGCCGGGGTTCATCGCCAGCACCTGCGCGAGCGTGAAGGTGAGCCGGCCGTGGCTCTGGCGCTCGGGATGGCCCTCGGGCAGGCGCTGCTCCTTCTCCAGCTCGTTCGACTGCACCGCGTAGAAAGCGACGAACCCGCCTGCGCCCGCTTCGAGCTTGCCGGTCTTGTTGAGCGCGCCGCCCGGCGCCGGGGCGCCGCGAGTCGCTGGCAGCGCTTTCTTAGCCTCGGCCTGCGCGCGCTCGAGCGCGGCGCGCGGGACGCCGAGGTCGGCGGGCTTCAATTCGCGGTAGCGCACCTCGGGGTCGTCGACCCCGCGCGTCACCGTGCCCGAGTGGCACGAGTCGAACACCGCCCAGACGAAAGCCCCCTTGTTGCGGATCGCCCCGATCATGGCGTCGAACTCGTCGTCGACGATGGCGTTCTCGACCGTCGCCGTGGAGTCCTCCCAGCGCCCGATGTCGCGCGGCAGGAAGGTCTCGTCCAGGCCGTCGGGCTCGGGGTTGCTGGGCCCGATGCCGCGCGCCGGCTGCTGCGAGCCGTGGCCGGCGAACAGCAGGAACACGAAGTCGCCCTTCGCGGCCTTGCCGGCGAGCGCCTCGAGCGCCGCGACGATCGCGCGGCGCGTCGGCTCGCCGCCGCCCGGCACGCCGTCGGCGAGCACGGTGACGTTCTGCGGCGCGAAGCCGCGCTCGGCGAGCACGCGGCGCATGAGCTGCACGTCGTTCTTCGGCCCGATGAGATCGCGATTCTGCTGCGTCGGGTACGCCGAGACCCCCACCAGGAGCGCGTGGCGCTGCTGCGCCGCCGCCTGCCGCTCGCAGGCCGACAGCGCAGCAACCACCAGCAATAACGGCAGGAGACGCATCAGCGCATCAGTTGCTCACGATCACGTAGCGGTTGTAGACGTTGCCCAGGTTGCGCACCTCGATGCGGAACATCCCGGTCCAGCGCGGGTGCCACGTGCAGGCCTCGTCGTCGCTGCGCGAGTCGGCGCGGCAGATCAGGTTGTTGTTCTCGTCGTAGACGATCAGGTCGAGGTCGGTGTCGCCGTCGCCGCTGATCGCGACGTAGGCGCGCTCCCCGCCGTTGAAGGTCTCGCGGTAGACGTCGGTGGTGCGCGCGTTGACCGTGGTGGTGAAGCGGGCCGGTCCGCGCGTGCGTCCGCGCGCCGAGGCGGCGGCGGCGTCGTCGGCGAGCGCGACCAGGTCCTTACGGCTCCCGGCGTACTGCTTGGCGCGCTCGAGCACCCCCTTGGTCGACATGTCGAGGCCCTGCTTCGTGGCCTGCTTGCCGTCCCCGCCCTTGGTCTCCTTCTTGCGGTCCTTGTCCTGCGCGCCCGCCTCGCGCTGGATCCTTACCGCGACGATCAGCGGCAGCGCGTCCTTCTTCTGGTCGCCGTAGCGGATCAGCTGCTCGGCGACGCCCAGCAGCTCGTCGCTCGTCTGCTGCTTCGCGTCGGGCTTGCGCGCGCCGACGTTCTTTCCCTTCTTGTCATCGGCCTTTGCGTCGCCCTTCGCCTGGGTCCAGGCGTCGCTCGCCACGAGCGTCGACGCGAGGGCAATCGCCGCCGCGCCGCTCAACAACTTTCCTACCGTAGTCATGATGCCTCCTTTCTGTTATGAGAACTTCGGTGTTCGCGGCACGCGCGCACGAATGCCGCGCGCGTCACCGGCGCAACCCACAGGACTCGGATTCCCCTTCCGGGCACATCTTACTGTGTGCCGGAGCAAATTCAATCGGCGCGGCGGCCGCCGGCGCGTGCGCGCCGAGGTCGTCGCCGACCCACTGCGGCGCGCCGGTCGTCAGCTCGCGCTGCAGGTAGAGAAAGGCGCGATCGCTGCCGCCATAGCGCTTCAGCGTGAGCGTGACCGGCCGTCCCGCGGCGTGCGCGGCCTGAAACAAATTTTGCAATTCCTCGAGGCTCGCGGCGGCCCTGCCGTCGACCGCCTCGACGAAGTCGCCGCGCGCGAGCTCCTTCGCGTCGCCGTCGGACCCGCGCTCCACGTGGTGCACCATCAGGCGGCCGACCTGGACTTCGGCCGCATCGCGCAGCGGCGTGCGGCCGAACAGCACCCCGCCCGCGATCAGGCCGCGCGCCGCGGCGACCGGCTGCATCGGCGCGGCGCTGCCGGCGAGCTCGATCTCGCGCCCCCCGCGCTCCACGCGCAGCGCGAAGGCGTCCAGGCGCCCGCGCAGCGCGTGGAACAGCTGCGTCTCGTTGCGGATGCGGCCCGGCACGCCGACGATCTCGCGGATCACGTCGCCGGCCCGCAGGCCGAGCCGCCCGGCC
>Ga0187893_10015199_pt1 | contig 10346 bp, 10 predicted proteins | sample MA1701074metaG_FD_139574 | JGI IMG/M metagenome (GOLD analysis project Ga0187893, IMG submission 139574) | White microbial mat communities from a basaltic lava cave in the Kipuka Kanohina Cave System on the Island of Hawaii, USA - MA170107-4 metaG ...
CGGAACGCTTCCCAGCCTCGTTGCCCTGGCCCAAGCACCCGCCAACCGCGGATCAGCGCGCGCGGTGGACGAAATGGTGAGGACGGTCGAGCCCGACGTCGTTCATATACACAACACCTGGTTCCAGCTCTCGCCGGCGGTGGCGAAGGCCGCCCACCGGCACGCCCCGGTGGTCCTGACCGTGCACAACTACCGGCTGATGTGCGCCAACGCCCAATTGCTGCGCAACGGCCGGCCCTGCCGGCTCTGCGTCGATGGCAGCCTGTGGAACGGCGTCCTCCATAGCTGTTATCACGATCCCGCCTCCTCGGCGGCGGCCGCCCTGACCATCGGCTGGGGCCGGCGCCAGGTCTGGGATTCCCAGGTCGACCTCTTCTTGGCCCTAAGCAATTTTGCGATCGAGCTTCTCGCCGAGGCGGGTCTCCGCCACGAGCGCACGACGCTGAAGGACAACTTCGTCCCCGACCCGGGCCCACGGACACGACCGGCAGCCGAGTCGTCACGGGTTCTCTTCGTCGGTCGATTGAGTGCCGAGAAGGGTGTGCGCGAGGTTGTCCGCCACCGGGCAGAAATCAAACGAGCCGGCCTCGAGCTCAAGATCATCGGCGACGGCCCGCTCCGCGACGAAGTCGCCGCGCTAGGCGATGACGTTCTCGGCAGACTGGCGCCCGATCCACTTCGCCAGGAGATGCTCTCGGCCCGGGCCGTCCTGATGCCCTCGCTTTGGTACGAGGGTCAACCCCGGACGGCTCTAGAGGCTTTTGCCGCCGGGCTTCCCGTGGCCGGGTCCGCCCATGGCGCCCTCGGCGAGCTGTTGTTGGCCCAAGGGGAGCAGTGGACGTTCGATCCTTTCGGGGATTGGCAGCCGGTGCTGTCCACCCTGACCGACGACCGCCGGGTGGCGCATGGATCGGTGACTGCCCGCCAGCTCTGGCAAGAGCGATTCGGCCCCGAGATTGCTATGTCGGCACTGTTGGCCGCCTATCAGCGAGCTATCGAGACTCACCATGGTCACGGCTAGCGTCCCAAGGGATGACCTATCGAGCCGGCATCGCCACGAGGGAGAGGATCCTCGTCGCCACGCGCGATCTCCTGGCCGAGGGAGGTCTCGAGGGGACGACCGTCAAGGCCATCTGCGCCAAGGCCGGAGTGCTGCCCGGAAGCTTTTACAACCTCTTCCCGGCCAAGGAGGAAGCGGTCCTCACCGTGGTGCGCGAGGCGATTGCCGCCGTCGAACCTGAGCAGGGACCCAATGAGACCGTGGCCGACCTGGTGGAAGCGTTCGTCCGTTTCGTCACGGGTGAGCCGGTCATCGCCCGGGTGTACCTGGTCATCGCCGTCTCTGGAGGCCTGACCGACCCGCAACTGCGCCGGCGCATCGTCCGCCATCACCAAACTCGGGTCGATCGCCTGGCGGGAGCCCTTCGACGACAAAGGCCGAGCCTCGATGGCGACGAGATCCAGGAACGGGCCGAGTCCCTCGCCGCGGCCCTCACCGGCTACGCCATCCATGCGATGTTCGATCCCGACTTCGATATGGCCAAGCAAGCGAAACTCTTGTTGTGACCCCCGAGCCTCGTATCCAAACCTTGGCTGTGGGTCCCTACGACAACCGCTGCTATATCGTCTCGTCCCAGACGGAGGCCGTGATCATCGATGCCGCGGACGAGGCCGACCGAATCATCGACGCGTGCGAGGGCTTGGTCGTCTTTGCCGTGCTCACGACTCACGGGCACTCAGACCACATCGCCGCCCTCGATCTCGTGCAGAAGGAGTTCGAGGTCCCTCACCATCTGCATCAGGCCGATGTCGAGATCGCCGGGCGCAAGCCCGACGAACCGCTAAGCGACGGCCAGGAGATCAGAGTCGGCGAGATCAATCTCTGGGTCGTCCACACTCCCGGGCACACTCCCGGTTCTGTTTGCTTCGTCGTGGAGCCTTCTCTGTTCTCGGGTGACACCCTCTTCCCGGGCGGTCCGGGTGCCACCCGCTGGGCCTACTCCAGCTTTGGACAGATCATGGACTCGATCGAGCAACGCCTGATGGCGTTGCCCGACACCACGGTGGTCTACCCCGGCCACGGCTTGGGCACGACCATCGGCGCCGAGCGGCCGCAGCTGTCCGCCTGGCGTTCGCGCGGCTGGTGAGCGTGGAGATCTGCCTTCAGGTCCGCGGCGACTATGCCGGCGTCTTGCAGGCGGCTCGCTGGGCCGAGAGCAACGGGCTCGCGGCGTTCGCCCTGCCCGATCACTACCTCGCCTCCCCGACCGACACCAATGCCGCCGCCTGGGACCACGTCGTCCATCTCGCGGGGTTGGCTCGCGAGACCCGGACGATCGAGCTCGTCGATCTCGTGTCTCCAGTCACCTTCCGCCACCCCGCGGTCGCGGCCAAGATGGCCGCCACCATCTACGACATGGCCGCGGGTCGCTTTCTCTTCGGGCTCGGGACTGGCTGGCTCGAGGAGGAGCACTCGCTCTTTGGCATCGACTTCCCCTCCCAGAGTGCCAGGTTCGACCTTTTGGAAGAACAACTCGCTTACCTCGCTGCTCTTGGCCGCGGTGAGAGCTTCGCCGGGAACCACTACCGGCTCGAAGGCTTCGAGTCGGCGCCCCGTTTCGCGGTGCCGCTGGTCATCGGGGGCACCGGCGGGCGCCGGACGCCGGAGCTGGCCGGCAGGTTCTGCCGGGAGCTGAACCTCTTTCCCCGTTCCGGCGACGACCTCGCCCCTCGCATAGAGGTGTGCCGGCAAGCAGCGAAGGCGGCGGGACGCGATCCCGACGAGGTCCGCCTGAGCTTCACCTGCTTGCCGGTCGCCGGAGAAGACGACGCCGCCTACCGGCGGGCTCTGGAGAAGACCGCCCGCGAATACGACCGCACTCCCAGTGTCACAGAGGAGCGCTTGGCGGCGCGTGGCGTGCCCTTTGGCACCCCCACTCGCATCAAGGCCCGCCTCGACGAGCTCGAGGCCCTCGGTATCACCCGTCTCTATCTCCAGGCTGGGACGAACGATCCCGCCGAGCTCGAGCCGGTCGTAGCGCCGTACCTGTCCTAAAGATCTGTGTCGATTTTTCCGTCTGGGAGACGGAAAAATCGACACAGTTAGCCGACGCTCTGATTCTCGCTATGAACCCCTCCGGGATTGACCAGAGCCTCCAGAAAACTAACGCCAGTTGGTCTTAGGATGTGGCCGCAGGTGGTCCTGAGAGATCGACGCTCGAGTTCTGCGCGTCGACCACGTCAAAAAGAAGTTCGCCGGCGACTGATTCATGACTCAGAAACCGGCCGAACGGCAGCTACCCAATCGCACCGGCCAGAAACTCACTTCGAGCTACCGGGAAGCAAATTTCGCCCTCCCCGATCTGTGGACACTGGTCCCCGAGAATCGTGAAGATAAACGATTCGACCGACGGATCGGAAAAGGCCGTACCGACGAGAGTCGCCACGAACAACTGGCTGCCATACGAAGTTGACAAGTTGTTGATGGGTTCCCAATCAAGCATGTGCATGGTCAGCGTGTCTTCGTGACGTTCAAACGACACCGACTCGACGAACCAGTCGTATTGCGCTAGGTCGAAACCGTCGTATCCGAGTTCGCGTTCAGCATCGTTTGGGCCTTTGGCCCACTCCAGAATGGCGTCTTCGGCTGATTCAACTTCGGGCCTTTCAAACACTTGGCCGCCGGTCCGGAGCGGTCCTGTCGTAACAGAGCACACGAAGAACGGGCCAGGTGCTGCGTTCTCAAAGTCAGTAAACGGTTCGACCTCAGTGCAACTCGGATCTCCCACGGTGCTCTGAGTAGTTGTGGAGACCACAGTGGTCGAGGTTTCCTCGACCGCTGTGCTTGTTGTCGTCGACGGCGTGCCGGAAAAGGAACACGCTACAACCGCCAGCGCGAGCGCGATCGAACGTTTCAATTGTCTCCCGAAGTTAGCTAGTCGGCGCCCAACTGCATGATGCTGCTTGCGTCAGAATCACGTGGGGAAACGGCACTGTTGTCCATCTCGGCTTGCCAAAGCAAGCGTCGATGGCATTCCCAATCTGCCACGCCCAGTTTGGATAGTCGACAAGGAAGTTTCGGCCTGCTGGCCACGTGTGAAATTCTGATTCGAGATAGGCAGCCACCGCTTCACGTTGGCAGGTTTCAGCTCACCCAGATCATTTCGAAGTACGCGTTGGTCATTCGCGCCTGGGCTGGCGACTCCTACGGTCGTTTGCCAGAAAAGGTCAGTCAGCTCGCGACCAGCGGTAGACGGTTTTCCGTAGGTACTGGTCTTGTTGTTGTACAAGCCCTGGGTTCCCCCGCTGGTCGAAGAGCAGGTACCGGACCCAATGGCGTTCGAGTGGATAGGCACATGCACCGCTGTCGACCACGATTGGGCAAACGTGTTGGACCGGGCAATGTTGTTGCGTGCCGTGCCCTGAGCGATCCGTACGGTGAACTGACGTTGAAGAAGGTTGTTGAAGCCGGGCACGCCGTGAGCGAGCCCATTGACGGCCTCGTTGGCGATGTTGGCTGAGCCATTGTTCTCGCTGTAACTGCTGCAACCGGTGTTGTCAATGCAAGGGCCCCCTGAGACACCGTCGTTTCCGTCGTGGCAGGCCTTCGAGAGAATGACTCGCCGCGTATTGGCCGGTGAAGGATAGAAGTCGGTGAAACCCATAGGCTCGTTGGGAAAGATCGTCTCCGGGAAGGATGCGGCGATCGAAACACTGCTATCCAGCTCGGCGATCTCGCTCGGACCGACGAACTGAAAGCAGCCTTCCCCTCCAAGACGGCTCCAGAACGCATCGCAGCTGCCGTTCACCGAGAAACTGATCGATTTGACTCCAGCGAACTGGAACACTGTTCGACTGAGAGCATCAAGCGCCACGGCCCCGGCGCCGGCGGCGCTCACAGCCGGGAAACGATCGTTGAAATCAATGGCTGCCACGCCGTTGGTATCGAGGGTGACGCGGTTCACGAAACTCCGAGTGCTGGGTAGCGCTGCCAGGAATCCTTGACTCGATTCGGCCCGCGGAACAGCTTTACCAAGCTCATTCAACGCAAGAACCATCAAATCGTTGGGCCGTGCGTCCGTTGGCCAGGATCGGGGCACGAACCGGGTTTCTGTTCCCACACAATGAAGGAAAACGCCGTAGGTGTTGGGTGCCGCAGTGGTGGGAGTCGATCGCAAAGCGGCGGGGCGACCCGATTTGTAAGCGCATTGGCGGCGGCCATTGCTGCCGTCGCTTCGTCATCCGACTTCGCTGTGTCCCCTCCATCGTATGGTTGAACCTCGACGAGGATGACCAATCCGTCGTAGAGGGCTGGTTTGGCGGCGAAGCTCGTCATCAATTCGTCGAGACGGTCGGCCGAAACATACAAGTCGGCCGATCTGCCGTCCCAAGTCAACAGCTGAGTGGGCTCGCCAATGAGACCGATTGAGTCCCCGGTCTGGGCCATGACTGGCTCATTGATTGAGCCATACAACCCGATCGCCAGAGCTCCATGTCGTCTTGGCTCCGACATCTTGTTCGCTTCAGTTGTCGATTCGACGTGTTCTGACCCTATGTTGGAAGCGCCTGACAATGTTGGGGTCAACAGCATTCCGAAGAGCACGAGTAATCCGAATATTCGGCTGGTTTGCGTTGGCACAGTCCCTCCTTCTGCTTGACGCGATGAGTAGTGGGTTCGCCACTGTGCGTGGTCTCCGAGAGAAGGAGGACTTTTCGCGTTCTTCGAGCCAACCAGGAAGAAGACAGATGCGCTGGTTCGTCGGGCTGGCAGCTCAGATATTTGACGTTGCGGACTCCGTGCGGACTTGTGGGGCCGGTATTAGTGATGACCGGGCACTGCTCCGGCAGGCAAACCCTCCCCTTCAAGGGTTCGGGTTCAGGCAGCACCGATTCAATATCCCGACTCCGGAAAACCCGAGCATGACCAGAGCCTCCAGAAGACTCGGGGCGGGTTCGCTACGGTGCCAAGGTGCGTCTGAGTCTCATGACCGAGCCTCAACTTGGTGGAAGCTTTGAGGATCTCTTGTCGGCGGCGCGCACGGCCGAGGGCGCAGGCTTCGAGACCTTCGCCCGCTCAGACCACTACTACTGGCGGGAAGGCGAGCCGGTTGCGGCCACCGAAGCGTTCACGAGCTTGGCCGGCATCAGCCGCGAGACGAGCCGCATTCGCCTCGCGATCCTCGTCTCCCCGATCACCTTCCGCCACCCTTCGTTCATAGCCAAGGCTGGGGCCACTCTCGACGAGATGAGCGGAGGCCGCCTGGACCTCGGCATCGGCACCGGCTGGATGGAGGCGGAGCACCAAGCGTTCGGCATCCCTTTCCCCGGTTGGAGCGAACGCTTCGCACGCCTCGGCGAAGCCTTGGAGTATGTCCGCGCCACCTTCGACGGAGGCTCGTTCACCGGCACTCACTATCGCACCACGGCCACGGCCTATCCCCAGCCGAGTGGCGTGCGCATCATCGTCGGTGGCAGCGGTCCCGAGAAAACCCCGGCCCTCGCCGGCCGATTCGCAGACGAGTACAACATGTTCGTGGCGCCTGTCGAGACGATGCGACCTCGCTTCGAGGCGATGCGCGAGGCGGCAGAGAACGCGGGTCGCGATCCCGGGGCGATCACGATCTCGGTGATGGGGCCGGCGGTCGTGGCCGACAACGAGGCCACACTCGACCGACTGCTCGATGCGGCCGCTGCGTTTCGCAACATCGGCCGGGACGAGCTGAAGGATCGCTGGCGGCAGAACGGGGTACCTTTCGGCAAGCCCGATCAGGTCGCCGAGGCGTTCGGTCGGCTCGAGGAGGCGGGGGTGGCCAAATACCATCTGCAGTGGCTGGAGCTTGCCGATCGCCAGGGGATCGCCGACCTCGTCGAAGGGGCGTCCGGCCTCTAGCCTCAAAGGCTAAGAAGAGCGCGCAGTCAGGTCGCCCCAAAAAGATCGGAGTCGTCGCGAGGATCGCGGTCCCGGACGATGGCTTGGCGTATCTTCGCTAGCCGGGAGCTCGCCACGTAGAACCGTCCGCGCGAAGCTCCATTTGGAATCAAGAGACCAGCTTCGACAAGCTGGCGTAGGTCCCGTGTAGCGGTCTGCTCCGATAACTCCTCGCCGCTCTCAGCGAAGGAAACGCGATAGGTGGCGTTTCTAACGCGCAGGCGCTGCGCCGCGTCAAACAGAGCGATGACTGTCCGCTCTGAAAGACTCAGCTCGTCCACGAGGGATTCCAGCTCGGACCACATTCGTTCTGCTTCTTGAATTCGCCGCACCATTGTCTGAGCTTGGCGTAGGTGAGCCGTGAGCGTGAACCGAATCCATGGACGAGTGTCTCGTTCGGGTTGCCAGGTGCCGTTGCCGACTTGCGCGAGGACGTTGTAATAGGCCTGGGTGTTTCTCCCCAGGTACTCCTCAATGCTGAGCAAGAATGGAGAGAGAGGAGTCTTCTCGCGCGCTAGGACGAGACTCTGGAGGCACTGTGCCATCCGGCCATTGCCATCGCGAAAGGGGTGGATGAGAACGAGATTTAGATGAGCCATGGCCGCGCGTACGAGCGGCGGTAAATCGTCAGACTCGTTCAAGCGCTCGACAAGGGCCGCCATCAATCCGGGAACCAAGTCGACATCCGCGCCCTCGTAGACAACTTCGCCGCTCTCCTCGTTGAACACGAAGGCCGTCCCGGATCGCCAAAGTCCCGGCCGGCTCTTCAAGTCGTAGCTCGTCATCATGAAGTGGAGGCTCTTCACCAACCGCGTGCTGTACTCGAAATCCGGCTCTTCCGCGAGCTGGAGGACATAAGTCATGGCACTTCGGTAACCCTCCAGCGCTCGCCGGGTTTCCTCGTCGGCGTCTAGAGGCGCCTCCCCGACTGCAACCGCTGCGGCATCATCAAGAGTCGCGTCGTAACCCTCAATGGTGTTCGACCCTTGTATGGCTCTTGCCACCGACAGGCGGCGAATAGAACCGAACCACCGCCTCGGTTCATGAAGTCGATGACGCAGCGTCTGCTTGAGTGCATCGATCCGTTCCAGCACCTCCTGTTCCTCCGCAACGACGCTGGATCCTTGGAACAACACGATTGAAACTTGGCTCCTATCCATCACACGATAGATGTTAGCTATCAGATGTAGGCTAGCAACCGTCATCAGTCAAGCTGCCGTCGGCGACCCGCAATAGCACCCGCCAAACGCTTCTACCCTTACCCGGTATGAGCGATTCCCTGCTCCGGATTGAAGATCTGCACGTAGCGGCGGGCGAGACGCCGATTCTCAATGGCATCGATCTCACGCTCGAGATAGGACAGGTGCAGGCGATCATGGGGCCCAACGGGTCCGGCAAGAGCACGCTCGCCAACGTGCTGATGGGCCATCGCGATTACACGGTGACCTCTGGCCGGATCCTCTATCAGGGTGAGGATCTCGCCGGCATGCCAACCGACGAAAGGGCCCGCAAGGGCATGTTCTTGGCCTTTCAGAATCCCGAGGCAGTGCCGGGGGTCTCGGTTGTCCAGTTCCTGCGCCAAGCCCTCTCCAACCGGACCGGCATCGACCTCAGCATCCTCGAACTGCGGCTCAAGGTCATGGAGGCGATGCGCTCCCTGGGCATGGCGCCCGACTTCGCCGACCGTTTCCTCAACGAAGGTTTCTCAGGCGGCGAGCGCAAGCGCAACGAGGTGCTGCAGATGGCAGTTCTGGAGCCGAAGCTCGCCATCATGGACGAGACCGACTCTGGCCTCGACATCGATGCCCTGCGCACCGTGGCGGAGGGGATCGAGCGGCTCACCGGCCCCGACCGGGGCTTTCTGGTCATTACCCACTATCAACGCCTGCTCGACTATCTGACGGCCGATGTGATCCACATCCTGTGGGACGGTCGCCTTGTCGAGACCGGTGGACCGGAGCTGGCCAGCCGGCTCGAAGCCGAGGGGTACGAAGCCTTTCGAGCACGAGTCTGACCATGCTCGACGTCCGCTCCGATTTTCCAGCCTTCGCCGCGGGCGCCGGCCACTTTCTCGACTCGGCGGCTTCGGCCCTGAAACCGGGCGTGGTCCTCGAGGCCATGCACCGGTTCGCGGGCACCGTCTATGCCAACGTCCATCGGGGGGCCTATCGGCTCTCGACCGAGTCGACCGAGCTTTACGAGACGGCCCGCGCCAAAGCCGCGACTTTCATCGGTGCCTCACGGCCCGAGGAGGTGGTGCTCTGTCGGGGCACGACGACCGGCCTCAACATGGTCGCCGGCGGCTGGGGTGGCCGGCACCTTCGATCCGGCGAGCGCATCCTCCTCACTTTGATGGAGCATCACGCCAACATCGTTCCGTGGCAAATGGTCGCCAAGCGGACGGGGGCCACGCTCGACTACGTCACTCTCACCGAGGACGGCCACCTGGACGTCGAGTCCTTCGGGCGAGCCCTGGCGAGACACCCTCGCATCGTCGCCTTCACCGGGATGTCGAATGTCCTTGGCTCGATTCCGCCGACTCGTGCCCTCGCCGATGCCGCACATGCGGCCGGGGCGCTCGTCGTCGTCGACGGCGCGCAGTTGGTGCCGCACCGTCCCGTCGACGTCGCCTCACTCGGCGCGGACTTCCTGGCGTTCTCCGGTCACAAGCTGCTGGGGCCGACTGGGATCGGCGTCTTATGGGGCAAGGCCGAGCGCCTGCACGAGATGGACCCCTTCGAGGGCGGCGGCGAGATGATCGCCACCGTCGACCTCGACCACTCCACTTGGGCGCCGATTCCGCACCGCTTCGAGGCCGGCACCCCGCCGATCATCGAAGCCGTCGGGCTCAGCGCCGCTCTCGACTATCTGACCGGCCTGAAGATGGAGGCGGTGGCGGCCCATGATGCCGAGCTCACGTCCTACGCGATCAAGAGGCTCGAGGAGGTCGACGGGCTTCGCATCTATGGACCCGGTTCCGGTGACGAGCGCGGAGGCGCGATCAGCTTCACCCTCGGAGACATTCATCCTCATGACCTCGCCACCATCCTCGACCAACGGCATGTGTCGGTGCGGTCGGGCCATCACTGCGCGAAACCGTTGATGAAGGCCTTGGGAGTGCCGGCAACGGCCCGAGCCTCGATCTCTGTCTACACCAACCAGGCGGACATCGACGCGCTGGTTGCTGGATTAGAAGAAGCCTCCCGCTTGTTCGGAATTTGAGATGGCCCTCGAAGAGCTCTACCGCGAGGTGATCCTTGATCACTATCGCAACCCACGCAACCGTGCCGCCCTCCCGGAATGCGACGCGAGCGCCGAAGGCGTCAACCCCCTGTGCGGGGACGAGGTGACAGTCGAACTGGTCTTCGCCGACGACACGATTGGGGCGGTTTCGGTCCGTGGACAGGGCTGCTCGATC
>Ga0187893_10015200_pt1 | contig 10346 bp, 8 predicted proteins | sample MA1701074metaG_FD_139574 | JGI IMG/M metagenome (GOLD analysis project Ga0187893, IMG submission 139574) | White microbial mat communities from a basaltic lava cave in the Kipuka Kanohina Cave System on the Island of Hawaii, USA - MA170107-4 metaG ...
ATGGACATCAAGAAAGCCGCCGTGATCGGCTCGGGCGTGATGGGCAGCGGCATCGCCGCGCACATCGCCAATGCCGGCGTGCCGGTGATGCTGCTCGACATCGTGCCGAAGGGCGCCAACGACCGGAGCGGGCTTGCCCGCGGCGCGATCGCGAAGATGCTCAAGACCGATCCGGCGCCGTTCATGCACCGCGACGCGGCGAAGCTGGTGGCGCCCGGCAATCTCGAAGACGATTTGGGCGCTCTCGGCGATTGCGATTGGATCGTCGAAGCGGTCATCGAGCGCCTCGACATCAAGCACGACGTGTTCAAGAAGCTCGAGGCCAACCGCAAGAAGGGATCGATCGTCTCCTCCAACACCTCGACGATCCCGCTCGCGAAGCTCGTCGACGGCCTGCCGGACAGCTTGCAGCAGGATTTCGTCATCACCCATTTTTTCAATCCGCCGCGCTACATGCGCCTGCTCGAGATCGTCGCGGGCCCCAAGACGCGCAAGGACGTGGTGGCGAGCATCGAGAAATTCTGCGACGTGCGCCTCGGCAAGGGCGTCATCCACGCCAAGGACACGCCGGGCTTCGTCGGCAACCGCATCGGCACGATGTGGATCCAGGCGGCGGTCAATGCCGCGTCGGATCAGGGCCTCACGGTCGAGGAAGCCGATGCCGTGGCGAGCAGGCCGATCGGCTTTCCCAAGACCGGTATCTTCGGCCTGCTCGATCTCGTCGGCATCGATCTGATGCCGCATGTCGGCAAGAGCATGCGCGCGAACCTCTCGGCCAAGGACCCGCTCGTCACCGAGTTCCGCGAGGACTCGGCGAAGTTCATCGAGAAGATGATCGCCGAGGGCTACACCGGCCGTAAAGGCAAGGGCGGCTTTTACCGCATGAACAAGAGCGGCGGCGAGCGCGTCAAGGAATCGATCAGCTTGAAGACCGGCGCCTATGCGCCCTCGCAGAAGGCCGAGCTCGAAAGCGCCGCGGCCGGCGGCAAGGATTTGCGGAAGCTCGTCTCGCATCCCGACCGCGGCGGCCGGTTCGCCTGGGACATGCTGGCGAAGACGCTCTCCTACGCCGCGTCGCTCGTGCCCGAGATCGCCGACGACGTCTTCGCCGTCGATCAGGGCATGAAGCTCGGCTACGCCTGGAAATGGGGGCCGTTCGAGCTGATCGACAAGCTCGGCCCCAAATGGTTCGCGGATCGCCTCAAGGCCGAGGGCAAACCGGTGCCGGCGCTGCTCGCCAAGGTCGGCGCGGGCACCTTCTATCGCGTCGAGAACGGCGTGCTGCAGCAATTCACGCCCGCCGGCACCTACGTGCCGGTGAAGCGCCCGGAAGGCGTGCTGTTGCTCTCCGACGTGAAGCGCAAATCGAAGCCGATCATGAAGAACGGCTCGGCCAGCCTCTGGGACATCGGCGACGCCGTCGCCTGCTTCGAAGTCCACACCAAGATGAACGCCATCGACGCCGACGTGGCCGACCTCCTCTCCCGGTCGCTCGACCATGTCGGCAAGTCCATGAAGGGCCTCGTCCTCTACAACGAGGGCGACAATTTCTCGGTCGGCGCCAATATCGGCCTCGCGCTGTTCGCCGCCAATGTCGGCGTCTGGCCGGTGATCGAGGGCATGATCGAAGCCGGCCAGAAGGCGATGAAGCGCATGAAGTATGCGGCCTTCCCGGTGGTGGCGGCGCCGTCGGGCATGGCGCTCGGCGGCGGCTGCGAGATGCTGCTCCATTCCGCCGCGGTGCAGGCGCATGCCGAAGCCTACACCGGCCTCGTCGAGGTCGGCGTCGGCGTGCTGCCCGGCTGGGGCGGGTGCAAGGAGTTCGTCACGCGCTGGACCGCGGCGAAGAAGCCGGCCAACGGCCCGATGCCGCCCATCGCCAAGGCGTTCGAGATGATCTCGACGGCGCAGGTGGCGAAGTCCGCCGCCGAGGCGCGCGACATGATGATCTTGCGGCCCGCCGACGGCATCACGATGAACCGCGACCGCCTGCTCTACGATGCGAAGCAGAAGGCGCTGGCGCTGGCCGCGGCCGGCTACAAGCCGCCCGAGCCGGTGGAGTTGCGGCTCCCCGGCTCCAACGGCAAGGCGGCGCTCGATCTCGCGATCGAGGGCTTCCGCCTCCAAGGGAAGGCGCTGCCGCACGACGCCGTCGTCTCCGGCGAGGTGGCGCGTGTGCTCACCGGCGGCGACACCGACATCACCGAGATCACCACCGAGGACAGGTTCTACGCCTTGGAGCGCGCCGGCTTCATGAAGCTCCTGAAGACGCCGGCCACGCTCGCCCGCATCGAGCACCTGCTCGAAACGGGAAAGCCGCTGCGCAATTGAATTCGTGGGGGCGGGTCCCCGACCCGCCCTCGCGCCGCCGCACAATGTTCAATCGCGTCGCACAGCCGCGACGCAGAAGGGCGGGTCGGGGACCCGCCCCTACGAAGGAAGGGAACCGGACCCATGCCCGTCTACAAGGCCCCGCTCAAGGAAACGCGCTTCCTGCTGCACGAGGTGTTCGGCTACGAGCGCGAGGTGGCGACGCTGCCCGGCTATGCCGAGGCCACGGCCGACGTGGTCGATGCGGTGCTCGAAGAGGCCGCGAAGCTCTGCGAGAACGAGCTGCAGCCGCTGAATCTTTCCGGCGACAAGGAGGGCTGCACCTACGAGAACGGCGTGGTGCGCACGCCCAAGGGCTTCAAGGAGGCCTACGACACGTTCCGCGAGGGCGGATGGACCGGCCTCACCTGCGATCCGAAATTCGGCGGCCAGGGCCTGCCCAAGGTGCTGGGCTTCGTGGTCGAGGAGATGGTCAGCGCCGCCAACATGGCGTTCGGCATGTATCCCGGCCTCTCGCATGGCGCCTATAACGCGATCGAGTATCACGCCAACGACGAGCTCAAGAACGACTATCTGCCGAAGCTCGCCGACGGCACCTGGTCGGGCACGATGTGCCTGACCGAGCCGCATTGCGGCACCGATCTCGGCATGATCAAGACGCGCGCGGTCCCCGCCGACGATGGCTCCTTCCGCATCGCCGGCACGAAAATCTTCATCTCGGCCGGCGAGCACGATCTCACCGAGAACATCGTGCATCTCGTGCTGGCGAAGCTCCCCGATGCGCGGCCGGGCATCAAGGGCATCTCGCTGTTCCTGGTGCCGAAATTCCTGCCGAAGAAGGGCGCCAGCGGGCTCGAAGCGGGGCCGGCCAACGGCGTGCGCTGCGGCTCGATCGAGCACAAGATGGGCATCAAGGCCTCGTCGACCTGCGTGATCAATTTCGAGGACTCGAAGGGCTGGCTCGTCGGCAAGAAGCACAAAGGAATGCGCGCGATGTTCGCGATGATGAACGCGGCGCGGCTCGGAGTCGGCGTGCAGGGCCTGGCGCTGGCCGAGGTCTCGTATCAGAACGCCGCCAACTACGCGAAAGAGCGCGTCCAGGGCCGCTCGCTCAAGGGCGCCAAGGCGCCTGAGAGGCCGGCCGATCCCATCATCGTGCACCCCGACGTGCGCCGCATGCTCTTGAAGGCGCGTGCGATGACCGAGGCGGCGCGCGCGCTCGCCGTGTGGACCGGCATGCGCATCGACGTCTTCGCGAAGCATCCCGATCCCGCGGTGCGCCAGGAGGCCGACGATTTCGTGGCGCTGATGACGCCGGTCATCAAGGCGCTGTTCACCGATCATGGATTCGAATCGGCCAACCTCGCCGTGCAGGTGCATGGCGGCCACGGCTACATCCACGAATACGGCGTCGAGCAGTTCGTGCGCGACGCGCGCATCACGCAGATCTACGAGGGCGCCAACGGAATCCAGGCGCTCGATCTCGTGGGGCGGAAGCTGCCGATGGGCGGCGGGCGGCTGCTGCGCCGGTTCTTCCACCCGATGCAGGAGTTCCTAGAGCAGAACATGGCCGATGCGGGCTTGAGCGAATTCACGAGCCCGCTCGTGAAAGCGTTCTCGCGCCTCCAGCAGTTGACGCTCTGGGTGGCGCAGCAGGGCCTGGCCGATCCGGAAGAGGCGGGGGCCGCCGCGTCCGAATATCTCCGCTTCTTCGGCCTCGTAGCCCTCGGCTGGATGTGGTGCCGCATGGTCAAAGCCGCGCAAGCCAAGATCGCGGCGGGCGCCGATCCCGAGGGCTTCTACGCCGCCAAGCTCTCCACCGCGCGCTTCTTCTTCCAGAAGCTCCTGCCCGAGACGGCGGCGCTCGGCCTCTCGGTCATGGCCGGCAAGAAGCCGCTGATGGAGCTGCAAGAGGCGGCGTTCTAGAGCGCCGCTTCTCCCAGACCGTCATCCTGAGCGAAGCAACGCCGCTCTTTGGCGGCGTTGCGAAGTCGAAGGATCGTGTGCCAGCGCGTCGCGATCCCTCCACTCCGTGGCCGCGCCAAAAGGGCGCGTCCACTCCGGTCGGGATGACGTGGGTGGAGGCCGGGTGTCAGCGTCAACGCAGCGCCTCGATCTTCTCGCGCAGAATGTGAATTTCCGCGTCGTGGAAGGCGCAGAGGCGCGACCAGCGGCGGTCGTCGAAGCTCGCCGGGCGCCAGGCCGACATGCTGACGAGGCAGGTTCCGGCGCCGCGCCCCAGTGTCTCGCCGGGGATCACGCGCGTCGAGATGCGCATCACGAGATCCTTCTCCTGGCTGCCGACGTGATAGTCGACGAGGAGGCGCCGCGGATCGGCGTCGACGCGGAACGCGATGGCGCTGCCGTCGGCGGGCGAGCCCCCCTGGAAGAGGTCGCTGTCGCCGACGCGCCTGGCCTCGAGCGCGCCGAGCGCCCATTCGCCGACCTTCGCTCCATCGGCGAGGTAGTCGAAGGCCAGCTTCGCCGGCGCCGCCACTTCGGCGGTTACGACGTAGCAGAGATCGGAGTCGTTCGTGGCCATTCGCTCTCGAAATCTTGTGTCGTCCCCGCGAAAGCGGGGACCCAGACGCTCGGCAAGTGCCGAGCTTATGTCAAATCGCGCAAGGGCGCGATTTGACCGTAAGCAACGCCCTAGCGTTGCGGCGGCGACGCGTGCTCGCCGCAAGGGGCAATTACGCGGAGGCGCCGTGTGGGTCCCCGCTTTCGCGAGGACGACCGGATAGACTAAGGTCAGCGCGCAGTTTGGCCGCCTGCGCCCATCGCAAGCGGAGAGGGAGAGCACCATGACATCATTCCGCCGCGTTCTCGCGCTGACGGCCGCCGCCGTTGCGCTTTGCTTCACCGCGTCCGCATCGGCGCAGACCACGATCAAGGTCGGGCTTGCCTTGCCGAAGGGCCTGCCCGGCTTCGACCACGTCAATGGCATGTACGAGACCTTCGGGCAGGAGGTCGAGGCCGGCAGCAAGGGCGAGTTGAAGGTCGATCTCGCCTATGGCGGCTCGCTCGGCAACCCCGCCGACCGCATGAACCAGATGCGCCGCGGCATCATCCAGATGTCCGACGCCTCCGACGGCAACTACGCCGCCATCTATCCCGACATCCAGGTCTTCTCGCTGCCCTATCTCTTCCCCGACGAGAGGATCGCGTGGAAGGTGTTCGACGGGCCCGTCGGCACCGCGATGGCCGAGGACCTGCGCAAGAAGACCGGCATCCGCGTGCTCGGCTGGTGGGAGGCGGGCGGCTTCCGCCATTTCAGCTCGAACAAGCCGATTCGCGCGATCAAGGATTTCGCGGGCCAGAAGGTAAGGGCACTCGGGCCCGCCAACGCCAAGCCGGTCGAGGCCGCCGGCGGCACGGCGGCGGCGATCCCGTTCAACGAGCTCTACACCTCGCTCAAGACCGGCGTCGTCGACGCGCAGGACAATTCGGTCAGCGTGTTCCGGCTCGTAAAGCTCTACGAGGTGCAGAAGTATCTGACGCTTTCGGGCCACTCCTATTCGTTCGGGCCGATGGGCATCAACGACGCGTTCTACGAAAGGCTTTCGCCGGCGCAGAAGAAGGTGATCGACGAGGCGGCGAAGAAAGCGATCGCCTACAACCGCGAGACCTCGCGCAAGATCGAGGGCGAGGCGCTCGCTTTCGTCAGGCAGAACGGCGTCACGGTGATCGAGCTCGCGGCCGCGCAGAAGGACGAGATGAAGGCCAAGATGCAGCCCGCGGTGCGCGAATGGCTGCTGACGCAGGTCTCGTCGGCGAAGGTGCTCGACGACGCGCTGGCGGCGGTGGCGGCTGCATCGCGCTGACGCGTGGGGCAGGCGCTTCCACAACGGCGTGCCGTTGAATTGACCGTCATCCCGACCGGAGCGGACGCGCTCTTGCGCGGCCGCGGAGTGGAGGGATCGCATGGCGCTGGCGCACGATGCCTCCACTGCGCGCCCGCAAGAGCGGGCGCTTCGGTCGGCATGACGAGTCAAAATATCGGCGCCCTTACGAGCAAGCGCTCGTGAAAGGGCTCCTCGACGCGCTCGAGCGCGGCGCCGTCATCCTCGGTTCCGCGGCGATGGCGTGCCTCGCGGTGGCGGTCATCGCGTTGGTGGCGCTGCGCTACCTCTTCGGCATCTCGCCGTTCTGGAGCGAAGAGCTCATCCGCATCTTCTTGTTGGCTGCGGTGCTCATCGGCGCCGGCGTCTCGGTCCGGGCCAACCGGCACATCCGCGTGGAGTTCCTGACCGAGCTGCTGCCGGCGGGCCTGCGCCGGGCCTGGTACCTCCTGCTCGATCTCGCGGCGCTCGGGCTCTTCGTCCTCATCATCGCGACCGGCATCGAGGCGGTCGGGTTCAATCACTCGATGCGCACGGTGTCGCTGCAGCTCCCGGTCTCGACGATCATCTGGCTGGTGCCCGCCGGCTTCGCGATCGCGGCCATCTTCATGCTCGAGGAGCTCGTCCGCCGCTGGAAGAAGAAGCCATGAGCCCCGCGCTCGCGCTCTTCCTCGCGGTGTTCGTGTTCATGATGGTCGCGGCCATGCCGGTGGCGTGGTCGATGCTGCTCTCGGTGCTAGCCTATATCGCGGCGAGCGGACAGTGGGCGCTGCTGCCGGTGATGCCCGAGAAGATCTACCAGGGCATCGACGTCTTCATCCTGGTCGCGATCCCGCTGTTCCTGCTCGCCGGCGAGCTGTTCTCGGAGGGTGGGCTGGCGCAACGCATCGTCGTCTTCGCCGACGCGGCGTTCCGCCGGATCCGCGGCGGCATCGCGCAGGTCGCCGTCGCCACCTGCATTTTCTACGCCGGCATCACCGGCGTGGCGCTCGGCGAGATCGCGGCGCTGGGCCGCATCTTCATTCCGGCCATGGTGCGCGCCGGCTACACGCCGGCCTTCGCCGCGGCCGTCATCGCCTCGGGCTCGATCATCGGTCCCACGATCCCGCCCTCGCTGCCGATCATCATCTATGGCTCGGCGACCAACGTCTCGATCGGCGGCATGTTCGCGGCCGCGGTGGTGCCGGGCCTCATCCTCGGCGCCGCGCAGATGGCGTGGATCGCCTATGCCTGCAAGCGCTTCCCGCTGAAGCAAGACGCGGCGCGCGTCTCGCTGGGCGCGAGCTTCCTCACCGCGCTGCCCTCGATCGGCATGCCGTTCCTCATTCTTGGCGGCATCCTCGGCGGCGTCTTCACGCCCACCGAGGCCGCCGGCAGCGCGGTCCTCTACGCGTTCGTGCTCGCTGTTGTCGTCTACCGCACGGTGCGCCTCCGCCAACTCGCGCCGATCCTCGGCCAGTCGGTCACTTTCTCCGGCCAGCTCCTGATCATCGTCGGCGCCGGCGCGGCGCTCGCCTGGGTGCTCGGCTTCGAGAATGCGACGGGACGGGTGGCAACGCTGGTCAAGGAGATGGATCTCGGCCCGCTCGGCACGATGCTGCTGGCGAACATCCTGTTCCTGATCCTCGGGTGCTTCGTCGATCCCACCACCTCGATCATCCTGTTCGCGCCGATCCTGGCGCCGGCGGCAGCCGCCGCGGGCATCGATCCGCTTCACTTCGGCGTGGTGATGATCATCAACCTGAACATCGGCCTCATCACGCCGCCGCTCGGCGTCTCGCTGTTCGCGGCCGAGCGCATCGCCAACTGCGGCCTCAACGCCGTCATCCGCGAATCGCTGCCGTTCATCGCGATCAACATAGCGGCGCTGGCGGTGATCTCCACCGTGCCGCAGCTCTCGCTATTCCTGCCGCGGCTGGCGGGGTTTTAGAGCGGGCGCCGGCCGCGTAGGGGCGCGCTGCGCGCGCCCATGCCGCCGCACGCAAGGACTTTGCCGTGTGACGCGCGCGCGAGCAGCGGGCACTCCCGCGTCCGCGCCCTGCCGGCGTCACCAGGGCGCGCGCAGCGCGCCCCTACGCGGCGGGCGCCGGGCTTACTTCGTCACCCGCACAGTGCGGCTGCCGAGCGCGCCGCGCACCTGGACGAACCGGATCTTTTCGGCCTGTTCGGGCTCGACGCGGAACATCACGGCGATGCGCGTCTCCACCTGCGCCACGATGGTGCCGCGCGGCGGCGGCGTCGCGACGAAATCGAGCACGTAGCCGCCGGCGACCTTGACGAGATCGGGGCGCGGCCGCAGCGCCGGATTGGTGAAGCCCGCGATCGGCACCGTGCCGCCCGCCATCACGAGAACCGCTCCGCCCGCGCGCGCGAGCGAGACGTTGGAGACGTGCTGCACCAGCACCATATCCTGGGCGAGGGCGGCGTGCGGGGCGAGGACGGCGGCGGCGATGGGGAAGGCGAGGCGCATCGGCGGCACCTTGGCCGGCCAAAGAAATAAGTCAACCGCGCGGTCCCAGTGCCAATTGCCACAGCCGCTAGGCAGGGTGGTGGGTGGGGACTAATCTCATGCCATGTCCACGTTTCTGCTCGTCGCCGCCATCGTCTGCGCGCTCGGCGCGGTCGCCTCGCTGCTGACCGGCGTCATCGGCCTCTCCGGCCGCGCGTTCAACGACAAGTACGGCAACAAGCTGATGCGCGCGCGCGTCGGCTTCCAGTTCGCGGCCGTGCTGTTCCTGTTTCTCTACTGGCTCTCGCTGAAGCCGTAACGGAGCGCGAGGCGCGCATGGTCAAGCTCGACAAGATCTACACGCGCGGCGGCGACAAGGGCGAGACCTCGCTCGGCGACGGCACGCGCGTCGCCAAGCACGATCCGCGCGTCGCGGCCTACGGCACGGTCGACGAATGCAACAGCATTCTCGGCCTGGCGCGCCTCCACCTCTCCGGCGATGCCGAAGCCGACGCGATGCTGGGGCGCATCCAGAACGACCTCTTCGATCTCGGCGCCGATCTCTGCACGCCCGAGGAGGAGAAGCCGAAATGGCCGCCGCTGCGCATCGTGCCCGAGCAGACCGCGCGGCTCGAGCGCGAGATCGACGCGATGAACGATAAGATCCCGCCGCTCAAATCCTTCATCCTGCCGGGCGGCTCGGCGGCGGCGGCGTGGCTGCACCTGGCGCGCACCGTGGCGCGCCGCGCCGAGCGCGAGATCACGGCGCTGGCCCGAGCGCAGCCGGTGACGGCCGAGGCGATCAAGTACATCAACCGACTCTCCGACCATTTGTTCGTGATGGCCCGCCGCCTCAACGCCGACGGCGCCAACGACGTGCTCTGGGTGCCGGGTAAAAACCGCTAGGTCCGGCGCGCCGAGGCGGCTACCCACCGCGGGAGGGCCGGCAGCGTGTCTCGTGAAAAGCCGGACGGGCGCCGAATTATCGCGCCGTTTCAAGTGTTCACCGTGGTAGGCAAGGGTTGCAATGGGTTCCCGTTGCGCTTTGGTATACCAGACTTTATTGTTCCAGTCGGGTGCCTCGCCTACTATCCCGGACCGCGCGGACGCGGAAACCGGTTCATCAAAAGCGATCGTCCGCGACAGTCGGCAATTTTCCCGGGAGGAGAACCAATGACCATCCAAGACGAAAAGCACGTTGCCGCGCGCAAATCGCGCCGCGGTTTCCTGAGGGCGGGCGCGGCCGCCGCGGTTGCCGGTGCCGCGCTGGCGATGCCGAACGTCTCGCGCGCGCAGACCACGACGCTGAAGGTGCAGGGCTCGTGGGGCGCCAAGGACGTCTTCAACGAGATGGCGCAGGACTACATCGAGCGCGTCAACACGATGGCCGCCGGCCGGCTCAAGCTCGATTACCTGCTGGGCGGCGCGGTCGTGCATCCGTTCAGCGTGTTCGACGGCGTCCATCAGGGCGTGATCGACGGCGCGCACACGGTGACGGTCTACTGGTACGGCAAGCACAAGGCCGCGTCGCTGTTCGGCACGGGGCCGGTGTTCGGCTTCAACGCCAATGAGGGCTTGGGCTGGATCCACAACGGCGGCGGCAAGGAGCTGTTCGAAGAGCTCCAGACCCAGATCATGAAGGTCAACATCAAGAGCTTCTTCGCGATGCCGATGCCGACCCAGCCGCTCGGCTGGTTCAAGAAGGAGATCAAGAGCGCGGCCGA
>Ga0187893_10015201_pt1 | contig 10344 bp, 9 predicted proteins | sample MA1701074metaG_FD_139574 | JGI IMG/M metagenome (GOLD analysis project Ga0187893, IMG submission 139574) | White microbial mat communities from a basaltic lava cave in the Kipuka Kanohina Cave System on the Island of Hawaii, USA - MA170107-4 metaG ...
TCACACCTGCATAAGCCCGCGCTGGACTTCTGCGCGCTCTGGTCGATTTTCCACTCCAGGTGTGAACTAGTTCATAGGTTGACAAATCAAACGCGGGTATGATTGCGTCCAAAGGAAATCTCTATGACGGTCCAGTCTCCGCAGACAAATAGGTGTGAGTGAACACAGATTTGCTGCACTCGATGAAAGTCATGAGCCTACTCATAGCTTGCGGGAGCCTGGTCATCGCGCTTGGCGGCGCCACCAATGTGCCGAACACCCATCAAGCCGAAGCCTTACGCCACTACAATCTGGGCGTGACGCTGGCCAGTACAGGAGACGTAGAAGGCGCCTTGAGTGAGTACCGCCGTGCCATCGGATTGAACCCTGATCTGATGGAGGCTCACCGGGATCTCGGGACCGTGCTTCAGGCCAAGGGGGATCTGGAGGGAGCACTCGCAGAGATCCGCACTGCGCTACGTGTCAACCCAGACGATTGGACAGGCCATTACTATCTTGGCAATGCACTCCTAGCCAAGGGCGATCTTGATGGGGCGATCGCTGAATACCGCAGCGCTTTGCGCCTCAACCCAGACGCTGCGGAGTCCCACACGAACCTGGGGGTTGCACTCAACGCGAAGGGAGATCTGAAGGCAGCCGCCGCTGAATACCGCACTGCCCTCCGCCTCAACCCATATGACCTCTACGCCCATTACAACCTCGGCAATGCGCTGTATCGGCGTGGTGATGTAGAGGGGGCCATCGCCGAGTACCGCACGGTCCTCCACCTTAACCCACACGATGCGGAGGCGCACTACAGTCTCGGCACCGTTCTTGGAACCACAGGGGATCTAGAGGGAGCCATCGCCGCATTGCGCACGGCCCTCCGCCTGAGACCAGATCATGCCGATACGCATAAGCATTTGGGGAACGTGCTCGCCCTCAAGAGGGATCTGGATGGGGCTATCGCCGAGCACCGCACCGCGATCACCTTCAGCCCAGACGATGCAGACGCTCACTTTAACCTCGGGAATCTTCTGCACGCGAAAGGCGATTTGGAAGGGGCCATAGTCGATTTGCGTGTTGTTCTCAGGCTCAAGCCAGACGATGTGGCCGCTCACTACACTCTCGGAGTCATGCTGAAGGACGAGGGGAACAAGGCAGCAGCTGTGAAAGAACTTCACCAGGTCCTGGGCCTCGCCGCAGACACGGCAGCCAATCGGGAGTACATTGACGCGACGAGGCGACTGCTCCGGCAGCTTGAGTAAGGGAAATAGTGCTAACGCCCTCCAACGCACTTACCGGAAGAGAGGAGCTTGCGGCCCTGGCTTCATCCCAGCGAGATCGGGGTCCTCCCCGTTCCTCGGCCGAGAGTGCGCTGCCTTTTTCTCTTTTCGCTGGACTCGGCGAGCCGCTTTCATTCTCTGTTCTTCCTGCTTGGCCCGCTCGCGCGCCTTTTTTGCAGACGTCGTTTTGATTGCAACCTCCCTGGCTCATGCCAATTGCAAGATGACCTGCAGTGCCCCCGCCGCTGATGTCCCTGCCGTGCTTGTTGGAGTGGTTCTGTCCGTTCCCAAGATCCCCTTAGAAACGTCCACGGCGAGGCCTCTGTTCCCACCGGGGCCGCCGTGGGAGCGCTCCTCCTTGGGCTTCGCCTCGTTGACTGTGAGGGTCCGGCCTCCCAGTTGTGCCCCGTTCAGCGCCGCGATGGCCTGCTTGGCCTCCTCGGCCGTGGACATCTCCACGAAGCCGAAGAGACGTGACTGCCCGGTAAACTTGTCCATAATCACCGTTGCAGATTGCACAGTCCCGTGTGGCGCGAACAGGTCCTTCAACTGCGAGTCGGTCGCTGAAGATGGCAAGCGCCCAACATAAATCTTCGTCCCCATAGGTTCCTCCTTTGGGGTCATGATCTGGTCTTAGACTCAAGCCAGACAAAAGAAAGCAAGGAACGACCCGAAGAAGATTTGTGCCTTGATTGCATTCAGCACGGGCAATTAATCCCATTCAGCCAATAGAAAAACCATATGGCGGTTGCGCAGGTGAGATAGAAAATGATCTTCCCCAGTGTAGTCTCCCACTCTGGAACTTGGCGCCCTTCCGGGAGACCCTTCTCCATCCTCTCGTCCGGAGCCTGATCGTAAATCTTTGGGGAGCTAGCGGGGTCCATATTAGACCTCCTTTCTTGGGTCACCTCCCTTTGCTCCTCTCGTTTTCACTCTGGTCAGGACCTGCTCGATGCTTGGCACCACCACTCCCCTCACTACCCGCGTCCCATGGAGCGCCCTCTCTCCACGCTGTGGCTGCTCAGTCGATCGCGTGTAGAAAAAGCACTCACGTTACTGTCTTGTCTCTTTCCGTTTTAGAGCAGTTTTCCTCTCCAACATGAGGCCAGACGGAAGACGGGCCCGGCTTTTCACAGGCGGGTGGCGACGTTGGCGATGGGCTTTGATATCGGAATCGAGGACCTCACCACACAGGAGACATCGCCACCCCAAGATGGGGTCGCGGCTCGTTGAGCCTTCCGCATCCTCCAACTTTATTGTGACCATTAAGCCCTGACAACGGGAGCAGGTCATCTGGTAATCCTTCATGGTCTATCGAGCTCAAGGTGTCAGCGCTCGGCATTCCTGCGCATAAGGAGCATGAAGCCACAGGGCGCAGCCGGAGAAGCCGTCGAGGTCCTAACACCGCACTATGTGACACGAAACGCTGCGGCCCCAGTACTACCTATCAAGGAATGACTGGTGTGTTCTGAACGACTTTTGCCTAGGAGCGGCGGAGACTTGGAAATCGATCGCGCCAGCAGAGGCTAAGACACGCGAGGGATGAGAAAGTCAACGTGGCTCGGTAGATTATACTTCTCTATTAAACCGAAAAACTAGCTAGATCAAGATGGAATCAGTGTACTCATTTTGTGCTCACCTCCACACACTCCGGCTCATTCCAGCCTCCTCATCACGCCGACTCAAGCCGAGTACGAGTGTTAACTTAATAGTTAACGCCTTCTGGTTTGACTTCACTATTCGGTTCTAGAATACTGGGCTCGATTGCTCTCCAAATGATATGTCGAAACACCTATTGAGGACAGGGATGTCTTGCTGACTGACGCCCATCGGATCAGAGGGTGGGGGAGGCTACCATGGTAGATCTCATTCGCAGTGCCCAATACTTTAAGGTTCAGGTGTTCGATAAACCGGGTGAAGCGGCCAGAATGCTCGGGTTTCTGCGTGACGCGGATGTCAACCTCCTAGCCTTTGTTGGCTTCCCACGAAATCGCCGATTCCAGCTGGACTTTGTGCCCGAAAATCCCACCTTGTTCAAAACTGTGGCGAAACGAGTCAAGTGGAAGGTCCAGGGACCAAAAACATGCTTTCTCGCGGAAGGCGATGATCGAGCAGGGGCTGTGGCAGACCTGACGGCCAAGGTGGCCGCGGCCAAGATCAACATCACAACCATTGACGCGGTCGCATCGGGTGAGGGCCGCTACGGAGCTATCTTTTGGGTGAAACCACGTGACGTGAAAAAGGCTGCAAGGGTTCTCGGCATTGGGTGATAGAGGGGATCATCCGCAGATCGCGAGGTTGGCGGCGGGATTAGATAGTTTCGTTGCCACCTACCGCGATCCTTTAAAGAACACGAGCATCCAGAAGTGCTCATGTTGTGCTGAACGCCGCCACTCTCCACAGCATTTCAGCCAACTCCAGCCAAAATACCCCTGTGACCTAACTCTGTGCTGGAATTGGCTAGAAAGGCCTGGAATAGATGTGAGTTGTGCGGCAGGGCGCTTTCCGTCACACTCCCCCACCTGTATCTAGCGAGTTTAGCCCAGCTCCTGGGAGTTGGAGAAGGAAGACCTCTTACAGGCAAAGCGAAATAGGTCTCACTTAGCTGGCAGACTTCCGGCTTGCTGGGAAACGGCACCTGGTTCGAGCTGCCTTCTCAGCTGCTCCAATCCTTTCAGCCGGTCCCTGAGCGCGGCTTCCTCCAGGCTATAACCACCTAACAGCGTCTGGGTAAGTGACCGTAGTTCCACCCCCACGGTCGTAGCCAACGGGGCGATCCGCTCCATGTTCGAGCTGATGGCGGATACGGCTTGCTGGAAACTGTGGAGCTCCGTTCTCACCTGCCCTGTGGAGGCCTCGCTCTTCCTCACCTCCTCCAGCACCGCCTTGGTCTCGTTTTGGAGCACTCCAATCTGGGTACCCACTGTATCTGCCTGGGTCATGACTAGTGACCAGATTTCGTCAAGCTTCCGCGTCAGCTCCCGCTTCTGTTTCTCCTGGGCGGTTTGGACGGTGTCAAGTTTCATGCGCAGTCCGGTCATCTCCGTCTGGCTCGTTCTGCTCTGCGCCTCCAGTTTCTTGGCCAGCCCCTGTTCGAGTCTCTCCAGGTCCCCGGAAGTTGCGCAGCCATTTACTGTCAGCAAGAGCACGGCACTCATTCCTACATTGATCAATTCGCCATAGCCTAGCTGTCTCATAATCCACCTCCTCTCCGATGAATCATAACCATTATTCTACCCACCGCCTTACTTGATCGGGTAGGAGAGGAGATTTACTGAGTGCAGTCCGATCCTAGTGGAACGACCGAATGGTGGGCGGACGCGATGATAGCGTCTAGAAAACTAACGGTCTCCCAGCGGACAGTGGGCGCAGGGATCGTTACACCGTCTGTTCGGGACAGCAGAGCGGACTGCGGGATGAGTCAGCGCTTAAGCACCTGCTGCCGGTCTTCGAGGAGAAAACCCTCGCGGAGGTCTCGCCGAAAGACCTAGCGACTTATAAGGCGCAGCGGCGGGTCGAGGGGGCGGCACCGGCGACGATCAACAAGGAACTCCAGTTGGTCCGCCATGCCTTCAACGTAGCCATGCGGGAGTGGGAGTGGTGCCAGGCCAACCCCATGCACAAGGTCTCGATGGAGCAGGTGCACAATCAGGTTGATCGCTGGTTGACTTTGGACGAAGAGGGTCGGCTCCTGGAGGCTGCTCCGAACTGGCTCAGAGAGATCATCATCTTTGCTCTCAACACAGGGATGCGGCAGGGTGAGATCCTAGCGCTACAGTGGCAAGACGTGGACTTCGCCCGAGGGACGCTAATAGTGATGAAAAGCAAGAACCGGGAGCGCCGGACGATCCCACTCAACAGCATCGTCTTTGAGCTGCTTGTGGTCAAACAAGCGGCGTGTAGCGCTAAGGATGGGCCGGTCTTCATGACAGGCTTGGGGAATCTGCTGAAGGTCCGATATCTCGTGCGGGCCTTTATGAAAGCCCGAGAGCGAGCCGGTATCCCGGACTTCCGGTTTCACGACTTGCGTCACACCTTTGCGACCAGGTTGGTCCAGAAAAGCGTGGACCTGTACAAGGTCCAGCAGCTCCTGGGACACAAGACCGGGGTGATGACGCAGCGCTACGCGCACCACTCGCCGGAAAGCCTGAGAGACGGGGTCCGGGTTCTGGAGGAGGGTCGACCGGTGAGAGTTAGCACAAATTTAGCACAATCGGCGCGATTGACCGGCTCGGAGGGTTGCGAGAAATCGCCGAACCCATTGATGTGAAATGGTGAGCCGCCTGGGACTCGAACCCAGGGCCCTCGCCTTAAAAGGGCGATGCTCTACCGTCTGAGCTAGCGGCTCACCGTGACGATGGTCACTCGTCACTCGTCATTCGTAAAGTCGAGAGAACAGCTTTGATAACTGCCCAATCATACCATTGACCATTGACCAATGACTATTTCCTTTTTAGCGCGTGGCGAGCCGGCGCCATGGGATCCCTCAGCATGATCGTCTCGCCACGTTTGGAGCCGGTGGAAATGATGTCGACGCGACAGCCTGCCAGCTCCTCAATTCGCTTGAGGTAGCGCTTGGCCTGGACAGGCAGCGCCTTATAGGACACGATCCCAGTGGTGGCGGTGGCCCAGCCCTGCAGTACTTCATAGACCGGTTCACATTCCGTCAGCACCTGGATGTCCGACGGCATGTCCCGGAGGAGCTTGCCTCCGTGACGGTACGAAGTGCAGATCTTCAGCTCCTTGCAGCCATCCAGGACATCCAGTTTGGTTACGGCCAGGGACGTCAGTCCGTTGATTCGCGTCGCATACCGCACGAGCACCGCGTCGAACCATCCGCATCGTCGAGGCCGACCAGTTGTTGCGCCAAATTCCCTGCCCCGTTCCTGCAAGCCTCCGCCGATCGCATCCGTCAACTCGGTTGGGAAGGGCCCGCTTCCGACCCGCGTGGTGTAAGCCTTGGCGACCCCCAACACTGCATGGATCTTGGTGGGCCCCACACCGGTTCCGGTACAGGCTCCCCCAGCGGCAGCGCTGGAGGAGGTGACATAGGGATAGGTGCCGAAATCCACGTCGAGGTGCGTGCCCTGAGCCCCTTCGAACAGGACATGACGCCCGCTCTCGATGGCCTTGTTCAGCAATGCCGCGGCATCGGCAATAGAGCCCTTGAGCCGCTCCGCGTAGCCCATGTACTGCTGGAACACTTTTTCAACTTGAAAGCCGGGGATGCCGCACAGTCGGTCAAGGAAACTGTTGATCTCGGCGAGGTTTTCCTCGAGCTTCCGCCGGAACAGCGGCGGATTCAGCAAATCTCCTACGCGGATACCGATGCGCGCCATCTTGTCGGCATAGGACGGGCCAATGCCTCGTCCGGTTGTCCCAATCCGCCGAGAACCCTTGGATTGCTCGCTCGCTTTCTCGATCGCCTTGTGATAGGGCATGATCAGGTGGGCTCTGTGGCTGATGACGAAGTTCTTCCCGATCTTCACGCCCTTCGCCTGGAGACGATCCATCTCTTCGATCAGAGCCTCCGGGTCCACGACTACCCCATTTCCGATCACACAGAGTTTTCCTCGGTACAGAATCCCTGAGGGAATCAAGTGAAACACGAAGGTATCGCGATCGTTGACGACGGTGTGGCCCGCGTTAGACCCTCCCTGATAGCGCACGATGACGTCGGCGGCACGGGCAAGGATGTCTACAATTTTCCCCTTACCTTCATCGCCCCACTGTGTCCCGACCACGACCAGATTGGCCATCGTTCCGTCTACCTGTTCTCCACGGCGTGCAAAAAAATAGCCCTGACCCAATGTGAGATCAGAGCCGCGCGGGCTTCATCCTAGGATGCCCTACCTTGTTTGTCAAGCCGATGCAGAGCCTGTCCGATTCTTGACTGCCCGCAGACTGCATGATACAGTCGCGACGGTGCCGATCGCATGTGCGATCGGCCTGATACTAGAGGGGGTGGGGCTGTGGCGCAGTTGGGAGCGCGCGTGAATGGCATTCACGAGGTCGCCGGTTCAATCCCGGCCAGCTCCACCAATTTTTGAGTCTTTCCGCTCACACTGAGTACCAGCCGGCAACCGTCGGATTGCTCAATTTCCAGTCCCTCCCAACAGAAACCTGAACAACGCCATGCTCCAAATCGAATCCATCAGCAAGCAGTTTGCCGCCCGTATTCTTTTCAGAGAGGCGTCCGCCCATCTGCGTCCGGGGACGAGGGTCGGGCTTGTCGGTCCCAACGGCGCGGGCAAGACCACCCTGCTTCGCATGATCCTGGGTGAAGACTCACCGGACAAGGGCACCATCCGCAAACGCCCGCGGCTGCGGCTCGGGTACTTGCCGCAGGAACTCGAACCCCTCTCCGGCAAAACTATTCTGGATGCCGCTCATCGGGACCTGTATCCGGAACACGAGGCCAAACGCATCCTCTCAGGACTGGGCTTTCGGGAGCAGGATTTTACCAGACCGGTGGAAACCCTCTCGGGGGGGTACCGGATGCGGGTCGCCCTCGCGCACCTCCTGCTGTCGAACCCCGATGTCCTGCTGCTGGATGAGCCGACGAACCACCTGGACAAGCCCACACAGGCCTGGTTCGAGCAGTTCGTGCTGCAGTCGGGCATGACGATCCTGGTCATCAGTCACGACACCGGATTCCTGGACCGTGTCGTGACGCACATCTGGGAGATCCGCAATCATACGGTTCAGCAATGCCGTGGCAACTACTCCAAGTTTTTAGAGTGGCGCGCCGCGCGCGATGCCCAGCAGGAAGCGGCGGCCAACCGGCAGGAAAAAGAAATCGCTCGGGTCCAGAAATTTGTGGACCGATTCCGGTACCAGGCCAACAAGGCCAGCCAGGTGCAGTCCCGTCTTAAGCAACTGGAAAAGATCAAGTGCATCGAGCGAACGCGAGATGCCAAGCGCGTGCGGTTCAAATTCCCGGTTCCCGCGGCCAGCGGCCGGCAGATCTTCGAGCTGCGTGGCGTCGCCAAGAGCTACGGGACCACCGTGGTCTATACCTCGCTGGACTTCACGGTGGAGCGAGGACAGCGGGTGGCGTTGGTGGGGGAGAACGGAGCCGGCAAAAGCACGCTGCTGAAGATCCTAGCCGGGGTGCTGTCGTTTGAGAGAGGCACCAGGACCGTGGGGCACGGCGTGACCCTCCACTACTTCGCTCAGCACCAGGCCGAGACCCTCAACCCGGAGCACACGATTCTGGACTCGCTTGCTGAAGTGTCCCAGCAGGCCGAGATGAACTTTCTGCGCGGGATCGCAGGGGCGTTTTTATTTTCCGGACCGGATCAGAAGAAGCCGATCAAGGCACTCAGCGGGGGGGAACGCAACCGTGTGGCCCTTGCCCGGATGTTGGTCGAACCAGCCAACACCCTGCTGCTGGATGAGCCGACGAACCACTTGGACCCCGCATCCGTGAACGTGCTCACCGACGCGCTGACTGACTTCCCCGGCACAATCATCTTTATCTCTCACGATCCGATATTCCTCAGCCGCGTCGCCACGCGCGTCGTGGAGATCGAGGACGGCAAGGCCCGAGACTATTTCGGTGATTACGAATACTATTTGTGGAAACGAGCGCAGGAACTGGAATCAATCAAGGAAACGACCGAGGATTTGGCGTCGCAGAAACCCCGAAGCCCGAGGGCTGCTCCGGCGTTCTCGCCGGTGAAAAGCACCTCGGGCTCTGACCGGCGCGAGCTGTCCAAGAGCCAGGCTCGCCTCGAGAAACAGGTGAGCCGAGCCGAAGCCGAAATCGCCGAGTTTGAATCACGCATTCGTGCCCGGGACCGGGAACTAGCTGATCCAGTCCTCTACCAGGATTTTGCCCGTTGGCACGATCTGCATTTGGAGCAGGAACGCTGGAAGAAAGACCTGGAACGGCTGACGGCGCGGTGGGCGGATCTGTCTCAGGACCTGGAAGGCATCAAACAGAAACTGGAGGTCGGAGGCTAGGCTGTTTCCTTCAGCATCTCGTCCAGGTACAAAAAGAGCCAGGGATTTCTCTCTCTCGTCACGATCTGGTCCCACACCACTCCGATCAGGAAGCCCTTTTCCCACGGCTTGACCCAGGCCACCCTTCCCGAGACCTTTTCCTGCTGTTCCTTTCCGTGCTGATCCAAAAAAGCGAAGGTGACCGTCACAGCCTCATTGACCTCGACCGGCTCCTTAGCATGCAGCCCTGCTCCAAGCCGGTTCGCATTGTCCAGCACCGCCGTGAGGGCCCGCCCTGCACCGCGCCCTCGCGCAATCAGCGCCGAGCCGATCAGTGTGGTGCGAAGGTGTCGGCGGCGATCATCCGACTGGCCCGGTGCTTCCATCTGCCTCGTCCTCCCCTGCTTTCCGTCTCACTCAGAAGTATAGCCCAACTGAAAAGTTTGTCCACAGGCTAGACGACGCCTGTCCCTACGGAGCTTTCGGACGGTAATAGCGCTTGCCACGGAGATGCTCGGGAAGATGGGCCTGCTCGGATCGCGCCGAGGGATCATCGTGGACGTACCGGTATCCCTTGCCATATCCCAGATCCCGCATGAGTGACGTGACCGCATTGCGCAGATGAAGCGGCACTTCCAGGTTCCCGAATGTCCGAGCATCCTGCAGGGCTTCGAGCAGCCCGACGTAGGATGCATTGTCTTTGGGACGGGACGCCAGATAGGTGGTGCCTTGCGCCAGGTTAATCTGGGCTTCCGGCAGCCCAACGAACTCCACCGCCTGAAACACGGCCGTGGCCACGACCAGAGCCAGAGGGTCGGCATTCCCGATGTCTTCTGAGGCAAAGATCACCATGCGTCGGGCGATGAATTTAGGATCCTCGCCGCCCTCTAACATCCTGGCCAGCCAATACAGCGCCCCATCCGGATCGGAATCGCGCAAACTCTTAATGTAGGCGGAGATGAGATTGTAGTGCTCCTCCCCAGCCCGATCGTACCGGAGCGCCTTCTTGAGCAGCGCAGCGTCCAACGCCCGCTCGTCGATCCGCACCCGACCGTCCAGACTAGCAGGAGTCTGGCTCACCACGAATTCGAGCACCGTCAGCGCCGCCCGGCCGTCACCGTTGCCGAAGCCA
>Ga0187893_10015203_pt1 | contig 10343 bp, 9 predicted proteins | sample MA1701074metaG_FD_139574 | JGI IMG/M metagenome (GOLD analysis project Ga0187893, IMG submission 139574) | White microbial mat communities from a basaltic lava cave in the Kipuka Kanohina Cave System on the Island of Hawaii, USA - MA170107-4 metaG ...
ATCCTCGAGGCGCTGCGGACCGGGGACCCCAACTTTGTCGAGCTGAGGATGGTGGAGCACATCAAAGAAGCAGGGGAGCGCCTTGTCCACCTCATGGAGCAGGAGTCCGAGCCCGTTCGAGCTTCGAGCGAGGCAGGACGGAGGGGGTAAATGGACCCTTTGCGGGCGTCCGGACGGCTTTGGCAGGAGATGACTTGGCCCGAAGTCGAGGCGTCACAGAGGCAAGACCCCGTTGTCCTCTTCCCCGTAGGTAGCATTGAGCAACATGGGCCGCACCTGCCGCTCGACACCGATATTCGGAGCGCATGGGAGGTGTGTGTCAGAACGTCGGAAGCGGTTACCGACTTTCCCGTCATCGTGGCGCCCCCGCTCTGGGCGGGGTTCTCGCCCCACCATATGGGTTTCCCGGGTACACTCACGCTCCGCTACGAGACCTTCACCCACGTCATCGAAGACGTCTGTTCCTGCCTGCATCAACACGGGTTTCATCGTATCGTCATCGTGAACGGTCACGGCGGTAACATCGCGATACTCGGGGCGATCGTTTACAAGCTGCTCGAGCACCGCATTCGGGCCGCGGCCGTGACCTACTTCAGCCTCATCACCGACCGTCTTCGAGAGGTGGGGACGAGCGAGATGGGCGGCATGTGGCACGCGTGTGAGATGGAGACCTCGACCATGCTGTATTTTGCGCCTGGGCTCGTGCGGCGGGATAAGCTCGTGCGCGAAATCGTCGACCCTGCCACCCCGTTCTTTACTACCGATTTCCGGCGTCCCGGTACGGCTCAATTCCCTATGCTCGCGCGGTCGGACACCGCCAGCGGCGTGTACGGCGACCCCCTCGTAGCCTCGGAGGAGAAAGGGAGGGCCATCATCGAGGCGGCAGTCGTCCGTCTGAGCGATTTCGTGCGCGACTTCAGGACGCTTGATGTGACGGTCCCGGTGGAGACATGACAACAACTCGAAGGAGGGAGCAATGTCGAAGCAGCCGATTCGGACAGATCGGGGTCCTCGACCAATCGGTCCTTACAATCAGGGGGTCACGCTAGGAAACCTAGTTTTCGTCTCAGGAATGGGTCCGCTGGATCCCCAGACGGGACAGATTGTCGGTACTGACGTCAAGGCCCAAGTTCGGCAGGTCCTGGCAAACGTCGCCGCCATTCTCGAGGCCGCCGGAAGTAGTAAGGAGAAGGTTCTGAAGACGACCTGCTTCCTGAAGAACATGAATGACTTCCCCGTCTTCAATCAAGAATACTCAAACTTTTTTGGTTCCGGTTCCGATTTCCCAGCTCGAACGACGATTGAAGCGGCCCGGCTACCCGGGGACATCCTCATTGAGATTGAGGCAATTGCCTACAAGTAGGAGGCATGAGTATGAGCATGGTGGCAACACAACTTCGAGGAGTCATTGCGGCGGTGGCCACACCGTTTGATGACGCGGATGGGATCGATGAGAAGGCACTCCGGGGGCAACTCGATCGCATCTTGGAAAACGGTGCACATGGGCTCATGCCGGTCGGGGGCACCGGTGAGTTTCCACACCTGAGCCGCGCTGAAAAGCGAACCGTTATTGAGATTGCGGCCAGGGCGGCCGGCGGCAAAGTCCCGACCATTGCCGGGACCTCGGCCTGCAGCACGAAGGAGGCCCTCGAGCTCACGCGCGACGCTCGTGAGGCGGGTGCGGATGCGGCGATCCTGGTTCCACCCTATTACTTCCGCCTCACCGACGACGCGATTTACCGGTTTTACCAGGCCATCGCCGAGGCGAAGATCCTGCCGATCGTGGTGTACAATAACCCGCTCTACACCGGCAACGACATGAACCCAGATCTCATCGTGCGACTCTGTCGTGTCCCCGGCATCATCGGCATCAAGCAAAGCAACGTCGATTTGGGCGCCCTGGTGGAGATCATCCGCCATGTCGGTGACACGGCGTCGATCTGCACCGGTATCGATAGCCAGTTCCTGTCGGCACTGGTCGTCGGGGCCAAGGGTATCTTCTCCACGGCGGCGGCCGTGATCCCGCGAGAGATGGTCCAGGTATACGACTATGCTCAGGCAGGGCGCATCGACCAGGCTCGGGAACTTCATCTCAAACTGCAGGTGCTGAACCGCTTCCTCGAGTACGACCCAGGCTACGTGGCCCCAGCAAAGGAGGCGCTGACCATGCTTGGGCTGCCTCACGGAACTCCTCGACATCCGATGCCGCCGCTTACCGAAACCGAGCGTGCGGGACTTCGAGACGCGCTCCAGGCATTGGGTCTTTTCTCGCGCGCGGGGATGACGGCATCGCGATAACGCCGCGCCGGTAACGAGGGACCGCGTTGGTAACGAGGGACCGCGTTGGTAACGAGGGACAACCAGGAGCGCTGAGCGGTGTCAGTGGCCGAGCAGGTCACCGTGATGCGGGCGGCTCGTCGGGAGCGCCGTCTCGACCACTTTCCGTATCTCGCCCTCCTCCCGCTGACGCTCTTACTGGCCGCCTTCACGTTTTTCCCTGTGGGATATGCGGGGTGGAGCAGTTTGCACGAATTGCTGCTTTCCCGCCCTCAGAGCGCGCCGTTCATTGGCCTCGGCAACTATGCCGAGGTGGTGGCCAGCTCGTACTTTCGCAGTTCTCTGGTGACGACGCTCCTGTTCACTGTTGTGACAACGGCCGTCACGCTCGTCCTTGGCCTCGCCTTTGCACTATTGCTGAATGCTCCTCTTCGAAGCGCGCGTGTGGCCCAGGTGCTGGTGTTACTCCCGTGGGCCATCCCTACCGTTGCCGCAGGCATCATGTGGCGGTGGATTTTCAACGGCAGCTACGGTCCCTTCAACGGCCTGCTCTACAGCGCTGGTCTGATCCGCGAATACGTCCCGTGGCTCGGCGAATCACTGGGCGCCCAACTCGCGGTCTCGGTTGCTCACGTCTGGCGCTCCACGCCGCTTCCGACCCTTTTGTTCCTGGCCAGCCTGCAGCTCATTCCGCGGGAGCTTGTGGAGGCCGTCAGGATCGACGGCGGAGGTGCATTTCAGGCACTGAGGAACGTTGCGCTTCCATTGCTCCGGCCCACGATCATGATTGTGGCCATCTATCAAACCATTGTCAGCCTGACAACATTTGATTTGGTCTACGTCATGACCGGCGGGGGCCCCGGTGACGCCACGTCCCTGCTCTCGTATTTCACTTATGTTGAGATTTTCAAGGGCTTGAATGTCGGGACAGGAAGCGCGCTGGCGTTTCTGCTGGGTCTGGTCTCCTTGATCTTTATCGGTGCGTATCTATACCTCCTGAAGAGTGAATCGCTCGAATGACAACGGCTAGATTTGGAAGTGCCTTTGCGCAAAGACTCGTGGCGTTGGGCTGCGTCGGGGTCGTCCTGTGGACACTGGCGCCCATCGCGTGGATCTCACTTGCCAGCCTGCAGACCGAGCGCGACATTATTCAGGTTCCGCCGTATTGGGTACCACGCGCGATGACGCTGGACAATTACGGATACATCTTTACCGGCCGTATCCCTCAGGCAATGGTTTCGGCGGGCGCCAGTAGCGGCAGCCGGATCTCGCAGGAAGCCAGGCGGCTTCTCCGGGCGGTCGGGAACAGCTTCATCGTCGCTACGTTGGTCGGGGCTGGCAACCTGCTCGTGGCTGTGCCGGCAAGCTACGCGCTCAGCCGGTTTCATTTTCGCGGAAGTTCCTGGTATGAGACGCTGATCATCCTGAGCCGTCTCATTCCAATTCCGGCGATCGCCATCCCCTACTATCTCATGGTCAGCAAGGCCAACCTCGTTGACACTCACCTTGCGCTCGTGTTGATCCATCTCGCACTGACGCTGCCCATCGTGACTTGGTTCCTGGCAGGGTACTTTCGAGACTTCCCGCGGAGCCTGGAAGAGGCGGCCGCGCTGGACGGATGCAGTACGCTACGCATAATGACGCGGATCCTCGTGCCGCTGGCCGTCCCCGGGCTGATGGCGTCCGCCGCCTTGGCGTTCATGACGTCCTACTCGGAGTTCTTTTTCGCCCTCCTCGTGACGCAGACCATTCGGGCCCAGACCGCGCCGGTCATCCTGGCGGCCATCGGCAACAACCAGGACGTGAGCCTTGCGCTCATTGCCGTTTCCACGGTCATTGCCATCGCCCCCATTGCGGTCATTACGCTCGCGTTTCGACATTACATTGTCCGCGGTTACACGATAGGTGTGGAGAAATAGGGATCGGAGGGGGGTGTCGCTCGAAGGTTGCGCGTACGCTTACTAGAGTCCCAAAAAGGGGGAGAGAGATGTCTGAAATCAACAAGCACCAAAAGAAGGACTCCATGACTCGACGGGAGCTCATCCGTCAGGGGGTGGCGTTGGGTGTCGGCGCCTCCGCTCTCGGCGTGCTCGTTCGAGGCGGAGCTACCCTGACGCCGTTCGGCGGCCTCAAGCCTGCGTCGGCCGTGGCCGCCCCCCAGACAGATCTCAATTTCCTGGTGTGGACCTATTCGGTCGAGACAATTCAGGAAAACCTGAACGCGTTCCAGAAGCAGAACCCGAGCGTCAAGGTCAATCTCAAAGATGTGGCGTGGGGCGAGTATCACTCAGGCGTCGTCGCCCGGATGACCGCCAAGACACCGACCGACGTTCTGTATGGGTCAGACCACTGGCTTCATGAGTGGGCGTCTGCGGGCTGGATTGTCCCGCTGGAGGACACCTTCCCTCAGATCCGCAGCTACGTGCCGGAGCTCGCCCCGTTCAGCGTGCAGGGAATGACCTATAAGGGTAAGCTCTACGGGCTCCCCTACTATTCGGACACGATCGACTTCATGTACAATGTCCGGCACCTCTCGCGGGCAGGCATCAAAGGGGCGCCGGCTTCATGGGCGGAGTTGGCATCACAGGCGAAGCAGCTCAAAGCGAAGGGCGTGAGTCGATTCCCCGTCGCCCTCGCGTTTTCTCAGTCGGAGCCGTTTTCGTCGGAGATCTTTACCGCCATGGTGTACTCGGAGGGCGGCAAACTCTTCGATGCGGACTTTAATCCAGTCTTTGCGGAGGCAGGTAACCCGGCCACCAAAGTGGTGGAGTGGGTCCGCCAGGGACTCCGCGACGGCATCATTTCGCCCGACGCGTTGACGGCCAGTGAACCGGATGTGCTCAAGGGGCTACAGGCTGGGACGCACACGTACACGTTCCTCCCCAGCTACGATCTCGCTGACCTGAACAACCCTGCAAGCTCCAAGGTTGCGGGTCAATTCCGGATGGCCCTTGTGCCCGGTTCGACTCACAACACGGTCGGCTATGCCCGGTTCTATGCCCTCACGAAGATGGCGCAGGACCGGGGTCCCGAGACAACGCAGGCCGGATGGAAACTCATCGAGTACCTCGGCGGCAAGACGAATGGGAAGTATCTCATCGCCAAGAAGTGGGCCGTGGAAAAGGGCTTGGGGTTCGCGCCGATACCCCTGCTCGACGATCCCGACGTTCGAAAGGCCTTCTCGAAGTGGGTCAACGTCGATGTCTTGCGCCAGCAGGTCCGGCTGGCGAAGGGCAAAGATGGGTTGTCACCGTTCTACGGCGTGTGGGAGGTCAAGGCGCGCAAGGAGCTCCAGCAGGCGTACATTGGCAAACAGCCCACCGCCAGTGCACTGCGGGCCCTGAGCAACGAATGGATGGCCTTGAAAAAGAAGAGCTAGTAAGCCTGCCTTTGCGTGTGGAGACCTGTCGTCCGAACCGACAGGCCTCTTCGCTGCGTCGCGGGTTATAAGGGCATCGAGGGAGCACCTCATGGTTGTCACGATCGAGAGGCCGGCGACGCGATGGGTGGGCAAGGCGGTTCGCCGCGTAGAGGATGCGACGCTTCTTGCCGGCCAGGCTCGCTTCGTCGGTGACCTCACACTCCCGGAGATGCTCCACGCAGCCTTTCTCCGAAGCCCTCACGCGCACGCGAGAATCGTCAAGATCGACTATAGCCAGGCCCTCAGCATCCCGGGAGTGGTGGCCGTGCTCACGGGGCAGGACGTGGTGAGGCAAGCGGGGCGCCTACCGCTCCTCTGGGAACCAAAGGAAGGGCGGCCGTCTGAGCTCCGTGCTATGGCGGTGGATAAGGTGCTCTATGTTGGCCATCCGCTCCTCATGGTCGCCGCCGTCAACAGGTATGTTGCAGAAGATGCGCTCGACGCTGTGGTGGTCGAATACGAGACTCTTCCTGCGGTGGCCAGCCCAGTGCAAGGTCTCGAACAGGGCGCCGCGCTCCTGTACGAAAAGTGGGGCGACAATATTGCCTACCGCAAGGTCTTCACCGCCGGCAATCTAGAGGAGGCGTTCTCATCTGCCGACCGGGTTCTCCGCCGCACCTTCCGGATCCACCGTCACACTGGCGTGCCCATAGAGGGGAGAGGAGCTCTGGCCGCGTACGATGGAGCGACAAGGCAATTGACCCTGCATTCATCAACGCAGGTCCCCCACGCTGTCCGAACTGTCCTGTCGAATGTCCTGGAGCACCCAGACCACCTCATTCGCGTCGTTGCTCCCCATGTAGGCGGAGGCTTTGGGGTCAAAGATCACACTTACGGGGAAGAAGTTTGTCTTGCCGTCATGGCGATGCGCCTGAGGCGACCGGTCCGATGGGTCGAGGACAGACGCGAGCACTTCATGAGCACGAACCACGCCAGAGAGCAGTATCACGACGTGGAGGTAGCGTTCGACGACGACGGGATGATTCGGGGGATCAGGGACCGGATGCTCTCCGATCTCGGCGCCCACATCTCCCACTTGAGCATCGGTCCCGCGTTCCTCACGGCGACCATGTTGACCGGTCCCTACAGAATTCCGCATGTCCAGGTTGACCTCACAGGCGTGGTGACGAACAAGGTTCCTTCCGGCTCCTATCGCGGGTGGGGGCAGCCCCAGGCCACATTTGTGATGGAACGCATCGTCGATACAGTGGCAGGTGCGCTAGGTCTGGCACCCGATGATGTCCGTTTTCGCAACATGGTTCATCCTATCGACATGCCCTTCATGAACCCGGGAGAGCAGCGCTATGACAGCGGCGACTACCCCGAGGCCCTGCGGCGGGTGCTCGCGCTGGTCGAATACGAGAGATGGCGGGCGGAGCAGGAGCGGGGCCGGCGCGAAGGCAGGCATCTAGGTATTGGTCTCGGCTTCTACGTCGAATGTACGTCCTTTGGTCCATCGAGGATGATGGGTCGGAACAACTTTCGGTACGGCGGGTGGGAGGTCGCGCGGGTCCAGCTGCATCCCCGGGGCCATGTGACCATCTACCCTGGCGTCTCATCGCAAGGGCAAGGCCACGCGACCTCTCTTGCCCAGATACTTGCGGATGAGCTCGGGATCGGGCTGGACGCCATCCGAGTGATGGCCGGCGACACGGACGTCTCTCCCTACAGTTTCTCAGGGACCGTGAACAGTAGGACGATCACGCTCTGTGGGTCCGCCTTGCGTAGGGCGTGCGCCATGCTGAGGGAGCAATGCTGCCTCATTGGTGCGCATCTGATGTCCACCACGCCCGACAGGGTTGAGTACCGGGATGGCGGCGTGGTTCACCGGGACGGTTCCACCGAGCGCGTGTCATTGGCAGAGATCGCGCGCGCAGCTAACCTCGGACATAATTTGCCTCAAGGTGTCGATCCGGGCTTGGAGGTCCGGGCGACGTTCGACCCCGAGGACCTGATCTATTCCTACGGTGTGCACGCGGCCGTGGTGGAGGTGTTTCCCCACACCGGAAAGCTTGTCTTTCACAAGTATGCGGTCGTCCATGATTGCGGGACCGTCATCAACCCGCTACTTGTCGAGGGGCAGATCCTTGGTGGGATTGCGCAAGGGATTGGCGCGACGTTGCTCGAGGAACTTGTGTACGATGATGCGGGACAGTTACTGACGGCAAGCCTCATGGACTACCTGCTGCCAACGGCAGCAGACATGCCCCTGATTGTTTTGGATCATATGGAGACGCCTTCCCCGCTCACGATCGGAGGCATGAAAGGCGTTGGCGAGAGCGGGCTGATCGCACCGCCGGCGGCCATCGCAAATGCCGTAGCCGATGCCCTCGGCGTCGACGTGAGCGAGACGCCCTTGCGGCCTGATGTCATCTGGCGACTAGCCCAGCGCTGATGCGCTCACCCTGTTCGTAGCGATCCCTCGCGATCGGATCGTCGCACGTCCAGGCAGATTGTCCGCAGGTCGGTCATCTCCATCAGTGTGTGCTTACCGCCGATGCGTCCGACCCCGCTTCGTTTTCCCGCCACGCCGCCAAATGGGATATGGAGTTCCCAATAGTTCGTCGACTCGTTCACGTTCACGATGCCCGTGCGCAGCCGCTCCGCGAAATAGAAGGCCCGACTCAGGTCGCGGGTGAACACCGCCGAGACGAGGCCGAGCGTGTTGTCGTTCGCCCAGGCCAACGCCTCGCCCTCACTCTCGAACATGGTCAGCGGGGCCACCGGGCCAAAGGTCTCCTCACGGTTGATGAGGGAGTCCCGCGTGATACCAGTGATCACCGTCGCCTGGTAGTAGAGATTCGTGGGGAAGCCTGTCGCCCGGCCTCCTCCGGTCAGCACGTTGGCGCCCCGCGCAATGGCATCGGCCAGATGGCGATCCGTCTTCGCGGCCACGGGTTCGTTGTTGAGTGGGCCCATCTCGGTCTCCGGCTTGCGGGGGTCGTCCAGCCTGATCCGACGTGCATGATCTGCGAGGCGCTCCGCGACCTCATCGTGCACGCGGCGGTGCACGAGGATCCGCTCGGCGGCTGAGCACACCTGACCGGCGTTGAAGAAACTCCCGAACGCAGTCGCCTCCACGGCGCGGTCGAGGTCGGCGTCATCGAGAATCAGGGTGGGGCCGTTCCCGCCCAACTCGAGGAGGAGCGGCTTCCCCGCGGCGCGGCGGGCGATCTGTTCTCCAGTGGCACTGCTCCCGGTGAATCCAACAGCATCGGTACCAGGGTTGGCCACCACCTCGTCCCCGACCACTGGTCCGGGACCGGTCACCAGATTGACGGCCCCGGGAGGGATCTCCGCCTCTTCTAGGCATTCCATCAATTGCACCGCAACAACAGAGGTGGTAGGGGCCGGTATCCAGACAATCGCATTTCCGGCCGCGAGGCCAGGCGCAAGGTATTCTGTGGGAATGTTGAGCGGGAAATTCCAAGGCGTGATCACCCCATACACGCCACGGGGCTGACGGATGGTCAGCACGCGTTTATGGGGATCCTCGACTGGAATGACGGACGTCTCGAGCCATTTCGCGTGGTCCGCCGCGTTTCGCCAGCCTTCTATCGTCGAGTCGACCTCGGCTTCGGCCTCAGCGTGGGGCTTTCCCTGATCGAGGGTCAGCGTCTGCGCAAGAACAGCGCGGCGTCGCTCGACAGCATCGGCCACGCGCAGACACAACCGCGCCCTCTCCCATACGGAGAGGCGGGCGAGATGCCTCTTCCCGTCGTGCGCGGCAGCGATGGCCCGGCGAGCATCCTCACGGGTCCCTTCAGCGAGGGTGGCCAGGACAGCGCCAGTAGCGGGACTGCGCGCTTCGAAGCGCGCTCCGGCCTCACTCTCCAGCCAAGACCCGCCGATGTACAGCCGTAAGTCGTCCATCAGTCTGCCGCCTCAGCCATTCCGGGTGAAAGGCTTGTGAAGACGCCTCGGAACTAGAGAGACACGCCAGGTTTCAGCCGGGTGTTTGATTTGGAGCCCGTGAGTTCCTGCCCGGTCCACTGTGCCTGCATAGCAACGATAGCTCGTACGCCGCGGTAGGTATCCGGGCACTGGAGCAGGATCGCACACACGACACAGCGTAGAACCAACACATCAGTCCAAAGCGCGTTCCTAATGATCGTCATCCTATGTCCTTGTCGGAAACGGGTCAGGCATGAGCCCGGGACACCGCGTTCCATTGAGAAGCACACCGAGGATGGTGAGGTCTATTGGGTGACTGGCGGAGCCAGTTGAGAGTATTGCCGAGTTACGCGGCCACATTCACTCTCCATCCCGTGGACACGGCGCTGCTGATCATCGACATGCAGAATTCGTGCGCGCACGAGGCGCGTGGGGCCTCGCGCTACCTGCGCACGCATTACCCGCACGTGGCTGCGTACTTCTTCGATCGCCTGACGAAGCTGGCTGTTCCCAACTCGGTCAGGCTGCTTAGTTTTTTCCGGCAGCACGGCCTTAAGGTCGTGCACGTGACCGTTGGGCCGCACCTCCAGGATCACTCGGACTTCGAGCCGCTGCGCCGTCAGACAGAGGTGCGCATCCGTGACCGGGCGGGCTTCGAGAACAACCTCTATCACGTTGGTACGGAGCAGCACGCGATCCGTGAGGAATTAACTCCTCGCCCGGGGGAGCTCGTCATCAACAAGGTGTCGCG
>Ga0187893_10015204_pt1 | contig 10343 bp, 9 predicted proteins | sample MA1701074metaG_FD_139574 | JGI IMG/M metagenome (GOLD analysis project Ga0187893, IMG submission 139574) | White microbial mat communities from a basaltic lava cave in the Kipuka Kanohina Cave System on the Island of Hawaii, USA - MA170107-4 metaG ...
ACGTTTAACCCAAATCCCCGCGCCCTTAGCTCAGCTGGATAGAGCGTTGGCCTCCGGAGCCAAAGGTCAGAGGTTCGAATCCTCTAGGGCGCGCCATTAAAGCAGTTATATATCAAATACTTAAAGCACTCGCAAGGAACTGGTTAAAACCACAAATAACCATTAATTGGCATAGTGAGTGGGCCATAAGTCACTGCGAGGCAGGCCTGTCTCTCCGACAAGCAAAGGAACAGTGTGCAGCAGGCACACGGCTTGCGGATGGCGCGCCGTCAATGACTTCGAGGCGCGGCCTATACGCAAGTGCGCGTCCGCCTCCCCCTCTCATCGATTTACCGGCCTACGAAGGATAACAACAGGCCGGTGAATCAGCACGAGACAAATGACGATGCCGGCCTCGTCGCGTTCGGATCACGCCGGCCAACCTCCCTCCAATCATCACCGCCAGGCGGCGGCCCCCTAGCCGGCTAGTCGATATCGCGGCGAAGTAGGCTTCGCCCGAATCTAGCCTCTAATCCCTTCCGGCGAAGGCAGCTTCGCCTCGTTTTATCAAGTCTCTCGGAAAAACAACGAGTTCCGTTTGGCATCGCTTTTGAGACTCTGATGATGTAGCGACGCCATAGAGCCGCTGAATTCCCAACACCCCAAGGAGGTTGTTATGCACAACATTGATCGCACGCTGCTGGAGATGGATCCAGAGGCTGAATATGAACCAGAGTTCGAATCCGATTACGAGTACGACGAGTTCGAGGTTTCGGATCCAGAAGCCGTCTTTGACGAGGCCGAGGAAATGGAGCTTGCCGCGGAATTGCTCGGGGTTTCCGACGAAGCGGAGCTTGATCAGTTCCTCGGTAATTTAATCAAGAAAGCCGGGCGGGCCATCGGTCAGTTTGTAAGAACCCCTACAGGCCAGGCGTTGAAAGGAATATTAAAAGGAGCAGCCAAGAAGTACTTGCCGACCGTCGCTGGAGCCCTTGGTACGGCTATCGGAGGACCAGCAGGCGCCGTCATCGGCAGTCAACTGGCCTCACAAGCAGGCCGGGCCTTTGGTCTGGAGCTCGAGGGATTGAGCCCCGAGGATCAAGAGTTCGAGATGGCAAAGGGCATGGTACGGTTTGGTGCGGAGGCGGCGAAAAACGCCGCACTCACGCCTTCAAGCGCCAGCCCACAGGCAGACGCCAAGGCCGCAGCCGTCGAAGCCGCCAAGCAACATGCCCCGGGCATGCTGAAGCCGGCTACGCCCCCGCCGTCGTGGCGCCCTACGATGATGGGCGGAAGCTATCGCAGCGGACGCTGGGTACGGCGCGGTCGCAAGGTCATTTTATACAACGCCTGAGCGAGCACAGTGAATAGAACGTTCGCATCATGGCTGCTCGCGCAGGAAGCGTATGCGCTGCTTACGCGCCTCACGCGCGTTAGACCGCTCGCGCTCCATGAAGCCATGGTACCGGCGGCTGCAATCTCGCTCCTGGCCTTACGCTCGATCGAGACCTACCTGGCCGAAGGCCGGCGCGAATTAAGCCAGCGGGTGCACCGATATCTCGACTGGCTTGGAGGCGCAGACGCCATCCCGGCCGAGGCCCAACGCCGCTTTAGCTTGCTGCGCCTGCGGTTCAACGCAGTCCTTTCCCAGTTCGATCTATTTGCCGACGTAGTTACCCAGCGTAGCGAGCACGATACGGGCGTGTGGCTCTCCGGGCTTGATGCCGTCGCCGCCGACGCGCTCGCCATGCCTGAGTATTATCAAGCGCCGCCGGTGATCTGCTACCTGGATCGCGGCGTCGGAGCCGCAATTCGGCGGGCGCGTACGCGTCTACCGGGCGGCGGCGAAAATCCCGTGGCTATTATCCGTGTGCCGCGTGAGCGCATGATCGGCAGCGGGATCGCGTCCTCGCTGGTGCACGAGGTGGGGCATCAAGCCGCAGCGTTGCTGGACCTGGTCAACTCATTGCGACCGCTCTTGAAGCAACTGCAATGGGACGGCGACCAGAACGATGTGTGGCGCTACTGGGAACGCTGGATCTCGGAAATTCTTGCGGACTTTTGGTCCGTGGCAAGAGTGGGGGTGGCCGCGACGCTCGGGCTCATAGGAGTGGTCAGCCTTCCGCGTGCGTTTGTGTTTCGGCTGAACCTCGATGACCCGCATCCGATCCCTTGGATTCGTGTCAAGCTCTCCTGCGCCATGGGCAACGCGCTCTTTCCACATCCCCAGTGGCATCGCCTTGCACAAGTATGGGAAGCGTTTTATCCCAAGGACGGACTCGACGAAACGCGCCGGTCTTTGCTTGCCCGGCTCGAAGCGGGGCTTCGCGACTTCGTGAGCTTGTTGATTTCCCACCGGCCACCGGCGCTACGGGGAAGCTCTCTCGCCGAAGCGATGAAGCTCGAAACCCGCCAGCCGGCACGCTTGACCGCCAATTACGAGCACTGGCGAGCCGCGCCTGCTCGAATGTACCGAGCCTCTCCGTCGCTGGTCTTTGCCGTGCTCGGCCAGGCGCGGGCCGAGAACGCGATCAGCCCACGAACGGAAAGTGATTTGTTGGCGAAGTTGCTCACCCACTGGGCGCTTCGAAGCACATTGGATACCGCGGCCGTTTGTGCGACGAAACCGAACGTCGAGATGGCCGCGGCGTTAGCGTAACTTTGATTCTTGTAAGGAGGACGATATGTCTGACGAAACTGAAAGAAGTAGTAATACTCACCCGTGTTCTGATGAGCCCGGGATCGATACCAATGTTTGTGTTAAGCGTCCTGGGTCTAATCAGTTTGATCTGGCTCAATCGGTAAGAATCACCGGAGAAGGCGCCGATCTGTTGCGGCAGGGCCTAGCCGGTACAAGGACCGTCCAGCTGGAGCGCGCTGCTACTACGCCAACGGACGATCAGGCGCTCTGGGCGGCGATCCGCAACCGGACCGATGCAATTGCCTTCGAACGGTACTTCGAGTTTATTGACCGGCTATTTTGCCCTAGCCGTAGTGAACGAACGTTTGCTAACTCCCCGGATTACCCCCCCGCTTGCGAAGGTGCGCCTTGCGAAGCCTCCATGAATCAGACGAGCAGCGGAAACACCGGCGATGTCACCGACTTCGGAGCGCCGTCGATTAAAGAAAGAGGCCAAGCATTGATTAGGCAGCCCAGCATTTACGGAATCGATGCCTATCAATTGCTCAAGGTTGCAACGCAGGCTTTCCTGCTGTTTGAGGCGGGCGTTGTCATTAAGGATCGAAATCTTCGCACTGGAGCGTTTGATCCTGTACACAACTGTAATGATGTCATCTCTAATGATGAGACGAACAGGGCTGGACGGTCCATAACATTCGGAGAGCTCGAAACCTACCTCACGGCAAATGTTGAAGGCATCACGGCACGGGGCCTGCCTTATTTGAAGCGCATCGTGCGTGCGCTCGCAGGCTTCAGTGGCGTCATCAGAAACGGAGATGTCATCGAATTGCTGCCGTATTGCGAAGCGATCATACAGCACCGCTTCAGCTGCCCCAGCATGCTCGAGCTGATTTGGTCGTATTGGCACGAGGAAGGGATGCTCGTGCAATCCATCAACGCCATCACCTTTCGTTTTCAGAACCGACGGCATGGCACCCGCGATCCGCTCACCAACCTTGAGCTCGATCCGCTGTTCCCGCTGAACAACATTCTCTGGGGATTTATCCAAGACGAATACAGCCGCCTCAGCGTGCAGCGGCGTGCTTACGAGTACGATCATCACTACGGCCTGAGCCTTTATGGCAAAGCCGTTCCCCAGCTCGAATCGGCCGATAGCCGGTCGAAGTTCATCGGCGCGTTCCACAATATGCTGTACCGGGCGTCGATGTTCTACCGCGAGGACGACGATGTGACCATCAAGGCCGATGCGTTCCCGCTGCTCAACGCCTTACGAGAGCTGCACATCATCCTCGCCGAAGGCGCACACAACCAGTTCGGCGATCTGCCGTGGACCGCGCGCGCCGAGATGTTGATCATGCAGTGGATGCTGGCACGCCCGGAGATTAAAGCCTTCCTGAGAGGACGGCACATGGTGCCGTATCAAGAGTCGTGGATGGGTGCGGTCGACGATATGAAGCGACTCCAAGGCTGGACCGACACCACGATCACCCATTTCCATGAGCTCGGACGGTTTGGCGAGCAGATCGTGCTCTCCGTGCGCTACGGCGATTGGATCGTGGTCAACAATCAGGAGCAAGCCAAGAACTGGGCGCGCGCTTGGCGGCCCGAGATCCAGCGCTACATCCACGCGTATCAAGCGGCCACGGGCGTCGATCTTTCCGCGGAGATCACCGACGGAGGTCGCGCCGACGCGCGCTACCTGCAACCGTCCGTGCATTTGCGTAACCGTCTCGCCGCTCAGCAGCCGAGTCGTGCCCTCACGGGTTCTACGCCACGCACACGCGCACTGCCCCGCATGAGCGCTAGTTATATCGAAGGAAAAGTCGCGAAGCCTCGGCGCTTGTCAGCACCCGCGAGCCGAGACGAGTACGAGTGGGAGGACTAGCCCATGAGTACCTTTCAAGAAAGCTTTTTAGAGCCCGACTTAGAGCTTGAGGAGTATGAGGACGAGGAAATGCTGGGAATCGATCCGGAGCTTGATCTCGAGTGGGACGAGCTTGACCTGAGCCATCAGGAGCTCGAAGCGGAAGCGGAAATTGGCCGGCGCTCGCGGATGCCCTTCCGCCCGGCGCCTCGCTCGCCACGGTCTCGTCCGATGCCACAGCGCTCACTGCGGCCTCGCCCGCAAAGTGCTGCGCGCCGCAATCCACAGCATCGCCTGAAACCTCGGAGGGTCATTCGACATCCGCGTTCGGTTTTAACCCACGAACCCGTCACCTGCATCTGCCCCGAGAGAACCTGCCCCCAGCACGGCACGGAATACATTCGCTGGGTGCAGAATGCGTTAAACGATGTGCTCGGACTGCGGCTCCCGGTGAACGGCATCATGGGGCGGGAAACCCGTAGCGCCGTGCGCAGCTTTCAGGAGCGCGAAGGGTTGCCGGTCACCGGCATCGTCGGCCCCGACATCGAACGTGCGTTGCTCGCGGCGAGGGGTGGAAAGTCGCCAGGAGCGGAGGCTACAAGACCGGCTGCAACCGGCATGCCGGAGCCGGCCGCTACACAGCCAGAGCCTGGCATAGCCGAGCCGGCTGAACCGGCCGCTACATCACCCGCTGCTGAATTCGACTTCGAATTCGAGCGGCCCGAAGCACGGATGGAGGTCGCTGATGAACGCCGGAGGAAGGCGATGGCGAAGCGCCTGCAGGGCACACCCGTAGGCCGTGCGCTTGCAAAGATGGGAGCAACAATTACCATTGAGAAGGCCCCACCCTTATACCCCGCGCATTTTGTGCGCGGCCGGAGCGGTTTCGAGGTGCACTGTGGTCGACAACGAAACATCAATGTCGTGTTTGGGCTGTTTGACGAGAAGACAAAACGGCTGGCTTGGTACCTGTTTTCTTCGACCGTAGACTCAACGTCAAAGCTCGCGTGCAAAAGGAGCGGCTCAAGACCGGTCGTGAAGCCTTTTGGAATTTTCAGCGGCGCTGGCACTATCACTCCTGATCTCTGGAATAGCCCAATTGACGTATCCGAGTTGGTGCGTGACGCTAAAAGCCCCTTCGCAACAATGACATTGGACACCAAGACTGATAAGAACCGCATAACTTGCCGCTTGGATAACCTCAATACAAAATCAAATGGTTTGGTTAATCTAACTTTCGGTTTACGAAAAGTCTCCGAACCTTCAAGGGCGAATGTTGCCATACCTGGAAAGCTGTTTTTCCTGGATGTTGAGCCTTACGATATGGGAAAGTTCAGCGACGCCGACGCCCCTGTCACGGACCCTCGGAGGATATTGGGACCTCAGGCAATAGCCGAGAGGAAAGCCATATCTAACTTTTGACCACGGCTTATTTCCGGAGATTGAGTAATGACTGCCACCGAATTCGAACTTCTGGGCGAGTTGGAAGAGGAACTGTTGGAGGAAAAAGCAGGTGTTCCGAGAAGAAGATCCGGAACCACGGTGGGGCCTCGCAAATTGCCGCTCGCTGCTCCGCTTTCCTCCGGATGTATTGATGTTAGCGGCCGTTGTATAAGTGTTGGATGCGCAGCGCCATATAAGTGTGTTAGGCGATTGCTCGGCGGTTGCGAGTGCAGGCCAGGCAAGCTCTGTCCCAAGGTGCCAGAACCAGCATCGGGGAAATGTTTACGAGTGTTGCGTCGTGATGGGAATTATCTAGTTTGTTGCCCCAAATATTACGGTTACGGTGATCCATGTTGTAGGGTCTATCCGATGCCAAGCCGTTTGAAGACTGATACCGAATTCGAACCGCCTGCATCGTACACGATACCCCACTTCGAATGGGGGAACCCCGACGATGAGGGGGAGCTAGATTTTCCTGAGTTCGAATCCCCGGCTCAGATTGCACAGAAGAAGGTTATAGGCTTCCGAGAGAAGGTCATCTTACATCCGCAAGACCATCGAAAGTTGCTCTTGGCCGCCCGCCTTCATCCTTTTCCTAAAGCCAGCTCGCTCATCATTAACTATGCCGTAAACGCAAAAGAAGACCTGCTAACCTTGCTGACAGAGGCTTATGGGATTGGTGCTAACGTCGTTGAATACGATCAGATCTTCGATGAGTGGAAACGGATTGCCGATCGCAAATTGGGGCCGAATGTTGCCGATGAAGAGAAGCGCGTAGTTGAGGCGGCCAAGGTTATCGCTTACAACCTCAAGAACAACCTCAAGGAGATCAAGCCGATTCTACTGGAAGCAGCGATGCTCGACCCAAAAGAATTGGAAAAGGCGCCTGCAGCTTTATCGCTGAGATTCCTCGATCTAGGCGCACGCCTGACCGGGAAGTTGTTGCTGCGATCGATCATGGAAAGTGAAGCGTCCGAGGCGCATCTCGTTAGACTGGGTTGGCGTTTTGCACAACTCGCCAGCAAATTACGAAAACGGAACCGCGCCTTTAGAGATGAAGTAGACCAGGAACGAAGGCGGCGACAATTGCAGCAGCAGAAAGAGCGCAAACTGCGATCGAGAAAACGCAACTAGGCGGGACATCTTGAAAATGGAAAACGCATAAATGGGGGTCGGAGTAGGTCGGAGTGAGTTTTCGCAGCACCCCAGCTTACACAGGAGAAATACGATGACCACTATTTCTACAAAAACAAACGAGGGTGAGCTTGTCATAACGACGAATGATGGCCACCTTGACTCTGCGTCCGCTGTGCTTTTGTTAAAGGCCACGAACCCGGAATATAACCAACCGGTATTGCGTATCAAACAAGCCGGTGAACGCGGAGGCGCAGCCTCGATCCGGATCGATGACCCGAACCCCGATATCGAGTTTGTCGAGACTGGCCTAACGGGTCCTGATCCTAGCGCCGGTAAGTACGAGATTGCAGTTCAGGCGGACAGGTTCCAGATCAATGGCCGCCAAGCTGATAATAAAGGTTTTGAAACCATCGTCGTATTCACGCGGCTGGCAGCGGGTGGCAATATTGGTATCGGCTTCCCGGAAGACAGCCTGATTAAAAAGTTTGGAGGAGGACGGGGTGTCATCGCGATCGCCAATGCGTCCGTCGCCCCAACTGAGAATATCGCTAGCGCTGGGATGTTGTATGTCGAGGACGGGGCGCTTAAATATCGGGGCTCGGAGGGAACGGTAACTACTATTGCACCCGCTTAGGCCGCGATAGTTTCGTAATAGAGCAGACATTCCATTTCGTGGCCGAATGCGGAAGGCAACACGCGCTCGAACGGATGGTTTCCCCAAGCATGTGCTCATCGAACAGCTGCGTAGACTGACAGGAGAGCATAAATGGCTACAGATTACATTTGGCCGCTGAGCCAAAGCGCCATACCGAATGACATGAACACTTCATTCGGACCGCGCATCAACACCAACCGGTGGGATTTCCATGATGGCATCGACCTCCCCGCCGAAAAGGGAACGAAGATTTACGCCATGCGTGGTGGAACGATACGCTTCGCCGGGAAAGAAGGAGAGGATGGATACAGCTCGCGGCATGTGGTCCTTGAGGTCGACGACCCTAGTGACGTTTTTTAGATACGAAATTGAATGGGGTAGGCACATCTTGAGTCATAACGGGTACAAAAAGGTCACACGTGGGAGTGTATCAAATGAATTATGAACTATTTCTGAAAGCAAGGAGGTCCGATTTATGCCATCCTACAATGCTAGATTTTTACCCAGCAGTTGCGTCCCCAAGAGTCCTATCCAGGAACATTGCGTAGCACACCGCGAGCAGATCACGACGATAGGGCGCGACAAAGGCCAGCAAGTCCGCGTAGAGCGGTATACCCCCGACGGGCTAACGCTGCTCGATTTCGCACTCTATACCGTCATCGATGTGCACGATGAGGAACCGGAGCTTGTGTTTGTGGGCTATACCGATCCTGAATCCACCCACCACGATCTGCGGGACCGCTTGGGGCTTTCCAGTATCGAGCCTTTCATCGGCAAGATTAAATCCGAAGTCACGGACGACAGCGAATTCATCGAAAGCCTGACCGACAACAGTAGCCACCGGGGATTGATCGCTATTGCCCCGCACGGCGGCGCTATCGAGCGACACACCGATGAGCAAGCAGAGCACGTTCGCCAGCACCTTGGGTCCAAGCCCATTTTCGTCTGGCTGTGCAAAGGGTTCAAACAAGGGCGTGGTGCCTTTGACCGCTGGCACATTACCTCGACGGACATCAACGAGGAGTCATTTCCCAAACTGAAAACGGTCATCGGCCGCGGCTTCGAATACGCGGTCGCATTCCATGGGTTCCGTGAGGATTTTATCTGTATCGGAGGATCGGCGTCGCCCGAACTGAAGAATGAGATCAAGGCGGCCATCAGTGAGATTCCGGTTTTTGACATCGAAGTGAAAACGGATGATGAGGGTTGTCCGGGAGCCTTCAACGGCAATGACCCGAGAAACATCGTGAACCGCCTTGGCACCAACGGTATTCAGATCGAACAATCCATTGAGGCCCGCACGCGCTTCGGTTGTGCAATCGCTTGTGCAGTTGCGGATGTCATCGGCCGCAAGATTTAAGGTCTATACGGCACCGGTGTTTGAGGGCTCGAATTTTAGACATGTCTCATGAGGAGCATCGATGACCGCGTGCTAGTGATGTCTCGCGCCGGGATACCGCCGGGTGAAATCAGGCACCTGCGATTCCGTATTGGGAACTGCCGCAGGGCAAATCCCGATCCTTGCATTGAGCTACGATGAGCTGCGTGCAACGGACCGAAACACCTTGATGATCGAATGACTGGGAGCAAGAGGGTGTCTATGATCATCGACTGCCACTGCCATGCTGGTACAGGAGACGGGCTGACCGGTCCTTGGGATACACGTGCGCTCCTCAATAAATACATCAACCGCGCGGCGCGGGCTGGGATCGAGCGCACTGTACTATTCGCCGCGTTTCATTCGGACTATGCGGTGGCCAACCGCGAGGTGGCGCGCATTGTGGCGAGTCGTCCCGATCGTTTCTATGGCTTCGCTTTTATTAACGCGGCCCGCGATCGTGGGCGCATTGGCCACTTGGTTGAACAGGCCGTTGAGGAGTTTGGGTTTGTCGGCATCAAGGTCCACCGACACGAAGCGCGCATCACCCGCGAGATCTGCGACGTAGCACGCGCCTTTCAGTTGCCCGTCCTGTACGATGTGATGGGCGAAGTTTCGGTGTGTGAATTACTGGCGCAGGAGTATCCTGATACCAGCTTTATCATCCCGCATCTGGGCAGCTTTGCGGATGATTGGCGGGCACAATTAGCCTTGATCGACCACCTCGAGCGGCATCCCAACATCTATAGCGATACGTCCGGAGTGCGCCGCTTCGATCTTCTGGAACAGGCCGTCCAGCGTGCGGGGCCGCACAAGATCCTGTTTGGTTCCGATGGTCCTTGGCTGCATCCCGCTGTGGAGCTTGCCAAGGTCCGGGCGCTGAGACTGCCACCCAAAGCAGAGCGACTCGTCTTGGGAGGAAACTTTCTCAGGTTGATTGCCCGAGTCAATCGCCATGTAACATGTCGTCCAGTCGCGCTTGCGCCTATAGCTCGGTTGGCCCGATCGGGAAACGAGGCGCTCGCCGCCGAATTCCGCGATCCCTGGATCAACGAGGATGTATTATGCGGACGATAGCCTTGATGACGGCTTTTCCACCGGTATTTGCGGACGGCCATGCGGGGGGAAATATATGGTTGACAAACCCATTTAGCTGTGCCATCATGGGGCCACATAAAGAGGTGCCCCATGGAAAAAGCCATCCTTAACCGCCCCGAGTTCAAAGACGAAGCCAAGGCCCGCCAGT
>Ga0187893_10015205_pt1 | contig 10343 bp, 8 predicted proteins | sample MA1701074metaG_FD_139574 | JGI IMG/M metagenome (GOLD analysis project Ga0187893, IMG submission 139574) | White microbial mat communities from a basaltic lava cave in the Kipuka Kanohina Cave System on the Island of Hawaii, USA - MA170107-4 metaG ...
ATCAATAAAGGAACACTATACTATTTTATGGGCACTACGTATTTTGAATCAGGGGATATCCCCTCAGCGTATATTTGCTTTTTCAATGCATTAGAAGTTGTGTTAAGTTAAGCTCTGTCACCTCTCACTAGTCGTACAAGAGTCATAAACTTGATGTGTAGGATGTCCGCATTATGCATGAACACGAAAAGACCAAGCCAATTATGTACATGTGTCAAATCATATTGGATAGTATTTTTGCATGGATAGTAATCATCAAAGTTTTCAGTTCTATCTTTGAAATACTCAATTGTTCTTTCAATGATACTTTTTTCGAAAGATGTATGAAGTAGGTGTTTAAGACCAAGATAAGAACATGCTTCGGGATACCATGATCCGCCATCTGAATATACAGTATGCTTACCATAAATCTTGATCAATGTTCTCAGAAATGACTCAACAACTAACATATTCCTATGTCTTGAGATGTAAACTCCAAGAACTTGCTTATGGATTGGTTCTATGGCAACCCATAACCACGCATAGTCTGAACCAATCTGTAACATAGTCTCATCTATTATAAAGGCAGTAACCCTGGTTCGTTTCAAATATAATCTATTTGGATTAAATGACTGTACCCAATTCCATACAGAAACATGGCTTCTCTTCTCCACAAATGGATCCAACGCCTTTGCTGTACTTCTGAAACTCAGTCCTAGAAAGTATAAGTCCAATGCATACATGATTAGTCCAGTGGATGTTCTCTTCCGTTGAAAGGTCAACATACACAATAGAAGAGACATTCACAGCTAAAGCTCTATCGCATTAACTTAACACAGCCGTTTCAAATCCAAAGTACCTTTTTAAGGCTTCTATCTGTTCATCCGTATATGTAGGATGATTATATTTTCGTTTTTTAAATGACGCCAGAGGAGTCGTAGTACTCAATGACGCACCTTAAATCGGATTTCCTATCCATATATTAAAATTTAGCGGTAAAACATTCGGTATCGCAATTCTGGTGATAATGTGAGTAGCGTATATAAGGTCTCTAAAGCATAATTTTAATTATTGTGAGAATTCCGTTTCAAACTGCCACATTTGAACGAACTAGCATTCAAATGGTTCATGTAATAAGTTTATAATAAGTTCATAGAGAGATGGTCAATATTTGTGTGACTGTAAATAGTTCAGTTTTTTAGAGAATATCTTTGGGGAAGAACCTTCAGTAACGATTAGAAGTAGTAACACATAGAGCTTTGAAGACAAGTATCCATTAAGAAAAGGCAAAATTTCGATATTGCAGAAACTAAAATGCTTAAAATAGAGCTAACGATTCATTCAACAGAGCTTTCTTTGAAATATTAGATACTAAATCTGATAAGCATCCCAGCCTAGGGTAAAGAAATGAGCTGAGCTACTGATCTGCACTACTATTTGTTCCAGTGCCTTCTGACGCTTCGACCACGTTCCTACTAGTCGGGATCTCTATGAATGGAGTAACTGATTGACCTTCAGGTCCAGTTCCTCCTCCACCAACCACTAATGGCAGCTGACCATCCCATCTCTGGGATTTTAGCCATTCCAGGTAGCTAGGACTTTGTCTTAGCTGCTAGGGCCTTCGTACGCAGATAGAGTGATTATACCAGCAATTCAAGAGTCGGTCAAACAAGTCACAGCTAGATTCAATGCTGAAGAACTAATTACCCAAAGAGAAAGTGTCAAGACTGAGATTGAGCAGCAGATTAGAGGTAGACTAGCAGCCTATAACATCCTCGTAGACACGATATCGATTACTGAATTTGAATTCTCGCCAGAGTTTGTAAGGGCAGTAGAAGCAAAGGTAGCAGCTCAACAGAGAGCATTGCAGGCCCAGAATGAATTACAAAGAATAGAGATAGAAGCACAGCAGGCAGAAGCAAGAGCAGTCGGAGAGCGCTCCTGAGCTAAGAACACCCACTCAGTCTATCATGGAATATTCTGAGCTTTTGGCAACAGTAGTTGGCAGATTATACCGATTAACTTTCAAAAGAGGCACAGAGAAATGCTGCAATGGACTTATACATTAATGTCTAAGAGGTTCATCAAGATACATCCATCACTGCAGAATCTCATAGTTTAGTTAAAAACTGCAGTAGTAATAGATGATTGGAAGCTTGCTTGTCTTAATTATGAACTTCCAAGGAATATTTGACTTTATTCGAATGATAGAATCAAATTCAAACTTTATACTGTACAACATCATCTAAAGATTCTGAAAGGGTATAAAAAATGAAGATGACAAAACAAGACAGACGATAGGTTTACAATAAATTTCAACGGAATAGAACATTAACGGGATCAATTAAGTATGCACTGTACTTATAACTTTCTAGAACTAAGTTTTAGACATACCGCAAAGGCGTTAGATCCGTCTATCGGAAAGAGTGATGCATGTTGAATTGAGTACACTTATTTTATCCAAATAATTTCTATTTGAAAAGAAGTAGGATTACTGCCGATTACCGCCTTTATCACAGATGAGGCTATGTTACAGATCGGCTGTCAGGCCACATCTCTTACCGACGATAAATTGAAAACCATTCTTTATTATTCAATATTCCGCACGACCCCAGTTAGACAATTTATACATTTCGATAAAAATTAGAATTCTTTCTCAAACTCTAATCTTGCTTTAGTTCTAATATTTGCTTTTAGAACGTCATCAAAAATTGATTCGTCAATCTGAATAATGATATCGTTAACAGTATTCGTTTCACCCATCAAATTCAGATAGGCGATTATGGAATTTCTACTAATCATCATAAGATTGCTCATCCAATCTTTACAGTCCTGTTCGATTTTCCTAATAGTCTTGTCAGCCTCACTTCCGTGTACCACATGACTCCGGGCATCATATAACAATTTAAATATCTTCCTCAATTTTTTTCTATGATGATAATCTTTTCCATGAATCAAAGCGACTCTTAGCGCAAGTTTGTAATTCAGATCTGTGTTAGATCCGTCACCAAATAAAGATTCTAACGATATAATCAGATCCACGATCTTATCATCTCTGTCCCTTGATATCTTTCCATAGTTAAATCTTCTAATCGCAAAACCTAGTTTATGACGGTCTCTTACATTTGACAATTTCTCAAAAAATGTGGTAAATTTTTGGCTCTCATCCTTGGACATTTTAGACAGTGACCATCCACTTCCTCCTCTTGGTTTAATTACTTCAACAGCGGAGCTAATCTCTGCAGGATAAAATAAAGGGAGTTCGCATTTAACGTATGATAATTGCACTGGCCCCTCAGTAAATAAGTTTAGTACATCTATGGCATGCTGAAACTTTTCTCGTTTACTATCTAGATTGTAGTGAATGTCATACGTTTCTATTCTTGATGTACTAGGATTGATCTGTTGAAAGTCATAATTATTATTCATGAGTAGTTGATCCAGTTGGTTGTAAACTGAAGCCATCACTTTTTGAGTGTCTACTATCTTACGAATTGTAATATCATCTCCTACTACGATCTCCTGCTCTTCGTGATCGAAACCATACAGATTAGCAAAGTAGTGAAACTTAGCTGTTCCCTGAATGTATTCTTCTAAATTTACATATAGACTTTCAAATTTATTTTCATCAAAAATGAGATTATCATCCTTGATGTATAAATAAATAAACTTTGTAACAAATTTGTTAAATATTATGTGTTGGTATAAAGCCTCTGGATCAGAAGCTTTAATAACTTTATCCAATTTCTGCCTAATCTTGTATCTTGATACAAATGCCTGACTAGGTCTTTGGATTCATCTAACCCAGAAAGATGGTCTCTTGAATTATGTAAGATCTCTTTCCAGTTTTTAGTCCTATCGATATCAGAAAGATACTTCTTCAACAATTTATGACAAAGGTCATGAAGGACAGCATCTGGCATCGATTTGCTATGAACATACCGGTTTTATATACTGAAATGAGTGAATAGTTTTTGTTCATAGACCATCACGTTATATTAGGTCGACCCCGGCTCAGAATTAAATGTCTTTTGATGGATGGGAAATCAAGAAAGACGAAATAGTTAGGACTATCGATACTATATTCCAGCAAGATGAGGAGCGAAAAATTCAAGATCAAATACAAAGACTTTTTAGTATGATGGACATACAAGCATCTGGAATTTCTGAAACAACAGATAAAACCTCAGACTATCAAGGAGCAGGGATTGATTTCGAGGTTACAGCAATACATGTCTATATTCCAAGGACTTCAGATATTGAAAATCGGATATTCTCTTCAGGTCAGGAATTTGGGAAGTGTCATTTCATGTATATGTATTCTGACGAAGATATACCGAAGTTAGTAGAGCTCGGCGAAGAAGAATGTGGTCAAGATGCATCTGTGTTCTGCATACGACAACATATTTCAGTGTATTTTAGAAAAATTATCAACAAAATAAACAGTAAGTCAATGCAAAATACTAAAAATCCTAATCAAGTAATTGTGATAGATTTCAGGGGTGCCGAATTTGATGCTATAACATTGAAAAAGGGTGTTTCATGGGTGTTGACAGGAATAGGAATGTCTCATTCAAATCTAATTGGTGTGATAGCTGCTTTACCTATGAAAATAGATTCAGATATCTTATCTGAACCATTCTACTTTTTTGTAGTAAATCCATACGCAACCCATCAAGAATCTGAAGTGTTTCAAAAACTTGAATCGATAAGTAGAGTCCAAACTTCACGTATTATAATGCCGGTACCAATACTCACAAGGTTTGTATCAGGCAAGACAATTTCATTAAAGTCACCATGTATTAATATGCCTGATTTCGCCGATTTTAGCCATGCTGGTCTAACTACATGGCCTTACGAACTAGATAGAAGTGGCATCTGGTCGGTGATAAAGGATTAGATCCATCATTGCTACAATTCCGCTTATACCTTATTTTTTAATACATCAGGTTTAACTTGTGACAATTGAGGATTTTGTTGTATCATTGCCATAATTTGATTGAACTTCTGGTTAGTTTCTTCTCTTATAGATTCTATCTCTGATTCGTATTTCTCTTTCATGTCATGCAATTCTCTATCTTTTTCTCTGAGCTTCGCTTCAATACCTTTCCCTCTAGCTTCAAGCGTTGAATAATCTAGGAATGTCAAGTATTTCATACATTTAGTAGCATAAATCTCTCTCCTATCAACTTCTTTTTTGGTATAATAGGGAGACTTGGCATGTCCAAGGAACCATTCACTATAATCTTGTCCTACTTGGTCACTGATTACCGTTTTCGTAAAACGTCTCAAGGAATGTAGTGTTATCTTCCTTCGTTTTCCTAAACCATCGCCCTTTCTTTCATCCATTTTTGCAATGGATAAAAGCTTTTGAAATTCGCTTACAATTTTTACGTATAAACTACGTGGATTGGGATCACCTTTTACCTTATAAGAACTGAAGACCAAATCGTCTAGTTTCGCAGTCTTTGTCCATTCATTACCTTTATCTCTATACTTCCAATCCATCCAATCTTTGAGAAATTTTGCAGCTTCATCTGAGATATAAACATCTCTTGCTATTCTTGTCTTAGCATATTCCTTTCTTACATGAATCTTTATAGGACTTGATGATAAATCGATATCCCTTAGTCTTATCGCTAGTGCCTCTACAGCTCTGAAACCTCCGCTGGCTAAAAGCAATATGTAGGCCTTTAATCTACGGTTATTACATACAAGCAGGATATTTCTGATATCTTGGACATCTAATGCCTCTTCATCTTCTCTGTAAGCTTTTGGCATCTTTACCTTTCTCTTGAACTTTGAAGGTACAACATCTATATCATGATAAGCAAAATAGGATCTTACAGCAGTCATGTAGAGGTTGATACTTGGTATTGATAACTTTTGTAATATGAGAAAAGTAACAAAGTTGTCCAATAGTTGATAGAGATTGATCTCTCCATCAGATAGATGAAGAATGATACTGTCTACAGAATAGCTTTTGAGCTTATCATTTTGTGACAAGAAATGTTGAAAGTTGACAAGTCCATTAAGATATGCACTTTCAGAAGCTGTGCTATTTCTACCGATACTATGCAAAAAGGATGACACGTTGGGAAAGCTCAAAACATCCACTCTTTCAAAGAGGGCTAGACCAACTGCTGATTTCACAAAAGTAAATAATGTAAATTAGTTATATTAACTTTATTAGTTGTCATAATATCTCTCATCTAAATGATCTGTGCGGAGGTCAGCAATGTAATGGATTCATCTTTGATTATCCAAATCTGGTGGAATTAAGGCAACAACACTTCCAAGAAAATGACTGGCCTCCTAATTTGGATGGGGTAATTATGATGCTATCAGCCCATGGTACAGATAAACTATATGAAGATGAAGACACGTACATTGTCTGATACCGGTATCCTAGCTATTTTCTCATCAGCATAGCCAAGGCTATCTACTTTCCAGGCGATCCACAACAAAACCGCAAGTCCAATATTGGCAGAGAAATAGCCATATAAACTTATGATAGAAATAAATATTACACGATTATCAGGATCCAAAATTAAATTGGTCTATGAAGTTCCATTTTTACCAAAATAATCTATAATCTTGAAACATGTAAATTTTCTACGTTCTATTAAGAAGTTCGATGGTTCCTATTTGCTCAGAATTTATTATGGCATCAATAGCTTCCTGCGGAGTCGAACTAGGAAATGTGACTTCTAATCCTATTATCTTACCCGTAGCAGAAATATACATATATTTGCCCTCTCCTATTGGAACAGTATCAGCAATTGGTTCGCCTTCCATCATGCGTACATGTAATGCTTTAACCTCTGGATCAAATGTTAGTGAAACCAATAGATTATCATGATGCAGTAGACTGGTTAGTCACACGCCAGTTAGCTGAATTACCCTCTAAAAGAAAAGTCTAGACTTTCCCGATACTACTACAAACAGTATAAGAGAAAGTTCATAGATTTCCATACATCATTTATAGCATTACTCATCAACCTGTTTTTAAGATTTTGGTAAAAAATTCTTTTTATTCCGTTAAAGAAGCTCTCTCAAGGTTCTTATTTAGATCGTACTAAGCAAACTATTTGAGTATCTGAAGTTTAAATGAGGATCAGCACGCTCAGGACCTTTCCATAGGAAATGTATTATTTCAAACATAATTCTGTACTCAAGACCTTCTGCACTTTCTAATGCTTGACTTTCTCTTCAGGAACGTTTTCTTGATCCTTAATCGTATTTGATAACAAGATCTTGAAGAGAACTTGTGAGTGGCAACTTACATTTTTCTTTTATGGTAAAACAATGATATAGAAAATAAGTATGTAATCTCCTATTCCGGTTTCGCCAAATGTCGTATTAGATTGTTATACAAGATTTTATTAATTTTACTCTTTCGGCTGCACGCTTACCACGTGCCACACGTTCAGGGTCTTTAAATTCGACTGGTATGTTGTCATCTATAGTGGTACGACTATAACCATTTTTACCACCATCACCATATTTTATTAAATCCTTTTTTACTCTATCTTTAATGTCTTCATTTGATAATCCCGCTCTTTTGAGATAATAGCACAGATTTGGAACGGAAGTCTTTGCCATATATCTTCGTGGTTGTCTTAGTCTATCTAAGAGCGAATTGTATTTAGAAAGGTTTTCTATTTTTGATGTTTCATCCATACTCGTCTATTTACAATATGACTAGCAGTACACATATATTTACTCTACTTTCGTTACTTCATCCAACATACTTAAAATGAATGTAACATTTACTGGAGTTGTGCTAGGCCGGTAGAGCTTTAGTCGTGAATTCCTCATCTGTTATATGCATTAGGGTTTCACCTGAAGAGAACATTCATAGGACCAATTATGTACGCATTGTACTTATACTTTCGGGGGCTAAGTTATAGAAGTACCGCAAAGGAGTTAGATCTGTTTGTCGAAAAGAAGAGCCAATGAGACTATATTGCAGATTAGTTCAGACTATGCATGGTTACTGTACTAGAATCAATTGACAGACAAGTTCGAAGTTTATGTCTCAAGACATAGGAGTTAGGTAGTTGTTGAATCATTCCCTAAGATGGTTAATTAAGACCTTATGGTAAACTTATGGACGCAAACACAATATTTCCTTTATTACCGAATAGAACAAATTCGATTCAGATATTGGCATTTTCGAAGATTCAATGAACTACTATCTGACCCATATACTTGAAGGCAAATCTATCTAGAGATGGATTATAGATAAATGCAAAGTTATCATCATATAGCCTTTACTGATAACAAAGAAATAGTGTTTTTGTGTAATCATTATAAATAAGAAAGATGCCAGGGAAGTACACCTACGTTACTTGAAAAAATGGTCGTTTAGTTAGAAGGACAAGATATTATAACAAACTTAATGTCCCCGAATATTATAGAAGGGACCCTAAAACACATAGAGTAAAGCCAATGTATATGAGGGGAACAGTGAGATTCTGCCATGACCATTATTGTTCAACTCATCCTGGATACGACAGCCTAATTCTTGATAGTGGTTATAGTGTAAACCAGACATGGATAGGTCTGTGTAGAGCTTGGATGGGACTTGCTTTATCAAACAGATACAATGATCTTCAAAAATTAGAAAAGTATGCTAATATTATTCATAGGCTGCAGGGTGAGCTTGGCATTAACAAGACAAGGTTTTACAATGTTTATACAAGTGCTGAGGATAAAATTGAAATTGATGACGATAATCTAAGAGACGTCACCATGACTGATGATGAATGGCTTGAAAGAGAGATGGGTAGGCCTATCTCATTATCCGAAGCACGAATAGTACGTAGAGTAGGTCCAAGCCGGTTCTGATCTGGTAATTGACGAATGATTTAATGAGTAAATAGCCAGAGATCCATCTGTTATTAGCAGATTCCAACATCGGTATTGCTCAGTTGCCAATGTATCTCCGTCTTCTTCTCTATCTTTTGGTTGCAAAATTTTGATCTCTATTATGGCTTCAAACGTCTTGCCAACTTTTTTAATGATTTCTTCATCGAACGTAAGGGTCTTGGTTTTAATCTTTTCACTGTCTATCCTACCCGGCTCTCCTCTGAACGGATTTCTACAGATGTTTATAATCTGCCTATGTGTTATCTTACCATATTCTATAGAATAGAATAGTAACTACCAGGCCTTACAATGAGTACTAAATATCCAGTACTATTTGCTAAGGTTTTTGCACTATTCATTTGTTACATGAAATGATTGTGATAGATTATATAAGCATCTTATCAGGACATCCAGAAGACTTTTCTGTAGTTTAGATATTTCTCTTCTAAATACAGCTTTTCACAAAAACTGAAGATTATTTAACAAGCCTTGCAAACAAGAGCAGAGAATCAATGTTATGGTATATCATACCAGGAATTAGCTAAATATTCAAGAAAATAGTAGAAAATTAATAACCGACACCGACACATTCAATATTGTGTATAATTGGCCAGATTAACAAACAAGTCAAAAGGGAAGATAATTCCGCATCGATATGCAAGCAAGGTACTAAAATCTAACCCTTTAAGAGATCCATATATAAGAGATGTCTTGGTTTATCTTCCTCCAGAATATACACAAAGTAATTCTAAAGGCTATATTGCCGCTTTTGGTCTTGTAGGATTTGGAGGTCAGGGAAAGATGCTACTAAACGCAGATCCATTTGCAGAAAACATAGAAGATAGAATGAATCGCCTGATTTTAGAAAGAAAATGCGGTCCAATGATCTTGGTTCTACTCGATTGCTTCACAAGATTTGGCGGAAATCAATATATCAATTCTTCGGCGACAGGCAGGTACGAAGACTATATTATAGATGAGATTGTGCCATTTATAGATAAAAACTACAACACTTCTGCACATGCTGTGTGGGGAAAGTCTTCTGGAGGCTATGGTTCTATCGTTTTGGGCATGCGTCATCCTGATGTCTTTCAAGGTGTTGTAGATCACTCTGGGGATGCCGGTTTTGAATACTGTTATCCTCCAGATTTTCCGAAAACCCTTGATGCTTTTAGAGAATCTGGAGGCCCTAAGAAGTGGCTAAATAATTTCTGGAAGAAACCTAATCGTCATCAAAAAAATGATGGGCCACCATTGAATACGTTTGGAATGGCAGCGCATTATTCACCAAATCCTAAATCAAAAGAAATGGGCGTGGATTTACCCTTCGATCTCAAGACAAGTGAGATGTTACCAGAAGTATGGAATAGATGGCTTGCTTGGGATCCCGTGAGAATGATAGAAAAATATATCGAGAACTTAAAAAAGCTTAAACTTATTTTCATTGATTGCGGGACCAAAGATGAATTTAATCTTCATTGGGGTGCAAG